>Ga0210046_1000749_pt1 | contig 29006 bp, 18 predicted proteins | sample CryGeyCG2114_250_FD_185461 | JGI IMG/M metagenome (GOLD analysis project Ga0210046, IMG submission 185461) | Groundwater microbial communities from aquifer - Crystal Geyser CG18_big_fil_WC_8/21/14_2.50 (SPAdes) (version 2) | ecosystem: Environmental > Aquatic > Deep subsurface > Groundwater ...
TATCGGGTTGTTTACGTGCTTTTTCCTTAAAGGTAGTTACCCGTTCGAGTTCGCCCATGTATGCATTCATATTCAGGAAAAGGTAAAGCTCGGCCGTTTCCGGGAGATCGCTTTGCAGATACAGGGTAGCCTTTTCGGGATCGAGACCGGCAGCCAGGTATTCCACAAGCACCTGCCGTACATTTTGTTGCAGGTTAGCGGGGGTGGGATGTGTGGTAAGCGAATGATAATCGGCAATAAAAAAGAAACAGGTATGGGTTTCCTGCATCTTGACAAAATTCTTTACCGCACCAAAGTAGTTACCCAGGTGTAAGTTGCCGGTGGGCCTGATGCCACTTAGTACAATTTCTTTCTTCTCCATGGCGCAAAAGTAGTAAAAAGCAGGTTATTATGAACAGGACTTGCGTTTATCAAAACCTGCCCAACAACCAACTCCAGGGAGTGAAACTAAAATTCTTCATACAACCAGCTCTCTTACATTTGATTTTTTTCTTTTTTTTCAAGCCCCTCACCTTTGGGGAGGGGTTGGGGTGGGGTTATCAAACCCAAAACCGCCCAAAAAATACCACAGAGGAAATAGAAAATGTAGGATTTGTAGGAAACACAATGGTTCATTTCCTACGTTTCCTGCAAATCCTACATACTATATCAGATATTCTCACTGTAAATTTCAAGCCCCTCACCTTTGGGGAGGGGTTGGGTCAATATTAACGGCCATCCTTTTATTTTAGGTAACTATACTGGTATCTCTGGATATCACAACAACTACAATGCAATGATCAACTTCGATAGTGCTATTGATAACCTATTGGTTAATATGGGCCTGTAAGATGAAATATACAATTGATAAAGGTATATAAACTTGCAATAAACTTAGCCTGTATTGAAATTTTACGCACATACTGCCTATGTCATCTCCCACTTATTTAAAGCGCAGTAAATTGACAAATAGACAAATTGGCAATGGCCGCCCAAAAAGGCGCCCAAATCAGTCCTTGATGCAACGGACAGATAAGTCGTTCGTCTTGTAGTAGTCGTACCGGACCACCAGGCCGTCGCCGTGGTACAGGCTTCGACCCCACGGGTACCAACCACCCGAACTCACTGTCGACGACCACCAGTGGCTTTCGTAGCCAAGGCCGTTGAACGACCCAAAGCTGTGGCGGCCTCCAGGGAGGGCAGTAAAACCGTTGCTGTTGGTAGCATCTATATTTGGTGAATACCAATGAGTTGTCCCTGTCTCTTTCATTTTGCCTCCTGCTACACCTGAGCCCCCAAGATAATTCACCAAGATATCCCATTCTGCATCGCTGGGCAGGTGCCAGCCCGGAGGACATACCCCTGGCACTCCGCTGGGAACATTATTGCTGCTGGCTTCACCGTTCATGGCAGCATCCCAGGTGTAAAGTCTTCCATAAACATCGCCATTGGCAGGATCATCATCATATGTCCATGAATTGGCCGTTATGTAGTTCAGGTTTTCGGCCATCCATGTTTGGCTTCCAATATTAACTGTGGCGTATGTTTGCCCATCGCGTGGGTCGGTAAAGGTGCCGGTGCCGCCGCCATTGTTAACTGTAATACTTTTTGTGTATTGGTCAGTTAATCCTTCGTTATCTTTAACTTCCAGTTTGGCAGTGTAAGTGGCTTCGCTGCCGTATTGATGGTTTTGGGTTTTGTCAGTATCCCAGTTGGTGTCCCATGTGCCGTTGCCGTCAAAATCCCAGCGCACTTCTAACTGGTTTGTGGGGGTTTCGTTATCTGTGCAGTCACTGGCATCAAAAGCAAAGTTGGTGCTGGTGGTGCCGCTGGCAGGCAAAACTGAGAAGATAGCTGTGGGTGGGGTGTTATTCGAAGTAGCACTTGCTATTAATTGTTCAAACTGTATCAATGGTGGGTTGGTACTAAAATCAAAAATTTCTAAACCCAGGATGGCGGCTTTTATTCCAATCCCTATATCAGCTCCGGCATACAAGTTCCACCAGGGGGTACTTTGTACGTCTGCTTCAATATTACCATAAAGATCCGCATAGAGGTAGGGAGAAACAACATCATAAATTTTAATATTAAATTGTGGCTTAATATAGGCTTTTGCCGCTGCATTGCACGATAATTGAGGAGGTGAAAAGTCGAACGATTTGTTGAATTCATTAATGGTATTCCACTGCTTATCTTCATATACTATCCCCATCGTGTAATCCATATGCTGGCTTAAGGAAGAATAAACATGACAATCAACAGAGGATTCAATACAGGCAACAATCTCTAATTCGGGAACCAAAACAACAGGCACACCTGAGAGTATAGCGATAATCGGTTGAAAAGTTATGTTTGCAAGACCTATCTCCTTATTGTAATTATTATCCATCAGCTCTATATCTGCAGCCAAATCGAGGTTTTGGTCAATGTTGTAGGTTAATTCAAAATAGCTGATCCTGGGTGGGATAAACTTAATTTCAATCTCTCCATTTAAATCAGTTAGTAACGAAAAATGACCCTGTATATGTATTTTTTGTTGTGGATCCAGAAAAACATCAATATCATATTCAAGCGGGGTATTTTCAGTACTTTTCATCATGGTAGTATCTAATACTATGCCTTCTTTCAGAAAATTAATTCGGCCTACTTTTTGAAGTGAAAGAACAGATTTAAAGGATGTTTGTCCCTCGCTTACCACATCCGTAAGGCTGGCAAACTCTGTTTCAACGATTACTTCCCCATTGATAATTGTTACATTTTTGATCTTTCTTAACAATCCGTTTCCATTAGATGAAACCAGGTAATCGCCAACTTTAATCGAAATATCTCCATTAATGCCTTCATCAAAGTACAAGGTGTAGTCCGATGAATCCATTGCGTTTAAATTAGTTTGCCACGTCTGTTCATCAATTACCTTCGTGGTTTCAGGCACATTTTGATTGGTGGCGGGGTTATCTTTTTTGCAAGCCTGGAAAACCAGGGCACTTATGGCCAACAGGCCAATAAATGTAATCAGGATGGTTTTTGTTTTCATGGGGGTTTATTTTTTTTCATTCAATATTTCAATAACTATTTGCTCTTATATCAATTCCGGTATCCTGACATCGACTAACAGCCGCACCAGCAAAGTCCAAAGTCATTCTAATCAGCTTCCCAAAATCCCCATAAAATAATTGACGCATAGCATTGTTAATATTGGCTGACCTGGTACTAATTGTATCTAAACACTATCTCACAAATTTGCCTATCCCACATTTAATTTTTTACAAACTTAACCCTCGACAAACCATTTATATTCTTTATTACCAATATATAGATTCCATTATTAAGATTTTGGATATTCAAATTTACCGATTGAGAACCCTTACATTTTCCCTGTATTACCTGATTGCCGGTAATGGAATAAATCTCGTATATAATAGTTTCATTTGCCAAAGCATGGCAATTAAAAGTGATACTGGTGCAAGCGGGATTTGGATAGACTTGGACATGATCAATATCCGCTGTATACTCAGGTGTTGCTAAATAAGCATTCGGAACAATGATATCCCCTGCTTCAACACTTGCAAATATAGATTCCAGGTTTTCATTTAGCTGAACCACAGAAGTCATCGGGCCATCACTTCCCTGACCAATCACATAGGCCATTTCTAACTCCTGAACATCACCTGGCTTAAAAGTAAACGGCCCGGTGGTAAGTAAGCCTCGTCGGTCACCTGGCGGGTTTGGATTTCCGTTGTCTCCTGTTTCTTCCGACCAATATTTACCATTTTGATTATATCCTCCATTTGGAAGCAGGCAATAGGAACCCCAATTCGTGGGATCAGAATTCCCCGGTAACATAAAATTACACTCCGGCCCAACAGTTCCAGAATAACCGATATGACCTGCACCACCATACTGCATCTTGGTGTCATCTCTCCATTTCATTTGTAGATAGTTATAATATTCGGCAGCAAATTGTGGATCACCCTGAGAACCACTACTATTACCGAAATATATAAAGCCTGTCATGCCAAGCCTTTCATTGTCAACAACACCATCACCAAAATTTAACCCATTTACACTGTAATTACAACCCCCATCAGGATTATCTGCTTGATCATGATCCATGAAAGGCCCGGCTAACACAGTTATAGATTGGGCTGGTGGATTTGCACCATACGAACCCGGTTCACCTTGTCCATCAATTTCATCGCCGTTATAAGTTATAAATGAACCATTTTGGACATTACTTGCCACAAAATCATCCTGTGCAAAGCCAATATCCGTATCCGCGAAAATGCCAATATAGGTGTTGTTGTATGTTTTATTCGACCTGTTGATGATGTCATAATGAATATAAACTGAATTATTCATTACCTGGTTTGAGGGCATAGAATAAGCATAGGCCATTCCATGAATTTCAATTTTTAGTCGATTACCGCCTGTTTCGCCATGAGGTCTGTCATCATTAAACATAAAGAACACTGTCTGATCCCCGCGAATGATTGGATAATCACCTTGCATGGGTTCATAAATACCATCTTGATCCTGATCAAAATAAGGTGCAAGGTTCGCTGATTGTCCCTCATTGACGTCACCATTTCCCGGCCAGTTAATTATGTCAGGAACAGGAACATAATCCTCTTTCCAGTAATTGTTTTTATGGTAGTTAACCTCAGTTTTATCCACCTTCCAAAGCTTATTCCACTTGACTTTGAAATTTTCATCATAATTGTTTGACATCGGCCCGGCCTGATAGTCCCAGCCTACCTGCTTATAACGTTGAGCGGCTATACACAAATTATTATTGTTATCAAGTCCTCCTATCCAAAATGAATTACAAAAAATTGTACTCTTTCCCGACCCATTTGGATATTCAAAATGTGGTTTAAGAAATTCAATCGACTGATCAGGAACTTCAATTATGTCTGCAAACAAATATCCATCCGCTCGTATTCCGGCATTGATATTATTAATGTTCAATGAATCTGAGAAATCGGTATAATCGGGTACAAGAATGGCATTACTCCCATTCCAATAGATGTGACCATATTGAAAATCAACAGTTTTATAGTTATTATTGGAAGCATCTATATATTCACTGCAGGTGGGCATGCCCAAACCACTATATAAATGTCCGAGGCTTTCCCATGCATTCCAAATTTCTTCACCTAACCAGTACGCTACCACAGTGTTTGCTTTTAAAAATATTGCACCATTTGTAAGTCGCTGTTTGTTATGTAAAAACCAATTTGTATTTACTTTTTCAACCGGTAACCCTGTTAAATAGGGATGGTTATTAAATGCATCCTGAAATGCCTGGTCGTATTCAGATTGTGAAATGTAACCCACCATATATTTGTAAGCGTTGAGAATATTTAATTTACCTGAACCCCAAAATTTTAATTCTTCATTGGTAATTGTTCCATTTTCGTATGAATGCCCATTCGGTAAAGCCCTGGAGGAAACTTGTAAAATATTCTTTACTTCAAGAGCTGTTATATCTGGGAAGTTTTGTAACAATAAAGCTATTGCGCCGGACACATGTGGCGCGGCCTGGCTTGTCCCTGCCATTCCTGTATTAAATAATGTGGTTGATTGATAATTTGCGGCAATAATCATGGCCAAATCAGAAGGGGTATTACCTCCTGGTGCTGTTATATCTGGTTTTGATACGGATGCCATATCATTTCTTGCAGGACCAACACTGCTATATGATGAGATGTCCCCTCCATAGTTTTCTTTTTGACATGCGGCTACTGATATAACTTTTGAAGCGTAAGATGGTGATGAAATTGTTTGGTAAAAGTCTCCTCCCACAAATGATATTGCATCAATATTTTCTTCATCATAGTCTATACACTCCAGTGTGTTGTAAGCATTAATTATACAGCTTCCAGAATTATTATTATCATGATCACGTAATTGGATTATATAATCACCTGTTTTAACAATATGGTCGCCAGGCCAAGGGTCAAAAAAATCAAAAAAAATAACATTATCACCATTTCCATAATTCTGGCCTGCATCATAACAAGTGCCATCATTAAAAATATGTACTTTGCCATCCCCGGGAAAGTCGTAATTTAAACTATTACCGAAATCTACCCATTCACTCCAGTTTCCGTCAGGTTCTCTTATTTTTACATCAATTGAATAATCACCATCATACCATATTTCCATTTTAAATTCATTATTTGAATAATCCTCTCCGGTATGTAATGGTAAAGGATCAGAATCAAGATTTACAGAAAATGATAATGTACTCGATGATGGTAACTCATCTTGATAATGCATGTAATACTCGTTACTCTTATAGTTTCCACAAGAGTTTATAAAAAATTTGTTTCCATTAATTTTACTATCAAGCAATGTTTCAAACTCAGTAGTACCATCGTGAGGCCCCAATTTATATCCGGCACTTAAATTTACAACCAAAGGCGTTGATCCAGATTGATCTATCATCCATTGAAAATTATTTAATATATCATTGGTGTTTCCAGTACTTTTCCAATAAATGTTCGAATTGTATGCTACTCCCTTCCAATTTCCAGCAGCATCACCACGTCCCGCAGCAATACTTGCCACATGTGTTCCATGCGCTTCAGGGTTTCCTCCAATTTCATCATAATTTAGTATCCTTGTTTGTTCATCCGCATCCTGAAATGTAATATGATCTCTGTTAATTTTTGTGTCAAGAATTCCTACTATTACCCCTGTACCATCAATTTTATCAACAAGATTACAATATCCACTCCACACATCTGGAGTATTAATGTCATTTATGCTGTTCAGCAGTTGTTGCTGTATAATAAATGAAGGTTCAATATATAAAACACTTTCTTCTTGAGCTAATTCTTCAATATCAGTGATCTTAATCGATGCCGTAATAAAATCGTACTTTGAACTTGTATGATAATGTTGATTGAATAAAATTGAACTTTTTTTAAGATCAGAGCCTTTAGCTATTTTTACTAATACATCAACCGAGGGGCTATTTTCATTAGGGCTTAAGCTGATTATTTTTTTATAAGAAATCAACATTCCCTGGTAATATTGTTTGTCTAATTCAGATTTTCCCGAATTACTAAATCTTTTATTCTCTATTACTAAATCTTTCAAATAATAATGAAGTGTTTTTTGTGAGTTGATTGATAATTGATTGTTTATTTTTGTTTGCCCAATACTAAAAATACTAAAATTTAGTAAAATCAATAACGATAGTATAATACGCAATAGGTGTATCATGTTTTTTAGATTTTAGGTAATATGTGTTATGTTATATTTTGAATAAGTCTCATCGTTGCTGGTTAAAAAACAACTCCTTTGATAACATCAACCAAAACTAGAAATCAATTCCACCCCATCCTATTTATCTGCATAGACAAATTCTGGACAACCCCTCAACTAAAACCTATTTATATCCAATCCAAATACATTTATATATGTCATTGTTTCAGTTAATTACAAACACAATAACGATCACGGAAAAGAAAGTAAACCTGAAATTATTTCAAGAAAAAGTTTTTTTGGCAGAAATCCTTTAGTACCCATTCAAATAAACCTCCAGGCTATCCCCGTTAAGCCCCAGCTTTTTACGCAGCCGATACCGGTGCTTATGCACACTTTCCTCGGTGATATTCAATAGGGAGCTTATTTCCCTGACGCTCAGATTCAGGCGAATGAAAGCACAGAGTTTAAGATCACCGGGTGACAAGGCAGGATGTTTTTTGAGCAGGGCAGAAGTAAAACCCGAACTCAGTTCTTCGATCTGTTTGTCCATCAGTTCCCAATCCTGGTCGCTCACAATATGCGACTGGATGGTTTTAACAGTCTTTTGAAAGATTTCCACAGGGGCGTTGCAATTCGCTTTTATCTCCTGCATCATAATCTCTTTCACCTCATCCAGCATCCCGTTTTTGTTCTTGATCGAATTCACCAATCGATATAACTCCATGTTCTTTTGCTCAATCTCTTGTTTGTATTGCGTTTCTTTTAATTCACTCAGCATCCGTTGCGATACCACCACCGCCTCTTTATGCCGAAGGTTTCTTTTTAGCAGCCAGGCCATGATTCCAAGCAATGGCAAAAGCAATAAAAACAACCCAATGATCAGATACAGGTAGAATTGCTGCTTTTTTTGACTGGCAAATTGCGTCCTGAGAAAATCGTTTTCCAATTCCTTTTTATTAACCTCATATTTGATTTCCACTTCAGCAATTTTCTGGTTCATGTCCGTATTGAAGAGGCTGTCCTTTAGTTGGCTATATTCCATCAGTGCCTCATTCGATTTTAAATAATCGTGTTCCCTGGCATAGAGGCCGGCCAGTTCAAAAAAGATATTCTTTTGAAGTGGTTTTGCTTTTATCTCCCGTGCGATATGAAGTGCATCTTGCAGGTTCTGCATAGCAGGTTTGTTTTTGCCTTGCGAAAGCAGTTGTTGGGCCAACAACAATTTACTCCCGGCAGTCCCGTCTTTCCAACCGGATGCCTGATAAAAATGCAGCGCACTATCAGCGTTTACAATGGCTTCCTGAGTTCTCTTAAGCCTAAATAATATTTTAGATGTATTTAAAAACGAATTGGCGATATCGTGATGGCTGGCCATAGTGGCAGGACGTAGCTTGATTTGTAAGGAGTTTTCTGCGAACCAGAGTGCAGAGTCTAACCTGTTCAATTCCATATAACAATCTGCAATATTGCTGTACGAATAGGCAAAACTCAGGTTGATGCTGTCGGCAAGTATACCGTCGTAAGCTTTTTTTCTGATGGTCAGTGCCTGACGGTGATAGCTCAAAGCCTTGTTGTATTGTTTCAGGTTGAAATAAATGTTTCCCAGCATCTCTCGTGTATTCCAGGTTGGGGCGGGCCCCACATTGGTCAGTTTATCCCAAAGTTCAATAGTACGATGCATGTAAATTAATGCCAGTTGATAATCGCCTGTAAAACTGTAGCTATAACCAAGGTGATAATTGGTGACGCCTATCATGTACATACTGTCGCCTTTTTCCAGATAATCCAACGCCTTGAAATAATATTCATTGGCTTGTTGATACCTCCCCTGCATAACATATACCAACCCTCTTTTATCCCACACTATACCAAGCCCGGTATTATCCTCAAGTTTTTGATAGAGTTGCTCTGCTTTATCCATGTGATACAAGGCGGAATCGTATTGATGTAACCTAATAAAAAAACTTACAATAAAAATTTCTGAGAAGGCTTCATCATCATGTAGCCTGTTGTTTTGAGCAACTTTGATTCTACTTTTTGTCACATTGATAGCCTCATCCCGTTTGTTATGTCCATTGTAATAATGAGCCAGATACAGCAATGTTTTTAGTTCCACTTTTGCGTAACCTTTTTGATTTGATGTCTGGAGTACTTCTTTTAACAGTTGGAAAGCTTTAACGGAATCTTTTGTTGCCAAATGATTAGCATAATCAATTTCAAGTGACAATTTCTTGCTTCCTTCAGCTTTATCTATCAACTTCTGAATACTATCTAATCCCCTATTGATTAATTTCAACTGCCCAAAAGCTGGTTTATTGCTTATATTAGCGGCCAAAGAAATAACCATCATAACAATCACTATTCGATTGAACCATTTAATATTTCTCTTCATGGATTTTAGCAGATTACAAGGACTTTTATCCCAACACAATGGCCAACAATGCTTCAAAGTTAAGCATTTTTAATATTCATAAGAATATCAAGATAATTGACTGATATTTATTTTCAATTCAATTAAGTGTTATCTTGATTGTTGTAAGCCGAGCCGTTGTATATTCTGGAATTTAATAAAATACAAAATAACAACTGGTTATGATTTTTATTTGCGACTAATTTTAATATTAACTTAACAAGTAAATACTATTTTTCTACTTTTGTCGACAATATAGAATTTGGATAAGGAAGTGAAAAAGGAGTTAAATCAGTTTATTACTACCATTAGAAACATGACCAACCTACAGGGTACGGAGGCTGTTACATTGGATAAACTCCTTGCCATCCCTGAATTTGAGACCGAGCTTCGTAAGTATCGAATCGATTCAGATGAAAAACTGGTGACACTGATTCTTGAGAATGAGCGTAGCATGTTCGAAGTCATTTTTAAGGATTTCAACTTCGATGGTAATGAAGATGCTATCGACATCTTGTTTACTGTTAGTAAGGAAATGTCGGCCAAATTTCGCAACCTGAGTCCTTCCGTTACACACGATTATAAATACAAGCATCCTAAAGTCTATCAAAAACACCTGGATAAACGGATTGCGTTTATCAACGAAAAGATACAGGTCAACATGCGGAAGGGCATTAGCCAGGGCATGTACCGCGATGATTTAAGCATTGAACTCGTTGCCCGTAGGTACATAAGCCGTTTGCTGGATATTCATGATATTGAAAGTTTTCCACCTGAACAGTTTTCGTTTAATACCCTCTTCGATCAAATGTTTGAAAACTTTGTAACGAGCATTGCCACCCAAAAAGGAATTGATTATTACAACGAAAAAAAGCAGTCCACCTCTTTTTAGTTGATCACCAGCTTCCTGGTTACTGTTTTTTTATTTTCCCCGCTCATTTTCATTAAATACATCCCGGCAGGTATACCTTCCACATTGAGGTCGAGTTGGTTTTGTCCGGATATCAGATTTTCGGTGTGTTTAAACACCACTTTCCCGCACAGGTTAAGTAATTCCACATAAAGTTTGGTTGGTTTCGTAGTGGTTATTGTTAACCTTATTTTGGATGAAACCGGATTGTTAAACCGGATATTCTGAAAATCGGTGGCAATCCAATCAGTAACACCAAGGGTTTTGTCCACGGTCAGTTTCAGGGTCACCGGAAGGTGATCCGAATTTCCGTAGAGTGCTGTCAACACATCGGGAGGCACACTTGTGTTGGTTGGTGATGCCGTGATGTCCTTGTTGAAATGTAATCCATCCTGTCCAACCGCATGATACGAACCAGGAACATAGGTCAGGTGTTTAACTCCAAATTTAAGGTTGTTCGACATCAGGATAAAATCAAACCGGTCGTCCATGCCACCAGTTGAGGGACATCCTGATGAAGTTGAATGGGTACTTTGGGTGTGGTAAGACGCAAATGCTGAATTGTTGTTCCAGGCACCTGGTTTGTCGATGGGATCGCTAAACCGCAACGAGGAATTCGAATACTGGGTAAATATCTGGTAAGCCTCTTCGGAACTGGTGTACACATTAAAATCGCCACTCAACAGATAGTTTTCGTCATCACCATAATTCTCTAAAAAAGTCATGGTGTTTTGTGCCATAGTATTTCTTTTATCAGCATCCGCTGAATTATTGCCTGCCTTTAGATGGGCAACAACGCAAACCACAAAAGCCGTATCGCCACTTTCAAGGTCGTTTGAGTTGTAATACAGTTTGTAAACATCCACATCGCGTATTAAACTTTGGGCAATCACATGCGAATGCAGGGTTAATTTGTGGTGATCGTAAAACAAAAGGTTTACAAGATACGGAGACGCTACATGAATAAAGTTGGCCATTTTGTATTTGTCGGATCCACCCGCATTGACAGCCTGATCGAGTAAATGCTGGTGAATGGCTTCCGATCCCGCAACTTCATTTACCGTAAAAACATCCGGCTGAAGATATTGTACGATGGTGCTGATATATTGATCTTTCTCCTCAATGTTATTGTTTATGGAAGTACAATAATCGGTGTAATTGCCATAATTCAGCAGGTTATATTGCATAAAAGTCAACGTATCCTGCGAAAATAAATTTAGGCTGGCGATCAGGATGGCACAAAGTAGCAACTTGTTCATGTGGCTGAGTTATCTCACAAAACTACACAATTTAAGCACAAAAAGTCAATTTCTGATATCTGACAAAGGAAACCTTTATTATTGGTAGGATCAATGGCATTCTTTTGTAATTTTATCCGATAAAAAACCTCATCAAATTTAATTTAAGTATGCTTTTCGGGAAATCAAAAGACGGGAAAAACTTTAAATTTAAAAGTCTGCAATCCTATGCCTGGGACCGTGCCATGGGCAGTAAACGCAAGTTCAGGAAGGTGTTCGATAAGAACGAAATCACCTATCTGAGTACCGAACTCGCCTTTTACAACAAGCTTTTCGATGAAAATGACTGGCAGGCAGAGATTCACTTGCGTGCGGTTAAGATGAACGGGAGCAAAATGGGCGACGAAATCTGTACCAAACAGGATGAAATCACCATTTCGAAAGAGGACAACATCATTACTTATACTTTTGGCTGGGGCGAAGACGAAAGGGGGAAATACTGGAAACCTGGTAAATACAGGTGGATAGCGGATATCGATGGAGAGGAAGTTGGAACCACAGACTTCTTTATAGAGGATTACGACCGGGTAACAGAAAAAAACAACCCCTATTTTGAAGCCATTACCTTTAGAACCTATGAAGCCCCGGCTGGCGACCGCGAAGAAAAATCGCGTGATTATCTCAAAACATTCAGCGCAACCGAAACGCGGTATATCATGGGAGAACTGCGTTTTTTGAATAAAATTACCGAAGATTGGGTTTGCGAATTGTTTTTCAACTTTATCGACGATACCGGTCAGGTTATCGGCTCCTCCGACACCATGGTGTACATCACTCCCAAAGAAGGAGTGGGTGAGTGTTTTACCATTACTTCGGGCTGGGGTTCCGAAAATCGGGGCACCTGGATAGAGGACAATTACCGGGTTGAAGTGGTGTTTATGGACACCATCGTGGCCGTGATTCCTTTTAGCGTTGGCGAATCGTTTGTCAGACGTATGAGCGAGTATGAAGCTCTATTAAATGAAGATGTGGCCGGATTGTACAACCCAACCCATGTTTCTCCCCAAAACCTGAAAAACAAGGAAACAGATGACAGTGAAAAAACGACATCCGGTGAACCCGAAAACAATTCGGAAGAGGAAGCCTCACCGGATGTTGAAATTGAAATTGACGACCGCCCATTGACAGAAATACTGGCCGACCTGAACGGACTCATCGGTCTGGAGAACATTAAAAACAAAGTGCGTGAATATGTTGATTATGTAAGCTTTTTGCAATACCGAAAGGAAAACGGTTTTCATGATGAGGATGAAATCATTCTGCACAGTGTTTTCACCGGAAATCCGGGAACGGGAAAAACTACCGTGGTCAAGTTGCTGGGAAAAATTTTCCATTCAATGGGATTGCTTTCCAAAGGCCATGTGCATGAAGTGGAAGCCAACGACTTGATTTCCGGCTTTGTTCGTCAAACGGGAAAGGACACCAAAGAGGCCATTGAAAAAGCCAGAGGCGGAATTTTGTTCATCGACGAAGCCTACTCACTGTTTAAAGAAGGGGCGAGCAGCGATTTCGGACCTGAGGCCATTGCTGCGCTCATTACCGAAATGAGCGACGGAGCGGGCGATTTGGCCATCATGGTGGCCGGTTATCCCAAGGAAATGGACACGTTTATCAAATCGAATCCCGGATTAAAATCGCGGTTTAAGCATTATTTCCATTTTGAGGATTATACCCCCGATGAACTGGTGGAGATTGCTCAATACGCTGCTAAAAAGAAGGATGTTAAACTGAGCCCCGAAGCGCAGAAACGGTTGCTTAAACTGGTTACAACGGCTTACCGGAAACGTGATAAAAGCTTCGGAAATGCCCGTTTTGCAACGGCTTTGGTGGATGAAGCCAAAATGAACATGGGTGTTCGGGTCATTAAACAACACGATCCTGAAAAACTCAATAAAAATATCCTGTCGGTGATCCAGCCCGAAGACATTGAAGACATGGAGGAAACTTCCACCAAAAAGAAACTGGAACTCCCCATCGACAACGATCAACTCAAATTGGCCATTGATGAACTCAACCAACTCACGGGCCTGGAGAATATCAAACAGGAAATTAACGAACTGGTGAAGCTAACCCGTTATTACAAGGAAATGAACCGCGATGTGTTGAAGGCCTTCTCGATGCACAGCATTTTTACCGGTAATCCGGGAACGGGAAAAACCACGGTAGCCCGCATCATTGGGAAAATATACAAGGCCTTGGGTCTACTCGAGCGAGGGCATCTGGTGGATGCCGATGGTAGTTCACTGGTGGCCGGTTTTGTGGGGCAAACGGCCCTTAAAACCAAGGAACTCATTGCACAGGCGATGGGCGGAGTGTTGTTTATTGATGAAGCCTATTCGCTTACTGAAGGCAGAAACAACGAATTTGGCAAGCAGGCGGTGGCGGCTTTTATCAAAGAAATGGAAGACCAACGGGGCAATTTTAGCCTGATTGTGGCCGGTTACACTGAAAATATGCAGGAGTTCCTGAAATCGAACCCCGGTCTGGAATCACGTTTCGACAACACTTTTTTATTTAACGATTTCAACGAAAGTCAACTTTACAGCATTGTTATAGGCATGTTTAAAAGCAAGGGTCTGGCTCCCGACGCTGAAGCAGAACAACACCTGAAAGCCTACATCGCTTTTCTGTACCAAAACCGAAACCGCTTTTTTGGCAATGCCCGCTCCATGCGGAAAGTGGTGGAAAAGTCCATCCGAAACCAGGAATTGCGCATGGCCGATTTGCCACAGGCACAACGTACCTCACAAGCCATGGTTACGGTGATGTTGGCAGATGTGAAGGAGTTCGAACCACAGAAAGGTTTAAATAAACCGTCGCTTGGGTTTAAATTTAATGGCGATTGATAAAAAAGGGGGATGCCTAAAAGGACAATTATTGTTGATTACAATTCATCTATCAATCATCTTGCTGTTCCAGTTTATCAATTATCATCTGGTCCATTTCGGCCTTGTCCTCCATGCCTCTTAATTCATAAATATCTTTGCGAATCATATAGGCCAATAAGCAACCCGAATCAAGTTCGATGGCGCGGTTACAATCGTCGATGGAGGGCTTTAGTTTGTTAAGCTGAAAAAGTAGCCCCGCCCGGCAACACAGGTAGAACGTGTCGTCGGGGTTGAGGTGTACTGCCGTATCGTAACTGATCAACGCGGCCCGGTATTCTCCGCCTTCGTTTAGTATTTCGCCTTTGATAAAATGATAAAATGGATCGTTTCCATCCAATTCAACGGCTTTGGAAATGGAAATATAAGCGTCGGAAAGGTTTCCCAGGTCTTTGAAGGCGTTGGCTCTTTCGTAGTGTGCAAAAGCATGATCAGGATTCTCGGTCAGCATTTTTTCTGTGCGTTGAAGAATCTGCACAGGTGTTTCCTCTTCTTTTTCCTTCGGTTCATCAAAATATTGGGAGGCTACTCCCTCTTCTTCATTGCCTATGGTAAGCGGATAGCCCTGTGCGTCGAGATACATGGATAAAAAATAAGTAAAATCCGGAGCCACCATCCCCCAGGTGGACGGAAACTCTTCATGACAGGCATCAAACACCGGCGACTCATCACCTACTTTTGAGCCATGTACAAACACCAGCAATTCATTATTGGGGAGCGAACAGAAAGGAATGATCGGGTAAGGATGGGGTACTGCCCTATCTACTTTCCAGAATTGGTTTTCCAGTTGGGCATATTTTTGTGTAATCTCCTCAATGGAAAGTAAATACACCGCGTCGCCTTTGTACATTTCGAAATCGGACTGGGTTTGCAAAAATTCGGATTGGTAGTCGTGCAACATCATGCCTCCATTGAATTTTTGTAAGAACTTTTTGTGCGACTTGGGCAAGCTTACCCCAAACTTTTTTTCAAATCGAATAATTTTTTCTTCCCTTGCTGCATGACTGAAATGGGTAAAATAACCGGGAGTTTGGGTCATATATTCCAATTTTTCCAGAACAGGTTCTATTTCATTTTTGGTTCTATTCATTTCTCATCTGGGTATAACCGTGGAATATCATTCTCATGATCTATTTTTTGGGTGGTTCGCTTGACCGTAGACTTTTTCCTTGTAATGACAGGTTTTCTTACTATTGTCTTTTTTTCAGTCCTTTTTGGTTGTGATTTTCGCTCCGATTCCCAGGTGTACAATTCGGACTTAAATCCTGACAAACCTTTTTGAAGGATTTCACCGGCAGATTCATCATCATCATCCTGATTTCTTTTGTTGCTAGGGAAAAATAGAAATTTAATCACTTTATAAATCAGATAAATCACCGCAACAAACACAATCACCGAAAGGACAGCCAAGGTAAGGTTCGACATCAGTAAACACATCAATCCCATGTAACCGGCTCTTAGCAATCCTGCCATGCCTCCCATTTTTACACTTTCGATCACAATTAAAACAGCTAAGCCCACATATATGAGGGTTATAAAGTTTAAATACCACACGAATGTTCCCGATGTAAAAAAAGCAAGAACTCCTCTCTCGCCCATAAAACTCAACGAATAATAGGACAATACCATTCCCCTGCTTTTCAGCAAAGCCACAAATAATAACACAGAGATAAAAGAAGCCGTTTTTAACGACCACCAATTGGTTTTAAAATAATTGGCATTTCCCAGTACCATGGCATAAAAATATTCGGGAATGATTCCAATGGCGAAGGGAATCCGATAATACCAGTTAAAACCATCGAAACGCCGGGAATATTTTAACAGAAGCCAATGGTCTATGCGTTCAGCACCCGCCATACCGTACCGAACAGATACAGCCAATAAAAACGTTGAAACCCCAAAAACCACAATGGAAATAAAAAAATTCAACATAGAAATGCTATTTAATGGTCAGTTGTTTTTTAAAATATTTGATAAAAAAAATCAGGACAAGCAAGGCCAGCAATCCCACCACCAGGAGCCCTGAAACAAATCCCGCGTAAAAAAAGACGGCCATTAAAAAAAGGTAGATAAATCCCCTGATAAGTCCTTTTTGTATACCAAAAAGCAACAGGCTTTGGCCAAAACATCCCCCAACGGCTGTCAATCCCAAAATCAGTATCATCCATTGAAAAGATGGCCAATCTCCCCTATAAAAATTCAATGCTCTGGGAGAAAATACATCATACATAAAAATTGTAAAACCCAGCAATATAGCTATCCACAGAGGCCAGGGTCTTTGCCTTTCCATGGTTTTAGCGTCCTCATTTATCAACAACTTCTCATCTAATAAATAGAGATACTTTTGAAGAAAATACAGACCAATCAACAACAATAACGACAACAGAATGGTTATCCATTCGTTGGATTGAGAAGTCATTAATTGGTTTGTTGTATCCATTTTATGCATTATCTGTCGCAGATAGATTTATTGAATTCTGCCAATAGCCTGACCGGATGAGTTGTAGGCCATTTGCCCTGAATGACCACCCCCGGAACCAGATCCTGAAATGAAAAAATAAAGGATGACTAAAACGGCCATCAATCCTCCGCTAATAAAGCCTGCGAAAAAGTAAACACCCGTAAGTAGGAGGCTCAACAAAGAATAAATAATTGCAGGCACCATTTTAAACCGAAAAAAAGGTTCAGCGATTCCGACTACCAAATTTAGCACAGACAGCCACATCACAACCCAAAGTATCCAATCAATATAACTTGGGTAATCGGCCCAAAACCGCATCCCCTCAAATAAAAACCACTCTGTTTCGGTAGGTGAAATCAATTGATAAAAAGCACCTGTTACCATCCCCAAAATGGCTGCATAACCAATATATCTTGGTCTTGCATAGGTGCGTTTGCCTGCATGGCTTCTCTTATAGCACCAGTTATCGATTCGGTAGTAATATTTCCACAAAAAGAAAAGCCCAATAAAGAACACACCGAGAACAGACCAAACCTGCCAATATTTGTAGTCTACTCCGTTGCTCAAATCAATCTGAGAATATTGACTTTTAAATTGTGTTTTGTTTTCAATCTTTTGCTGGATGTCGTGATAACTCACTTTCGAATTCTCTGCCAACAGGGTTCTTTTAATGAAGGCTGTTTTTTTGTCTGGAGTAATTACCTTTACAAAGCCGGGAAACTGCAAGCTTTCTTCCAAAAAAACCATTTTTTTACGCAAATACTTCCTGTAAGGGCCAAGTCGTGTAGATAAGACTTCCGGGTTCTCATAGGCCCAAACTTTTTCGTAAAGTATGGCCAACGAATCTCCCGTGTGAATGGAAAATCCATTCATAAATGCGATCATTAGCAGTAGAACAAAAATACACCTTTTCATTTCTGTTAAATTTAAGGTTAAGCTCCTCCCTGTAGCACCTGACTGAATAGTGTAATGGTAAAAATGGTGAGTAAAAACCAACCAATAATGCCTTCGAGAATCGTAATGTACATGGCCACCCCCTTTTCGGGCATCACGCCAAAACCAATCAGCACAAAGCTGTTAACACTCAGCACAAATCCGTTTATAAATTTGACTATCAACACATAAAGTGCAAAAGTGATCACGATGAGTGAAATTAGGAATCCTGAAACTACCCGTTCTCCTGCGTCCAGGTTTTCCCATTTCTTGGGTTGAAAATTGAAAAAGCGAATCAGTTGCGGAACCAATACCAACCTGAGACGACCTAAAAAATGCAGAGGCTCTCCAAATAGTACGATGGCCCGTGGCACTTTTTTTCTGTCGCGTAAATAGTTTTCTTTGATTTCCTTCATCAAATCGGCATTGGGATCGACCTTCTTTTCGTAGATATCCCTGATGCTTTTGTCGCTTTCCACATAGTTGGCAAACATCCTGAACTGGTTCAGGTAAAAACTGTAATTCATGCCGTCCCATTCCGAAAAGGTAAACATGTAGATAAACGTAAAGAAAAGCAGCAGTTGCCAGGCCCTTTTTACCGATTTACCAGGATTGGTGGCATAATCGCTAAAATAATACAACACCTTGTTTAACAGTAAATTGATGTAATTGCTGGTGCTGGGATTAACCGTTTGAATGTACTCCTGATGCAAAGTTTCGAGGTGCTTGATTTCGATATACGATCCATTGGCCGACTGAATATCACCACGATCCAGGTACAATTTGTTGAACTTTTTGTACATACTCACCAAATCGTTGTAGTACAGCGTCTGCGACAATTGGACTTCGGTTTTGGCTTGGTACGGAATCACCAAATCACTCAGTCCTTTTTGAAAAAGAGCCAGTTTTTGCCCATTCAGGTTGTCCCACGGAATGTTGGTGTTGGCCTCTGGAAAGTCGAAGTTTTGAATGCCGATGTATTTTGCGATTTCGAGTGAATCGATCAGCAACGCCTTTTCAACGCCGGCTTCTGTAAAATTGAGCACCTCCATTTGGTTGGCAAACATCGTAAGCTTGTCGATAGAACTATTAGACAAATCAACAGAAAACAGGTTATGAAGTTGATGGCTGATAAATTTACAATGATCCATCCGAAAGAGCCCTATATTCAGAAATGAAGCCAGCAGCTGGTAATGGGTTCTTTCTTCATCCATCCTTTTAAAAAGGTTGGTGTCGGCCTCAAAAACACAATGATCGATGGACAGTAAAGCGAGTTCAGTACTGAAAATAAGTTGCTTATGAAACGCATTTTGCTTTAATGTGATATCCTGTGGTGTTTTTTCCTCTGCTTCAAATATTAAGTCGTTATTGAAAGTACAGTTTTCCATCAGCAACGGGAAATGCCCCGTTAAACTACAATTCAAAAATTTTAAAGGCATGTTGAACGTACATCCTACAAAATTGAGTTTCTTGTACCTCCAGCCATTGAACACCAAAGGTTTGTCAACTCCCAGATCAAAGGAACAATCATAAAAAAATAACTTATGTTCCTGATCATCAGTTGCATTCAGGTGGTATTCCTGATAAAAGATTTTGTCTTCCATCAGCGAGGCATCTTTGATGCCAACCACGATGTTTTTATTGGTTACGATAAGATCCCCTTCCGAAGAACTGAGCAGGTTCATCAAATCCGAAAGGGTGATTTCTTCATTTACCACAGGTGTTTCATCCAGGATTTCCTCTTCGGCCACTTCTTCTTCCTGAGAGAAACTAGTGGATGGAATCTGCCAAAGGAGCAGACAAAACAGGAGGTTTACGAGCCAATTACGTACTCTAAAATGCTTCATTCGGATGGTTCTAAAATAAGGAAGATGACCTTGATATAAAAGCCATCTTCCTTGATCACACTTACTTTTTTAATATTTCTTTTTTCAGGTTCAGTTTTTTGGTCACATGGTCTTCATCAAAATCGAAAAGCAGATCGCCGGTATCTTTAAAAAGCTTGATGGTATTCATGGGATGCCAGTTGCCCGGAACGCCCACATCGACACCCGAAAACACCTGTACTTCCACGTTGCCGCTTTTGTATTTGATGATTTTAATCCGGGCTTCATTGTCGATTTTTATTTTATCAAACACCAAAGGTTGTCCGTCATCGGTTTTAACCGTTACTATTCCGCTGTTATTTTTGATAAACTGCATTTTGCCAAAACCCGAGTAAAAGGCTCCGGCATAGTCGATAAACTGAGGATTGTGGCTTTTAAACACCTGTTGAATTTGTGTGCCTTTGATTTCGATGGTGTTGGCTTTAAGCAATTGCATGGCCGCAAACAAACCGGCAATGGTTTTTTCATAATCCAGCTTTACCAGCGTATCATTTACATTGATGAGGGCTTCGCCGGCATCGAAATTGGCTCCTGTATTGTAGGCTGTAAAATCATGAGTATTCATCCCGGTAGTGGCATAAAACGAACCTGTAATCAGGGTTTTTCCATCTGCTTCCGGTGTAAGTCCGTAATGGTTGTACTGTTCTGCCTGGCTGAACAAACGGGCCATCACTTTTTCACCCTGCCGATTAAAGCGGGCTACAAACATAAAATCAGCACTGTGATCGAGTTTGTCGATGCCTGCTTTTTGTATCCAGTTGAGTTTGCCATCCGGCGATAGCCGGGCCACAAAAACATCCGGTGCACCGACGGCTTCCATGGTGTGGTCTCCCGCAGTTAATTCAGCTTCAAAGTTGCCATAAACCAGCAGGCTGCTATCGGATGAAAAAGCCAGGTTAAAAGCCATGTCGTTACCTGATCCTGTAAATGATTGAACCCAAACCAGGTTGGTGTCGGCATCGAATTTGGCTACAAAACCATCGCGGTTGTTGCCGTTTCCGGAAATGATTTGTTCGCCAAACTGTGCTTTTTCAACGAAATAACCACATACATAGGTGTTTTCGTTGTTATCGAAAATCACATCCGTAAGTTTATCGCCTTGATAACCACCGCCTTTGTTCACCAACCTCCATATTTTGGCGGTTCTGTCGGCTTCAGCACCAGGATTGTCTACTAAAATCAATTGCGGTTTTGTGCCTTGTGCCTGGGTTAACAACATCCCGACAGGTGCACCCGCAAAAGTTGGATCGGCTACAACATAGTCTTTTCCCTGCCATGATAGAAAATCGCCTTCCGGCAAGTGATCGAAATGAACGGCAGCGGCCATGTGACCCGGAAATCCCAATGCAAGCACATCCAGCCTGAGAAGTGTTTTTACCAGGTAGGTGTACATCACCGATCGGTCCTCGCAATCGGCATAAGGGTAGTAAAGCAGCTCATCGGCAAAGAAGTATTGCTCGTGGTGAAAGACTTCATCATCGGTCTTGTACTCAAATGCCTGTTGTACAAAACTAAGCAGCATTCCTACAGCATCCTGATCCGACTTGCCTTTGATTAAAGGATCAAATTGTTCGATAATAGCACTTTTAGTGATCTCGCTGCAAATGGAATTCAGGTAAACGGCGATGTCGCATTGTGGCATGGTTTTATAAAAATCCATCATCACCTGGTCGTAACGCAGTTTTACAAAATGTCGCTTTCCATCCCAGGCAAAACTAAATTGTTTGGTTTGACGTTGCGAATCGGTGTTGAAAGGCCTGGTGATACGCAAATCCATCACAATGTCGGCTTCCGGGAAATCGAAATTATAGGTGTTAATTTCGGGAGAATTGCCTTCAACCACATAATAGTTGATCTGATCGAACACCACAAAGGGTCGGTCGTAAATGGAAAAAAGCGAAGGCAGCATCAGAAAGGCCCGATTTTGATCGAACCCGATTTTGGCTTTGTAACGGCTGCGGTTCATCAGAACCCACTGCAACATCACCTGATCGTTGGACCTGTCGGGAAGCAGGGCTTGTGTGAAATTTTTCACCAGTTGGTAATACGCCCAGTCGTTGGCATTGAGCAGGTCCTTTACTTCGGTAAATTGAGCCAGCAGGTGGTTGTAATTGGTTTGGCTCATGTCCATCCAATATTTGCTGATGTTTTCAGGAGTAAGATCTCCTACCTGAATTTCGCGCATGCGTTTATCCGACTTAAAATACATCGACCAGGCCAGCAAATCCACATCCGTGGAATCGGTAACAAAATCAATGGCTTCCGACTTTTTAATCCCGGGCAACAAGGTTCCCTGTCTCACTGAAAACTGATTTTTGGGAGGTAAATAACCCAAGGCGTTGTTGCTAACAACTTCTTCTTCGGGTGCTTTTGGAATGATTACAGGCTTGGGAATCATCGGTTCAGACACTTGGTTTTCAGGAGTATATTTTCCAAAGTGTTTGGACAGGTGGTCAGCAAATTCCTGATCGATGGTCGCTACGAAATTATCGAATTTTTGCTGGGTTTCCTGTTCAAAAGTGGTGTATTTTTCCCTGATCTGACTTTTAAACTCCTCAAAAGTCTGAGCCTGGCTCATAGAAACGGAACAAGACAATACGATCAATCCAACAAAAAACCAGAATTTTTTTGGCATGATAAAGGTTGATTATCACCTTGCGGCGGATTAAAAATCCAAAATTTTATTCAACTGTTCCGCGTTTACCTTGGCTTTGTCTTTCATTTCTTCACGCAGGACATTTTTAGCCATCTCCAATGCGGTGGCATAGTCGTAACCCAAAGTAACTGTTACCTCGGTATTTTTGTCAATCGTTCTGGAAGCTTCAAAAAGGGTAAGCATTCGTCCTATTTTTGATCCAACGATCGATTTAAAGGTGGCTACCGTTTCGGTAACCGAAGCTGCATCTTCGGCATTCAATTGTGCATTGGCCAGGGTGGTTTCTACCAAACCTGCCACTTCGGTTCCAATTTGACCGGCCAGGTTGATTTTGGCTACTTCATACGCCTGCAATTTCGCCGCTGAATGGGTTTCGCCAACCGAACGTGCATCAGCCAAGAAGTAAGCAGGTTTGCCATCTTTGGTGGTTTCGTACCGTTTTATCCAAACAGCTTCTATTTGCTTGTCCATAGGCAGTTGACCGGGAGCAACCGTAAATCCTTCTTTTGCAAGCTTTTTGGCTTCTTTTCGAGCGTCTTTAATCGCTTTACCTTTAATTTCCTTTTTAATTTGTTTGGTGCTTTGGGCATACGCGTTGGATGTGAATGCAAATACCAAACATAAACTGATCAGTAAAATTGAATTTTTCATTTTGAAGCTTTTAAATTAAAAAATCGGGTTAAAAAAATTTTGTATGTAAAAATACGTAATTCTCAAAATCTACAGTCATACAAAGTAATTTATTTACTTTTAAAATTTAAAACCGAATCCTTTGACAACTTTTCAGGCCATCCAGCTTACTTGCCCATCCTGTCAACAACCCATGGGTCATTATGAACTTACTTCCTATTTTATTTATCGGTCTACAGTTTATTCTGATGGTAAGATTGAACATGATGGTAGTTTTTTCGAAGATAAGACAATTGTTGTGTGCCCGCATTGTGAGGGGGTTTTCTGGCGCGATGAGGCAAAAGAGAAGGAAATTGAATATCAGGATGACCAGCCCGAATTGCCTTTTTCAAAATCGGTTTGGGATCTTGAAATGGCACGTAGTGAGGATTTTAGGAAAGGAATGGTGCTCTATTATAAACAGTTGTTGGAAACTGGTTTCGCCAATACAACTCAAAGAGAAATTTATTTGCGGATAACACTGTGGCGCGCCATCAACGATATCATCAGGTACCAAAGACCTTTTTTGAAATCCATTGATAGTTATGTTCTTAGGAAGCCTCTTCGTTTTTTAAAAAGCCGGATTTCTACCTGCCGTACCTATGGGTACTTTAAACCCAATCAGTTGGAAAACCTACATCGGCTCACCAATATTTTTTCACCGGTAACGGATGATGACCAGCTGATGCTGACCGAGATGTACCGGGAAATGGGTAACAGATCCAAAGCCCTCGAACTACTGAACAGCATTGAAAATGGATCAGGTGCCACTTTTCGCAAGATCAAAAAAGCCACCCTTTTGTTCAGAAAAAGGGTTTTCATGCTCGGTAAATAATCAAAAATGCTAGTTTAGAGCATTTCTAAATTACTGAAATTCATCATGTAATATTTATTTATTAGCTACTTTTATGGGTTATACAAAACCATTTTAAATGGTAATTAATCTAATAAATCAAAAAAAACCATGAAGAAGTCTAACTTGTTTATCCTGATTGTTTTATTTTTTGCTATTGTTAATCAAGTGCCTGCTCAAAAGGTGGATTGTTTCATTTTGAAAGCTCCCGAAAAGCCATTTTACAACATGAAGCGCATCGGGGTATTGCAATTCGACTGCACCAATAACCGACGAAAAGACCTTGTCATCACCAATTTTATTGTGGGAGCCTTGCTTGATCAGCATCGTGGAATATACAATACTCAGGGACAATGGATGGGGCTGGTGAAGGCAAAGGAGGGAAGGACCTATGTTAAAGGAGTAAAAACCGACTTTTATGATGTGATTGAACGCGATCAGCTGGAGAAAATCATGAAAGAACAACGGCTGTCGCTATCGGGTGCCCTTGATGAAGCATCGGCTGCCGAAGTGGGCAAACTGTTGGGTTTGGATGTGATGATCCTGGGTAATGTCAGCTATACCGATAATGAAGAGCGTTCGAATACCTCGACATCACGCTGTGTAAAAAGAACGGTAACCGCTAAAGGAACCATCAAGATTATCTCGGTGGAAACCGCAAAAATAGAAGGCACCAAAAATACAGAAGCCAAAGTAAAAGAATCCGCTTGCGATGATAACATCGCTGGAATGCCCACCGTTGACCAGATGGCCGATGTGGCACTGCAAGATCTGGCCAGCCAGTTTGTTGGTTATTTTACTCCCGGTTATGAAGAAATCAAATACGATTTTGAGAAAATCAAACTCAAAGAATTTAAAGACCGGAGTAAAGAGGCCATGGACTACATCGAAGCCGGCGACCTCGACCGCGCTTTCCCCATTGCCTATGCCATGTACGAAGCCGATTCGTATAACCCGAAAGCGGCTTATAATTTAGGAATTATATACGAAATGGTGGGTGATTTTGAAGAGGCTGCCGAATATTACGGCATTGCCTATGAAATTGACTTTACCAACGAACAGTATCAAAAAGCGGCCGAACGTGCCAAAAGAGGTCTTGAACTGGCTGCCTTTCTGGAAGAAATTGGCCGTCCGGTACAACCTTATACCTTCTCGGGTGGCGATATTTCTACTGCCTTGTCCGACCGGATTTTGGTAAAAGGTACCAGTGCCGACCGGACCAATGTGTATGATTTGCCCGATAGGTCGGGTGAAGTAGTAGCCAAGGTGCCTGGCGGATTGGAATTTAAAGTAATTGAAAAACAAGGCGATTTTTATAAAATCCAATTGCGTGGTACCAAAACCGGCTTTATTCACAAATCGGATGTTAAATAACGGCTTCACTTTTAATCACCAACAAAGTCTTCATCATGAATAAATATCTCCTGTCAATTATTGCGTTGACATTTGGCCTGCTTATCGGATGGCCACAAAACTCAAATGCACAGTTACCTGCCTGGACCGACTATTACAAAAGAGCCGAAATGTATCCTGAATCTGAATGGATAACTGGATTTGTGTCTGCTGTAAACTCCAACAATGAAGATCAGGGCAAAATGGTGGAAAAGTACGAATCCATGGCCCGCGACAAAGTGGTGCAAAGCATCGAAGTAGAAATAGAATCACAAAACGACCTGACCATTTCAAACATCAATGGCAAGTCCGACGAGGCTTTCCTCTCGAAAAGTGTTTCCTTTTCAAATGCCAAAATCAATGGATTACGCACCGAGCACTATTATGATAAGAAGAAAAATGAGGTGTATGCCTTTAGCTATGTAAACAAAAAGGAACTGGCTTTCTACTACAAAAATTTGATGGCAGCCAACCAAAAAAAGCTGGAGCAGAAGCTAAAAGAAGGCCGTGAATTCCTGAAAATGGGTAACAAAGAAGAAGCCCTGAGAAGCTTCTACGAAGGGATGCCGATGCTGGCCGAATCAGACCAGGCCCACATGCTGCTGTTGGCCCTGAACCGCAAAATGCTGGCGGAAATTAATCTGCAAGAAATCAATCAGCTACGGTTGGATTTTAATCAGGAAATCAACAACCTTCAGAAGGCCACCGAACTTAACCTGAATGAGGCGGCTTATTTTGTAGCCTATGGAATCTTCATTCAATTGGGTGAAATTACCTCTCCCATTTACATGGGTGAAACCACCTATTTAAATACAGGTTTTTCAAGCCCATATAGCGAGATGTGGGCAATGGCGCTAAAGGATGCACTGATAAAAGCCGGAAACTACCAAGTCAAAACCACAGGAAATATGCAAGATGCCAGCTTACTTATTGTGGGAAACTACTGGATTCAGGATGTGGATCTGCTGATCCACAACCGCATCGTAAAAAACGAGGAACTGGTGGCCGTGGCTACTGCCCGGATACCGTTGAAATGGCTGAGAAGCCAACAGGTTGTGTACATGCCCTGTGAACTTTCCAGAATCGAAAAACTAACTCAGTACAAACTAATGACCGTAAATCCTGAATTTACCGTTAAGGCAGGAGTGGAGGCTGACGAACCGTTGCAGGTGAGAGTCACCTATAATTCCGGTACAAACAACGATGAAGCCGCCAACATCCCGGTTGTATTTATAAACAAGCAAACAGGAGCGGTACTTTGCACGGCAAAGAGTGATGATAACGGGATTGCGCCGGGTTTTCTTCCTCCTCTGGGGTTCAACGATGCGCTGATAGAAGTTGAAGCCGGAATAGATCTTGCTTCGTACATTCCAATCGATACCAATACCGCTTATTACCTGTTGATTAAGAAACAGTTCAAACTGCTGCCTGCTCACTTTCTGGTTCATGTTCAAAAACAGGTATATTGTATTCAGAGCAGTGAGCTGTTGCTGGGATCGCCCATGGAAATAAAAACCATAGAACCCACTGTAAAAAAGGCACTTGTGGATCTTGGATACCAGTTTACCGACGATCCATCCCAAGCCGATTTTCTTATTATGATCGAAGCCTCCTCCACAACGGGCACAAACTATCAGGGTGTTTATTTCACTTTCGTGGATGCCAATATTTCGGTGATCAATCAATCAACCAACAAGGAAGTATTTAAAACCCATGTAGATCAGGTAAAAGGAGGAGGTGCCAACTATACAAAAGCGGGTAAAAAGGCTTTTGTAAATACGGCCGAACAACTAAAGGAAGCAGTTAAAGATTATAAGTAGGGATTTTTGTACGATTTGACTTAAAAAAGTATTTACAAAAGAATTGCTCTTAATATTATCCCCAACCCGGCCACCAGCAGTACCACTTTTTGCTACAACCTGCCCGCCGGCACCCACCAGGGCAGCATCGAAGATCACAACACCACCGGGCAATTGGTAGCCTCTACCATGTTAAATTTTCCCCAGTGCCGGCGGCACGACCGACCTTGTAACCCCGGAATTCATTCCGGGGACCTTTAAAAACTGAACTAAATAATTGATTCGAACTAATGATGTAATCACAAGAACAACAGCAAAGTAAAGCACGCGAAGTATTCGCGCACCAGAGAGATTGTTCATAACATAAAGCCTAGGAAACAAGTTCTTTGTCTTTGTCATGCTCATTCAGGATGGAAATAGCATCATCCTGCGTTCCCAGAATAATGGCCATCCAGTTCATTCGTTTATTTTGTTCAAACATGATTTTAAGCGTCATGGTTAGCGGAACCGATAAAAACATGCCTACCGTTCCCAGCACAAATCCCCAAAATATCAAGGAAATAAAAACAATTAGTGTGGAAAGTCCCATGCCATGGCCCATCATTTTGGGCTCTACAATATTTCCAATGGTCATATTAACTACTACATAGACTATAGCGGCCCAGAAAAATCCGGTCGGACCTAGCTGTACCAGGGCAAAAAGTACGGCAGGGATACCGGCGATGATGGATCCGAAATTGGGAATATAGTTTAACAAAAAAGCGATCAAAGCCCACAGGATGGCATAATCGATGCCTACAATCAACAGGCCGATGTACACCAGCAATCCGGTTAGTAAACTTACCATGGTTTTGATGGCCAGGTAGTGGCGGATGCTTTTTCCAATTCGGGTGAGATAGGCAATTGAATTGACATTTCCTTTTACGATGGCTTTTACCTTTAAATTAAAGCTGTTGAGCTCAAGCAATAAAAAGATGACAGTAAACACAATCAGGGCCATATTTCCCATCAAGGAGCCCAGCTCGGAGAGGATGCCGGCCGTATAACTCATGATCTTTGACGGGTCGAGCAAACTGGTTAATTGGTCTTTTGAAATATTGAAACCATGGTCGTTTAAATAGCCAACCAAACCCAGACCCATATCGTTTAGCTTAACGCCATAGGCCGGAGCATCCTGCGAGAAAGTGGAAAACGATTCGCTGATGATTCCACCAAAGCCAAAAACCACCAACAAGACCAACCCAAATACCAAAAAAATGCCCACTCCCTGTGGAATTTTATGTTTTTCGAGCCAGTAGATCGGCTGAGCCATGATGATACTAAAAAAAATAGCCATCAGAAATGGTGTAATAATCGATCGGGCTGCCATGGCCGCGGCGATGATTATTAATATGGCGGCAATATTTACCACGGCAGAAGTTCGCACGTTATTGTACTTAATCGAATTCATTCATATAGATATTGTTTGAAGCAAATTTACTTGCTTTTTGATAAAAACTGATAAACAAGTTTGAGAAGTATGTTTTTTTGAATCGGTTTTTCAATATATTCATCAAAACCGGCTTCAAGAGCCAATTGCCTTTCACCGTCTACGGCAAAGGCTGTTTGAGCAATAATGGGTAAATTGGGAAAATCCTCTTTAATGATGCGTGCAGCA
>Ga0210046_1000750_pt1 | contig 29005 bp, 25 predicted proteins | sample CryGeyCG2114_250_FD_185461 | JGI IMG/M metagenome (GOLD analysis project Ga0210046, IMG submission 185461) | Groundwater microbial communities from aquifer - Crystal Geyser CG18_big_fil_WC_8/21/14_2.50 (SPAdes) (version 2) | ecosystem: Environmental > Aquatic > Deep subsurface > Groundwater ...
CAGATAAAAAGAATGGAGTTATTAGTCCTGCAGCTTCTCGCAAACCAGAAATAACAACAACTACTGCTGCTGAAATAATCCAAAACTTAACACCAAATTGCGAAAATATTTTTTCTTTCTGTTCCATCCATTGTCCATAAAAATTAATAACAAGTAAATAATATAGATATTCATTAAAATTCAATATTTTTTGTAGCACAGATTAGCAATCTGTGTTTCAATATTTATATTTTAACCATTTTACAACTTCACTCCAAGATGGTCTTTTGCCAGTCATCATAATTCCAACACGATAAATTTTACCCGCAATTGGAAATATTGCAAATACTGTAGCAATATTTACTAGTGTTGATAAAATAATTTGCCAAAGTGGAACATCAACCATTGCCATTTTAGCTGGCATTACAATAATAGCAGAAAATGGCAGCATTGAAGCAATAGACGCAACTGGATTACTTGGATTTTCAATCATAGACATTGCAATAAAAAATGGAATCATAATTAAAAGCATTATTGGCCACATTCCAGATTGTGCGTCTTGTGGATTTTCAAAAATTGAGCCAACTGTTGCAAAAAGTCCAACAAAAATTAAAAGTCCTAAGAAAAAGTTAATTAACAAATATGCGACTTGTAAAAATGTTATATCTATTGTTAAATTATTTGGTAACATGAACCACGATGTTGAAGCGACAAGAATTACGGGTGAAATCCAGATTGCCATTTGCAAAAGGCCAGTAATTGCAGCGCCTAGAATTTTTCCAATCATCAATTCCTTACTTGTAACTGATGATAAAAGAACCTCAACAATTCTATTTGATTTTTCTTGAATAACCGTTTGCATCACCATTGAGCCCATCATTAACAAACTGATGTATAACAAAAACGAAAACAAGTAAGAAAGTATAAGATTTCCGTAACCTTCTTCTTTAATGTCTTCACCTTCCGTTATTTTATAACTTGAAATATCAACAGACATACGGGCATATTGCAATTCTTCTGTTGGAATATTTTTGGATTGGAAATATTCCTCAACCAACACACGGTTTATTGGATTATCAATACGTTCTAACAAGCGCATGTTTTTTGGAGTTTTGGAATAATATTGAATTTTCTTGTTTTCTAAAGCAGAATTAGGAATAAAAATAATTCCTGTAATTTTTTCGCTTAATAATTCTTTCTGTTTAGCTTTTACATAATCATCAAACTTTAATTGCGACATTGAGCTAATCATTGGAATTACAGTGCTATCCTTAATAAAATTAGATTCACCAATTACATTTTTTAATCCGTTTGCAATAGTTTCCGATTCGGCAATTATTTCAACAACACTTTTTTCAGAATCGAAACTCATAATAAATGTTTGAACACCAATAATTCCAAACATAAAAACTGGAAGCAAAATTGTCATTATTATAAATGCTTTTGATAAAAGTTTTTCGCGAAGCTCTCTTTTAATAAGGGCAATAACTCTATAATTAAACATTTTTTACCTCCTCAGCCTCGGTGCCAACGGCATCAATAAAAATTTCTTCAAGTGAAATATCGTTAGCATCAAATTTTTTAACTTCCACATTGTTATCAACTAACAATTTTAGAAGCTGCTGAATGTGTTTATCTTCCTTTACTTTTATTCCAACACTGTTTCCGTAATCTGAAATATTTTCAATAATTGGATTGTTGCGTAAAAATGAAATATCGCCTTCATAATTAAGACTTATATTGCGCTGTGAGCGTTCGGCTTTTATTGAAGCAAGTGAGCCGTTAATTTTAATTTTTCCATGATCGATAATTGCAATATGGTCGCACATTTTTTCGGCAAACGACATAACGTGAGTTGAAAAAAGAATAATTTTCCCTTGCTCTTTCAATTCCAAAATAATGTTTTTCATTATGTTTGTGTTTATCGGATCAAGTCCAGAGAAAAGTTCGTCCAAAATTAAAACTTCGGGGTCGTGCAAAAGTGTTGAAATAAATTGAACTTTCTGCTGATTTCCTTTTGAAAGGTCTTCAATTTTGGAGTTCATTCTATCAGCAAGATCAAATTTTGCAAGATAATCTTTTGCCAGTTTTGTAACTGCTCTTCCTTTTTTGCCTTTTATTTCTGCAAAGAAAAGAAGTGTTTCAAGAACTTTCATTTTCTTGTATAGACCGCGTTCTTCGGGTAAATAGCCAACTTTACTGTTAAAATCTGGACCAGATTTAATTCCCTGATATGTTACTTCGCCACTATCGGGCAAGTAAATATCCATCATCATTCTAATAGTCGTTGTTTTTCCGGCTCCGTTTCTACCAAGGAGACCAAAAATTGAGCCTTTAGGAACAGAAAAAGATGCATTATCCACAGCCTTTAACTTACCAAAAGATTTTGAAATGTTTTTAACTTCAAGTGTTGCCATTCATTCCTCTTAGTTTAGAGTATTTATAAACGTAAAATATTAAAAAATAGCTTATTGAACAATGTTGGATTAAAATAATTATTCAAAGGTTTTGATGGTTTTTTGACGAAAATGGTTCAATTTTGTTTTAGTATGTAATTAAATAAATTTTTGATTACTCTTGCTATCTTAAAAAGATTAGTATATTTTTCTTTTACAATACAAAAAAACAAAATATATATGATAAAAAATTTTATTAAATCACTATTTCTTTCATCAAATTATAATAATCCTCTTCCAGAGTTAAGCCTTTTTACTTTAAAATTTAGAGATAAGCATTCATATTTAGAAAATGAATATATAAAATTTTTTAGAACTACATTTCGCAGACAAGCTCAGGGTTCACATGTTATTGGAATTTTGTTTTATTCCTTATTTTCATTTTTGGATTTGATATTTGTTCCAGAATTAGCTGGTAATTTCATTTTTATTCGAATGGGAATTGTTGTCCCAATCCTTTTAGTTACATTATTTTTATCTACAGGAGAATTTTTTGATAAATATATGCAACCGATTCTTTTTATATCAATTTTTGTTGCTGGTTGTGGAATTATTGCAATGATTGTGCTAGGAGGTGCAAAAGTAAACTCAGTTTATTATGTGGGATTAATTCTTATTTTTATATTTTCATACACTTTTGCTGGTCTCGAATTTAGGTGGGCTACTATCATGACTTGGCTGTTGGTAATAATTTATGAGATTGTTTCTATTCAGATGAATATGGCTTGGAAAATGTTAATTAACAATAATTTCTTTTTTATTTCAACCCTTTTGTTTAGTATGGTTGCTGGCTACTCGATAGAGTTTTACAGACGAAATGAATTTTTTATGTATCATCTTTTAGAATTGCAAAAAGATAAAATTATTAAAAACAACCTCGATTTAGAAAAAAGAGTTTCTGAACGAACTTCAGAATTGAATAAAGCAAAAGAAAAAGCTGAAAATGCTGACAAAATAAAATCTATTTTTCTTGCCCAAATGTCTCACGAAATTCGTACCCCAATTAATGCTATTGTTAGTATGTCGTCTCTTTTACGCTACGATTTTGAAAAAAGCGCAAATGATGACCAACTTATAAGTTTTGATATAATTGATAGAGCTGGTAATAGAATTATTAGAACTGTTGATTTACTAATTAATTTATCAGAAGTACAAGCTGGAACTTATGAAACTAATCCAATTAAATTTGACCTTTATTCTGATATTTTATTAAAACTGTTTGTTGACAATAAACTTTTGGCTAAAAAAAAGAATATTAAGCTAAATATTTTTTGTCCGTCAGTAGATGCTCAAATTATAGCCGATTATTACACAGTAAATCAAATATTTGTACAATTATTAGACAATGCTTTAAAATACACTAACCAAGGAGAGGTTTCCATAAAACTTTCAAAAAGTGAAAATGGTAACTTGGCAGTAGAAATTAAAGATACTGGAATAGGAATAGACAGGGAATATTTAACTAAAATATTCAAACCATTTTCACAGGAAGAAATGGGCTATACTAGAAAATATGATGGTAATGGAATTGGATTAGCACTTGTAAAAAGATATTGCGAACTAAATAACGCAAAAATTGAACTTGAAAGCGAAAAAAATGTAGGGTCCATTTTTACTGTTAGTTTTATGTAGGAATAATAAATCATGTTTTTAAGCTAAGTGTAATGCAAAGTTATTCTCATTTTTATAGCTTCAATTGTTTCTGGCGCTATTAATTAATCTATTACTAAATTGTTTATTTTAATCCTATTACATTATTCATGACTAACACAGACAGTATTTCGGCTTCGTCTCCGTCTTTCGAATCCGGTGAAGCATCAAATATAATCCCAACTCTTTTAATTGCCATTTCGTAATTTTTTTTCTGTTTTTAATGGCTTTATGTTCATAATCATTTCCTTCAAATATGGCAATAAGTTCTCATATTAAGAACAATTGTTTTTGTTTTTTTCAAAACGCTATTTTCTTTTCATCTACAAAAAGATTTGATGATTTTATTATAACATTGTTAATAATTTATTTCGCAAATTTTAGAATGGCTTTGTTATATGGAAATATTAAATAGATGTTGGCAAGAGCTCTTCCTGTTATATAAGCAATTGTTGCTGCAAGAACTCCAACAAAATCGAAATATTTTATTCCAACAAAGAGTACAATTAAAATTGTAGAAACCTCTATTATTGTGGCTATTGTAAGTGGCGAAGTTTCTCTTGTATAAACTAAAACCGCTCTTTGAATTGAAATTAAAAAAGTTAGAGCAGGAATTATTGAAAAAACAATAGCTGGTAAAATAGAAATCTGAGTTAATTCTATTGATAATCCAGAAACCTTCTGAAACCAAATATAAGCAAGCGGTGTTGTGGTAATGCTAATTAAAATAATTGCCGAAAGCGTGCCGGCAATAATTCCAAATTTTTTAAGTGGCACATATCCTTCTCCATTTTCGCCAAGCAGGGCAATAAATGCTTCGTGAAATGAAAGTCCAACAGCTCTAAAAATAAATACCAACCCATTAATAACTGGCAGAACGGCAAGCGATTCAACAGACATACGACTTTGCCCAATTAAAAAAGTAACTATTGGATGAATTCCAAGTGAGATTATTGAAGTTAAAGCTAAAGGATAGTAAAATTGTATAATTCCAAAATAAGTTAAATTATTTGATTTACTATCATTCATTTGCTGAATTTTTAACAGAGTTTTTTTTGCAAATAATTTACTGGCAATTGCTTCGGTTGTAACTCCCATTGATAAAGCTATTGCCGCTACAATTGCACCACTTAAATTAAACCAAAAATATATTACAAAAGTGGAGGCTAACATTGTGGATAACCGTATTATTGTTCCATAAGTAACAAACCTTGTGAAATTGTTTCTAATTAAAATTCCATGATAAAATCTGCGATAACCAATAGCCGATGGCCAAGGTAAAAGTGCCACAAATGCCCAATAAGTAATTTTTACAACTTCTGTTGGAAGTGCTATTAAATCAACGGCAATAAAATTAAAAATTGTTGGAACTAACAAAAAAAGCATAAACAAGGTGATAATTCCATTTAATGAATAAGTAAAATTTCTAAGCTTTTTGAATGAATGGTAATCTTTAACCAAAGCAGTTGAGGCACTCATTAACATTATTACGGGTGCTTCAACTATTAATGCAAACGAAAAAGCAACTCCGTAAGCTGCAAGATTAAATTTAGGTTCCGCCATTCGAGCAATAATTGAGGCTAAAAAAGGTCCTTCAACCGACATTAGAAGCCAGGTTGTTGCAAGCGGAAGCCAAAAGATGAGAATTGTTTTATATGTTAGATTTTTGGTGTTTGGCATATTCTTTTAAAATTGATTTGTTAACATACAAAAGAAGTTTGATAGTTTATTGTTAAGAAACCATCTAACTTAAAAGTGAAAAAGCTAAAAAATTTCGTGCTCTTGGCAAAATATTAAGCAATTGGTTTATTTGTTTTTGATTTTATAATTATTTTGTTAACTTATTGGAAGTGAAATCAAAATAAATTGTTAAATATGATTGAAATTAGAATACCAACAAGTGCCGCAGTTCTCCTTTTAAAAGAGAAAATTATAATGGAATTTTTTGCCCTTCAAAAAGCCAATATTTTTCCCAACAAATTGCAACTTGACGATTTATCCGATAACGAATTGCTTTACATTACAGAAACTGCAGCTCAAGATTTGATTTTTACTCTACCAGCAGAAATTTATTCAACCGAAAGCAATATTGTTGCTATTATTTTTAAAGCGATTAAAACATTTGCATCACAACAAAAAACTACAGCTTTTGATAATTACTCAATAAAACAGGCCGAAGCTCTTGTAACTCCAATTAAACATTTGTTCAAAGTTTACGGAGAAAAGGAAGTATTTTCTAAAAATTAAAGACTTTTGCTAATTGGAATGAATTAAAAATAATTTAATTAGCTGCAACAATCACAATTTCCGCATTGTTTTTCACCTGGAAATCCAAAATAATCCGAAATAAAAACACGTCTACAGTTTTCTTCTTTAAAATAATTAACCATTGCAAGCAACTTTTTATTATCGTTCATTAATTTATTTTCAAGCCTGCCATCATCTTCTAAATTCGGATGCAAAATATCAACTAATTTGAGATTGTTTTTTTCAATTTCGCCATCGGTTATGCCATATCTATCAAGCATTGAAAGAACTGCCTCCACCCTAAAATCACTTCTGTCTTTAAAACTCATTTGCTCACGGATAAATTCAACACCCATTGAAGCAACTTTATCGCCATCTGTTCTTAAAATATTATAAATGCGCGCATAATATTCAGCAGAAGGATTGCTCCATTTAATAAATTGCATTTGTGTTAGCAAATCGGATTGATCATATAGCAAAAGGCAAAGGGAATCCTTTCCATCACGCCCGGCTCTGCCAATTTCTTGATAATACGATTCAATTGAAGATGGAATTTCGGCGTGAATTATTAACCTAATATCGGATTTATCTATTCCCATTCCAAAAGCATTTGTTGCCAAAATTATTTGATTTTCGTTTTGCAAAAACTTTCTTTGAACATATTTACGATTATTTGGCTCTAATTTTCCATGATAAACCAAGTGGTTAATTTTATTTGCATGTAAATATCCCGAAAATTCGTCCAAAGTTTTTATAAGCGAAAAGTAAATTATTGTACTTCCTTTGTATGTTTTTAGAGCATCAAGTATTTTGGCCAACTTATCATCATAACCCCAAATATCTTTTGCCTCAAGACGTAAATTTGGACGCTTAATTCCTTCATGAAAAAGTTCAACCTCCTCACTTCGCAAATTTAGTTTTTCTACAATATCTTTTTGTACTTCTATAGTAGCCGTTGCAGTTAAAGCAACGGTTAATGGATTTCCGATTATGGCTCTAAACTCACCAATACGTGAATAATCTGGCCTAAAATCGTGCCCCCATTCAGAAATGCAGTGAGCTTCATCTATTGCCAGCAATGAAATTTTTGCCTTTTTAATTTCACTAACAAAATCTTTTTTTCTAAATCGCTCTGGTGTTACATATAGCAATTTAGTTTTCCCCGACACAAAACTTTGCAGCCTTTTTTCACGATTTTCTTTTGAGACTGTTGAATTAATAAATTCTGCGGGAATATTTCTTTTTTTTAATGCATCAACTTGATCTTGCATAAGAGCAATTAATGGAGAAATTACAATTGTTCCGCCATCAAAAATCAATGCTGGAATTTGATAAATAAGCGATTTTCCACCACCAGTGGGCATTAAAACAAGCGAATGTTTTTTATCCAAGATTAATTTATTTATAATTTTTTCTTGAACTCCACGAAATTGTGGAAATCCATAATATTGTTTTAATATATCAATAGGTAATTTCATCTGCTTCCAAAAATTTAATTGAGTTTCTGCAAAGATATTGATATCCGTAGTTTTAAAAATTTTTGGGATAAGTTGCCATAAATACTGTTCCAGTAGTTTCAGATGATTCAAATGAAACAATGCCTTTTAAATAATTTTCGGTTAATAATTTTACGCTATATGTTCCAATTCCTCTTCCAAAACCTTTGGTGGAAAAAGAGCGCTGGAAAAGTTGATGTTGTACTTGTATTGGAATAAAATCTTCGTTTTTTACATAAAATATCACTTTGTTATTTATATATTTACAATTAAGTAAAACGGTACTATTTTCTTTTGAAGCCTCCAAAGCATTTTTTGTTAAATTGCTCAAAACTCTTCTTAAAACAGTTTTATCGGAAGTAATAATTTCATCGGCACAATTTTGTTCAATTTGTATTTTTTTGCCTTCTGCAACTTTGTGGTTTTTGTAAAGAAGCACCAATTCTTCAAGAACTTCTTTTGTAGAAAAAGCTGTTATTATTAATTGAAGTTCACCATCTTCTGCAAGTGTTAAATTTCGTTGGGATTTAATTTCGTCAATTAATTTTTCTGAAATATCTTCAGCAATTTTTAGAAATTCATCCTTTTCTTCAGGTTTGCAATCTTGAATAATTTCCAAAAATCCAGATAAACTACCAGCTGTATTTAAAACATCGTGAAAAAAAATTCTTTCTAAAACTTTTCTCCTTTTTTCGTTACTAATATCAACAAACGAAAACAAAGTAAATTCAGTATTTTCAAGTATAATTTGCTTTGTCCATACATTAAGATCAAGAAATTGATTATTATTTTGTGTTATTCTGCACTCTTGTGTATCAAAACCCTTTATTTGACAATTTAATATTGCATTTACTGCTCCACATTCCGTACAAAATTCACTTGTTCCGCAACCAGCTTTTTCTTCCCAAGCGTGAATGCAATTAACAGCTTCGCCGGGTCGCATACCTAAAATTGAATCTGTTCCTAAAAAATCATTAAATACTTTATTTACAAAAACAATTTGGCGATTTTTATTTAGCACTAAAATAAATGCTGGAATATTATCCAAAAACGGCTTTAAAAATGTAATTTTATCTACAATTTTTTTTTGCTCCAATACCGTTTCGTAATCATCACGTTCAGGTGAAGCATATTTTGTTGTTAATGGCATTTCAATCATTAAATTAAATCCTATCTGATTTTTTAAATTTTGGTAATTAATAATCGTTTTAATTTACTAGAAAAGCAATATGTTTATTAAAAAACATTCTAATAGTTTAAATGAATATGGCTTGAAGCATTTTGTCGTTTTTCCACTTTAAGCCCAAAACCAAAATTTTACTACATTGATTATTATAAAACATTACTTTTGAAACAACCTTATTGCAAAACTTTAATTGTGGATTATAATAATATGAATTTTTCAAACAGACTCTTCACCATTTTACTTTTCGGAATTGTTTTTGCTTCACTTTCTTGCAATAATAATGACATAAATTCATCCGCAGCTTCGCTTGCTTTAATTGAAGAATTTACTCTTCAAGTATCAGAGCCTTCGGGTTTGAGTTTGGGGAAAAATGCAAAATCATTATGGATAGTAAGTGATGCACCCGACAATAAAATTTACGAAATAGATTTATCTGGAAATATAATTCAAACTCTAAATTATGTTGGAGATGATTTTGAAGGGATTGAATATGATTCATCCAAAAACGTGCTTTGGATTGTTGAGGAGCGTAAATATAATTTAGCAGAAATATCATTAACTGGAGAGAAAATTGACACTAAAAAAATAGATTTTTTAGGCAATAAAATTAATGGTTTTGAAGGCGTTTGTGTTGGAAATGGCTTTTATTACATAGCTAACGAGAAACTGCCAACTAAGATATTAAAATTAAATTCCGAATTTAGCATTGTTTCTAATTTTGATTTAGTGGGTGTAGATGATGTTTCCGGTTTATGTTACGACGATTTAACTAACCAAATTTGGGGAGTTAGTGATGAAAGCAAATTGCTTTTCTGTTTTGAAGAAAATTTGGGAATAAGTAAAAAGTACGAATTACCTTTTGACAAAATGGAAGGATTGGCAATAGATTTTATGCAAAATTTGGTTTATTTAGTTAACGATTCCCAAAGCAAACTTTATGTTTACAAACTAAAGCAATAGGATTAAAATAAACAATTTTAGAAAAAGATTAAGCAATATAGAAGCGAACTTGTCCCGACTAACTCGGTCTTAGCTTTTTTACCAAAAGGTTAAGTGAACAATGTCATAAACGCTTAGAGCGAGTTAGTCGAAAACATGTATTAATGCTTTACTAATGCATATTTGTGGATTAATTCATTTCAATTTCAAAAGGCAAGCGTGCTTGTACTTCTTTTGATTTAACCATATTTAAAGCTGTTGAGTAATGGCTGAATAAATTATCCAATTCATCTGAGAACAACATTGCTGACATATCTTCTTGCAAAGTTTCAATCAATTCTTGAAATGGCTCTTTTATTGCTGGATATTCAATAATTTTATAATCATCTATTTTTGCCAATTCTTTTGCTGATTCAATTGCATATTTAAGTCCGCCAATTTCATCAACCAAGCCAAGATCAATTGCTTGCAATCCCGACCAAATGCGACCTTGTCCAATATTATTAACTTCATCAAATGACATTTGTCGTCCAGTAGCAACGTTATTTACAAATGTGCTATAAACAAAATCGACTTGTTTTTGCAAAATGTTTTTTTCATCCATATTTAAAGGACGCAAACCACTTGCAAAATCGGAAAACTTACCACTTTTAACGCCATCAAAAGTTATTCCTAATTTACTATCAAAAAACTTTTGCATATTTGGAATTATTGAAAAAACTCCAATTGAGCCAGTTAAAGTTGTTGGTTCAGCAATTATTTTATCAGCCCCACACGAAATATAATATCCACCCGAAGCTGCGTATCTTCCGTAAGAAACAACAAAAGGCTTTTCGGCTTTCGCAAGTTCAACTTCCTTCCATATTAAATCGGAAATTAAAGCACTTCCGCCAGGCGAATTAACACGCATAACAATTGCTTTTACGTTATCTTGTTTACGTGCCTTTCTAATTGCATCAACAATATTGTCTTTCCCAATTACCGTTTCGCTTCCTTCGCCGCCATTTATTTCACCAATGGCATAAATTACTGCAATTCTATTTGATGTATAAGCATCGTTTGGTTTTTCAACTTTAACATATTTTTTTAATGAAATTGTTTTAATATGTTTTTTCATAGAAATATTTTTTAGAATTTCGAGAACATCAACTTCGTAGTTTAGTTTATCAATCAAATTATAATCCACCGCATCTTTTGGCGATTGCACAAGCATATTGTTGGAAATATTTTGAATTTCACCGGCTTCAATTTTGCGGGCAATTGAAATTTTGTTTAATAAATAATTGTTTATTGAATTAACAAAAGCGTTTAATTGTTCCCTATTTGCTTCGCTCATTCCTTCCAAAAGAAATGGTTCAACCGCACTTTTGAATTTTCCAACCTTAATTACTTGTGCTTCTATTTCCAATTTATCTAATGTTTTTTTGAAGAAAGCTAACTGTGTGTTTAATCCTCTAAAATCGAGACCGCCGGTTGGTGTTAAGTAAATTGAATCAGCTACTGAAGCCAAATAATAAGCAGTTTGCGAAAAATAATTTCCGTGAGCAATAATTGGCTTTTTTGACGTTTTAAAATCAATTAATGCATTTCTTATTGGTTCAATTGTAGCATAACTTCCAGCATTAAAATCATCCATTTTCATGTAAATGGCAACAATATTACTATCATTTTTTGCTTTATTAATATTTTCAACAATATCGTTTAAGCCAATATTTTTACTAATTTTTATAGCTAAAAAACTTGATAAATTTAAGTTGTCAAACTGTGTTCGTTCTGGAACCGGCTTATCAAACTCTAATTCCAAAATTGTATTTGATGAAATTGAAACTGTTTCGTCAGTGCTAACCATTGATACAATTCCAAGCATAATAATAAAAAACAAAAAGAATAGTGTAATTAACGATGCAATTGTTCCCAGAAACGATGCAAAGAAAAATTTTAAAAACTGTTTCATGATTATTCCTTTATAATATCTTTGATTTTAGGTTTAAAGATAGGAAATGATTTACAATATTTTATATTTTAGAAGCTAAATTATTTAAATAGGAAAATATTTATTATGACAAATTATCTTAAAAAACTATTCTTTTTTAGTTGTCTATTTACTTTAACTTTATCAGCACAAGATAAATTATTAACCTTAGAACAGGCATACCTTAAAGGAGAACCTAGCTTAATTAAATCCTTGCCAACAATAAGCGTTTGGTCAGAGGATAGTAATTCATTTTTGATTAAGGACGATGGAAAAATAAAAATCTTCAATCTTATGTTAAATGAAGAGCGTTTATTGCTGGATTATGCTGAACTTAATAAAAGTCTTCCTTACGGATTTGATCTTTCAAAAGCTGAAACTAATACTGACAGTTATTCAAAATTTATACTTAGCAAAGACAACGATCTTTATCTATTTCAAAGCGAGACAAAAATACTTTCCAAATTAACAGATGATAGCGGTCAAGAAATAAATCCAACATTTTCACCCAATGGAAAATTTATTGCATACACAAAAAATAACAATTTGTATGTTTTTGATTTAGCTAAAAATTCTGAAGTTCAATTAACTTTTACTGGATCGGATATTCTTTATAATGGTTATGCCTCTTGGATTTATTACGAAGAAATTCTTGGAAGAGATTCTCATTATCGTGCTTTTTATTGGTCGCCAGATAGTAAACAGCTTGCGTTTTTACAGTTTGATGATTCTAAAGTACCAACATTTACATTAACATGCGCGGAGGGTGTGCACGGCAGAGTTGAAATAGAACGCTATCCAAAACCTGGCGATCCAATTCCAGATGTAAAACTTGGCATTATAAATTTAGAAACCAATAAAACTACTTGGATTGATAGTACCGTAAACAAAGGGAATTACATCGCGTGGTCATTATTCACCAATGACAGCAAGAGTTTAATTTATCAAAAAATGAATCGTGGACAGGACACATTAGAAATTATGTTTTCGCAACTTGATAATCCAAAGCCAAAAGAAATTTACAAAGAAACTCAAAAAACTTGGGTTGAGTTTATTGAAAATATTTACATGTTAAAAAATGAAAATGGCTTTTTATTCCGCTCCGAAGTCAATGGATGGAATCATATTTATCATTACAATTTAGATAGAAAATTAATAACTCAAGTTACCAATGGTTTGTGGGAAGTTAAAGATATTGCACTTGTTAACGAAGAAACAAAAACAATATTTTTCCATGCAAGTAAAGAAAATTCGACTGAAACTCAGCTTTACAAAACTCAATTTGATGGTTCAGAAATTGTGAAACTTACAGATAGTGCTGGCACTCATTCATGCACAGTAATCCCAAATGGAAATTATTTTATTGATGAATTTAGTTCAATAAATAAACCTGCAGAATTGGTTTTATACAATATAAATGATAACAGTAAAAAAAATATTGCGGAATCGAAACTTCCAGAAATGGATAATTACACTTTGGCAAAAGTTGAGCTGTTCACAATTACGACAGAAGATGGTTACAATTTACCAGCAAAATGGTTCTTACCACCCAACTTTGACGAAAGCAAAAAATATCCAGTAATTTTTTCAGTTTATGGCGGACCCGCAAATGCGACTGTAAACAATTCATTTCCGACACGGGGATTGGGAAATTACTTTCTGGCACAAAATGGAATTATTGTAATTCAAGTTGATAATCGTGGCTCGGGGCATTTTGGAAAAAGAGGGAAAGATGAAATGTACAGAAAACTTGGCACTTGGGAAATTGACGATTTAGTTACGGCAGTAAAATGGTTACGCAAAAAGCCGTTTGTAAATACCGATAAAATTGCAATAACTGGTGGAAGTTATGGCGGATATACAACAAGCATGGCTTTAGCGCGTGCCGGAGAATATTTTAAATATGGTATTGCAAAATATGCTGTAACAGATTGGAAATTGTACGATAATTTTTATACTGAGCGATTTATGGATACTCCAGATGAAAATCCCGAAGGTTATAAATATGCATCTGTTATTACGCATGCAGAAAATTACAATGGTGGAATGTTAATAACTCACGGTTCAATGGATGATAATGTTCACATGCAAAACACAATTCAACTAATTGATGAGTTGCAAAATTTTGATAAACCATTTGAACTTATGATTTACCCAAATCAACGCCACGGAATTAGAAATCCCAAATTTGCCCACTCGGTTAAATTGGATGTTGATTTTTGGTTTAGAAAATTGTTGGATAAATAGAAATGTTCTGAATTTTTAACGTAAATCAACTTTTTTGCTTTTTTAACTCTAAAATTTAGCATATTAAAAATAAAAACGAACAGATTTTGAAATTGTAGCACAGAATAGCATTCTGTGCTTTTTTCATCTAAAATCTCATTAATTCAAAAAAGGTTGGTCTTGTCATTCGGACGCATACTATGCGTCCTCTTCATATTCCAATTCTACAATCCCGCTTGTTCAAAAAATTAACTAACAAAAACCAAAAATGTAGCACAGAATAGTATTCTGTGCATAGTTCTGCTACCATTCCAATTCTAAAATCCCGTATGTTCAAAAATTGAACTTACGGGATAACTTGTCTAATCAATATTTTATCTGAAGATTTTATCAGAGAATTTCAAGATAAGTTCCGATTCTACAATCCCGCTGTTCAAAAAGCGAACTGCGGGACAGGTAGTCTAATCAATATTCAGCTTGTAGAATTTGCTAATAAAAATCTTACACAGGTTCCGATTCTACAATCCCGCTGTTCAAAAAGCGAACTGCGGGACAGGTAGTCTAATCAATATCAATTTAGCACTTCAGACAGCAGGAGGCAATGTCGTTCCGATTCTACAATCCCGCTTGTTCAAAAAACGAACTGCGGGACAGGTAGTCTAATCAATATCAATTTAGCACTTCAGACAGCAGGAGGCAATGTCGTTCCGATTCTACAATAGTCTAATCAATATAAGAACTTCTGGAAAGTTTTATCTTAATCAAATAGTGGTTCCGATTCTACAATAGTCTAATCAATATACGATAAAACAAAAACTTAACAGAGTTCAAAAATGTTCCGATTCTACAATAGTCTAATCAATATAAAGTGACGAAAAATATTATCAAGGATTTATTGAGTTCCGATTCTACAATCCCGCTTGTTCAAAAAACGAACTGCGGGACAGGTAGTCTAATCAATATAGCTGCATTTATTCAGAATTAGGTGAGATACTTTCGTTCCGATTCTACAATAGTCTAATCAATATATATGCTAGAAGAGTTAATAACGGAAAGCACAAATGGTTCCGATTCTACAATCCCGCTGTTCAAAAAGCGAACTGCGGGACAGGTAGTCTAATCAATATAGCTGCATTTATTCAGAATTAGGTGAGATACTTTCGTTCCGATTCTACAATAGTCTAATCAATATTTAATGACCCGTTTGATTACGAAAGGGCTTCTTTGTTCCGATTCTACAATAGTCTAATCAATATTTTAGGGGGGCGACCTTTTAATAGTGTGTTGCTGGTTCCGATTCTACAATAGTCTAATCAATATCCTTCTACACTCCAACCCTTTTCTTGTTTTGTGATAGGTTCCGATTCTACAATAGTCTAATCAATATGTATCTTGGGGACTAACAAGCGACGGTACTAATCTTGTTCCGATTCTACAATAGTCTAATCAATATATCAAAAGAACTTTTTTACTTGAACGGTGGAACTGAGTTCCGATTCTACAATAGTCTAATCAATATGAAAAAATTGAATTATTATGCAACAATTCAAAATTGTTCCGATTCTACAATAGTCTAATCAATATGATTGCTTTTGAGTGCGGGATGATTACCTTAATGGGGTTCCGATTCTACAATAGTCTAATCAATATTTGAAAACAGAACAAAATTATATTGAGGTGAAATAGTTCCGATTCTACAATAGTCTAATCAATATGTATATGGGAAGATGGTACTTGGAAAATAGGGGTATGTTCCGATTCTACAATAGTCTAATCAATATAAAATGCGAAAAAGTTATAAAGTGACTATAAGATAGTTCCGATTCTACAATAGTCTAATCAATATCAATTCAAAAAGAAAACCCCTATAACCTTGAAACAATAAGTTCCGATTCTACAATAGTCTAATCAATATAACGGAATTTCGCTATAACAATTCACGCAATAAAGTTCCGATTCTACAATAGTCTAATCAATATTAAACGCCCATACACAAAAAGAGGCGGTTGAAGTAGTTCCGATTCTACAATAGTCTAATCAATATTAAAGAGTCCCGTAATAATAAAGGTTATTTTTCCATTGGTTCCGATTCTACAATAGTCTAATCAATATTACTAATATACTTTTCGATAGTCATTGTTTTTCCCTTGTTCCGATTCTACAATAGTCTAATCAATATATAAAAGGAGATTCACCATGAACACAGAGCAAGAAGTTCCGATTCTACAATAGTCTAATCAATATAAAAACTCCAAATATAATTTAAGAGGAATAAAATGAAAGTTCCGATTCTACAATAGTCTAATCAATATAGTGCAAAGCTATCAAAAAAAGAGATGCCGTGCAAAGCAAAAGTTAAAAAACGAGCAAAAAACAAACAAAATATAACTTTACTACTTTGTAGTTTTCCAACAAAAAAATACAACAATAAAAGTTCAAAAATTGCATAAAAACGAACATTACAAAATAAAATAAGTGTTAAAACATAAAAAAAAGCAAAAAATAATTAGAAAGTAGAAAAGTTAAATAAACTTAGAAATAGGGTTTGCTTCGTTTCCTAAAATGTTTTTATTAACAACATCGGTATTTCTAATTTCGTAAAAAAGCACCATATCAACTTTTTTATCAATTACCTTTGTAAGCTGGTTTTTTAAGTCGTTAAATTGCGTTTTTGTTAGTTCGCCTTCAAAAACAGATTTTTGCACCCAAAACAAAAATTTACGACAAGTTTTAAGAGCTTTTGGCAATCTTTTAGGCGATTTAATATCATAAGTAACAATATAATACATCATTTTCCTCTAATTATCATTAAAAGGCTCATATTCTACTTCGTTATCAAAATGCTTCAAAAGTTTATAACATTCCTCTTTAATAATATTTACATAGCTCATTTTGGTGTTAAAACCACTAACGCTTTGCGGCGTAAATAATTTTTCGTCAATAATTTCGGTAAAAGTTTGTTTTGCCTTTTTATTTATTCGGCAAAAATTATTTTTGGTAAAAAATTGTTTTTCGTTAACCATTTTATGGTTAATAATTTTAAAGATAGTTTTATCAATAATAATGGGTTTAAAAATATCGGCTAAATCATAAACCAACGGAAGTTTAGAATCGCCAATTTCGTGAACAAACCCAATTTCGGGATAAATTTTAGTCTTTGTAATTTCGTTAAGCACTGTTCCATAAACAATCATATTTCCATAAGAAATAAGCGAGTTTATCATATTATTTGGCGGATTTTTAACTCTTTTGTAAAAATTGACCGGATAAACAAAAATATCTTGCCAAGTTCTATAATAAACACGGCGCGATTCGCCCTCAAAACCCATAATTTCATTTACGCTTTCTGCAATTGAAATATTAAAAATGTTCTCTTTAATTTGTTCAATTGCCTCCAAAAGATTATTTCCACGATAATTATAATATTGAAGATTGCTAACAATTGCATTAAGCGAAGCAGTTACAATTTTTTTTGCCAAATGCAGCCTTTTATCGTAATTGTTATAAAACATAACCTGATTAACAATTGAATTTCCCGAACTATTTTCATTTGGCGGCACAAAAGAACCGCCATATTTATAATTTCGCGAAAACAGATGCAAAGGAATGTTGTTTTGAGATAAAAAATATAAGAACCGCGAATTGAAACTGATTGAGCCAATTGCAAATATAGAATTGACTGTTTCAACAGGTATAAATTTTTTATCCCCGGTGGGAATTATGCAATTTGAATCGTTAAAAAATTCGTCCGATTTATATTCAACTTCTTCGTCAAAATCGTCATCATTTGCTTTTTTATCCATTTTTTGAAAAAGCAGCGTATTTTGATTACGCTTTAACTGTGTATCAGAAAAAATATAAAGATTTTGCTTCATTTTGTCACTCCATAAAGTTGGTTAATTTTAATATATATTAAACCTATTGTTAAAAATGAAATTCCTAACCAAATGCCATGAACAGTTGCCGTTAAAATAAGTGAAACTGAAACCACAATAACAATAACTTTTGATAACCAAATTGGAATTTTCTTAAAAACATAAATTTCCAAAACAAAAATTAGCAAACCAGCTAAAAGAATTGAACCAATAATTAGAAACATAAAAAACCTCAAATGTTATTTAATTTTAATGCTCAAAATTAAATGTTTAAATTGGGTTTAATAGAAATGAAACATTGCTGAAACGTTACTAAAAGGAAAAGTGTATAGTTATGAAATAGGCTGACTCAAAAAACAAAAATCCCATCTTTAAAAAATCCCTTCTTGAGAGGGGAAACGATGAAACTTGTTTCATTGTAGGGGTGTGTTAATTACTTACTAATTTAAAATTCCTAAATTTTCAACACACGCTAAATCTCCTCTCAAGCAATGTTGTCAACTTAAGAAAATAAATGTGGCTAAAGCCATTATTTCTGTTGTTTTCTCCCGTCGCCTTCAGGCAACGGGTTAAGAGAGAAAAAAGAATTGGCTTTAGCCACATTTAGAACGCGTTAATTTACTTATGTTTTTAAGTTGACAGCATTGCTATGGAATGAAGGGACTTTTTCACATTTTTTTGTAAACATAAGTTGCAACTAAAAACTATTATTTCAATTTCACTAAAAAATGGATATATTTTATAAAAAAGTTAATCGTAATTAATACCTATTTTCTCTTTTGGTGTAACTATTTTATAAGAAGAATCACCATAAATTCTTTCGGTAGTTATTTGAAATTCAAAAAGCTCTTCGGGTGTTAATATTGAGTTTAATTTACTATTAATTTTTGAACGAATTGAACGAAAATATTCCGAAGAAATGCCCTTTATAGACCAATGATGCGAATCTTTTAAGTCGTAATAATAGTTAAAATATTCAGTTAGTTTAAATAACAATTTTTCTGCAAATTCTTTTGATTGTAGCTCGCTAACGCCAATTTTTTTGTCCGATTCAATTTTAATTTCGCAAAAAGTAAGGTAAATAACCAATTCAATTGGAGTAAAAAATACCGATTTATCTTTATATCTAATTTCTCGCTTTCGTAAATCAATTACCAATTTTGCCTCGTCGGATAGCAGTTTTAATCTCAATTGTGCTTTTTCAACCAATTTGGAATATGAAAGCGATTCTTTTAAAATTGGTGCATTTAGGCTTCTCATTTTAACAAATGGTATTTCAGCAATTATTAATGCTTCCTTTTCTTCCTTTGTTTTTGGATAAAAATTATTAAACTCAAACTTTTCGTCTGTTAATATGTGATAAAGTTTATCGTTTTTACGCGCAAAAAGTGACATAACCAACGCCAAATGTGCCGACATTGATTTACGTCCACCAGAAATTGAAGCGTGAATAATTGAGTTTTGGTTTGCGGTTAATTTTTTAATTAATTCAGCAGTTTTGTTTGGAAATAGAATGTTTTCCGAGTCAGTTTTAATATCAAATAATTCTATAGTTTCTTCGTTAGCAACAATTAAATTTTTGTTGGAATTAAAATTAGGCAACTTAACATTATTTACTGAACACAACTCTTTAAGTTGGCTTAAAAACGAAACATTTGGAGTTTTTGGGCTTTTATCCTTGCCCAACAAAACCAATTTGCCACGTTGAGTAGTTAATATAAACAATTCATCAATTACAATATTTTTCTGAGTTGTTAGTGCAAATAAGGTTTCGGTAACAATTTGTGGCGTTAAGCCCGAAATTGCTACAAGTATATTTTTCATTATTAACTCCGAGCAAAATTTATTAGATTTTGTAATTAGAGTTTCTACAAAATAAGGATTTATCTCTTTGTCATTTCGATTCCAACGTTTTTTGTAGGAAGAGAAATCTCGCACAATTTGAAAGATTTCTCACCCACAAAACGGGTTCGAAATGACTAATTCATTATTTTGCAGAAACTCTATTTATTATTATACTCTTAAATATTTGAATATTTTTATCATTATACTCTTAATTTTTATATTCTCTAAATTTAACAAACTCAAAGTTAACCATCTTTCCATCAGGTAAATTTTTTGTGTTTCGGTTGCCAGTTGAAGCCAAAACAGTGATTTTTTCTTCTATTAATAGTGATGCAAGCGCAAATACAAAAGTGAATTCACCCATTAAATGCACTGCATTATTTTTGTTAAAATGGTTAGTTAAAATCTCTTTTATTTTATTTAGATATTTATGAGCAACAATAATTACTTCTTCGGCTGAACATTTTGGATTTATTGCAGGAAAACTGATATTATAAATTTCGCCGAATTGTAAATTTGCTTGTTCTATTTGCTTTTCAGACCAAGTCTCTAAAGGATGATTTGATAAATTTATTAGCATTTTATTTAAAGTATATCATTTAGTATATTTATTAAAATTGTTTTGCTTTCTTCAACAATGTTTATTTGACGGTTTGAGGCAATTTTATCAATTACAACAATATCGTGTTTACGAGCCAATTTTTTGAGGCTATCATTAATTTGAAGCCGAGTGATTAAAATCCTTTTTGTGTAAGTTCCAAGATATTCTCTACTTCCGGCAGTTGAAAGTTGGTCTATTCCACGTTTTGTGTTTTCTTCTTCCTTTCCACTTTTTATTTCAACAACTGCAAAATTATTTGTCCCAGTTTTTTTTAAGACAGCATCAATTTCAAGTTGGTTGCCTTCACCTTTTGGTTTAACACTTTTAATTAATTCGAAGCCATTATTAATAAGCACGTCTGTAATTGCATTTTCATACTTTATTCCAAACAAGTTTTTATTTTCATGTTCACCTATATAATAATCATTTAGGTGAGCTTTCAAATATGTGTCAACATTTAATAGTTCAAGAATGGGTTCTGTTTTTTCGGAAACATCACGTTTATCATCTATAATATGTATTAAATTGTTTATGTTGTTTTGGCTATCCAAATAAACTACTTTAGAGTTTGTTTCAAGTGCAAATTGAAACAGAGCTACTGACATTATTTTAGTTCCGCCAGTAATGTTAAAAACATACTCATTATTTTTATTATAAACAGCTCTCAGTTTTTTAAGATTGTACGAAAAATTGTATGGTTCAGTTTTAACTAATTCAATGTTGTTAACAATTTTCTTTAATCTATTTGCAACAGACATTGTTTTTTGAGTGTGTAAAACAATAGTTTTTTCTGGCTTAAAGTAAAGTATTGGCAATAGGTTTGGTATCGGTTGCTCACCTATGAGATTGATTAATATTTTCATAATTTATGGATTATCATTAACAAAATCGTGTCTTCCAAATTTTCTTAAATTTAATTCATTATTTTTGAAAGTGCAGCTAACCCTATCACCTTGATTAATTCTAAAATGACCAATAACTACTCCACCTTCAAATTTGTTTTGGTAATTCTCATATAGTAAACCTCCATCTTTTTTCAAAAATGATAAATCACCCTTATTTTCAATTAAGAGTTTGGATGCTTTTGCTAAAGATTCTTGTAGTTTAATTTTATCAATTTGAGATGCTTCAGTAAATAGCTTTTTAAATTTATCAGAATATTTTAAGGAAGGCAGTTCAACTAAATTATTCCCCAATAATTCTTTTTTAATTCCTTGCCAAACCAATTCGCCCCAAACAGAAAAAGTAACTTGTTTATCAATTACATCAAACATCAATTCAGGTAATTCAGTTACTGAATTAACCAAAGGATTTAATCCCGCAGAAATTAACAATAGTTTATCAATAAACTTTGTAAAGATATCTGTATCAATTTTTATAGGCAGTTTTGGTATTTCAATTAGTTCAGAATTTGTTGATTCAAAAATGTAAATTATTTTATCGGCATAAAACATTGCTATTGTATTCATATAACCTTGCAGACTTTTAAAACTGCCAGTAAGATTAAAAACAACTTGGTAACCAGAATCTTTGTAACCTGGCAAAGTGCTATCGCACCAAGAGATTAATTCTTTAACACCTTCATCAAAATTATATTTTGTTTTGGTATTTAGCGATTTTGGAGTAAATATTTGAGCATTGTAGCCAAGTTCGGATAAATAGTTAGTCAAAATATTAGCACATTTAATGCCTTGCATTGTATCAGTGGAAATTAAATAATGAATATCTTCAGCATCCTTTGGGTTTGATTGATAAAAACCCAAAATGCCATTTAATTCGGCAGAAAGTCTTTTTTTGATTTCTAATGAATCACTTGTTTTTAATTTTTGGAATGATATTTTTTCTAATTTTTCAACAAGTTCAACAATTTCTTTATCGCATTCATTTTCGGAACAATTTGAATTAGTATAAATTTTTGTTCTTTCTTCTTTACTAGCAATGTTAGTAAGCAAACTTGTTCCAACGGTAGAAATAATTATCTTTTTCATATTAACGCCTAATCATAATGAAACCGACATTTCACAACTCTAATTTCATCGTTCTTAATTTGATATATAAGTCTATGTTCATCTGTTATTCTACGCGACCAAAAGCCTTTGTATTTATGTTTTAAGGGTTCGGGTTTTCCAATTCCATCAAAAGGTGTTCTAGAGATATCCTTTAATATTTCATTTATCCGTTTGAGAATTTTTTTATCGGTTATTTGCCAATAAAGATAGTCTTCCCATGATTCCTCAATAAAGAGGTACTTGTATTTCATTCTTCAATTAACTCTTTTTCGAATGATTTTCCTTCATTTAACTTTTTTATTGCTGAATCTAACCGACTTTCATTAGCAAAAGAAGATAATTCGTGCTGAGTGGTTTGCAAAGCGTTGAATTCATCCAAAGACATAATAACAACACCTTTATCTTTTCCACGATTAATTAAAAGAGTTTCAAGACTTTCATCAACTTTATTAAGATACATTTTCATGTTATTTCTAAACTCAGACATTGTAGTAGTTAGCATTTTAACCTCTAAATTATTTATATGTACAAATATATGTACATATTGTTGTAATTCAAAATTATAGTTTTGCCTTCAATGTAAAAGCAATTCCATTATGAATATGATCTGGGAAACTATTGGAAATATTATCAACAGCACGTCCATAAAACTCCCGTTTTTCATCCGTAATAAAACAACTACCTGGAGTTAACAAAATTAATGGTTTTTTAAATGGATTTTTCGAATTAGATTTTTCTTCTCCAAATTTACCGTGTTTTACACTAATGTTATAAAATGCTTCCATTATTTTATCATTATTTGCTGGTAGTATGTGACTCAAAGAAATAAATCCATTTGATATTTCGGGTTCGCTAAAATCATTAAAATTCTCAAATTTGCCAATAATTTCAAATTGACCATAACCAGATGATTTTTTCTTGCCAAAACCAATTTCAAAAACTGATTTAAGAATAGATTCGCAATTAAATTTATCCCATTTATCACTATCAATAATTTTAACAAAAATATTAATAAATGTTTTATCATCAAGATATTTGGGATTGTAAGTAAATAATTTACCCTCCATACTTTTAAAAGTTTTTCTATCAATTCCAACACTTACTCGCAAATCACTCAAAAAACCCGGATTTTCTTGTGTTCCTAAACTTGATAGAGAATTATCAAACGAGTTTAAGTCGCCATTAAGATATAAATTAAGTTGATTTAGCGTAACAAATTTTTGCGATTTTGACTCTTTTTGTTTTATAAAATCTTTAATTCGTTCACTTTTGCTTTTTTGCTCAAATTTTGGAGTTGTTAGTTTTAGTGGTTTTGGAAAATAGTAAATATCATTTTTATGGAATAAACCATCAGAAATAGTAAAAATTGGATTTCCATTTACAAAATAATCCAAAAATTCTAATAATTTTTCTTCACCATGTTCTTCTTTAAATCTCCAAGCAAAATGTCCAAATATGGTATCTGATTGTAGTTCTGATAACAAACCAGATTTTAGCTTTAGTTTTAATTTTTTTATTTGTGCCATAATTAAATTTCGATTTTTTCAAAAATAAATGGGTCAATTTTAACTTTTCCAGAACCTCTTGAGCCTGCACCACCAAGAAATTCAAGTTCAACAATTTTGCGTGCTTCTTCTAAGCGTTGTTTAAATTTTTCATCATTATCGTTTTCAAAAACACGAATTGAAACTTCCATATTAAACTTTGCTCCAGCAGCAATTCTTTCTTGTGTTCTATTTCCACCCTGAAATGCTGCCATTTTCTTTCGGTCAATTTTAACTTCAATTTTTTCTTCACCTTGTGCATATTCTAAAGAATCATCTGCCAAATTTGAATCTCTAAAAAGGAATCGACTTGGTTCAAAATTTGTTCTAGAACTACTACTGCCAAATAATTTTACGACTAAACTGGCATTATTTGTATCTTGAGAAGGACCTTCACCTTTGCTATCTGCAAAAGTATCTCCATATTTTAACTCAAGTGCCATTCTAAAACGACCTTTTAAACTACTACCAGGAATATAGGGCATTTGTGTAATTGGGTTTCTAATTACAGGGTTATCAATTCCACCAATTTTAACTGCATCAGTTGGCCCACCAATATGCAAACCACTTTCTAATGTAATAATTGAAGTTGCTTTAATGTAATGTGTTAGTTTGTTCATTTTGCGCTCCGTTTAATGTTTGTAATATCCAATTAGTGATTCAAAATGAGGTATAAATCCTTTTCTAAAATGATCTTCAGATTTAATTGCCTGTGCTATATTATATTCAAAAAAATTAAAGAAATCATCTGAAATAAGCTTTTTACCTTTTGCATTATTAATAAGTGGTACTAATTTTAATAGTTCAGAAATAACAAATTCAAAATCTTTATTTATTTTATATTTACCTTCGATCAATCTACATGAATCAAAATACTTTCTAATTTGAGTTGATTTGTTAATATTATTATCTTTCTGAAACAATTCTGCCAATTGCTGAGGATAGTGAATAATTAGTTGAGGCTTGAGATTTTTGCTAATAATATTTGAAAAATATCCATCCTCAAGTTCCTCAAAATATTCATCTAATGGTAAAATTCCTTTCTTAATAAACTTAACATTTTTAGCTGCTTTTTTCCCATCCTTCAAAAATGGTTCATATTCAACTATATCATCAACTTTAGGAATGTTTTTGTAAGCACTATTACGACAAAAATAATCTTTGTCAATAAAGAAAAATTCTTTATCTGAAATAACCTTTGTTATTTTACCTGTTGCCATTTTTAACTCACTTTTATTTTCTTAATGAATAAATTGTATTACAAATTAAAGGATATATAATATTTTCATCCTTTTTTTCAATTTCAGTTTTATTTACTTTTAATAATGCTCTAAAAAATATTTCCAGCTCTTTATTGGGATAATTCCCTTTTATTTTCACATTCCTATCTAGTAAGTATGAAAGATGTGGATGCCATAAAATATTAGAAGTATCTCCACTATTCCGAAATTTTTGCATCATTTTCGAAAATTCAAGTAAATTTTGAATTAACGCCAAAGAAATATGCTTTTGGCCAACAGAATTAACAAGCATTTTCATTTCTTTTGCAATAATATTAGCCGACTCATTCTTCAAATTAGTCTCAAACAACCGTAAACCATCTTTATCATTATGTGAATAAAAGATTTTAGAATTTTCGTCAATATCTGAAATAATATTATCAGCTTTTAATTTTTTCACTTCTTTCTGGTTTTCTTCTGCCATATCTGCTACAATTCGTATTGGAGTATTGTGTTTAAAATTAGTAAGTGAATAACTAATATGCACTTCGGGATTATGGCAAACAAATTTTTGAAATGTTTCATTAAAAGCATTTACTAACTTGAGAGCAGAGTTTTGTGGAGCAATTAACATAATATCATCACCACCAGCAAAAACCGTATAAACTTTTTGGTCCGAAATAGTGCCATCGTCAACCGATTTAGCAATTGTTCCTTTTTCCCATTCCTCTAAAAATCCGTTTAATGAATAGCTAAAAAAGTATTTCAAATGATTACTTAAAGTAGTTGTTCTTGAAATTCCTGTTAAATCTCTTGTTTCTGCTGTTTCATTCTCTCTATTTCCAACAAGACCGGAAGACATAATTAGTCCAAGATTATCAACATCACCTTTAATTAGTGTCATAAACTTTGCACCATTATTACTTTTTTCCATTTCTTCAAAATCCATAACCAAATTTTGATTTTTTTCGTCTTTTGTAGCATAATTTGCAACTTCAATAATAAGTGAGTTACGTAAAACATCTTTATGCAAATTGTTTGGTTCTAAAAGTTCATCAAGATTTGGATTTAGAATAATTTTAACAGAATTATCATTTGGTTTATAATTTTTAATATTTTCAACCTTACGAACCTCTGAATAGTCAGACGAAAATTCGATAACAACATTAGACTTAGTTACTTTTTCACCAATTTTATATTCATTTTCAACTTGTTTATCAACTTGTTCGCCTTCAATATTTCTTTTTCTACCTTTTTTAATTGGAAACCCAGTTACAGAACATTTAATTTTATCCGAATCAGCTTCTACATCAGGTTTTATAAAATCATAATTAAGAACAAAGTTGTTTTCATCAAAATTTTCCACATTAAATAACTTGCTCTCAAACTGTTGATTTCTTTTCTCAAGAAGTTTAAAAGATGCTTTATCTATTATATCTCCAAAATAAATGCGTTTTTCTTTATCTTTTTCTTTCAAAAGGTTATATTCAAATGTTTCAAAAGCAGATGAAAAACTCAGTTGGTAATCAAAATTCTTAATTAAATACTCTTCTATTTTATTTTTTGCTTTTTTGTAATTTTCTTCAAAATCGCTTGAATTATCAGAAATAATATAAAATTTACCGCCTGCAATCATAATAAGATTTGCTTCGGTTAAATCGAGTTCTTTTAGCATTATTGAAGCAAACTGACGAGTTAGAATTTGAACATAAATAGATCTACCTCTAAGAATTTTTGCCGGTTTTTTGTTAGTTACATTAAATATGTATTTCTGAATTCCTGGTAAATCACCAATAATAAGGTTCAGTTTAGTGCTATTTGAAAGTTCTGATTTATAAATTGAATGAGCAAAACCAGCAACATCTTTTGAGTGATTGAATAAAGAAATATCAGTTTGCTCGCTACCTGTAAAGTCGGGAACAGACCACATATACTTTTCAAATAGAATTAATATTAGATTTATTAGGTAGTAAAAATCATTTTCCGAATTATAAAAAGATAAAATAGACTTCAAATTAGTTTCAAAAGCATCAAAATCTGAACTATTGTATCTTTTTCCTGATTGAATTATATCTTTTTCAGAATCATATTTGGGGATTAAGATTTCATGATTTTTTTGAGTTAATTCCTTTTGTTCATAATATCTAATGTTTTTATCTTTAGCATTGTTCAAATATATTTTTGAAAATAGTGAAGTTAAAAACTTATGTGACCATTTGTCTTTTAAGTCTGCATCAGGTTCATCAAACTCAACTCTTTCACTGGCTGATAGATAATCTGCTTTTTGAGTTGTATTTACAAATAAATCCTTACTATTTCGGTTGTGGTGGTTTGAAACAATTTCACGCATTTTGAGAAATGCCTCTTTATTACCAAGTATTTTGGTAAAATCTTCTTCAAATTTAGTAACTAATCTAAATCCAAGTTCTTCGTGTTTAGTTTTTTCACCCGTACATCTTTGAGCAAATTTTCCAATATCGTGGAAAAGTGCACCAAGCAATAATAATTTTTCTTCGTTTTTCATAGTTATCTCAAATTTATATTCAAAAATAAATAGATATTTTTACATAATATTAATAGAAACATTTCTGAAATGTTTCTATTTTAAAATTTGCGCCATATCAAACCCCATACTATTTTTCTCACCAAAACCAGCTTGATAACCAACATTAATTAGATCGATGTTTCCACTAACAGTAAAAGGAATATTATTTGCAATTACGTTAATTACCGGTCTGTTTGGCTTCTCTATTTTAATTAATCTTTTAATTGATTTGTTGTTTTTTAATTGTTTTTGAATGTAATCAGTCAGCCAATTAAACTTTAAAGCCTCTCCAATGTATTCCTTATTATACATAACTTCGTATTTGTTAATAAGATTATTATTAAAAACTCGGCTTATTTCGTTAATGTCTTCCTAATATTCAAAAAAATGCTGTGTTAATTTATTATTCCGTTCAATTCTTGTTGATAAAACAAGTGGCGAAAGTAGTTTAAAATTGCATGCTGAAGTAAAATCTGGCTTAGGTATTTCGGACATTTGCTCTATTTCTAAAAACAATTGTGTATTTTTAGTTATCAATTCAAAACCTCCTTTTGTAAGTGAGCCTATAACTACATTTCTCACAAAATCATCAATAATTGGGGAAGAAATGTTTAGCTCCAACTCATCCGAAGATAAATGGAATAGATTTTTTTCAATTTTATCGTAATTAAATTTAAGCGAAAATGTAAAAAGCTTATATACTTTGTTATTTGATTTATAGCCAACTGAATGTAAAAAGCGAGCAAATTCTTGAGAACCGAAATTGAGTAACTTATAAATTGCTGCAGATAGTGGATAATTATAATTGATTGGTAAATATTTGTTTTTTGTTTTTAATTTTAATTTGAGCCTCAAAATAATTCCCTCATAATATTTATTAAAAATTACCAATAAAGATAATAAGATGCAAATATTTTAAACGAAAAATCCAATGCTATTATAAAAAATAAAATGTATCCCTTATTGATAAAAGATTAGTGGTTAATAAAATTATTATTATTAACTCGAAACATGCATTAGAAAAGCATTAATGCATATTCGACTAACTCGCTCTCACAAAGTGATCACTATGTGATAAGCGTTTATACCATTGTTCACTTAACCTTTTGGGTACAAACGCTAAGACCGAGAAGTTATGTTTAAAAAGTGAAATTACGTATAGTAGCAAAAACAGAGAAAAGGAAATAGTAGAAAAAATAAGCATCCCTTTTTAAA
>Ga0210046_1000753_pt1 | contig 28901 bp, 31 predicted proteins | sample CryGeyCG2114_250_FD_185461 | JGI IMG/M metagenome (GOLD analysis project Ga0210046, IMG submission 185461) | Groundwater microbial communities from aquifer - Crystal Geyser CG18_big_fil_WC_8/21/14_2.50 (SPAdes) (version 2) | ecosystem: Environmental > Aquatic > Deep subsurface > Groundwater ...
CCCTAACCATAGTGATTATTTTTGACCAGTATGGACAGAAAGTGATGACCCTGTCAATACCCCGGGGGCAAGCCGAATCAGCAGTTACAACTGAAGGTTGGCAAAAAGGGGTGTATCTGGTTCAGGTATGGAAAGCGGGCAGATTGTTGACTAAGGGAAAGGTGGTGGTATTGTAATGTATCTTCGAACGCTCTGAAAACACAAATTCATTAAGAAAACCCCAAACTCAAAAAAATTGGTATATTTCCCGTTTTTTAGCAAAATCAATTGGATGAAAATGGAACGTGATTACGATTATATCATCATTGGAAGTGGGTTTGGCGGTTCGGTAAGTGCTTTGAGGCTTTCAGAAAAGGGTTACAAGGTTCTTGTAATAGAAAAAGGAAAGTGGTATCACCGGGACGATTTCGCCAAAACCAACTGGAATTTAGCAAAATGGCTGTGGATTCCCTGTTTGCGATTGTTTGGAATCATGAAAATCAGTATCTTCCGTCATGCAGCCATTCTCTCCGGGACAGGTGTTGGCGGAGGTTCACTGGTATACGCCAATACTCTGCCTCTGCCGAAATCTGCTTTTTATAAATCCGGTAGCTGGAGCAGCCTGGCCGATTGGGAGTCAGAACTGAAACCATATTATACAAAGGCTTTAACCATGTTGGGAGCCATAAAAAACCCAAAATTTTTTGATGGAGACATTGCCTTGTTGAATCTGGCAAAGGAAATGGATAGGGAAAAACATTTTGAAGCTCCGCAAGTGGCGGTTTTCTTCGGTGCCGAAGGTGAAGAGGTGAACGACCCCTATTTTGAAGGTAAAGGCCCTGCCCGATCGGGATGTACTTTTTGTGGAGGATGCATGACCGGTTGTCGCCACAACGCAAAAAATACCCTGGATAAAAATTACCTGTATTTTGCACAAAAACAAGGCGCTGAAATACTGGCCGAAAATGAAGTGGTCAATATGATTCCCCTTGGTGGAGCCGATGGATCAACAGGCTATAAAGTCATGGTAAAATCGAGCATACGACTGTTTGCAAAACCGAAAACCTATACCGCGAAAGGAGTGGTCTTTGCAGGGGGTGTTCTGGGAACTGTTAAACTGTTGTTGAAATTAAAGAAAAAATCCCTCCCGCTTATTTCTGATAAATTGGGCGATGACATCCGCACCAACAACGAAACATTAATCAGCGTAACCACTTTAGACACAACCCTTGATATGTCGAAAGGAGTAGCCATCGGAAGCATGCTGCAAACAGATGATAACAGTCATTTGGAAGTGGTCCGCTATTCAGAGGGATCGGGATTTTGGAAAATGTTCCATCTCCCGCTAAGTGATGGTTCAAACACTTTTGCGCGTCTGATTAAAATGGTTGGCGTTTTCTTCAAATCGCCTCTGGGTTACTTGAAGGTATATTGGGTAAACAGTTGGTCGAAACATACGGTTGTTCTGCTGTTTATGCAACATCTGGATAGTAAATTAAAGTTCAAAAGAAATGGTCTGGGATGGATGGTTTCTTCCGTGAGTTCCGGTAAAAAACCCAGTCCCAATATCCCCGAATCGGTTGAATTAACTAATAAATATGCCTCCATTGTCAATGGCAAAGCTACTTCATTTGCCCTGGAAACTTTTGCAGGGATTCCATCTACAGCCCATATTCTGGGTGGCGCTATCATGGGAAAGGACAGTTCAACAGGAGTGATCGATAAAGATAACCGGATATTTGGTTATCAGAATATGTGGGTAGTGGATGGCTCCATGATTTCGGCAAACCCGGGAGTAAATCCATCGCTCTCCATTACAGCCATCGCCGAAAGGGCGATGGGTCAAATTCCCACAAAAAAGTAAAACATAAAATGGGGTATATAACCGTCTCCCGATATAGAAGTATTAAGGTGCAAATCAATCAATTAAAAATACGATAATATCAACAATTCGATGATTATCAACTTTATAAACAAATTCACGAGTAACGATACTATACCCCATTTAAACAAATATCCGATTTCAGGGCAAGTCAACAGGTACGGAGTACCGACAATATTTATAGAACTCAAGAACCCGTTTATTAAGGTGCAGCGCACCGTCTTATTTTCACGTTTATTTAAACGTATCATCAATATTACGGTGCTCAACACCTTGAATCATTGATAATAATAAATTGGCTTATCAATATTTTAGGTGCGCTGCACCTCAAAATTGAGCCTCAAAACAATTACAAAATATTCTTGCATTCTGATCCACCCATTGATTAAGGCAATTACATTTCACCTTTCACAGTGCAGTAATTTTGTGTACCTTCGACACGGATTATTATACCATGATCACGACATCAAAATCATTGTTAACAGGAAGGGTTAAGTATGATCTTACCGACCATTTTCACGAAATACAAAACAGGCCTGGTGCTCAGCGGAGGAGCCGTTAAGGGATTTGCTCACCTGGGTGTACTTAAAGCTTTGCGTGAAAAAAAAATGTTGCCCGATGTGATTTCAGGAGTAAGTGCAGGAGCCATCGTTGGCGCACTCTTCGCGGATGGATTTGAACCGGAAGAAATCCTGGAGTTGTTCAAAAAGAAAAAATTCTTCTCGTTGGTCAAATTTAAAATGGCGGAAATGGGTTTTTTAAACATGGCCGACATGGAAAAACTCCTAAAAAACAACCTTAAAGCCACCACCTTTGAAGAGTTAAAAATACCTTTGTTCATCGCCGCCACCAATATTAAAACTGCTCAAACAACCTATTTTCATGAAGGGAACCTGATGCGTGCTTTATTGGCTTCTTCAAGCATCCCGGTACTTTTTAAGCCTGTAGTAATTGATGGTGAGTTCTACCTGGATGGTGGCATTACCGATAACCTGCCTATCAGCCCGTTGCGAGGAAAATGCAGACAAATGATTGGCGTCCACGTAAATCCGGTTGGAATGGCCTCTGAGATTGACGGGATCATGACCCTGGCTATACGCTCTTTTCACATGAGCATCACGGCCAATATACCCGAAAAATCAAAAGAACTCAAGTACTTTATCGAACCTGTCAGGTTAAGGGATTATAGCTACTTCGATTTGTCGAAAACCAACGAAATCTTCGAGTTGGGATATCAGGAAGCCTTGCGGGTGCTGAATGCGTGATAATAGCTTAATGAAAAGTCGGTGAGAATGGTTCATATCGTTGTCGAATTGCACCAAGACTGAGGTGTGCGACTGTATACTGGTTCCATCAATTCTAAGTCCCCGGATTTCATCATGAGCCTTTTTTAATTACAACTCAAACACCTTCCTTTGTGAACGCAAATGGTTCCGCCACAATCGGGGCACATCCACCTGACTTTCTCCATCTTGATAAATTGGCCCAAACCTACTTTCCTGATGTTCTCCAGATTTTCAAGCATGCTCATTTGGTATTTGATCCGATATCGCTTGTCGAGTTGTTTTAACCGGGTGCATGGATATTTTTTGCAATCATAGCAGAACATGCTCTCTGTTTCCTTTAATAACTCACAGTTTTTGATTACACATGTTCCACATGAAGGGGATTTGTATTGGTTATCACCCCAACAACCATGACATTGGTTTTTTACCCTGAGATACGCCATGCAAATGCCGCAATTCATTCCACATGGTGCTATTAGTGAGGTTTCCATGTTCTTTAAATTTGAAATAAAAGTAATAAAGAGTTGTCTATTTATTATTTTCCTGATAAAATTAATTACAAATAATTGATTGGTATGAGACGGCGAATAATCAGTTGAGAATAGATAAAATATTACTTTTGATTCAAATAACTTCATCAATATGATCTTGTCTCTTTTTATCGTTTCCGGCCTGTTTTTAATCGGCGGTTTTATCTTTTTCCGCAAACACAAATCCTTACTGGGTTGGATGTTTGTGATGTTGGGTATTTTCGGATTGGTGCTGGCCACCATCGTCAAGTGGCTGTATCCGAACGTGATGTAATCTGATTTTTATCTTATCACAGATAAAATCCTTATACCGGGATTTTATTCCGGATTAATATTTTCTTCTTCAAGGCTAAACCACTTCCTGATTCTTTCGTTACAGGTAGTAATTTCATTTATATGTTGAAACTCGTTGGTTCGCTGGTCGTAGGTATAATCCACAGCCCAGTTGTTGTAGTGGGTCGAAATCTGCCGCACCGCATCAATAATAAAATCAAGTTCTTCGTCAGTCATGGTGGGATGAAGTGAAACACGCACAAATCCGGGTTTTTCACTTAGGTTACCACTGTTGATCTTTTCTACGATGCGATGCGATTCTTCGGGTGATACATTCAACAAAAAATGGCCATAGGTACCGGCGCAGGCACAACCACCACGCACCTGAACACCAAAACGGTCGTTCAGCAGTTTTACCATCAGGTTGAAGTGCATTCCTTCGGACCAAAAAGAGAAAATGCCCAGGCGGTCACGGTCGTTGTTGGCCAGAATGTGAATTCCGGGGATGGTAGAAAAACCTTCAAAGGCCCGTTCCACCAGTTGGTACTCTCTTTGGCGGATACAGTTGGTATCCAGTTGGTTTTTTACTTCGATGGCAAGTGCAATGCGGATGGCTTGTAAAAATCCGGGAGTACCACCATCTTCCCTTAACTCGATGTCATCATAATATTTGTGACCACCCCAGGGATTGGTCCATTCCACCGTTCCACCGCCCGGATGGTCGGGTACCAGACAACGGTAGAGGTGTTTGTTGAAAACAACCACGCCGGAACTTCCCGGCCCACCCAAAAATTTGTGCGGCGAAAAGAAGATGGCGTCAAGAGCCTGTCTTGAATTTTCGGGATGCATATTGATATCCACATAAGGTGCCGAACCCGCAAAGTCGATAAAAACAAGCCCGCCATTTTCATGCATGATTTCCGCCAATTCATAATAGGGTGGCTCTACTCCGGTAACATTTGAACAGGCTGTAAATGAACCTATTTTCATCTTGCGATGGGCGTATTTACCTAACTGTTTGCGCAATTCGTCAGGAACTAAATTGTTGCCTTCATCGGGTTGCAACACCACCACATCGGCAATGGTTTCAATCCACGAAGTGTGGTTGCTGTGGTGTTCCATGTGGGTAATAAAAACCACAGGTCGGTCCTCATCAGCTATACATTCCTTGGTAAGCGGAATTACAGAACAGCTTCTTAAACCCAGTATCCGCTGCATTTTGTTGATGACGGAAGTCATGCCAAAACCCGCCGTGATAATCACATCGTCCTGGTTGGCACCCACATGCTTTTTAATTGTCTCATGTGCTTTGTGGTAAGCCTTGGTCATTAAGGAGGCCGTTTCGGTGGTTCCTGTATGGGTGTTAGCCACGTATGGCCCTATTTCGTTGGTGATTTTTTCTTCAATAGGACGGTATAAGCGACCGCTGGCTATCCAGTCGGCATAAATCATTTTCTTTTTCCCAAAAGGCGTATCAATCATTAAATCATCGCCTATGATGTGCTTCCTGAATGACGCGAAATGCGCTTTTAAGTCTTTCTGACAATTACTCATCATCTTCCATTTTCTAGTTCCATTGACAACCCGGAGGCGATAAAGATTGCACACCTATCTTAGGAAGGTTAGCCAAAATCTGATTGACCACAAAATTACGCTATTAATTTGTATCATCGAGTTTGGTAGATTTCTTCATTCGATTTTTTACAAGTCAGAACCAGCGTTTAATTAAAAATAAATATATTCGCCCTAAAATAGTGATATGGAAACACCCGTGGAGAGAATACTTGTTTTGGGGATTGGCAATATGCTGATGGGTGATGAAGGAATTGGTGTTCGGGCCATTCAATACATACAAAACCAACCTTTACCCGAAAATGTTGATTTGCTTGACGGTGGAACCGGAGGGTTTTATATCCTTTCGGTGCTCCAAGATTACCAAACCATTATTATGATTGATGCCACCATGGACGATGAACCTCCCGGGACATTAAAGGTAATCGAACCCCGTTTTGCGTCGGATTTCCCAAAAGTGCTAAGTTCACACGATATCGGATTGAAGGATCTCATCGAATCGGCAGCCTTGCTTGATCACCTTCCCAGGATATATCTCATTACAGTGACCATTTTCGAATTGCAGGACCTAACCCTGGAACTTTCACCTGAAATAGAAGCCTCCATCCCCAAAATTTATCATCTGGTGAACAAAATATTGGCCTCCTTTTAATTTAGAATAGTTCTAAATTTGTGCCTGATGGGCAAAAAGTGAGTTCGCTATTTAAATTCGTTTCTAAATAACAATATATTTGAGGCAATTAATTATGTAGATAGTTAGATATTTCATTTTATTGCACCAAAATTATGTGTTTAGCAGTTCCGGGAGTAATCATATCCATTAACGAAAGTGTATCCGAAATGCGGATGGCAAAGGTAAATATCTCCGGAAGTATCGTGGATGCATGTGTTGAGTGGTTGCCCGAAGCAGGTGTGGGAGATTATGTAGTGGTTCATGTAGGTATGGCCATTGCAAAAGTGGAAGAACAGGATGCAATGGAAGCTCTTGAAATATTTAAGGAGATGGATGAGCTCCTTCAGAACGAAGAGTTGATTAAGACAGAGAGGCAGTAAGGAGCTAAACCACAGGAGAAAGCTTAGTCTGAAACAGCCGATTCTTGGGCTTTCAGATGCCAGTCGTGATGTTATTACAGGTATAATCATATACATTATATTAATACGCATCTTAATCTGTTTAGCTATGATCGACAAAAAACCCACCGTTTACGAAGAAGTGCTGGCAGCTGGCTATTCACGCCGCGATTTCCTCAAGTTTTGCGGCACCATGGCCGCCATGCTTGGTTTAAGCGCCAGTGGCGCTTCTCAAATTGCCAAAGCACTCGAAACCAAATCACGAATCCCTGTATTATGGATGCATTTTCAGGAATGTACCTGCTGTAGCGAGTCGTTTATCAGGTCGTCGCATCCAATTGTCGCCGACATCTTACTCGACAAGATTTCTCTGGATTATACTGAGACCTTAATGGCTGCCTCGGGTCACCAGGCAGAAAAATCACTTCATGACACCATGGAAAAATACCATGGTCAGTACCTGATGATGGTTGAAGGCTCCATCCCGGTTGGCGATGAGGCATTTTGCTGCATCGGAGGAAGGAGTGCTTATGACATTGTAAATGAAGTGGCCGAAGGGGCCAAGGCCATCGTCGCGTGGGGCAATTGTGCTTCAGCTGGTTGCGTTCAGGCTGCTTCTCCAAATCCAACGGGAGCCAGACCGGTACATAAAGTCATCAAAGGAAAACCCATTATTAATGTACAGGGTTGCCCACCCATTGCCGAGGTGATGGCGGGTGTGATTGTGCATTTGCTCACCTTCGACCGCATTCCTCAGCTGGATGGATTGGGCAGGCCCATGGCATTTTATTCACGAAGGGTGCATGACACTTGTTACCGCCGACCCAATTATGATGCCGGCTTGTTCGTCGAGTCGTTTGATGATGAAAATGCCAAAAGAGGGTATTGTTTATACAAAATGGGTTGTCGTGGACCAAATACCTATAATTCATGTGGGGTTATTAAATGGAACAATGGCGTCAGTTATCCTATCCAGTCGGGCCACCCTTGCATAGGTTGCAGTGAAGCCAACTTTTGGGACAATGGCCCATTCTATAAACACCTGCAAAGTTTCCCTGGATTTGGTATTGAATCTACTGCCGACACCATCGGAGTGGGGCTGGGGATAGCTACCGGAGCCGGAATCGTGGCACATGCCATTTCGACCAACATCCGCAAACGGAAACATACGAACAAAGGTGAAGTGAAAGCAGATATCGAAAACCCGAAAATTTAAAGTATTATGGCACAAAGAATTGTTGTCGACCCGATCACACGTATCGAAGGACACTTAAGAATAGAAGCTGAAATCAAGGATGGCGTTATAGTGGATGCTTACAGCTCAGGAACCATGGTTCGTGGAATTGAACTTATCCTGAAAGGACGCGATCCACGTGATGCATGGGCATTTACCGAAAGAGTTTGCGGCGTTTGCACTACTGTACACGCCCTTGCCTCGGTAAGAACCGTTGAAAACGCCCTGGGTATTACCGTTCCACCCAATGCTGATGTAATCAGAAACCTGATGTTTTGCGCTCAGTATATGCAGGACCACGTGGTGCATTTTTATCACCTCCATGCCCTCGACTGGGTAGATGTGGTCTCTGCCCTCCAGGCCGATCCTGCTGCCACCTCGCAGCTGGCTCAAAGTATTTCGAGCTGGCCCAACAGCTCGCCCGGGTATTTTTCTGATGTTCAAAAACGAATTAAAAAATTCGTGGATAGCGGCCAATTGGGTATTTTCGCCAACGGATACTGGGGACATCCAGGTTATAAACTTCCTGCCGAAGCCAACCTGATGGCCGTAGCTCACTACCTGGAAGCCCTGGAATGGCAGAAAGAGATTGTAAAGGTACATACCATTTTTGGAGGGAAAAATCCACATCCCAATTATTTGGTGGGAGGTGTGCCTTGTGCAATTAATATTGACGACAGCAATGCGCTGAACGCCGAGCGCCTGGCTTTTGTAGGTACCTTGTTCGATCAGGCATACGACTTTATTGAACAAGTGTATATTCCTGATTTACTAGCCATTGCCTCATTTTATAAAAGCGATTGGGGAGCCATTGGCGGCGGACTGTCAAATTATATGGCTTATGGCGATTTGCCTACCAATGGCTACGCGGATGTGGGCAGTTTTAAATTCCCACGCGGAATTATCATGAACCGCAACCTGAATGAAGTAATCCCAATTGATGGTACTGATCCAGAGCAGATCAAAGAGCAAATTGCGCATTCATGGTATGATTATTCTGACAATGATCCTTCCGGTAAGCATCCCTGGAATGGGGAAACCAATCTTAACTATACAGGGCCGAGACCTCCTTACGACTATCTGGACGTTGATAATAAATACAGCTGGCTGAAAACGCCTAGGTGGAACGGGCATCCCATGGAAGTGGGCCCCTTGTCAAGGATGCTGGTGGGTTATGCCTCTGGAAAAGAGGAATTCAAAGAGGTAATTGCCTTTGCGCTTCAAAAACTGGATGTACCTGTAACCGCCTTGTTCTCTACCTTAGGACGTACTGCCGCCCGTGGACTTGAAACCAAGCTGGTAGCCGGATGGTCAAGAGAGTTCTATCAGCAATTGCTTGCCAATATCAAGAATGGCGATACCCGGACTTTTGTTGCCGATAAATGGAAACCAGAAACCTGGCCATCAGAAGCCCAAGGAGTTGGTATGACGGAAGCCCCAAGAGGAGCATTGGCTCATTGGATAAAAATCAAGGACAAGCTCATCGACAATTATCAACTGGTGGTACCGAGTACATGGAATGCTTCCCCACGTGATGCCAATGGAAACCGATCGGCTTACGAAGCCTCTTTAATTGGCACCCCCATCGCCGATCCGGAAAATCCCCTGGAAATTCTGAGGACAATTCATTCTTTCGATCCCTGCCTGGCCTGTGCCGTGCACTTGTACGATCACAAGGGAAAGTATGTTCATCAAATTCAAACCTTTTAATCTTGGCTTATGGAAACTTTAGTAAGTGAGGAATTAGTCCGAAAAGTGTATGTTTGGGAACTTCCCGTAAGGTTATACCATTGGGTCAATGCGCTGTGTATTGTAGCTCTGTGCATTACAGGTTTCATTATCGGCAAGCCGCCCGCATTGCAAAGCGCTGCCGAAGCTTCCTTTAGTTATTGGTTTGGAACCGTCAGGTTTATCCATTTTGTCGCGGCTTTTTTATTCTTTTTCAATTTCGTTTTCAGGATTTATTGGGGATTTGTTGGAAACAGATATGCCCGTTGGAATAATTTTATTCCGCTCAAAAAGAGGCAATGGAGTGAATTCGTAAGTGTTTTAAAAGTGGATATCCTGCAATTATCCGACAAACCCATTATGTCGATTGGACACAATACCCTTGCCAGCCTTACCTATTTTATCACCTTCCTGGCCTTCGTTTTACAAAGCCTCACCGGGTTTGGTTTGTATGCTGCCATGAGCACTTCCTGGTTTCCTGACCTGTTTTCGTGGATCGTCCCCCTGTTGGGAGGTGATTTCATGACGCGTCAAATCCATCATATTCTCATGTGGTTCTTCATCCTTTTTGGATTGGTCCATGTGTATTTGGTGTTTTATCATGACTACATTGAACGAAACGGGATGACTTCTTCAATGATTGGCGGATGGAAATTTATTGATGCGGAAGCACATAAAGCTAAACCTGACGACAAGATAAAATGACATAAATAGGCCTTGTCTTTTTATAATTGTCATTGATCCATTTGGATATCAACCGGAAATATTTATTAAAATCACCACGCGTTTCACAACCTTCATTCATGATCATCGGGTGTAACGCGTGGTTATTTTTAGCACTTTATTATTGAATGTCAGCTTGTTTATCAAATCTAAATCAGGGTAGGAAAGGAGGAGGACTTCGTTTCCTGCGGCGATAAAGAGTCTGCCCTTCTCCTGTTCCCAAGCCATATCTTCTATTTCGTTTACGGAAAAGTTTATCTGGGTCGCGATACCCGTTTCTGAATTCACCTGAAACAGCCCGGATGCTGAATGGATTAGAAATGTGATGTCACCGATGGGAACGACTTGACTGATACTTCCAAAATCGAAGACATGTGTAGAAATTAGTTGATTTTCATCTGGATCGAAATTCAACATGCGACCTGAATTGTTTATGTTACCGAACAGAAGAACAGTTTCGCTTTCGCCGGATTGGAGACCATAAACCAGTTCAAAATCAATCAGGTACTGATGTTTAAGTGCGCCTGTGGTCCGATAACAGGTGTTCAGCATGGAGGATAAACCTGTCCTGCTTTTATAGGCGATCACCAGTTTTGTTGTGTTAGCAACCAGGTGAGTAGGGTAGTAGCTACTGAATATGGGGGTATTATACACTTCCAAGCCCGTTGAGGAGTATGTTGAAATCACCTGCCCCGCTCCGTTACCGAAATATAAAAGCGGTGAGTGGTCCCGTATAAAGGTGAATTCAGGATAGGGCAGCTGGGGATCTCTGGACCATTGGAGTTTTAAATCGGAATATGAATAAGCAGATAATATTTCAGGAATGGCAGTTGTTAAGATCAGCAAATCAGATTCCCGGGCGGTAACGGCATGCGTGATTTTTCCGATAACAGAAAGTTGTGCCGTTTCTGTCATGTATTCGTCGTAAAAGTAGATACGTGATTTGTTTCCATCTTCTTCGGTGACAACGGAAAATCCCTTATAAGCAAACGGTTTATTGCTCAACTTAATTTCCATGAACTCATGGGTGGTTTTTTGATCATTTTCCACAACCAGGTGAACATAGCAATTCATCGAATCGAAAGCTGACAGGGCACCTACCGGGACAGGAATCTCAAAATGGCGCATGCTGTCAACGGGATAAATAAATAGTTGCGGTGATACCGGAATAAGGTCTTCATTGTCAATGCTAACACGAACATAATGTATCGGTGACTTGCTTTCGATGTTAAACTTAACCAGAATAGTGTCAGGCACTTGAAAAATGGAGGATGCTTCAGGTGCGATAAACGTGATGGCCACCGGAGTTGCTTTTTCAGGTTTTTTACACCCCGCAATTGAGGAGAGTACCACCAAGAAAGAAAAAATAAATCTGTAAAAATGGTTTGTCATAACCTGCGCAAGTTACGCATTTTTATGTACCTTTAATTTTTTAAAACCTGAGACATGCTCAATCAACTTGCTACTGACAGAATACTGTTTCTTGACATAGAAACCGTTCCGGGAGTTCCGGATTTCAATCAAATGAGTGATAAAATGAAAATCTTGTGGGAAAAGAAATCCCGCAGGTTACAGGCCGAGGAGGGTGAAACTGCCGATGTGCTTTATAACAGGGCAGGAATTTTCGCTGAATTTGGTAAAATCGTCTGCATTTCATGTGGTTGCTTTTCAGGGAAAGAATTCAGGGTCAAATCATTTTTTGGTGACGATGAAAAAATTCTTTTGCAGGAATTTGCCGACATGTTAAGGTGCTACTATGACAATAAGGATTCGTTGTTGTGTGCTCATAATGGCAAAGAGTTCGACTTTCCTTACATTGCCCGCAGGATGTTGATTCTGGGCGTAGAGCTTCCGGCCATTCTCGATATGGCAGGTAAAAAACCTTGGGAAGTTCAACATCTCGACACCATGGAACTTTGGAAATTTGGCGATTATAAACACTATACTTCGCTGGAATTATTGGCCGCTATATTCGACATTCCCACACCCAAAGATGACATCGATGGCAGCATGGTTGGTAAAGTTTACTGGGAGGAAAAAAACCTTGAACGCATCGTGACCTATTGCCAAAAAGATGTCGTCACCATTGCCCGGCTGTTACGCCGGTACCAAGGGTTGGATTTGATAAAGGATGAAGATATTGTGTTGACCTAGATTGGGTTGTTCATTCCAATTAGGACTTATTATCATGGTTATCAAGAGGGGAAAAGGGCAGCCGATTACTTTTATTGATTAGCAAATAAAGTTAAAAATCACCTGTAGCGTATGCACGATATACACCTTGTCATCTTCAAATTTGCTTTTCCAATCAGCAGATTCTTTTCTTAAATTAATTTATCAACATCCTTATCAACCAAAACCATTATTTGTATTTTTGGCTTTATGGAAGATGTCAAGAAAGAGTTCAGGAAATCAGCAGTTCCCAAAAGTTTAACCACATCAGTGCAACCCGCTTATGAGCATGGCAAAGTACCACCACAGGCTATCGATCTGGAAGAGGCGGTGCTTGGTGCGATGATGATAGAAAAAGATGCTGTTTCGGCAGTAATCGATATTCTTTCTGCAAAGGTGTTTTATAAGGACAGCCATCAACGTATTTTTACCGCCATATCTGAATTGTTTGCCGAATCAGAACCAATTGACATCCTTACTGTTACCAATAAACTAAAAAGTAAAGGTGAGCTTGAAATGGTAGGCGGCCCTTATTTTATCACCATGCTCACCAGCCGGATTGCCTCGGGTGCCAATGTGGAATTTCATGCCAGGATCGTTATGCAGAAGCATATCCAGCGTGAGCTGATTCGCATTTCGTCCGAAACCATCAAGGATGCTTTTGAAGATACCACCGATGTGTTCAATTTGCTCGATAAGGCTGAACAAAGTCTTTTTTCTGTTTCGGAAACCAACCTGCGGCGTAATTTCCAGGACATGCCTGCCTTGATACGCCAGGCCATCATCGATATTGAACATGCCAGGGATGGGGAAGGGCAGATGCGTGGTGTAGCCTCGGGTTATACTGCACTCGATCGCATCACCTCCGGTTGGCAAAAATCGGATCTGATTATCCTGGCCGCCCGTCCTTCCATGGGGAAAACCGCGTTTGCCTTGAACATGGCCAGGAATGTGGCCGTGATGTTCAACAAACCCGTTGCTTTTTTTTCACTTGAGATGTCGGCGGTACAGCTTGTAACGAGGTTAATTTCGAGTGAATCGGAATTGCGTTCTGATAAACTTAAACGTGGTGATCTGGCGAGCTATGAATGGCAGCAATTGACCGATAAAATTTCCAATCTGGTGGATGCCAAGATGTTTATTGATGATACACCAGCCCTTTCTATTTTCGAGTTAAGAGCCAAATGTCGCCGGCTAAAGCAACAGCATGATATACAGATGGTATTTATCGATTATCTGCAATTGATGACATCCGGTGGCGATAGCCGGGGGAACCGTGAACAGGAAATCAGTCAGATTTCAAGATCGCTGAAAGCATTGGCCAAAGAGCTGGATGTTCCGGTGTTGGCTTTGTCGCAGTTGAGCCGTGCGGTGGAAAACCGTCCGGGACAGTCCAAAAGGCCGATCCTTTCCGACTTACGTGAATCCGGTGCCATTGAACAAGATGCCGACCTGGTACTTTTTATTTATCGGGCAGAATACTACAAAATAGACGTATTCGAAGATGGCACACCTACCCAGGGCGTTTCGGAAATTATTATTGCCAAACACCGAAACGGAGCCGTTGGCGATATTAAGTTGAAGTTTATTGCCGAGTTTGCCAAGTTTGAAGACTATGGACCCGGGCCATCTGATGGTGGATACAGGTCGTCGGATGTGAACGCCGGCATCAAAAGCTTCCCCTCAAAAATGAATGATATGGACGATGATGAGCCATTTTAACCCAATAAATATGAGAATAATGACTATTAAATCAAACATTTTATTACTGATTTCCTCACTGCTTTTTGCAGGCTTTGTCAATACCGCCATGGCACAAAAAAGTATCGAGCTGAAATACAAGCTGCTACCGGGCGACCAATTTAGCAACAAATCGAATATTGAGCAAACCATCCAGTTCGAAGCCATGGGTCAGAAAGCCACACTGGATCAGGACATGGTTTTTTACATGACTTCTTTTATCGACTCCGTTAAGGATGGGATGATTACGCAGCGAACTGTTTTCGACCACATTGTGATGGATCAACAGATTTTTGGGATGCAAATCAAATACGACTCCCAGGATACCAGCACTTTCGACTCGCCCATGGGCGCAGAATTTGCAACCCAGATGAATAAAATGATTGGGGCCGCGGTTATTTCCGTGATGAACGAAAGGGGCCAGGTTGACCGCATGGATGTTTTGGCTCTTGGCGATGCCGGTGACATGTCGGGTAATTTGAATTCGGGAAATAATTATGCTGTTTATCCTGATCATAAGGTAAAAGTTGGCGACAATTGGACCGAGCAGATCACACCTCAGGAATCGAGCAATATGACCGTGAATATGATCTATACCCTTACCAGGTCAACACGGCAACAAGCCATGTTGACACTCAATGGTACCTTGTCGGAAAACCTGACAAATCCGGAAGCCAATGGTAAAGTCGATGGCACCATGAAGGGCGAGATGACCATCGACAGAAAAACGGGCATGGTTTCTTTATCTAAAATTCAAATGGACATGACCATGCAGATGGAAAAGGATGGAATGACCTTTCCGGCTACCGTGACCAGCTTTATTGATACCGAGATCAAAAAGATAAAATAAACTCAACAGAGTTTTATCCTTCCTGCCTGAGCACAACAGAGTAAATCAATTTATTCTTAAACCTCAGGCAGGATTTTTTTTTGCTTTCTTTTTCGACAGTACCTGTATAAGCCACGCGATAAGCACCGCGATAAGTGAGATAAAATAGATGGAAGTCGTACTGCTCTTGATCACCGAAAACACACTCGAAATTTTTACCAGGGTTGGGTTTATATCAGGATATTGATTCAGTAAAGCCACAAAACCAATGTTCTCCATATAATCGGAAGCTCCTGAAACAAGTGGTAACAATGCCAGGTAAAAATAGGTACTTTTGAGTTTGTCCAGCTTGTTCAGAAAATAGGCCATCAACAGACAGTAACCGATGGCAAAAAGCGATGGATAAATCATGTCCACCGGGATTTGATAAAATAAATAGGCATGTCGGCCTTCCGCTCCCAAAGCGGCAAACAGGTCGGTTACAACCTTCAGGTTATATCCGGCAGGCATCATATCCAGTAATTTCATGTCGTGCGCATAAGACATGGTCATGGGAATGGTGACCACCAGCATAAAGGCGTAAACAAGGTTGCTAATAGCGAAGAAAATGAATACTTTTCTTCCCTGTATATGTTTGGCAATAAGGTTTTTCAGGCAGTTCATCTTTTATACTTTTGGTTTTACTTGTCTGCCTCCTGCCTGCCGGTAGGCAGGATAGGCATGAAATATAAATGAATTTGCCTGAATGGTGGCTCAACTCAATTGAAAACTACAATATGGATTAAATCCGCCAGATCAGACCAGCGGCTTAGAAAGAGACAGGTTTGCTTTGAGAAGGGGATACTGTCTTTATTCTTCAAATCCAAATCACATAAAAAGTGTGGCGATCATTATAGCGGTCATCAATATCAACCCAATGATGATGGCAATGCGATTGCCCCGTTTCTGTGCAACATGATTATCTGATATCATAAACTTAAATTTTATTATAGCGTTTAGACGTAGGGTGGATGCCCGGGTAACAATTTTTAAGCATATTAACTTATTGGTTGTCGTAAATTATTTTTTTATCAGGTCTCATCTGGAAAGACACCTGTTTTTATATATTTACAACGATGCTTATTTTTATTAACAAAGCAATAATCCCATGATGAAAAAATGTTTTTTACATTTCTAATCGTGCTTGTTTCCATGGGTTTGAGGGCTCAAATTGACGGAGCAAACAATGCCTTCAACTGCATGTTTTATGGGGCTACCACCATCCGCAACGTTAGTATAAGCATCCAAACCCACCGGCTCATGAGCAAGAAATATCCACTGCGATCGGTTCTGATTGATTTCAGGAACCTCCTTGTTGAATTTGGCTCTGCCGAAGTGTTGGATCTCCTGGTAGTACGCCCGTTCTTCATGTATTTAATTCCCACACTCATGACCAATTTTATTGTGGGCTCCTTTTATTGGGAAAACCCTGGCCGACATCTTGTTTTTTATACCTGCCATCCTGATGATGAAGTGAGGAAGAAGTATCTAAAATAAATGTTTTAATCTTCACAACACCCTGAATTCATTTTCTATCATGCCAATGGAAAGACCTTTCCCACACGCAACTGCTAAATTATTGGCCTTTCATCAGATAAGGTTGTTGAAATCGGTAATAAGTACTAAGTTTGTGGTGATATTTACTAGTTAGCAGGCAAGTGTAAAAAAGACAGAAAAATAGGACAATTTGCTACTAAAAGGAGAAACTATTAATGAGAAGCCAACGCACAAAACAGCACATTTGCAAGCCGCACAAGCCGACACACGACCAAAGTTTGCAAAAGAGCTGTTTTCTTGCCGATGCTCCTGCCAGTTGATAACTTTGTGGAAAAATAACAGAGAAACAATCTTGAAAATTAATTGATGTTGACTAATTTTGTCAAAACGAAAAATGTCAACAATATGGATAGCTTCGGTGAAAGAATAAGAAAATTAAGGGAAGAAAAAGGAACCCCTTTAAGAATTGTTGCTTTTCATTTAGGTGTTGACCAAGCAGTTTTGAGCAAAATAGAAAACGGTAAAAGGAAAGCAACCAAGAAACAAGTTGAATTAATTTCGAACTATTTTAATGTCTCAATTAAAGAATTGATAATTGATTGGTTAAGTGATAAAATCATTTACGACATTAGAGACGAGGAATTTGGGTTTGAAGCATTAAAGGTTGCAGAGCAAAAAGTTAAATATCAAAAAAGAGTGTAATATGATTAAACACGAACATGAAAATCATCTTATTTATCAAGGTGACGCAATAGAAATACTTGAAAATGAGATTAGGGATTCAAGTATTGATTTAATATTTGTCGACCCACCCTACAATATCGGAAAGGACTTCAATGGATTAAAAGATAAATGGGTAACTGATGAATTATATTTGGATTGGTGCTATAAGTGGATAGCTCTCTGTCTTAAAAAGCTTAAGCCAACAGGAAGTTTCTATGTAATGACTTCAACTCAATTTATACCATATTTTGATATTTTTCTTAGAAATAAAATTGAGATATTATCGAGGATTGTTTGGTCTTATGATAGTTCAGGTGTCCAAGCAAAAAAATTCTATGGCTCAATGTATGAACCAATTCTTTTCTGTGTGAAGGATAAGAATAACTATACTTTTAATGCTGATGATATTTTGGTTGAAGCGAAAACAGGTGCTAAAAGAAATTTAATTGATTATAGAAAAAATCCACCACAGCCTTATAATAATGAAAAAGTTCCAGGAAATGTTTGGGATTTTCCTCGTGTTCGTTATAGAATGGATGAATATGAAAATCATCCAACTCAAAAACCAATTGCTTTACTAGAAAGAATCATTAAAGCAAGTTCAAATGAAGGCGACACCGTTCTTGACCCATTCTCTGGTTCATTTACAACTTCGTATGTCGCAAAAAAACTTAAAAGAAAATCAATCGGTATTGAAATCAACGAAGAATTTACAAAAATTGGATTACGAAGAGTTCAAGAGTTGAGAGAAATTAACGGAGATAAATTGTATAGAGAGCCTAAAACTTATGAGATAAAGAACTTTCAACAACAAACTTTATTTGAGCCTAAATTATGAGACATCCATTCACTGACAAGATTGATGAAATCTTAAAAAAGTACTTCGCTGACGATTTTGAACAAATTTTTAAAAATAGTGAGCTTCTTCAATACATTAACATAAAGACTAAATCAGCCAATAGGGGTTCAAAATCAAGGAGTAGTTTTGGAAATCTGTATGCTATTTATGTTCTTTTAGAGGATTATATTTCAAATGGTTTTGATAAAAAGTCTGGTTATTCGGAATTTGCAGGTGCAAAATTTTCAGACCTATTTAAAGGCCATCGTGAATTGTCATTTGGAGCAAAACTGCAAAATCATGCGTTAAATCATCGTATGAATGAAGAATTTAAAAAATTCTTCCCAACATGCGAATTCACTCCAATCATAAGAGTTGTTGCAACAAATAGATACTGGTTTAATGAAAACCTTATTAATATTACAGCAAACAAACAAGTTTTCAATATTTCACATGCGATATTAGAAATTGTTGATGCTTATGTCGAAGTTAAAAGAGGTTCATTTGAGAAATTTATTGATACCTGTGAAAAGCTTAAAGAACTTGAGGAAGAAATTATTCCTAAAACCTCAGAATTTGTATTAGGTCTATTAGCTCCTAATGTTGATGCAAGAGTATTTGAAATTGTAAGTTTTGCAATCTTAAAGTTTTACTATTTTGACCAAACTGTATTTTTTGGTTTTGACCTCGATGAGATTGAAGAAGAGAATCTTAAGCTATATAAAACAGGGAGAACAAATGCAAATGATGGTGGTATTGATTTTGTAATGAAACCATTAGGTCGCTTCTTCCAAGTGACTGAAACAACTGATGTGAAAAAATACTTCCTTGATATTGATAAGCTTGAAAAATTTCCAATAACATTCGTTGTTAAATCGATTGCTTCATCCGAATTGTTGTTATCTAATATTAGAACAAATGCTGAAAAGCAATATTCAATAAAAGCAGTGGTTGATAAATATATTTCTTGTATTGAGGAAATAATAAATATTCAAGAACTTACGATAAGATTTAATAAAGCTGTAGAATTAGGGTATCTTAATGATATTCTGTCAGAAATCATTACTCAAAGCAAAGTTGAATTTAATTACGAAGAATATGAGGATGAGGACGAGGATAACGAGGTTGCGGATTAATTCCCACACTTCGTAGTCAAGCACATTGGCTGGTCGCACAAAAATCCAACGCACGACCAAAACCTGCAAAAGAGCTTGCCTACCCCAACGCACGGTAGACAGAAACGATGCAGCAAAAATGAAAGAAAATAACGAGAAAAATGAACAACGAAACGCTAACAAAGGCTATATGCAATAAGGGTTTTAGTGGTAATTCGAGCATTCTGCCCCGCATCAAGTTCGGTGTAACTGGACAGGATAGTAGCCCGCAATCCCCAACGATTTCATGCCGCCGACCGTTGGCGGTTACCCTAAAACGACACAGCAAGACAAACACGAACGACATTGAACAGATGAATTTTAGTTGACAAAGACTATGGCTATTTAAAAACACTATAAACCAACCATTAAATTCCTAAATGTTTTTATTTTTGAATAGTTTTAGGAATTTTATTTATCTTTGCCCTATGCAAACAATAGCACGTAAACGGTACTTAGAAACACTTAGTGTTCTTAAAGACAAGAATTTAATTAAAGTTGCCACAGGCGTTAGACGTTGTGGAAAATCAACTTTAATGACACAATTTCAAGACGTGTTGCGTAAAGAAAACGGCAAAGCTTCCATTTTGGCAATCAATATGGATTTGCCCGAATTTCGGTTTTTAGCAGAAAAAAACCTGCCTACCCTGCCTACCGGACAGGCAGGCGGACAGGCAGGTTGGAAGGAGATTTATGATTACATCATTAAGCATCTCAAAAAGAACGTAATCAATTATGTGTTTATAGACGAAGTGCAAAATGTTCCCCAATTTGAAAAACTGTTGGAAGGCTTGTACGTTCACCCAAACATAGATTTGTATGTTACAGGTTCAAACGCATTTTTATTATCCAGTGAATTGGCAACTTTGCTCACAGGTAGAGCTTATGAAATAAATGTATTGCCTTTTTCTTTTGCTGAATATTTAGAGTTCACGGGTAAAACCACAAACCCTGACCGTGCTTTTGCTGAATATGTTCGTACAGGTGGTTTTCCCGAAGCTGTAAGACTTTCAGCAGAAGGAAATCATTTTGCAAATGAATATTTGCAAATGGTTTTTAAAAACATTTACGACAACGATATTTCTAAGCACTATACTATTTATGCCGAAGAATCCTATCTGGAAGTTGTAAACTTCTTAATAGATTCAGTTGGTTCAAGTGTTTCAGCAGGGAACATTGCCAAAGTTTTAACGACAAACAAAAAGAAAATTGACAACAAAACAGTATCGAAGTACATTGATACTTTGGTTGAAGCCTATTTGTTTTACAAAGTAAACCGCTATGACATCAAAGGCAAACAACATTTGGCAACGCTGGAAAAATACTATTTGGTGGATTTAGGTTTTCGCAACGCATTACTTGGAAAAGAATTGGCAAGCGATGCAGGACATTTACTTGAAAATATAATTTATCTTGAGCTAAAACGCAGAAATAACCAAGTATGGATAGGAAAAACCAATAATTTAGAAGTTGATTTTGTCGTTCGCAACAACGAAGGTTATACACAATACATACAAGTAGCGCAAACAGTACAAAACGCAACGACTTTAGAACGTGAGTTAGCACCATTTGACAGTATTGCAGACCATCACGAAAAACTTATAATTACAATGGACTACGACACAGGGACATATAACGGAATTAAAAAAACAAACGCACTAGATTGGCTTACAAAGACTGAAAAATAAGGGCGAACCGATAACACGCGGTATAAAAATTGCCGGGTTAGTCGGTTATTCATGGGTTGTAGCCCGCTTCAAAATCGTAACGGTTTGATAAGTTTGAAGCCCGCAATCGCCTACTTTGCATATACTCAACGTCATATGCAATCCAACAAATACCAAAAACATTGTCTTATGAAGCAAACGGTAAGTTTGGTAAAGTATTGATTGTTAATGATTATTTAAGTTGTAAATTTACCGTTAGTCAGAATATAAAGCACAGCCCACAATCAAGTAGACGGCCCCGCAAGCAAATACTGATGAGCAGCAAATCTCACGTCATCATATCCCAAAGGCATATGATAATTTCGTATAGGTCGGTTGATGCTTAAGTTGAGCTCTCCAGCACCTCGCAAATTTTTGAACAAATTATTGCAGGCAAATAACCATGCCTCCATTAAACGTTTTATATTTGATAAAAAAACAATGGCGGTATAAGGGTTTTTGAACGTGCTGCTGTTGGTCACAATTTTTGTTAAACATTTGAATTATGAAAAAGCTTTTAATGTTAGTCGGATTTTATTTGGCATTATCATATCAAATTAACGCACAAAGTAATGCTTCGGAAATACGCGAAGTGAATGAAATTACCTGGTATGGTTTAGATTTCTCAAATGTAAGGCTCATCGGAGCTATAGGTTTTAAAAATCCTGAAAAAATAAAGAGTTATTATTTTGACGCTTGGAATAGTTTAATTATTCATGAAAGCAAAAAATATAAATTGGATAAATTCTTTCACAAAGAATCAGTGAAACATTACCTTGGAATTGTTTCGGACAGGAATAATCTACCTAATCTCGATGAATTGGTCATTGAAACTGATTATTCTTTTGATGCTGAAAAAGTAAGGCAAATAATATCTGCATATGATTCTGGAGATAAAGAAGGAATAGGTCTTGCGTTCATCGTTGAAAGCCTCAACAAACATAGTGAAAAAGCCTATATTTGGGTAACATTTTTTGATATTCGATCAAAACGAGTGCTAATAACTGAAAGGTTAGACGGTAAAGCAGGGGGTTATGGCTTTCGCAATTATTGGGCAGGTGCTTATTACAAGGTAATGAAATCTGCTTACAAGTCAAAGCACATAAATTAGGAATTATCTAACGGATAAATGGGGCAGCCTTATCCTGTCGGATTGTTATGCTGAAGGTGGATGGGCTATCTGCAACAATAACGTAATGATATCAAAGCTTTAACACCAATTACGCCGTTCGATTCATAAAAAAATAAATCTACTCTCATGAATACAGGTCAGATCAGAACTATTCCTTGGGCGCTCTTCTTTTTTATCGGATTCCTGTATCTGGCCTCCTGCCAGAAAATCTTGGGAACCTTCACCCCTGTTTACTACAATATCGCAAACAACACCAACAACCAATTATCAGTATTTTACGCCTACAACCCTCACGATGGAGGTCAACCATACGACTCAATTTTGACCATCGAGGCCGGGCAAAAAAGAACTTTGGTGGTGCAACTATTCTCTTACCATTATGCGGAAAACCCGGAATCAGAAGACACACTGAGGCTGATAACTCAATTACTGGTTTTCGACAGCGACTCTGTCGTATCACAGAAAAACTTTCGCCTGACGAAATACTGGAAGTTCAGTGAATACGCCACAAAAAGTGAACTTGGTTTAAACATTAAATCACACGATTTTTGAAAGTCATGAGAAACCTCCAATCAAACTGCAAATACGCACTCCTGATAACAATAGGTCTGCTCGTGCTGTCATTAAAAAGCAAACCGCAAGACACCCTTGTATTAAACCGCAATTTTATTGGGCTTATGGCAACTGAATTGTTGTTTGTCGACTTTAGACTTAGTTACGAACGAAAAATTAATCCTACTACAGGGATAAAACTTGAAATAGGATACAAGCCTGATTTTACGAATTTTACTGATGCAACAAAAATCGATCTCGGACATCAGCCTACGGCATGGTGCTACCGAAACACTACCCATTGGTATTATATCTCGGTGGCCTATAAATACTATTTCAACCGTGATAAAACCCTCTACCTTTCTCCTGAATTTTTTTACAAGACCCTTAGCGCAGATCATATTGTGTATACCTGGGGGATATCTGAGGGAGGAAGCAGCCTGACAAACCAGTATGAAACCCGCAGCATGTCGGCTAATATGCTGGGTATAAACTTGCTTGTTGGCAAACGATTTGCTTTTACCCACCGAAACTTCGCCTACGGATTCGACCTGTATGCCGGATTCTCGTTGCGATCGAAAAGGGTTCATACCACCATCTATGGCAGGACGACAGCTACTTACGGACACGATTCCCCTCCACGCCAAGTGGTTATCCCATCGTTCGACAAACCAATCGAAACTACAGATCATTTCATACAACCGTCATTGCAATTTGGCGTGGTATTGTTTGGTGGTTGGTGATAATGGCTTCTATCACTCAGAATCGACATCAACGGCAGTTACTTTTTGGTGATGAATTAATTAAAAATCACCATTAGTACCTGAAGTTTGGGTACATTTGACAACCAAACAACTTTTTTTTGACGCAACCTTTTCATCATATCACCAATTAAGCTGGCCATTCGTGTTAAAAGCTTTACCTTGTTTTCCATGTTGGTGGGCATTCCTTTTCTATTTAGCGAGGCTACCCTAGACGCGGGGTTACTCATTCGCCTTTTAGCACAGCCATGCTGGTTCTGGTGTTGTTTTTAACCTTTCCGTTTCAACTGTACCGATATACCACAACCCCCTCACGGAAGTTATCGGTAGTAAAACTTATTACGTCGTCACTCACTTTATTTATGCTCCTACTGCTTTCGAATCGAGCGATATGGCTTTCTTTGCTGGCAGGTTTGCCTGTTGTTATCGCGGTTTTTTGGGTAAACAGAGCGCAGATCTCCCCACTGAATCAAATTATGAGGAAAAGGATTAAAACCCTGGCCCGGGCCCTGGTTTATACATTACTGATTTCAATCACCTTTTTTGTCCTTTTCACTCAGTTCAAGGAGGAAGAACAACACCTGGCCAATTCTTTTGCATCAGATCATGGATCAGGAAAAGACCGGCTGGAGCTATGGAAGCGCACCTTTCAAATCATCGCAGAAAAACCGGTATCGGGCGTTGGCTTAGCCAATTGGAAAACTGAAATCCTGAAATTTGGGAATGCCGGACTTCAATACTACAATTCAAATCAAATAGATAGTGCCTATGCTGTGATTCAAAAGGTAGACGTCAACATCAAACAGCCGCGCTTTAAACCCTTTTTAACGCCTATTTTAAAACAAAAGAGGAAACTTTTATTAGTAAAGAAAAACAACACCAATATAAACACCTTATTACCAGATGATCAGGAGTGGTATTATCAACAATATTTAAAGCATATTTCAAAACAAATTCCTGTCGAAAACGTTATATTTGATGCATTAAAACAATAATCGCATTTTAACCAACAAAAACTGTTCCCGTATGAAAAACACAATTGCCTTTCTATTCGCTTTTTTGGTGACCTCATCCATCTTCATGCAAGCACAAACCATTGTTTCTGTTAACCCGGATTCAGGAACGCAATGCGAACGACTTACAATTACCGTAACCGGTGAAAACACCAATTTTTGGCAGAGCACCAATTTTGTTGTATTGAAACAAGATGGACATGAAATTCGTGCGCTAAACAACACCGTGCTTCATCCCGACACGATAGAAGGGGAATTTATATTTTCGTACGACGATCCCACAGGAGTTTATGATGTGATTGTAGATCACTGGTTGTGGGGAGGTGTTGCCGACAGCGGCGCCTTTTATCTTTCGCCAGTGGTCAACCCTCCATTTTTAGTGCAAACCAGTCCGGGAATCGCTCACATTGGCGACACGGTGACGATGGAAATTATAGGTGAGAACACCCATTTTGATGACGATGATATCAGCAACAACATTTATTTTAAATCTGAGATACAAAATGGTTTTTCGCCCTTTTCCACCATTGTAATCAACTCGAGCCGCATCCAATGCCAATGCTATATTAACGTATACCAGACCCCGGGTCAGTATGGATTGCAGTTGCACAATGAACTCGACGGATCGCTTTTTCTTGAAAACACCTTAACCCTATTGCCCGATTCAAATCCCAGTGAGATAGTCTCTGTAGTGCCGGACAAAGGATACCAGGGAGCAGAACTCTCCATCGTGGTAACCGGCAGAAACACCCTTTTCCAGCAGGGAACCTCCACCATGTTTTTATCCATGTTTGGTTATGCACCAATCCAACCTGACAATCAAACTGTGCTCAACGACACCGTTATACAAGGAGATTTCACCTTTAACTATAGCCAATCGATGGGTTTGTATGACGTTGTGGTTATTGAGAATTACCTCTCGTACATAACAAAAGAAGATGGCTTTCAATTGCTTTCAGGTGGGAATGCCCCGTATCTACATTCAATTGACCCCCAAAATGTCAACCAGGGCACGGCGGTTAAGTTTCTAATTAAGGCCGTAAATTCTCATTTTGAGCCACTTGGAAACATGCCTGCCATCACCCTGATAAATGGATATGAAGAGCTTTATTGTCATTATATTTCAGTAATTGATACCGTTACCCTGGAAGCGAATTTTGTGTTTTCGTATGCCAACCCACTAGGGCTGTACGATTTGGTAGTCACTGCGCCGCTCGATGGCACGCTGCGTATGGAAAACAGTGTCGAACTCCATGAATCATCCAGCACCCCTGCCATCGTTTTAGTAAATCCCGACAGTGCCATGCAAGGTCAAACTTTGAGCATTAGCGTTACCGGCAGAGATATTGTTTTCATGCAAGGCACCAGCCAGTTGTACCTTTCGCAAGGAAACATGACCATCAATCCCACCACGCAATCCATTGTCAACGACACAGTGATATCAGGCGAATTTAACTTTCTAACCACGCTACCTCAGGGGTACTACAATGTAAATGTGGATAATGGCTACGCGTGGCCTTCATTGGTGCTTACCGATGGGTTTGATTTAAAACTGTTTGATTTTGTTGATGAAAAAGACATCGTTGCTTTTCTCACTTTTTACCCCAACCCCGTAAAAGAGACATTGTATGTCAAACGGAACTATAACACTTCAGGTGAGTTCATGATCCGGGTTTTTGATGTGCAAGGCAGGTTGGTTTTATCGGAAACGCTTCCGTCAGGGATGTCGACAAAAAAACTAGAGGTGATCACTTTGAAAAAAGGAACCTATCTGCTGCATGTATCTCAGGGCCTGTCATACCAAACCGAACAATTCGTTATTCAGTAAACCCATACAAAGCAGATAAGGACTAACGGGTACAGAGTGACGGCCCCGAAAGCGTTCAGCGATTTTTTACCCAGTATTCATTTTAGTATAACACTACTTGAATCTAAAATCGAGTTTAAAATTATATAGCCAAGGGACCTTAGGGTTTACACCTTCTGCCATTAATTTTTCAGTTAATCCTTGGTAATTATTTTGCAGGTTTAGTTCTTCTGGGGCATTGTAACAGGTTACGATTATTGTGTCATCTCTCACCCTGATATCGCCATCTATTTTAGTCAATAACGCATCTGCAAGATGGGTTGAATTCCATCGGTTATAGGGTTGGGGCAATTTTTTTCTAAGTTCGTAGGTTGCTGCTTGAGCTAATAAAGCCAGAGACATTTTACCATACCTTATGTTTAGGTTAAAGGTTGATGCCCTGTCAAAACCCATGGCACCATCGAAATTAAAGAAGTCTTCTATCGACCACCTTTCCATATACTTCTCGCTTAGGAGTACTGTGGCTGGTTTGTTTGACAGGGTCAGGAATGATTTGTAAAAGTAATCCCTCTCTGTTTCGCCTTCGCGCTGGCAGATGAGCCGGTATTTTTCTTTATTTCCTGCAAAATTAAAGTTGGTTTCTGCTGTTGAATAACCGGCCCATTGTCTCTGATAAGTGAGAGACCGTTCAATGTTTCTGATTTTTTCTGATGATATAGCCGGGACAAGAAATTCAAAATCAGTATCTTGATCAATACTTCGAAATAAATTTTCAGTAAAATGCTCTTTATCAGCCAGTATCAGAGCGTTCCGGTTTACTGTTTTCACCATGTTTAATAGTTCTAATGTTGCCTGGGTTGTATTGGCACCCGGGGAACCAATACCACATCCTATAGGTTGTCCTGTTTGGGTATTCAGTGCAAAAAGGTTTGTAGCATTTTTCGGGAAGGTTCCGTTGGCTGCTTTTTCTTTTTTGGCATAACCCTTTTAGAGGCAGACACGATGCGGTGAGGGTCAATAGCTATTGTTTGTCCAATATAGTGACCGTTGTTCGAGCGTATGAGGGCTATTGTTTGTTGCAAGGATTGGGCTTGCTGGATTGTGTGCTTGTTAAGCAGTTCATGTACTTGCTCATCGGTAGCTAAAAACCCAAGCCCGTTGAGCAATTCAAATCCCTGATGGGAAATATAATTGTTCCTCCTTACACGGTTTTTGCATATTGCCGCTTCGCTGACAACCTGCATGGCTATACGGGGCTCTATATCTGCATCGTCACATCCGGTATAGCCTTTGATCAGATCCCAACTTCCAAGGCGTAAGTGCTCTGCAACCAGAAACCACAGGCCCACTAATGTGCCACTTATTTTTTTTGAAAGGCTTTCCCTAAAATATCGCTCTGATCCTTGGTTGTTGAGCCTGATTGTTGTTGTGTCACGTTTAGATAGTTGAATATTAATGCTTTGTCTTTCTTTTTCTTTTTTTGGATTCAGAACATGCGTTTTTTTTGGAGTCCATATTCCGTAATAGTCCTTTCAACACTACGGATACTGACCTTGTGACCAATCTGGTTTAGTTTTTGGGAGATCACCTCCGTACTTGCAAAAGGGTCTAAAAACCGTAGCCGTATAATCTGGTTTACAACCTCTTTGGTCCTGACAGGTTGCTTTTCCGATCCGGATTTTTTATCAATTAATGCCAGTGCCCCACCTTCCTGGTATGCTTTCAACAATTGATAGTACCTCTGTTCGGTGTATCCATACTTACGTAAGGCAGATTGCACCCCAATAGTAGTATGCCCTTCGACCAGCATAGCCAATTTCCTGGCCAAACTATCGTTTTCATCAATGATGAAATCGTTTTCTTTTAGGCCTTTGATGATAATTTTCATTGTATTGCAGGTTTGATTAATGAAATATACTAAATTAGAATATGGCGGTAAATATACACAAAAAAACCCGCTAGATCAATAGAAAATCAGGATTACTTTCTAACAAACAATTGTTTAAAAGGGTAAAGAAAAAACCAGAGCAAATGTAGACAAAAATAATTCCGCCATATTTAAATTTAGCAAAAAAAAAACACTAAACAGGATCAATTTTAAGAGCGATTACCAAAACCTAAGCTATGGCAGGTGACAGCCTGATCTCAACAGTGAATAAATATTAAGTCACTCTTAAATACTAAAACGAATGGTTCATTAAAAATCGCTGAATGCCTTCGGGATCATCACTACTACGGGTTAGTCTGCCCCTGCATACAACATCGGTATTTTGCCTCTGGATTGATTCCATTGAGCATTTCCCTTAGCATTTGAATGCAGGTTCCCAAGTTCCGTAAGCAAGCCTGAATAAAGTTCATGCCATCTGAATGACGCCAGCCTTGCAGCAAGTAAATAGGTGGCTGCTGCAATTGGTTCTTTTTCCCACTTTTCACTCCGTAGCATACTCCGTAGCTTTTGACAAAATGTAACCACTTCTCGACTCCTCATCAAGGGTTCATCCCGAAACTTCGGGATTCATCTCCTATATTCATACCTGCCAGCCTCATGGACTGGATTCTCCTAAACGCTCAATACCATGGCTCTTTACCACAGCACCTTTAGGTGGTTTAAAGCCTCCTCCTGCAAGGCGACTTTGGTGGGTCGGTTCCACCATCTCAAT
>Ga0210046_1000765_pt1 | contig 28621 bp, 29 predicted proteins | sample CryGeyCG2114_250_FD_185461 | JGI IMG/M metagenome (GOLD analysis project Ga0210046, IMG submission 185461) | Groundwater microbial communities from aquifer - Crystal Geyser CG18_big_fil_WC_8/21/14_2.50 (SPAdes) (version 2) | ecosystem: Environmental > Aquatic > Deep subsurface > Groundwater ...
CTACGACAGCAATTTTGATTTTAAATTTATTTTTTTTGAACCAACTTGGTTTTTGATGAGAGTTATGTTTATTACCATGACTGCTCGTCATTCGTTCATTTGGTTTAATAAAGATTTTTTTGGACATTTAAGTTGCTAGAAATCATTGGCTACATTATTTTTTTCATAAATTATTTTTCCATCTTCAGAGACTGGTCTATTGCAGTCTGCGCAGTAGGTTTTTGTGACAGGATCAACATAAATTGTACGAGTTTCAAGTACTAGACCGTCAATTTGTTGGCCAAATTCTGGAGGTAAACCTGTAGTTGGGTCAATCCAAACTTCTTTTGTAATTTTTTCTGAATTAGAGGGAAGACCAACTTCCCAATAAAGTTCTGTTGAAAGAATCGGACAGCTGTTCGATGAATTAGTTACTCCAGTTACTTCACCAGACTCATTATATGCTCGCGATTTTCCTGGCGGAAAACCGCTCGCACAAACTCCTGCCATAAGTACGTCTTCAGGTTTTGTTTGCCATTCATAATTATGATCTTTTAGTATGTAACTCATAATGTCATTAAAAATTGGAGCAGCTCCAGTGACACCTGAAACCACGTTTCGATTCATTGGAGTGTTGTCGTTGTTTCCAACCCAAGTGATGACTAAATATTCTGGTGTAAAGCCAACCGTCCAGTTATCTTTTAGGTCATTGGTTGTTCCAGTTTTGGCACTAACTATTTTGTCGGGGATTACAAGCTCAGAGTTAGATCCAAATGCTTGTACACGCGCATTATTATCTTGCATGATATGACTTGTCATATAGGCTGGGGCTTTATCCATAACTCTTGTTAAATCACCCAAACTTTCTTCACCATCAAACTCTGTGAGAGTTTTTAGATCTTCTTTTCTTTTTTCAAGATTTTCTTCCATCAAAACATTTCCTCTAAAATCTTCAATTTTTATAAATGGAGTAATTGGGGTTTTCACGCCTTCATTCGCCAATACTGAAAAAGCTTGAGCTAGGTTGATCATTTTTACTTCACCACCACCCAAGGTTAGAGATAATCCATATTTAGAGGGATCTGTCCAAGAGGTTATTCCCATTTTATTCGCTTGAGTTATAAAAGTTTCAACGCCAATGGTTCTTAATCCTTTTACAGCAGGAATGTTTAATGAATTTCCAATTGCCGATCTTATAGTCACTGGTCCTTTAAATGATCCATCATAATTTTTAGGACAGTATGGTTTTTGTCCAGGAGATATAAAACAGGTTGGTGAATCAACCAAAATTGTTCCAGGGTTGAGGGCTTTTTCTTGGAATGCTGTAGCATACATGATGGGTTTAATAGAACTTCCAGGTTGTCTATTGGCAAGAGTAACATTTACCTGTCCTTCATCTGTAGCATTAAAATAATCTTTGGAACCAATCATGCTCAATATTTCTCCAGTATCTGGTTTGATAATTAAGGCTGCTCCATTGCCTACTTGATAATTTTCTAGTCTTTTTACTTCGGCAGAGAGAGAAGCTTGGGCAGCGTTATGAAGATCTAAATCGAGAGTAGTAGTAACCCTAAGGCCACCTCTTTCAACAGTTTCAACGCCATATTTTTCATACAGCAGATCTCTAACATAGAAAACAAAGTGTGGAGCATTGATATTAATTTTTGAGAGGGCGAAATTAAGTACTTCACTTTCTGCTTGTTGAACCTCGATTTTTGTAATATAGTCATCTTCTTGCATTCTTCTCAAAACTTCGACTTGTCTATTTTTAGCAGCAACTGGATCAGATCCAAAAGGGGAATATCTACTTGGAGCCTGTGGTAGACCAGCGAGTAGTGCAGCTTCAGCTAGGGTTAGTTGGCTAGCATTTTTATCAAAGTAGCTGTTAGCGGCAGCCTCAATTCCAACAGAAGTTCCTCCATAGGAAATATAATTTAAATACATTTCCAGAATTTCTTCTTTAGTGTAAAGAGCTTCGGTGAAAACTGCCAAAACTCCTTCTTTAATTTTTCTTTGAATTGATCTCTCTCTAGTGAGAAGAGCATTTTTAACTAATTGTTGGGTGATGGTTGATCCGCCTTCCAACCTTCCTCCAGTAATATTTGATCTAATAGCTCGAACAATACCAGAAAGATCAAATCCAAAATGTTTATAAAAATTTTTATCTTCAATAGCTATCGATGCTTGATAAACATAAGGTGGCAGTGAATCGAGTTTAATCGGAGTCCTATTTTCATCTGCAAAAATCTCATAGAGAAGTTTCTGATTTCGATCAAAAATTTGTGTACTGACAGCATAATTGTCAGTGTTTGTTAATCTTCTTGGGGATGGTAAGTCTCTCAATAAATATATAAAAAATCCTAATGAAACTAATATAATTAAAAATATTCCTAAGAATATATACTTTGTTCGTTGACTAAATTTAAGTTTTTTTGGTTTGGCGAGCATTGAGTTTAGAGCAAGTTCTTTTTTCTTTTGTAAAACTTGTTGAATTTTTTTTGAGTTAATTGATTGAATTATTGAGGAAACTTGACTTCTGATCAGCGCAAAAGATCCTTTTCTTTCTGGAGTTACAGCACCAACATTTCTAGTGGTTTGATTTTTATTAGAAACAACTTTTTTTCCAGAAAGTACCAGGTTAATTTTTTTACCTGTATCTCTAGAACTAGCTTTTTTACTCTTTTTCTTTTTTATGCTAGGTTTTTTTATTTTGCTGGCTGTTTTCATAACATTTTATAAATTTAACTAGTTGAAAAAACCACAGTTTACAAAAACCACAGTTTCAACTCAAAGATTTTAAAGTATACTGTCTAGTGTATCAAATTTTTGTATTAAAAAAACTTATATAATATATAATACTCGGTTACAAATACTTAAGGGCTTCAATGAGAGAAATTCTAGATAGCAGTTGGTTTCTATTTATGAATGATAGACACAAACGTCTAGTTGAGACAGCAGTTATTCTTTACGAAAGAGAAATTGAGTTAAAATCTTCCTTAGAAGATTATTCATTTATTGTTTTTCCCATGTCAAAGGCATACGAAGGTTTTTTGAAAAGAAGTTTTCTTGACCTGAAATTGATTGATGAGCATACTTTTGAAGGTCATAGATTTCGTATTGGAAAAGCGCTAAATCCGGATATGCACGAGAATCAACGAGATAAATATTGGTTATTTGATGATTTAGAACAGATATGCGGTCATTTTTTAGCACGTCATCTTTGGGAAACTTGGTTGGAATGTAGAAACAGAATATTTCATTTTTATGCTAAAGATGATAATGTAATTTCTTTAGAGACCGCTGGAGAAAAGTTGCTAATGCTTAGCAATGCAATGAAATCATTAGTAGAATGTCAAATAGATTTAGGAAAAAAACATGCTCAGGTTTATAATATTCCTCTATGAAATCAAAAGATATTAATACAAATTCTAAGTATAGCAATATAACCATCTCTGGGCTTCCCGGCAGTGGGTCGACCACTTTGTTAAACATGTTAAAAAAACATGACTTAATTAAGTTTGATGGCTGGACTGGGTTTAGTGGTGGTGAATTTATGAGAGCTTATGCTAAAGAAAAAGGATTGTTTGAAGAAAATAATGGCGTTCATCATGATGCTAGCCATTATGAAGATGATTTTGATCGACAAGTTGATATGGGAATTAGAGAAAAACTTGCTTTAGGAAAAGGGTGGATTATTGAATCATGGCTTTCAGGATTTTTGGCACAAAATTTAAAGAATACCTTAAAGGTGCTGATGGTTTGTAGTGAAAAGGCAGTTAAAATTGATAGAATTGTGAACCGAGATTCTGTCACTCCCGCAGATGCAATTGCAAATATGAATGAAAGATATCATAAAAATTTAACAAAATGGCAAAGAATGTATAAGAAAGAATGGGGTGAGTGGGTGGTAAAAACTGGTAAAGTAAAAGCAACTGATCCAATTGATTTTTGGCGTCCAAATCTATACGATGTAATTATAGATACTTATTCAACTAACCAACAGGAAACCTTAAAAATAGTTATAGATGCCATCACAAAATAAAAACCCTAAAAATGTTGTGTTTTTTCCTCTGTTAACATTAGTTTTAGTCCTCTGGGTTTTGTATAGAGGGGTGTTCAGTTTCCCAATTTGGTTTGATGAGATAATAGGCAAGGCTATTTTCTTTGGTCTTCCAGTTTGGTTATATGTCACTCTTACCGGATCTGATTCTGTAATAAAAAGTCTTTCACCAGAAAAACTTAAAAGTGGCTTATTGCTTGGAGTCGCTGTTGGAGGAGTTTTTGGTTTTGTTTTTTCGATACTTTCAATTATTCAAAATGGAGCAGTGGTAGAGGCAGTCTCATTGTTTGATTCAAACATATTTTGGTACGAATTTATTCTGGCTTTGTTCACTGCTTTTTGGGAAACGCTATTATTTTTTAGTTTTGTAATGACCACCATTCAGGAGAAATTTAAATCATGGTCAATGGTGTCACAGGTTATTTTAGTAGCTCTAATCTTTCTCGTTTTTCACATTCCAAACATAATTTTGAGATATGATATTTCTTCAGTTTTGCCACAGATATTTATTTTATTCTTATTTGCGATAGGCCAAGGGTTTTTATTCTATTCAAGAAAAAATTCTTTTGCATTAATTCTATCCCACGCAATTTGGGGTATGGTTTTGTTGGTACATAGTGGCTTTTAAACTTTACTTAAAAGTGTCCAGTGATACAATTTATCGTTTACGCGTAAATTTCATGATTTAAAGGTTGTAAATTGACAAAAGTAAAATTTATTACATCTACGTTTGCATTATTATTTGGTATTTGTATTTTTGTAGTATCGCTAATAATGTCTTCTCAATTAAAGTTTTATAATTCTCCAAAAGTTAGTGAAAGAAAGTTTTACATAGGAGAAAGAATTTTGCCGGACCATGTCTTTTATCCGTTGTTAATGATTGCTGACAAAATAATTTTGAAAGTCTCAACCGGAAACAGGAAAATTTATGTCAAAATCAGATTGGCTGACGACAGGTTATATAGCGCCGAAATGCTTTTAGAAAAAAACCAAGAGGGTTTGGCTTTGTCTACGATGACAAAATCTCAGAAATATTTAATTACTGCAGCTCAAGATTTTTTAGGAAGTTCAACAAAATCAGATTTGGTAAGGAAAGATTTATTGATAGCCCTTGAAGACAATATGACTGAATTAGAAAAATGTCAGAAAGAGTTTAAAAATATTGATGCAAACCCAATTAACGATTTGTTGATTGAATCTAGTGTCTTGATTGGTCAGATCAAAGACTAATTTTATTTTATCTAACAGGTATTTTTTTACGTATTGTGTGTATGGTTACAAAACTCTATATATTTGATATCATGCTATTAAATAGTTATAGAATAAGGAGTTGATATGTCTGGAGAATTTAAAGATGGTCTTAGTAAAGCTTTCGAGGCTTTTTCTGCCAATCCATTAAAGGCTCCTGATACTGTAAAAGCCAGTAGTGTGAGCCAGTTGTTTCCTGATAAGAGAGATGCTCAAGTTGGAGACCTTCAAGAAACAATTCAAAAAGGTCGTAAAATTGATTTTCAAGATTCTCCAGAGAAAAGCGAAAGAGTAAAAAAAGAACACGTAGGAACGTTGGCAAAGGCTGCCTCAACAGTGCTTCAAGCTAGTGAGGGCACTGCTTATTGGAAAGAGAGAGCCTATAAACCCAGTAGTGAATCTGGTGATGACACAGAAGCTTCTTTAAATAGAGAACAAGTTGCAGGAAAGCTTTTAGATGCAATGATAAGCAATGGTGGAAATGAAATAAGGTATGAAATGTTTGATCGAGCATTTTCTAAGGATTTAGAGAGTGCTTATAGTTCTTCTGTAGAAGGATCAATGCCTGCTCATCAAAGACGCTTGTTTACTAAGATTGCTCCCTTATTGTATGAAAGAATGAATGACAAGTTAAGAGCTAGTGGCGAAGAAGCTGAAGACGAAAAGCATAAAATCCAACTTGCAGAAAACCAAAAGTTCATGGTCAATAAGCTGAAGTCAGTAGCGAGGGGTGATCTAGAAGCTCGTTTTGTTGGTAAAAAAGAATACAGTTCTTTCTCTCATGAAGCAATGCAATCTTTAATAAAAATTGGTGGTGGAGAATGGAGAGATGTTGTAGATGATTTTCTAAAAGATCCAGACGCTAAGCTTTCAGATAAAGAGGATATTGTTGCTTATCTGCCGATAAACAACTTAGTCGATTATGTGAGCTTATCAACCGCGCTAAGTAAAATCGATAAAGAAGGAAAACAATTTAAAAAGGTATTGGAAGCTGGTTTGAAAAACTTAAGTGAGAATAGTTTCCGTTTAGGTCAATTGGATGGCGAAAGAGTACAACTTGAGCACACAACTAAATTATTCAAAGACTTTTCTCCTGGCGAACAAGAAAAGATACTAAAAAACAAACGAGCGACTGCAAAAGGTCATCTGCTTTCTATGAATTGGGGCGGAGACAGCAAGCTTGCTCAAAAGGCGCTAGAAACTATATTTAACTCTGAAGAATTTTTTAATTCAGAAGAACAAAGCGACTTGTTATTTAGTTGGCAGGAGTTTGCTGCTGATGGCGTTACTAGTGCTTCACAGACAGTTATTGAATCATTACCTGAAGCCATGAAGTCTATTGTTGATGAACCAGTTAGGCTAAAATTAGCACAAGAGTTATTTAATAAGATTTATAATGTCGTTGACGCACATAAGAAGCGACCTATAAAAGAGAATCTTGATAGGATTCTCTATTACTTAAAAACTATGCAAAAGGTGCAACGTGGTTTTAAGCCACAAGACAGACCTATTGCTAATGGAAATATGATTAAAGATCTTGTTAGTGAAGAAACTAATATTTCTAGAAAACAAAGAAAAGATATCATTGCTTCTCTAGATAGGATTAGTTAGGTTAAACTAGAAAAAGAATAGAAGTTCAAACTTTTCTCGCAAACTATAAGAAATGTTATAGATGATTTTACCAATAAGGGTATGTAATTAGTTTTTTTTGTTGTGAATAAGTGCATGTTAAAAATCCCTATACATAGATTTCATTTTTATATTTGGGTATTTTTTGTGCCCCAGGGCACCTTCTCTTGCTTCGCAATGGCCCAGGCCAGCCTCTCTTGCTTCGCAATTCACCTTCTTCACCTTGTCTTTTTTTATTTTTTATAAGCATGGCAGAAAACTCCGGGCTTTTAAGCCCGGTGATGAATGCCAGGCATTAGGAGTGTTTAGATTGCTGAGAATCTAGGTAGGCTCGAATAGCAGATTCATTTTTTTGACCAATAGACTCAACAAAATAACCATCTGCCCAAAAAGAGTCTCCCCAAAGAAACGCTTTTAGTTCAGTGGCAAACTCTTTTCTGAGCACAATACTAGTACCACCTTTTAAATATTGCATAGTTTTGGATGGGGAATCGACTGGATTGAGTTGAATAAGTATGTGTATGTGCTCAGAAAGAATTTCCAATTTATGAATATGCCAATCATTAACTTCACAACATTCAGTAAATAATTCAATAATACGTTTTTTGAGTTTGCCTCTAATAATTTGTTTTCTATATTTGGGAATAAAAGTAAAATGGTATAGGAGACGATGTTTGGTATGAGAGCCTATCTTATACTTGCTGTTGCTATCCTGCATATAGCAAGTATATCAGCAATCTAAATACAGCTCCGAAGTGAAGCTCCGGCCTTTAGGCCGGTGAGGTTCACATTATTTGATGCACTTTGTTTTAGTTGACCACTTATTTAAATCGTGAGATTCTTATATTCCTTTAAAAACAAATGCACAACATATTGTGGTTAATACACTAGCTACATACAAATTGAGGTGTTAGTAGTTTTAAGGAGATTGATATATATGAAATGTCCGTATTGCAATAAGGCAGAAACGTCAGTTGTAGATTCTCGTGATGCAGAAGATCAAGCAACAATTAGAAGACGCAGGAATTGTTCTAGTTGCGACAAGCGTTTTACTACATATGAAAGAGTCGAAGGAATTGATCTTAAAGTTATAAAAAAAGATGGAACGAAAGAAGAATTTAGTAGAGACAAGCTAAAAAGAGGTCTCACTAAGGCTATGTGGAAAAGACCAATATCTATGTCTAGTATTGATGAGATGGTAGATGAAGTAGAAAGAAGGTTGAGACAAAAAAAATCCAGCGAGGTCAAAAGTTGGGAAATTGGTAATTTAGTAATAAACAGACTTAAAAAAATAGATACGTTATCGTATTTACTTTTTGCAAGCGTATACAGAGATTTTGATAGTCTTGAAGATTTTAAAAGCGAATTAGATAAGCTTACAGAGTAAAAAAAACGATAGAAGGATATTATGGCTAGCAAAACTCTTCCTAAAAAACAAATGCATTTCACCAATCGAAAACTTGACGATGGAATGGGTAAAGCAGTTGCTCGTCGCACCTATCTAAGAAAAATTATTGATTCAAAAACAGGTTATGAGCGTTGGGAAAAATGGAGTGAAGTCGCTGATCGCGTAGCTTTGGGGAATTCATTGCTAGTTAAAACCATAAAAGGTCTTGGTGCAAAACATCAAAAAGAAGAATACGAAATTTTAAGAAAACATATTGCCAATGCATCTTTATTGATGTCGGGACGTCATCTTCAGCATGGAGATGAGACTCAACCTGGAAGGAACATGGAGGTTTTTACAAATTGTAGTACTGCATCTTCATCTTATATTCTCTTTTATTTATTAATGAATGGTTCTGGAGTCGGTAGAGCATACGATGATGATATGTGTGTTGTTGATTGGGATAACATGCCAAGTGTACGTTGCGTAATTTCAGAAGAACATCCAGATTTTGTTTGGGGTTTCGATGAGAGTGTTTTGGATGCAAAACATAAATATGGCAAGGGTGATAATATTCATTGGTTTGAAGTTCCTGACGATAGAGAAGGTTGGGCACAAGCTGTGGAGTTAATGGAAACTATGGCCTTTGAGAAAAAATTTAAAAATGAATTATTAATCTTAGATTTTTCAAAAGTTAGGGCAGCTGGCTCATTGATAAGAGGGATGCAGAATAGACCAGCCTCAGGTCCAAAACCGTTGATGAATGCAATAGAAAGAGTGGTAACTGTCAAAGGCGCGGGTATGCCTTTATGGAAGCAAGCACTTTTTATAGATCATTATTTAGCAGAATGCGTTCTAGTCGGTGGCGCTCGCCGCAGTGCTAGAATCGCCACCAAGAATTGGACCGACCCAGAAATTTTCGAATTCATAGAAATTAAAAAAGGTGGTTTTTTATGGAGTGCTAATAATTCTGTAACAGTTGATGAAAAATTTTGGAAACAAAAAACCAAACATTCAAAGAAAGTTTTAGAAGCAATTATGAGCTCAAGTTATCATGATGGGACGGGTGAACCTGGATTTATCAATCAACATAAACTAGTTCAAAACGACGATGGTTATGATGATTATCAAGACGGTAAATATGCAGAGAGCCAAAAATTCAAACCAATGAAACGAACTGAAAAAATGCTAGCTTTAATAGCCAGAAATGCGTCAGCGAAGCTATATTCTCAGATTCCAAATCCTTGCGGAGAAATTTCCTTAAATATGTTGGGTGGCTACTGTGTGATTGCTGATGTCGTTCCTTATCATGCGCCAACTTTAGATGATGCAGAGGAAGCATTTAGAGCTGCAGTCAGGTCATTGATCAGAGTTAACACCATGGATTGTTTATATTCTCGTGAAGTCCAAAGAACCAACAGAATTGGTGTTGGTATGACAGGTATTCATGAATTTGCTTGGAATACTTTTGGTTTTGCATTTAGAGATTTGATTGATGAGAAGAAATCAATGGAATTTTGGATGACGTTAGCAAGATTTAAAAGAGCAGTTGTTGAAGAAGCAAAAGAGTACTCAAAAAAGCTGGGAGTTAATGTACCTCACACAAATACTACAATCAAGCCATCTGGCACGGTTTCAAAGCTTTTTGCTTTGACAGAAGGTGCTCATTTGCCAAGTATGCGTGAATACATTCGTTGGGTTCAATATAGAAGTGATGATCCAATGGTAAAAAAATACCAAGAAAAAGGTTACCCTATTAAAATTTTGAGAAGCTACAAAGGCTCGACGGCTGTTGGTTTTCCAACACAACCACTTATTTGTAGAATTGGTATGAATGGGGAGTTAGTAACTGCAGCTGAAGCTACTCCAGAAGAACAGTTCAAGTGGCTTATGTTACTTGAAAAATATTGGATTGTTGGTGTTGATAAAAATGGCAAGCCTTTTAGTGAAGATACTGGCAACCAAGTTTCATATACACTCAAATATAACCCTGAGCTAGTTTCTTACAAAGAATTTTCAAAGATGGTGACCAAGTATCAAGGTGAGGTTAAATGTTGTAGTGTTATGCCACAGACTGATGGTACTGCCTACGAATACCAGCCAGAACAACCAGTAACTATTTCAGAATTTATGGGAGTACTTAACGAAATCGAAAAAGATGATGAAGTAGCCGAAGACGTAGATTATGAGCATCTGAAATGCGCTAGTGGGGCATGTCCAATCTAAGTTATAGTTGTATCTATATGATAGAGAATATAAGAGATAGGTCCAGAATATATCCAAAGGAAGATCTTAGGGATCTGGGTTTAGCTATCAAAGAAGAGCTTAAAATGATATTGGAGTCAGTCAAAAGAAAAAGGCTAATAGAGAATGCGAAAAATATTGCTTAGGCAAAAAGCATCACTGGAAGAACAGTTCATTTTATTCAGGAAAATGGTCAATTAGTTTGGGGAGTTGAAATTGTAGTTCCTTTATATTTAGAGGATACAAATGAAATATTGGGTTATTTATTAGAGAATTTGAGCGTCAAAGATAGACTTTCAAAAACAGAGATATTGGATTTACTTTCCAAGATGAAGGAAGAGAGATATTATGGCGATTATACTTCTGAATTCAAGCTTGGAGAGAATATAAGAAGAATCAGAATTATAAGTATGGCTCCACAAGAGAATCTGCCAGCAAAACATAGAAATATTAAATCAGGGAGAGCTTTTTATAAAGATAGAACTATTCTTTCAAGAATAGTTGACGATTACGGTAGGAATTTTCTTGAGAGATTTGGAATAAGATTGAAAAATAAACTTAAATCTAATTTAACAAAAAGACAAGCGTTGGATGAATTATTACTTGATCTATTTAAAAATGATCCTGTCAAAAAAAAGAAATTTATGTCAGAAATTAAGAAATCAACTGCTGATGAGATTATAATAATTCAAGCACATGGTGGAAAGAGTGACTTAATTGGGGAGCAAAACAAAGAAGTGTGTAATGAATTAAGACAATTTCCAGGCAATAGAATAGATATTAAGAAACTTATTAGTCGATATGATGATCCTGATAAAGTTGCAGCCATATTGATTGATACTTGTTATATTGGTGAGACTAATCCCCCAGTGGGCAAAGTTCCAGTTTTTAGGGTAAATGGAATAAGCGGCGGAGGATCGATGTTTGTTAATAAAGGAGCACTGATGTCTTTACCTGATTAATCTCCAATTTTCCATCTAGGAAGCCTACTCAAAGTTTCGAGTTTTTTTACATTTTCGCCACGCTTGAATTTATATCCCGCTACTAATCCAATTATGGCCGCATTGTCCATGCACAGCCTTTTTGAATAGGGAGTTCTAAAAATTATTTTATTTATTTGGTTGTTGCTAGTTGGGTAGGGTGACAGTTTTGGGTTTTTTGTATCACTATTACTTACTTTTTTTCCAGTATTTTTTATAGTTTCTCTAATCATTTTTCTTAAGTTTACATTTGCTGCAACGCCTCCACCTAGCCAAATTTCAGCCACATCATATTTTTCTAAAACTTTACTCAATTTATACATAATATGCCTAAAGACCCCATATTGTGCTGATGCACAGAAGTCATAGGTTTGTTGCTGATTCAGCGAAGTATCACCGAAGTGATCTTCAATATAGTTTCGGGAGAAAGTTTTTAGTCCTGAGAAGCTCATATCAAAACTTTTAGTTGTGGTCATTGGAAGGGGAAAATCAATTGCTTTCGGGTTTCCCAAGCGCGCAAATTTTTCCATGATTGGTCCAGCTGGATATCCCAAATTTAGCATTCGACCAATTTTATCAAGACATTCTCCTGCAGCGTCATCAATGCTACTTCCCAGTATTTGATACTCTCCAATTTTATTAAACAGAATAAATTCAGTGTGTCCTCCAGAAACTACTATCGAGAGCACGGGGTAATTGATATTGGTATTATTGGAGTTGTCGCTAATCTTTTTTTTGTTAGATTCAATTAATTTTTCAAGTTGTCTAGAATTTTTTGTATCTAGAGTATCATTTTTTTTAAGCGAGTGGTTTCTTTGAGCAAGAGCCGAAAGGGCGTGACCCTCTATATGATTAATTGCTATTAGAGGCTTTTGACTTTTTATAGCTAAATCCTTCATAAAATTTAGACCGACCTCAAGTGCTGGAGCTAAGCCAGGGCCAACAGTTACTGCTAGTGCATCGATATTATTTATAGTTAGTTTGGTCTTATTCCCCAAAGCAATACTCGCTCGTTTCAACGCAGTTTTTACAGTTGGTTCAATGTTTTCTTTATGAGCTTGTTTAGCGACTGTTGGAAATACACCTCCATATGGTCTATGTAGCTCGGTTTGGGATGCAATAATGTTTGATAGGACAGTGTCTCCGCGAAGAACAGCTGCAGATGTATCATCACATGAAGTATCGACAGCTAAGATTAAAAGATATTTGTTCATACTCAATTTAATATTTGATTTAAGTATTTGTAACACTCTCGCAGGCAGTTCGCCTGAATGTTCGTTTATACAAATTCTTAAATCAAATATACTAACTTATCTCTAAAGTTCTTTTATTTTTATATTGACTAATGAGAATTTTTACAATTTTTGTATTTTTAAATTTTGAGTCAATAAACTTTGAAATTTGGTCAAACCACTCAATTACTATAATATTGTTTTTTCCAATTAGGGATTCAATTTCTAATCGATCAAACATATTTTTGTCTTCAACTTTCCACATGTCTAGATGAAATAATTTTCCTGTAGTTTGATGTCGAGTAAAGTCATATTCTTCTATATAAGAGTATGTTGGTGATTTTATAGTTTCTTGAATATTTAAAAATTTAGCAACTCCTTTTGTAAAGATGGTCTTACCTGTACCCAAGTTACCATTCAGAGCGACGATGAGACCATTTTTTATAATCTCATTCCAGTCTTTTAGTAATAATCGACCGGCAATTTCTTGAGTTTCTTCTTCTGAATTTGAAATAAGCTGAGTTTTTTGATTAGCTTCAAAAACAGGGTTATTTTTGTTTAGGCCACCTCTAAGCGTTACCGGAGTTGAAAGTGTAGTGTCAATAACAGTTGATGGATCATTATGAGGTAATTCTCCTGCGTCTAAAACTAAATCAATTAAATCCTTTTGTTTTGCGGATGCATTTTTAAAGATATCATCAATGGAATAAGGACGTTTTTTTCCAGAAGCGTTTGCCGAAGTTGCAGTTATTGGTTTTTGATATTTTTCAATTAAATTTAGTATGAGTTGATAGTTTGGAATTCTGATTCCCAAGGTTTGAAATTCTGAAGCCACTCCAGGCGCCAAACTTTGATCTGTGGGTGTCAAACTTTTGGGAGATAAAACTAGATTTTTCGCTGAATTATCATCTTCTTTATGTAAAACTTTGCAAACCACAGTAACAGGTCCTGGCAAGAATTGTTTAAAAAGTGAATCAGCCTGATCGTTGATAAAAACGTATTCAGCAGCCATTTTTTTGTCTGATACAGCAATCGATAAAGGTTTACCTTCTCTACGGATTTTATAAGCAAGCAGTTTTTTTACAGCTTCATTATTAGTTGCATCAACTCCAGCTCCATAGGTAGTTTCTGTAGGAAAAACAATTAAACCGCCCAAATTCAAAACTTTAATGGTTTTGGCAATTACTTCGTCGGCGCTAGTATTTTTTACATTTATAATTTTCATCTTTTTCTTTTAAATAAACTAAAAGGGTTTTTCTAAAAGTGAACATAATGGAGCGTAGATTTAAAATGATTCTAAAATCTGCGCAATCGAGTTTACTTGTGGAAAAAACCCTTTTAGTTCACCATGGTATTATACTACTTCAAGAAACGAATACTTTGCTATAATCTAGGTACATGTTTATCGATTCTATATCAACAATACCAAAGTCAAGAAACTTCAAATCTTCATTGAAATTCGTTTTATATCTTAAGAATAAAGAAGTGAATGAAATAAATAAGGTTCTAGATAAAGTAAAGTTGTTGCCCAAAAAAGACCAAGAGATTTGGAAAAAGAATTATGGAGAGATAATTAACAATGCTCTAGATTTGTTTGTTGACGATTCAAACCTAGTGTTAAAAAAACTTTCTCTTGATGATGAAGTTTTAGAGCTATCACATAAATTAGTACTTTCCCTTCAAGATGCAGTAAAATCTGCTGAGGATCTTTTAGGATCAGAAACTCAACTTAATAGTTAAGTAATTTTATGTTAATAAATTTGTTTACGACTTTTATTTATCAACCCTTTTTTAACATATTGGTAGGTTTTTATTGGATTTTGGGGCTTTTTGTCGATGGCAAACCCGATATGGGTATTGCTGTTATTTTTTTGACGATTTTAATTAGAATAATTTTGTTACCACTTTCTTTGAATGGAGATAAATCTGAGGTGGAGCGTCGAGAAATTTCTCAAAAAATTGAAGATATAGAAGAAAAATATAAAAATGAACCAATAGAGATTGAAAAAGAAAAAAGGAAAGTAATGAGCACGAGCAAGAAAGTCTTGTTTGGAGAACTTATTAATCTATTTATTCAGGTTGCCGTAGCTTTAATGCTTTGGAAAATATTTAAAACAGGCTTGGAAGGCGAGGATATTCATTTGATTTATCCATTTATGCCTGAATTTGATTTGCCGTTCAATTTAATGTTTTTAGGTAAATATGATTTATCAAGAACAAACATTGTCTTGAACTTAATTCAGTCATCATTAATTTTTATTTTAGAGAGTATTTCTTTATACACCTCTCCATATAAAGTTAGCAAAAATGATGTGGTAAGATTGCAGTTGGTTCTTCCAGTAGTTTCATTCATAATTTTTATGGGCTTACCGGCAGGAAAAAAAGTTTTTGTGATCACTACTTTGATATTTAGTATTGTTCTTAAAATTTATAAGATAATTAAGCGAAAATTAACAGAAACTAAAGATAAGCAGATTACTGAAGAGAAAGAAAAATCTGACGAAAAAGAGCCTGAAAAAATTGTGGTAGCTACTAAGTAGTTGTAGATATACAATATAATTTATAAAGTAAAAAAAACGAAGTATGGAATTTGACAGATTAGTAGTTTCATTTTTGGTTGATGAGGTAGTCGGTGGATTTTTTATTTCCGTTCCTCCAGGTCATGTTGCTTGTATTTACGATAGAGGCAGGGGTGTTTTGCCTAGAATTTGGGGTCCAGGTCTTCATTTCAAAATTCCTTTTTGGCAGGTGGCTAAATTATTTAATGCACAAATAGTTGAGTATTCTATTTCTGAAGGTTTTGATATTTCAAAAAATAAAGAAGCTTTGGGTGATGAAAAAATTATTGTAATGACTAAAGATGGTCAAGATATATCAGTCGAAGGTTCGGTTTTATTCAGAATTGATAAACACAACGCGCCTGAGTTATGGGAAAATCTAGGTGAAAATGTAGTTTCCAAAGTTGTTAGACCTTTCTCTAGAAGTAAAATTGCAGGTATTATTTCTGATCTCACTCTTGATCAAATTAAACAACACAGAGGTCAAGTGGAAAATATAGTTAAAGAAGAGCTTAATAAATACTTTCAAGATAGAGGTCTTGATTGTGAGGGCTTCTTACTTTCGTCTGTCAAGTTAGTTCATGCCAGAGGTGAGAAAAAAATTGTTATTGATGACAGTGAAACCATTCCAGTTCTCAAAAATTAGCATGAATTTGCTGTTGACTTAGAATTTCAATACGATATATTATATGTTGCCTTAGCAGTCTCTATTTAAAACTGCTAAATTAATCATAAAATTAATAATAAAAAACAAGGAGTTAATATGAACGACATTTCTGTTAAAAAGATTTCACCACTGTCTGGATACGTTTTAGTTGAGCCAGCAGCTTCATCAAATAAAACAGTATCTGGTATTTATTTACCAGAATCTAATTCTGAGAAACCACAATATGGTAAGGTTTTAGCCTGTGGTGGTTCTATTTGGGAGAGTGGTGTTAAAGAAATCAAATGTCCAGTCAAGGTTGGTGATACAGTAATTTACAAAAAATGGGGTGGAAATGATTATAAAATTGATGATATTGAGTATCAGTTTTTAAAATTTGAAGATGTATTAGCTATCGTGAAAGGAAAATAATTATGGCAAAACAATTAATTTTTGGCGATGATGCCAGACAAAAAATGCTTTCGGGAGTTAATCAGTTAGCAAAAGCCGTGGTGACAACTTTGGGACCCAAGGGCAGAAATGTAGCATTAGACAGATCATGGGGAGCTCCAAATGTAGTTCACGATGGCGTTTCAGTTGCAAAAGAAATTACACTCGAAGACAAATTTGAAAATATGGGAGCCCAGCTAGTTAAACAAGCTGCTGAGCAAACTAATGAGGCTACCGGAGATGGAACAACCACAGCTACATTATTAGCACAACAAATTACTGTAAAAGGTATGCGTTTAGTTACTGCAGGCACAAATCCAATGATTATGAAACGCGGTATCGATAAAGCAGTTGATGCGGTTGTAACAGAAATTAGAAGATTAGCTAAACCAGTTAAAAAAGCAGATTGGGAAAAAGTTGCAACTATTTCAGCTCAAAGCGAAATTATCGGTGCAAAAATTGCCGCAGCACTGGCACTGGTAGGACAAGATGGAGTGGTTGAGGTTGAAGAAGGTAAAACAATGGATATTACCATCGATCACAAAGAAGGAATGATTTTTGATAAGGGCTATGCTTCACCCTACTTTGCAGCAGGCAGTGAAGATATGATTGCTGAAATTAAAAGTCCATATATTTTGGTTACTGATCAAAAAATTAGTAGTATTCAGGATTTAGTTCCTTTCTTAGAAAAGTTCATGCAAGTAAGCAAGGATTTGGTAATTATTGCTGATGATATTGATGCTGAAGCTTTAACTGCTCTGGTTGTCAATAAATTACGTGGTGCAATTAATGTTTTAGCCGTTAAGGCTCCAGGATTTGGTGATCGCAAGAAAGCAATGACTGAAGATATAGCTGTACTTGTTGGTGCAGAAATAGTTTCATCAGATCGTGGTATGGCTCTCAAAGATGTGGCAATTGAACATTTGGGTCGCGCGGATATGGTTAAATCAACCAAAGACGAGACAACCATTGTTGGGGGTAAAGGTAAAAAAATAGATATTAGTGGTCGAGTTTCACAAATTGATGCTGAAATTAAAGCTTCTACGTCTGATTTTGATAAAGAAAAGCTTCAAGAGAGAAAAGCTAAGCTTACTGGTGGAGTTGCTGTCATTCAAGTTGGGGCTGCCACAGAAACAGAGATGAAGAACTTAATGGAAAGAGTCAAAGACGCAAAAGGAGCAACCAAAGCTGCTATTGAAGAGGGTATTATCCCTGGTGGTGGCGTAACTTTAATTCAAGCTGTTAAAGTTTTGAAGAAACTTAAGGGAGCTTCCGCTGATGAACAAGCTGGTATTGATTTAATCGCTTCAGTTGCTGAAGAACCACTTAGAATGTTGGCTCAAAACTCAGGCGTAGATGCGGGTTGGGTTGTAAAAACAGTGGCAGCAAAGAATGATCCAACTTTTGGATTTAATGCAGTTACCAATGAGTTTGGTGATATGGTCAAAGCTGGCGTGATTGAACCTGCAAAAGTTGCCACATCTTCATTGATTAATGCAGCTTCGGTTGCCTCGATGGTTTTGACAACAGAATGCATGGTTACAGATGCTCCAGAGCCAGAGAAAGCTTCAATGCCTCCAATGGGTGGAGGAATGGGTGGAATGATGTAGACGTTTTTGAAACACTCTTAAAAACCGAATATAGAAACAAAAAAGCCCTCGAAAAATCGGGGGCTTTTTGATTGCCACTAGCTTTCTATTAATCCAATCAAGCTATAGTTCATTGCTACTCCTGGTCCAGATTTGCGATAGGAGTGGAATAAATCATTGTTGTGCAGAGTGCAAAATTCACTACGAATTATTTTTACGATCATGCCAGATTTTTCAATTTGGTCAATATTTTTTTGATAAAGATCGTAATGAAGATCAGATTTTTTATCTATTTGATAACATTCTTTACAAATTGCGGACCCGAGCCAAATAGTAAGATTGTTCGTTTGGTTTTTCTTACTGCCAACTCCATATTTTAGCTTCAGGTATTTAAGAACTTTTGATAAGATTTTTTTCTCAGTTCCAGCTCGTCCAGAATGGATGGCCGCAATTACGTTTTTATCATTTCCGTTATTCCAATGTATGAGAATCGGTAGACAATCTGCAGTTTTTACCGCTAGAAGAATATTTTTTTTGGTTGTAATTAAAGCGTCCACATTAGGAATGACCTGTCTTTTTTCTAATATTTCATTAATTTCAATAAAATTGTCACTATGTGTTTGCTCCATTTCTACGAATGAGAATTTTTCAAACTCTTTTTTGTTTAGGGTTTCCTCAAGATTTTCATGATTTCCAAGAGTTTTTATAATAAATTTCATTGATAATTTCTTGCGAGCAAAATTTCTTTTCTTACTTCCCATGCTAAAGGTAATACTACAAATATAGAGACCAATCCATATGTTAACATAACTTTTGGAATTCCAACTTTATCAAGTATGAATCCAAGGCCAATCATGTTGATTCCCAAAAACAAACTAACAAATAGGTTTGCTGCTGACATCGCTGTAGCTCGATATTTTGATTCAATTTCTTGGTGTAGATAAGGATTTAAAATTAAAAATCTGCCGGTACCAATCATCATGATTCCTGCAACTAGAGGCAAACTATTCCAATGATTTAACCAGAATCCAGGGATGTACGACATTATCATTATAATTGGCAAGAATAGAATGTCCCATTTTCCATTATTTGCTTTTACTGATTTCGCTAGTTTAGCCAAAAAGATAATGTTAATTAAGCGAAAAGTTCCTGTGATTAATCCTAAAGATAATTGTTGATATCCGACAGAAATTAAAATCATGTCTCTAAGTAAGCGTTGAAAAGTCCAACTAATTCCTCCAACTAAAGTATAAAGAAGGGTCAACTTAATCAATCTTGAGTGCTTGAAAATTTGTTTTGTGCCGTCGACAATTTGGCGATAATAATTTTTTAAAGTAAATTTTTCTGTATCTATAGAAGGCTCTTTCATAAATGATGAAATAATCGCGGATATGATTAGAATTATGGTAAAACCAATGAAAGGGAATTTTAGGTTGAAGCTTCCTAGCAATCCTCCAGCAAAAGTTGCTCCAATAAGTCCAAATTGATTGACGGTCATTACTTTGGCATTTATTACTTTGAAATTATTCTCAAGTCCATCTTCTGCTAGGCTATCATAGATTAATGCATCTTCAGCCCCAGATTGAAGAGCTTCTGCTAGACTTTGAAGAGTAATCGCAATTCCAAATTGCAGAAAATCTGTAGCCCATAAATATAAAATCATTGATAATGCATAAACTAAGTAGCTAATTAATAAAGTGATTTTTTTACCCACTAAATCGGCAAAAGCTCCGGTTGGGAGTTCAAAAATTACAATTGAGATAAATAGCCATCCGGTTAATATGGAAATTTGGGAATTTGATAAAGTCTGTTGCATCCACAATATTCTCACAGGCATGATCAATATAAATGTTGATAAAAAACGAGTTAAATAGGAAAGGGGAATATTGTGCTGGCTAATTGTTTTATTTTTCGAAGATAAAAAGTTGACAATTTTGGATACCATATTGATGATTTAATTAAGAAAGTTCATCGACCAGCTTGTGAGTGAAAATTAGTATACCAACACCTGTAATCAGGGAAATAAGATAGCTCAGGAAATGATCATTAGGAAATAAAAATAAGTCCATCAATCCCCAAGCTCCTCGCCAAAACAAAACCACTGATGTTCCGATCAACATCGTATGTAAAAACTTATTCTTTCTTTTTCTTGAAGACATGGATTAATTGTAACAAAAAAAATATTATTAAGTATAGGCTCAACAATATTTTTATTGATTTATTTCTAGCGAATGAATCCACGAGCTGCAATTGTTTCAATAAATTCTTGGTAGTTTCTTGAATTCATTACTGCACTTACTATAGAAGCATGCATTTCCATTCCGGGTTGACTCAAAAAATCATTAATATTAGCTTTCATTGCATCATATTCATCTTTACTCAATGGAGGAGGATTAACTTTAGGTAAATCTGGAAGATTACTTTTAAGATATACTTCGCGAATATACTCACGTTTTTTTTCTCGTCTTAAATTCATATAACTTTCAATTAAATTATCTTGTTGCTATTATATCATTTAGCCATCTCTTTCAATTGTTGATTTGCTCCCTTCCAAACTTTTAAAAAGGCACTTCTAAACATTTCTGGATTTTTTTGAACCATTTCATCAACGATTAATATTGGCACCCATTCACCGCCATAAGTCTCTTCACTTGTAACAATCCGATGTTTCTCATTTTCAGTAAATTGACAAACATGAGCAAAAAAAAGCTCATTTTGAGGATCATTTCCTTGTCCTCCTTGATCTATAATAAAGTCTTTGCCATCTTCTCCAATTCCATTCAATGGAGTAAATTCTATATTGTTATTTTTGTTAGCAGCAATTCCTACTTCTTCCAGCGTTTCTCTCCATGCGGCTCCAAGGCACAAACTTTGTGCATCATTAACTCCACTATCAGCTATTTCAACGTGATAGGAAGGTTGTGATTGAAGTAAGTGAGGATTTTTTTTCAATCCACTCCGTCTGCAAAGCCAAATGCAATCTCCACTAAGTAGAATTACCATGCCGCATAAATGAAGTGGATATTCAGCATTATCTGCAGGTTGATGAGCGTCGTGGCGAGACAATGGTCCATTAATTGATCCATCAGGGTTCATCTCTACTAAAGTTTGGCGTTTTTTTTCATTAAGATCAGACTCTTTTGGAACTGCTAACTGCATTAAATTATTAATTCTTTCAATTGCAGCAATTTGAGAACTCAAATTGCTATCTTCGTATACTATTATAAAATCTGCTCCTACATTATTATCACAGAGAGGCATGATGCTGTCGCAGTGGTCAGTTGGTATGGGAGATCCATTAATTGTGGGTTTTATGTAATTTGAAAGTTGGCTTCTTGGAGTTACTAATATAGTTGGGCTTTTTATTTCAGATTCAGATAATCGAAGTACAAAGGCTTCATTGTTGAGAATTTTATCTCTATCTTCTTTCCATTTATCGACACTCCATTCATTCAAACTATAAAGACGTCTATATCCTTGATTTCTAATGATTCTAGGAAAAAAATCGTTGAACTTTGGTTCTAATAACTCAGCTCTTATCATAAGTAGTGCTTATTAAATCGGTTTTTCTCTGATAAACAATTTTTTTGATGAAAAGTTATTCTAAGTCTGCTTCCTCTACGTTGCTCCAGCAATGAAAGGCACGTTCTTTTGAGTCGGACAAAAGAGAATATGATGCTTTAGGAAACTTTTGGCCAATTTTTTCCCTAATTTCATCTGGCAAACTGTAATGGCCAATTTTTTCCCTAATTTCATCTGGCAAACTGGGATCTGACTCCTGAGCGTATACTATCAACTTTTTTTTATCTGGAACATATTTTATATTGTAATTACGTGTTGGATGATCGGGTAAATCAGAGTTAACTTGAAAATTAACTTTAAAATCACCGGAACTATTATTTTGAAATCTATAAACGTCAGTGATAGCTGATAGAATATTTTTTAGTTTACCCTCAATTTCTGTTGTTCTTTGTGTATCTTGTGCTTCTTGTGCTCGCCTTAGGTAATTTTCATTATTTTGCATAATTGAACTATAACATATTTTTTAATTTTAATTTAAACAATTTTTATACTAAATAAATCAGCTAAAAGTATCATTGTCTAAACTTTCTTGCATATATCGATAGACGATTGAAATAATTTCTTGAATGTTCTCATTGGCATTTTTATAAATTAAATGATCCAATGCATCACTTCTTAATTTTCTGATTGGATCACTAATTAAAGCGTGAATAAATGATTGTGTGGCTCCAGTAACACCAGTAAAATCAAAAATAACATCATGTCCCTTTTTTAGAGCTGGAATTATTTTTTCTATTCTTATTTTTTTAGCAATATCCTTATTCTCTGCAAAATCACCAGTCAACTGTTTTAATTTAATAATTTTTTTCATATAAATTTTGGTCTTTTGTATTTTTTTCTTTTGCGATCGCGGATAGCCTTATCATAAACATCTCCAATGCTAGACAATAAATCATTAAACTCTGGGGTCTCGTCAAGTGAAATATCAACTGCTACTAATGTTCCATGAAAACTAGGAGTAGCATTGGTTTCGTTATGTGAATCCCTTTCTGGATCAGCGTATAATCTAGGCATACCTTTAATACGCTTTTTGTACTTTAGTAAAGTATATTCTGCACTCCCACTGTATATAACGAAATAGTTACGTGTAATTTTAGCAATAGACTTAATAAAAAATAGTCCTGCACCAGCATTATCAGCAGTACCTCCTTCTTTTTGTGTTGTCCCTGTAATTCCTGGAGTTAATGCCAATTTAATTGCATCAAGATCAGTTTTGGGATGCCAATAATTATTCATACTTTTCCAAATACCAATTCCGGTGTCACAAATTCCAATACTGACTCTATTGGTTTTTTTATAGTATTGGGCAACCACAACTGCCCCGTTCTTTGCAAATGAATGCTCAATGACATTTCTAACTAATTCTCCAATAACATATTTAATAACGGTCGCATTTTTTTCTGACAAATATAAAAGAGGGATCACGTCTGTAATAAAGCGAGACTGATCGTCAGAAGTTTTAATTATTTTAATTGGAACAAACCGTCCAGCTTCTTCTTTTTGATGATAGACAAATGGGGAAGAAGTTTTAGTTAAATCATAAAGTCCCATTCTATCTAAATATCTACCCGTCTCTGGAACTTGGCCAGTAATTTCTGTATTCTTTTTACCTACTCGAATAGCAAGAGCTGCTGCTATAACAAGGTTAGCAGGATGAACAGTAACCCACTTATCATGAGTTGATATTTCCAGTCTATTTGGATGTGATAAATTAACTGATTCTATAAAACTTTTAAAGTTGCGCAGATTACCTTGATTCGATAAAAAAATCTTCATAATGACACATTATCCAGTAGGGTGCTTTTTTGTCAATAGGCACTCTACGGGTAATTGGGTCCTTCGCCCATGATTTGGACACTCCCTCGCTACGTTTCGGTCAGCCCTCCGCCCATACTTCGGACATTCCTTCATAGAATTCAGTCAAGGTTCTCATTGGCTTTGCCAACATCTCAAAGTTAACCACAGACTTAAATGAGAGAATGTGGGAGGATATCAGAACCTATTTTAGGATGAATGAGGAGTTTGGTTTGCCTGACTTAGCAGTAGAAACGCTTTTGTAAATGAGTGCTGAACGTCTAGAAAAACATTATGCTAAATATTCAACTACCAAAGAGTCCACGCAAGCAATGCCCCGATGTTGTATACGGCTAAATGAATCATAAAGTTATAAATAAATCCATTTTTAACTTTTAAGATCATTCTTGGAAACACAAACGAAAAGATTATTGAAGTTATTAAATATAGCAAACCAATTAAAAGATCTGTTCTTAAAAATTGAAAAGCATGAATTGCTCCAAACAAAACCACAAATAATTTGGTAATTTGATTAATATTCATTTTTAAATCATTCAGTCGAAGAACTAGTAATACAATTAATAATTGTTGCATCATTACATCTATTGGTTTAGCCCAAACATAGAATCCGTTCATAAGTAGAAATGAAGATTCGCGACTATCAAATTGCCACATAGGTTGCTCTAAATAGGTGAGAATTAAATAAGATGTTATGCCATGTATAAGGAGTGAAGAACCAACCAAAACAACAGCTTCATACCATTTTGTATCTTTAACTAATTTTAATATTTCTTTTTTAAAGAAAGTAATAAAACCTACTAAAATTACCAATAAAAGAACAATAACCAGCCAATAATTCTGCATATAAATTATTGAGACCAATGATGTTGCCGCGAACCCAAGCACGAACAATAGGACACTGGTGACGATACTTTTTTTCATAGGTTTAATTGTAACATTTGCGTAAGTTCTACTTTTAGTTTGTATTACAAAACTCTCTTGGGGAAATAAATTGGATGAAAATCAATGTTAAAACCTATAAATTAGATTTATATATGAATCAATATTGCTATTTTTGAAGATTTTTGTTACGAATGAGGGAAGGCCTGCTCACTATGACAAGGAAGTTAGAACCTATTCAATGTTAAAAGTCTTTAAATAATCTCTAACGTTTTTGGTAATTATCTGCTTGATCTGATCATCTGAGTACTCTTTTTCTCCCCACTCAATCGGAGTTAATTCAAGATCGTCAAAATAGCTTAATGGGTCTAGTATCCATCTTGAACTTACCTGATATCTAGTGGTTGCTTCCGGCAATCCTTTTTCTAATGAACAAGCACCCTGATCTAAACAGACCGCAACATCAACATAGTCCCTCCAGGTAGCTCTTCTGCCCATTATATATAACTTTGAACTAAAAATATCACCGATACTAGCCAGATTAAACATACCAAGTTTGTGAACTGGGTGGAGCAACGAAGCAATATCCTGAAAATATGTAATTTTGACATTTCCTACAAAAGCGGTGAATTGTGTTGGTGAGAACAGCCGTTGTGATAAATTATATTCTGATACTTCAGACTTTATTCTCCTCATCATTTCATCTGAGATCGCTTCTTTGGTAACAAAATCTAGGTCATAGGACCGTCTGTGCCCGATTTGCAACGCTAAAGCCGTACCTCCAACTAGAGTACCAAACTCCAACCGTCCCAATCTCTCAAGTAAATCACGTTGAGCAGATGAAACTGTTTTATAATGAAGATTTAACATACCGTTCTTTTGGTAAAGATTGGGAAATTTTCAACAAAAAGTTTTTAATGAAGTTGAAAGTCTGTGATTGATAGGTTGGTCTTGGTTTACTAATAAAAATATCTTTGATTTCCTGTCGAGAATACTGTTCTTTCAACCACCGATAATCTTCTAAATCACCATGCTGTAAAACCTGATGAACAATGTATTCTTTGTGTTTTTGACTATCAAGAGTCGAGGGTTTGCATGACCAAAAAATTTTCTGAGTTGATTTGGGAATACTTAATAGTAACATATACAAAGTGAATTATACACCAAGAGCCAGAGATTTTAAGAACGGAAATTATTATAAAAGACCTTATCATTGGTATTTTTTTGACTTGTTGCGGGACTGGGAGTCGAACCCAGCCTGTGAGATTATGAGCCTCACGTGCACCGTACACTATCCCGCGCGTTTTTTACTTTGCTTTTCGTATTTCAAGTTTTGTCTAGTTTATTTGAAATTCTTCTGCAATCCAGAGTATACATTATAGTTACTTTCTAGATAAAAGTCAAAGTTCTGCTATAATTGCCTCTGCAAATAAGTATTTGCCAGGGTAGCTCAGTTGGTTAGAGCATGGGATTCATAAACCCAAGGTCGTGAGTTCGAATCTCACTCCTGGTACATTTTAAACGGTCTCACATTTTGACTATTAATCCCCACCTAAAACTTTTTCTCATCAGCTAGAGTGGCTAAACATTTTTTAGAATATCAGATCTAACCAGGAATCTAACGGTTTTTCTACCTCTACTTGGCTGGATTCGAAGTTGATTTTTTGGCTTTCAGCTGATGACAACTTAATTATTATTTCGCCCGGTTTTTGCAACAGCAACTCATTTCTAATCACTTTTTCTTTAAATTTATCTGTGTTAGCTTCAATAATTTTTTCATCAAGTTCTGAAGTTTGGATTGACATCTCATTTATTTCTTGTTCCAAAATCTCGATGTTTTTGTTTGATATCTCAGTTTTTTGAGAGCTTTTGTCTAACGATAAAAAAAATATTATACCTATAATAGTAAGAATAATTATTATAAATGGGTGATATATTATCTTTATCATTGCAAAAATCCATCTATGTGATATTATAAGACATTGTTGTTTACAAATTGTTTATGAAAACAAGACAATAACTATTAGATTTAAATAATATTAAATTAAGTATACTATGCAAAAAACATTATTAGATGCACAAGCACTCTTTACAGAGAATCTTAAAGAGTCGGGCAAAGCTAACGCGACTGTTATAGCCTACAGTAAGGATATAGAACAGTTAGTTACTTTTGTTGCTAAAAAAGGTAAAGCTGATATTGATGAAGTTACATCTGATGATATCGATGAGTTCAAAGCTTTACTCAATAAACAAAGATACACTGGAAAATCTATCTCAAGAAAAATTAACTCTATTAAAGCATTTTTTAGATTTTTAATTTCTAAAGGTATGATTTCTAGCAATCCTGCTGAAATTATTTCACATCCAAAGTATGAGCAATCTCCACCAAGAGTTCTCTCAAAAATAGAGTACAGAGCTTTAAGAGATGCCTGTAGGGGCGATGCTCGTATGTCTGCAGTTGTTGAAGTTTTACTTCAAACTGGTATGAGAATTAGTGAATTGGCAGCTCTGCAAATGGGAGATGTTGATTTCGAACGTAATATTATTGTTATTCAAGCTCAAAATTCAAGAGGTGCTCGTAAAGTTCCATTAAATGTAGCTGCAAAAACATCGGTAACTGAATATTTACAAGTAAGACCAAGAGCTAGAGAAAAAACTGTGTTCTTGACTAAAACATGTAGACCATTTTTAGTTAGAAATATTAGAACAGCTATTGATAGATACTTTAGATTAGCCGGTATTAAAGGTTCAAAAGTTAATGATTTAAGACATACTTTTATTGTTGAACAGCTTAAGGCAGGCACACCATTAGTTTATGTGTCTCAATTGGTTGGTCACAAAAGAATTACAACTACTGAAAAATATCTAAAACTTATTGAAGCTCCAGAAATGGAACCGAATATTCAGATTGAAGAGCTTTAAATTTCTGTTATAATTTCAAATAATGTTAAATAAAAATACACATAACCACTATTGGCACTATGTCAACCTAAATGGAGGTGTATTTTTTAACGTATAATTAATTAAATTTCTTTTCAAATACAACCTCCTAAAATTGGAGGTTTTTTGTGTCTTAAACCTCCAGAAACTAATGGGCAGACCCATAACTAATGATAGGTGAGAAGTATTTTTGAAGCACTAATTTAAGAAAGAAAGAAACTAATATGAAAAAACAAATAAATAACGGATTTAATCGGCTGTACGCTTTCGGCGACAAGTCTTTGATAGATTTGTCATTGAGTGAAAATCCGCTTGGGTGTTCAAAACTAGTAAAAAAGAGATTGCGAAGCATTATTCCAAAACTTAATGATTACCCAGATCCTAGAAAGACTAGATTAAAGAAAGCTTTGGCAGAAAAGTTTAGTTTAAAGGCTGATAGCTTTTTTATTGGCAACGGGTCTGAGTCAATTATTATCGATTTGGCTAGAGTTTTTTTAGCTCAAGGAGATGGAGTAATTATTCCCAAATTAACATTTCCGATGTTTAAAATTGCATCAGAATTAACAGGGGCTGTAGTAGTGGAATCCGAAATGACCGATGATTTAGAGATTCCATTAGATTCTATTTAGGAAATTAATATTGACTGAAAGATGCATAAATGAAAAATTACTACTTAAAAAATGATTGGAGTTGCAGCCGTTATCTATGGCGTGATTTCAATTAAACATAAATAATTAATAATATAAAAGGAAAAATAAAATGAAAATGAATAATAAATATAATTTACCAGATAAACTAGGTAATTTTGGTCAGTTTGGAGGTCAATATGTTCCGCCACAGCTGGTGGAGATCTTAAATGAAATTGAGCAAGTTTATATAAAGCTAAAGAAAGATAAACAATTTAAGAAGCAATTGATGGATCTTTACCAGAACTATGTTGGCAGGCCAAGTCTTCTTTATTTTGCCGAAAAACTGACTAAAAAGTATGGAGGGGCAAAAATTTATCTAAAAAGAGAGGATTTAAATCATACAGGTGCTCATAAAATAAATAATACCGTAGGCCAAGCTTTATTAGCTCAAAAAATGGGAAAGAAGCGACTGATCGCGGAAACAGGTGCTGGACAACATGGGGTGGCAGTCGCTACCGTTGCAGCTCTTTTTAACATGAGCTGCGATATTTATATGGGCAAGAGAGACATTATTAACCAGAAAATGAATGTCTATAGAATGAAAATGCTTGGAGCAAATGTGATTCCGGTTACACAAGGTCAGGCAACTTTAAAAAATGCGGTAGATGTTGCCTTGGGTGCTTATATTAAAGATCCTGAGGCTTATTATCTAATTGGTTCTGTTGTTGGTCCTCATCCATTACCAATGATTGTCAGAGACTTTCAAAAGATAATTGG
>Ga0210046_1000766_pt1 | contig 28554 bp, 20 predicted proteins | sample CryGeyCG2114_250_FD_185461 | JGI IMG/M metagenome (GOLD analysis project Ga0210046, IMG submission 185461) | Groundwater microbial communities from aquifer - Crystal Geyser CG18_big_fil_WC_8/21/14_2.50 (SPAdes) (version 2) | ecosystem: Environmental > Aquatic > Deep subsurface > Groundwater ...
TGGAAGAGTTATTATCAAATCAGGAAGATCACACTTTACGACTTCGAACACAACACCCCCATAATGGTATCGTTTGACGATCTGATTCGGTAAGGGATAAAAAACAAACGACTAACCTGGTTCAAGCGGATGCTTGAACCGGATTGTTTTATGGACCGGATTAGCTTAGTCATTCATGAGTCCGGTTTAAAAAGGTGAATCATGAAAATAATAGAAAATCAGTTTTCAAGCTCCTCACCTTCGGGGAGGCTTGGGGTCATGTTACCCCCAAAACCCTCAACTTTAAGATAGCCTCATCAATACCTATTCTAATTTCATAATCCCTGTTTAAACAAAGCAAGAAGCAATAGCTTTCAAATATTATTTTCTTAGACAAAAGAACAGTAATTAAATGAATTATTTTAGCAGATATTTTAATCCATGACTAACCTCTCTGAAATATTAAAACAACCCGAAGGTAGGCGGCTCGAATTTAAAACTGACTTACCTACCAAAGCCGAATTGGCAAAAACCATCATTAGTTTCGCTAACGATGCAGGTGGTTCGTTTTATATTGGTATTCAGGAAAATCCGAGAGCAATAGTGGGTTTAAATGATGACCAACTCATCCCACTGGAAGAAAAAATCAGTAACATCATTCACGACCAATGTGCTCCGGTTATCCTGCCGGAAATTTCATTTCTCAGTCATGAAGAGAAGCATATTATTAAAACACAAATTCACAAGGGTAGTGCACCGCCCTATCATTTAAAAAGCAAAGGTGTAAAAAACGGGACATTTATTCGGGTAGGATCTACCAATCGTCAGGCATCTCCCGAGATGATTGCTGAAATGGAGCGTCAAAAACAAAATATCTCATTCGACAGTGAACTGATTTACATCAAGAATGCTGATCAGGTGAACATCAAACTATTCAAAGAGTTATTCTTTGAAAAAACCGGGGAAGAGTTAACCAGACAAGTATTGTCAAAACTTGATCTGTTTAAAAATGAACAAGGTAGAGAACTCCCAACCAATGCGATGATTTTATTATCGGATGATGAATTAAGAAAACAACAATTCCCATATGCCAAGGTAGAATGTGCAAGATTTAAAGGAACAATTCCCGGCAATTTTATTGACCAAAAGACCATTGACACCAATGTAAGCATACAGGCAGAACAAGCCTATCAGTTTATATTACGGCACATTTCCCAAAGCTCAACCGATTATTCCGGTGTTTATCGCAACGACCGCTGGGAATATCCCATCATCGCCATTCGTGAAGTCATCCGCAATGCAGTAATTCACCGGGATTATTCATTGGGTGGTAAAGACATTAAAATCGCCATCTTCGATGATAAAATTGAAATTACCAGTCCTGGCAAACTAATGCCTTCGGTTGACTTTAGTGATATGGATTCCGGGCAATCTGACATCCGAAACAAAATATTAGCTCCTGTATTCAAACGTCTTGGCATTATCGAACAATGGGGAAATGGGTTAAAATTGATTGCAGAAGAACTACAAGTTTATCCGGAAATAGAACTATCTTGGAAAGAACCTGGCATTGCTTTCAGAGTGACTTTTACTAATACAAACTTTCAGCAACAGCAGGTGGAACAGCACGAGTTTGAAAATGAGCTAGGTGCCATTGGGACTAAGCTGGCACTAAGTCGGCATCAAGTTGGCACTAAGTTGGCACCAGGTTGGAACCAAGTCGTAACAATTCTTGATTTCTGTAAAAATCCTCAATCTATGCAAGCCATCATGCATAAGGCAGAATGGAAAGACAGGTCTAAATTCCGAAATAAATACATCAAACTGCTTTTGGAACTGCAACTTATCCTGATGACTATACCGGATAAACCGAAAAGTTCTAAACAGCAATACCAAATTACCGAACGCGGGCTTGCGTTCCTTCAATTATTGGAAAACAGATAACGTTCATATCAAATCGCATAAACCGTTCCCAATAAAGTTCTTTGTTCATATCCTGCCAATGCAGGTATCCATAACGATATTGGTAGGTTTGTATCTGACAAAATATAATAAGTAAGAAAACCAATCCAATCATCCATTTCGGACGGGGAAATTGTTGCAACAACAAAGCCAGCAGGATCATGAAAAATGGAAGGTATTCTATCATCACCCGTGACGAAAAGCTGCCTCCGTAATACCATTGCCACCAGCTGCTGAGCAAATACACGACCAGGATAAAAAATCCTGCAAAACCAAATGCCGCAAATTTTGAAGTTTTCCACACCTGCCACCACCCAAACAAGGCCACCATACACATGGGTGTGTAAACAAAGAAACCTTTGCGGTAAGAAAATAAAAAGTCAACCATGTGATGATTGGCAAAATTAAATCCTTCATCCCGATAACTGTAAACAAAAAATTCACCTGTCTGCATGAGATAAATAAGACCCTGTATTCCGACAATGAACCCTGCAAGGAGCATGCCTGCTAATAAAGTAGCCGGTTTTTGAAACAATACGGTGAACCCTCTTTTGAGGGTATACCAATCGCCGGCCAAAAAGGGCAAACTAAACAATACCAATCCATTCACGGGCCTGATGAGAACGATCATTCCAAAAGAAAACATGGCCACAAAAAACCACTTCATGCCTGCACCCAAAAAGTATTGGTTCACCGCCAGGATAAACAGACTGACCATAGCAAATGAATACACATGCGACATAGACGGCTCTTCTGAAACATAATAAAAGAGATTGGTGCCAAACAACACAGCGAAGACTACCACTGCGTTGATCAGGGGTTTGATTTGGTAAGTGACCAAAATGCGCGACAGCCACCACATCCCCAGCAGTGTGTAAAAGATGGCTCCAATATGGATAAAAATAAGCACCCACACCGAAAAACCATCCATCGGGTTTCCGGTCAGGTAATTAAGTAAGTGACCGATCAGATAAAACGGCATCATCATCAAAGCCGTACCGGCATAATATTTATTTACGGGTTGTCCTTTATAGTGGGTTCTGTATTCATATTTAAACTCGGAATGTTCCGGATGACCAGCCACTGAATCATGAAAGCTAAAAGTCAGGTCGTGGTATACAAAGATGGCAGGCAGGTAAGAAAAATACCCTGTTCCATCGGTCTTCACAATCCTGTTCCATCGGCCATCACCCCATTTCATGTTGGAGCTTGACCAAAGCAGGATGATGGCTGCTAACAAGAGCGCCCAATTCACTGGTCCAATCGGTTTGAATCCTTTTTTCATTGGACAAGATGTATGAGTTCGCCGGAGCCCTGTTTGTTAAAACCAACCACTGGTGGATCGCCATAATAATATATATTGCCCAATCCTTCTATTGTGGCGCCAAGGACTTCGCTGGCGCGCACGTAAACATCGTTGGCGCTTTTGTTGTTCACATACACCAATGAGGCATTTAGATCACGGGTGTCCACCAATCCAAAACTGGCAGAATAAACATAGGCTACTCCGCATCTACCTGAGACCACCAGTTCCTGGGTGCCATAATGCAATGCCGCTGTCACCAGGTTAGCCCGAACAATCAAATCCACTCGCCCGGCTCCTTCATATAAATTGATTACCAGCGTATCCAAAAACAGGGTGTCGATGGTGTTGATATTGCCAATTGATCTGTAAACCAAGGTGTCCAGCCGTTTTACCTGCAAATATACCGTAAGCGGATTGTCGTAACTCCTCACCCAATTGCAGGTATTGGTGTTCCTTATTTCCAGATTTCCTTGCCAGTCAACAGTAGTGGTGATACCGGACAAGAGGTTCTTTCCCGTTTCAACTTTGCAGGATGCCTCGTTTCCCTGACTGATCACGAGGTTTACATTGTCGTACAATTTCACATTGTTAAACCAGGGAAGAGAGCGTGTTTCTATCGTTTTTTCGCCTGTATTCTTAAAACAATCGGTCAAATGGGTTTTGTTACAGGAACAAAGTCCGGAAACGATGATTAGCCCGATGATCCATTTTATTTTAGTCATGATGTATTCTTTGGCGGTATTTAACAAACACCCGGTGGCCGATGCCCAGTCCGATATATTCTGCTTTTCCCAGGTGTGCACTCAGGGCCATATTGGCAAACCAGTTTTCGGTAAACAGGTATTTTAAAGTCAGCCGTTGAAAAAAATCTCCTTCGCCCCTTTCTTTTCCTGCCACATACATGCCTGCATTAATCAAAAATGAAGTACGTTCGAGCACCAGCTCATAGGCAAAACCAACGCCAACTTTGGTGACATCGCGCAGGCCGGGCTCCATCCCGGTTTCCTTTTTAATTAAATAGCTATCCGAACCATCGTAGGTATAGTCGACACCGGCTCCGAATTTACTTTTAAAGCTAACGCGGGCCATGATGTTGGTAAAAGCGGCATATACCATAAACTGTTCACCCAGTTGTTCGCTCATGTCTTTGGCGGCCACTGCCGTGGAGATTTGTAGCTCCAGGAATTTACTTCCATCAAACTCGAACGGAAAATATCGGGGGAGTATTTTCTTTCTCATTCCGGGATTGGGTTTGCTGAGATAGGTGGTTACTCCAACTGTTGCGGTAAATATATTCAGGCCGTAATTGGGTGTCTTGGTCGATCCGTTCGAGAAATGGGTGAGACCGAAACCTGTCGAGATCGTAGTTCGTTTGGTCAGTTGCAGTCTGTAATCAAAATAAAGGCTGGCGGCCATGTTAAACGCTGACCCAATGGCGAAGTTCTTGTAGTTTTCGATGCGGTGGAAGTGTTTGGTGAGATAGGCCACCCCGATACCCAGTTTGAAATGCAACGAGTGTTCCCCGCTGCGCGTCAGCGGAAAATTGATAAAGGGATACAGGGCATAAGCAGAACCAATGGACTCGAAACCACCCAGGTTCGATACCCAACCGCTGACGCCTAACGATGGGTAGGCATAGGCCTCCTCCCATTTGCTGGTACCCCAGGTTTCCTTTTGCAGTGTAAATTCAAGAGCCGGAAAATGCGCATTGAAGACATCCAGTTCAAGATGATGGCTGAGCAGGAAGCCATATTGTGCTTTAACTTCAAACGACAGGTTGTTTTTACTGTGTGGGCCGGCGGGTTGTGCCACAGCGATTGATGCCAACAGCGACCAACACATCATACAAATATTTCTTAGTGGCTTCAATGGCAGCTCCATGATTGTTTAGGGCGCAAAGGTAGAAATTCTATCGGATGACATGAAAGTCCTTCTCAGGGTTTGAATCCGGAATAACATGTTGTGTATTCAATTACAGATACATCAGGAAGGCGGATGTCGACCGCATTCTGAACTTTAAGCAGTGGCAATTCAAAAGCCTCATCCGTGCACCGGTATGAGAGCTCCGGGCAACAGACGATGTTCCTGATTTCGCCGAAGTTGTGCTGTTCGATCCAATTTTTAGCGTATATTGCACAAAATTCTTCTCGTGAAATTGAAGTGGCATCTAAACATTAGTCTGTTGTTTTTGTGGTTGTTAACAAATAACCCGACAGCTACTTTTGCTACCAATATCGATAGTCTTCAGAACGTATTAATTACTGCCCACGACAGCGTTAAACTAAAATTGTATAGTGAGCTCAGCGAAATTTATTACAATATCGACATTCAAAAAGCAATCGAATACGATTCCCTGGGCCTGTTACTTGCCCAAAAAAATAGCGCGATTCAGGAGGAAGGAATCTTTTTGAACAACCTGGGTTCTGATTATTACGGGGTTTCACATTTCAGTCAAAGCCATTTTTATTTCAGCAATGCCAAACTTATTTTTACAGAATTAAACGACACCACCTTTCTTGTAAAAACCCTCAACAACCTGGGTCTTATTTATCAGGTGCTTGGCTTTTACAAGCTTTCGGCCGATTATTTTGCCGAGGCCATCCACCTGAAACGAATGGTAGGCGACACCGCCAGCCTGATTACCACCCTCAACAATATAGCCGTGTTGTACGATAAAGTTGGATTGCACCAGGAAGGGATGCCTTTTTTAGAGGAAGCTACTAAGCTCTCGGAATTGTATGGTGACAGTACCCTGACAAGCCTTACCTATCAGGATTTGGGATTACTGAGTCTCAGTCTCAATCAATACACACTATCCATTCAGCATGCTGAAAAGGCACTTGTCATGTTACCCGTTAACCGGATTAATGATCAATGCGCCATCTATACCAGCCTGGCGTTGGCTTATCAAAAGATGAATAATCTGGCGATGGCCAGTCGGTATTTTCAACGTGCTATCGTTTTGTTTTCTGATGGGGTAAATGATTATGAAAAAGCCAATACCCTTTTGCATTATGCTACATTTCTAAATACCAATGGTAATTATGATGGCGCTCTGGAGGTGGCCCTGGAGGTGCTCAACCTGGCCTACAACCATGATCTGGCTGAGATAAAAGACACTTTATATAAGTTGTTGGCGGGGATCTACCAGCAAAAGGGCGATTACAAAAAGGCACTAAAATTCTTGCTGGAGGCGAACTTATTAAGCGATTCAATACATAATAAAAATCTCACCTCCAGCCTGATGCTGATCTCATTAAATGAAAAGGTAGTTCAGTCAAGATACGATCAGCAGCAGCTCGAAAACCAAAACCTGTTGCAATCGCAGCAAATTAGCTATAGTCAAAAGTTGCTAAATGTTATGATAACAGCTTTTATGGTATTGCTGGTTTTATTGTTGATCATTCTTTATTATATGATCAGAAAACGCAAAGACAACACTACCTTACAGCAGCTAAACACTAAACTCAGCGAGAGTGAAGAGAAATATAAGGCGGTTGTTGAACAAAGCCCTGAAATTATGCTGATCCATCAACATGGGAAACTGTTGTTTGCCAACCAACATTTTTACACTGTTTTAGGATATTCACCTGATGAACTTACAACCCTTTCCTTATTCAACCTTATTCTTCCGGAGGAAAAGGAGAAAATTGTTCAGATGGCTCGTGATCGCATGGATGGGAAACTGCCACAGGGAAGTTATGAAATAAAAGCATTCAACAAAGATAAAAAGTTGCTCTATTTCGACATGTCGTTTAGCAGGATTACATACAACAACCAGCCAGCCATTCTGGGCATTGGCAATGATATTACAGATAGGAAAGAGAACCTTGAGACCATTAAAAAACTCACAGCAGCCATCGAACAAAGCCCAAACATGATCCTGATTACCAATATGAAAGGTTTGATTGAATATGCGAACCCTGCTTTTAGCCTGATTACGGGTTATACTTCCGAGGAGGTGCTGGGCCGCAACCCACGCATACTCTCCTCAGGCAAAGTGAACATCCACATTTACCGGGAGCTTTGGGAAACGATTTTAAGTGGGAAAATATGGCGCGGTGAACTTTTAAACAAGAAGAAAAACGGAGAACTCTATTGGGAATCGCTGGTGATTTCTCCTATCCTTAATGAAAAAAATGCCATTTCCCATTTTGTTACGATTATGGAAGACATTTCGAAGCGAAAGACATTTGAGAATGCATTACACGAACGTGAAGAAGCATTGCACCAGGCGAATGTCACTAAAGACAAATTTTTTAGCATCATCGCTCATGACCTCAAAAACCCATTTAATGCGATCCTTGGATTCTCCAGCCTGCTCACCGCAGAGTATGAGAACCTGAGCGACACCGAAAGACGAAGCTATATCGAAAATATCAGCATGGCTGCCAACTCAACCTACAGCCTGCTTGAAAACTTGCTTGAATGGTCGCGTACTCAAACCGGAAAGATTAAATTTGCACCGACAACATTCGATTTAAATGGAATAATAAATGAAACCATGAACCTTCATCAAACACAGGCATCAAAAAAAGGCATCAAACTCATCTCCGAAGTGCCCTTTAATACCTTTGTGAATGCAGACAAAAACATGGTAAAGACGGTGTTGCGCAACCTGTTTTCCAACGCGGTAAAATTTTCCGCTTCCGGAGAAGTAAGAATAACGGCTAAAAGACAAGAAGATTTTGTTGAGGTATGCATTATTGATACAGGTGTGGGGATACCAGCCGAAGGTTTGGATAAATTATTTAAACTCGATGAACAATATCTTGCCGAAGGAACCGATTATGAAAAAGGTACCGGTCTTGGGTTAATCCTCAGCAAAGAATTTATTGATAAACACGGAGGACGTATCTGGGTGAAAAGCAATAGAAATACGGGTTCACGTTTTTATTTTACACTTCCCGCTCAAGAACAAAAAAATTGAATCGCGAATGAAATCAAAAGAAATAATAAAACATGTATTGTTGGTAGAAGATAACCTGCTCAACCAAAAGTTTGCCATGGCCGTGTTAAAACTGAAAGGGTATACTGCTGACTTGGCCGAAAACGGTAAGATTGGTGTGGATTTGTACACAAGTAACGAATACGATGCCATTTTGATGGATATCCAGATGCCTGTTTTGAATGGAATCGAGGCCACAAAACAAATAAGGGCCATGGAGCAAAAAAATCACTGGCCACGGGTGAAAATAATCGCGGTAACCGCTTATGCCATGCCTGGCGATGAAGAACGTTTTAAGCAGGCAGGCATCGATTTGTATATTGCTAAACCTTACAAAGGTGACGATCTGATCGCCTTTATTCAACAATAGCCTATGAATACTACGGCACAGAAGCTAAAGGCTTTTGAACAATTGCTTACCATTATGGATGAATTGCGCGCTGGATGCCCATGGGACCAGGAACAAACAATTGAAAGCCTCCGTCACCTGACCATTGAAGAGACGTATGAATTATCGGATGCCATCCTCGACAACGACTTCCCCGCCATCCGGGGCGAACTGGGCGACCTGATGCTCCACCTCGTTTTTTATGCAAAAATAGCCTCCGAATCAGGCCATTTCGACATCAAAGATGTATTGGAAGGTATTTCCAAAAAACTGATCCACCGTCACCCCCATATTTACAGCGATGTGGTTGTTGCTGATGCAAGCGATGTAAAAAGCAATTGGGAAAAACTAAAACTGAAAGAAGGCAAAGTATCTGTACTCGAAGGGGTCCCATCCTCGTTGCCCCCGCTGGTGAAAGCCTATCGCATTCAGGAAAAGGTGAAGGGTGTTGGTTTTGAGTGGAAAGCCCCCGAACAGGTATGGGCAAAAGTGTTGGAAGAATTGGACGAGCTGAAATACGAGGTAGACCAAAAGGCAGACAAAAGCAAAGTGGAAGACGAGTTTGGCGATCTGTTGTTTGCACTGGTCAACTATGCACGGTATATCGGCATTAATCCGGAAGATGCCCTGGAACGGACTAACCGCAAATTTATCAAGCGATTTCAATACATCGAAACCGAGTCGGCACACGATGGGAAGTCTGTGGAACACATGAGCCTGGAAGAAATGGATCATTACTGGAATCAGGCTAAGAAACTTGAATAATGCTGCTTTATAACTCTATTTCCAAATGACCAACCGCCAGAAAAGCAAATCGACTGCCTTTTGTAAGTTGTTATTGTTCATGTTGTTGATTGCGTTGTCGTCTCCTGTCATGGGTCAAAATACGAACAGGTTTACCTATCCTGACCAACCCGATGGTGCTTATTTTAAGTCTTATCTTGTTGCCACCAAAGCCATGGCCATTGCACCATTGCACTGGAGCACAAAACAATGGATCGTTTCGGGAAGTGTGCTCACAGCAGGTGTTTTGCTCTATGTGGCTGATGACCAGATCAGCGATTTTTTTCAGCGCAACCAAACTTCCGGGTCAGCCAAAGTTTCAAAGTATGCACTGGAACCATGGGGAAGTGGGGTTTATCCAGCTATTTTGTTAGGTTCATATTATGTATATGGTCTGGCAGCTCACGACCCTGCGGCCCGGCAAATTGCCTTGGGAGGTACGCAAGCCTGGGTGATGAGTGCACTTACTGTGCAGTTATTGAAGTTTGTGACGCACAGACACAGGCCTTATCAGGACATGCCAGCTAACCCAGGGTTGTGGGAGGGCCCGTTTCAGGGTTTTGAATATACTTCGTTCGCGTCCGGGCATACCATTACGGCCTTTTCATTGGCTGCCTTTTTTTCTTCGGTTTATCGCGACACACCCTGGGTAGGAGTGATTTCGTATGGAATTGCTACAGGAGTCGGGCTTTCGCGCATCTACGACAACCAGCATTGGGCAAGTGATGTAGTGATTGGCGCGGCACTTGGCGTGGCCATTGGTAGAATGGTATTTAAGTTGATGCAACCCGAATCGAAATTGTCGATGGGGGTAGGAGGTAATGGGAGCATCGGGTTGGTGTATCAATTTTAGCATTTGCCCCGGCTTCCGATTTTGACTTAAATGGGGTATATATTAGTTATTAGTGAATTTGTTTATAAGGTTGAAAATCATGTAATTAATGATGTTGTAGTAAATTTTAACCGATTGATTTACACCTTTATGCTTTTATGCTTTTATAAGGGAGACGATTATATATCGCATTTTAAAGCAACATCAAAGTGTGAATTAGATTCTATTCTCCTGGATGACAGAAAATCCCTTGCCGGGGGCTTAAGCCCCCGGCAAGGGATTCTAAACAAGAAAATTAAAAATTCCTGACTTCTGATGCTTTGCAGATCGAGTGTGTTTGTTATTTTCAACTAATTGAAAATGAACAATATATAACTGATAATTCTGAGGTGCAGCGCACCGAAAATATTTATAGCCAATTTATTATCAATAGATTCAAGGTGCGGAGCACCGCAATATTGATTTAAAAAAAGCCAATATTTTTTTATAATTAGCCTTAACTAAAAGATAAATTTCATTCTATTTATCAGAAAATCTACCTTCATTCACTTACCTAAATGAAGAACCGTGTATTTTTATCCTCATGTACGATGGATACTTTATAATGAATTGTTGAAATAATACAGAAGCAGCTCGGCCAGATCAATACAATCAATACGCCTTAGCAAACACCACCCGCTGCACCGAAGGTTTCCCTGTATAAATACATGATCCCGGTTTCGACCTGGTGTTGAACTGAATTACACGAATAGTAGCCTTGGTGAGTTCTTTGATTTTCTGTTCGGTTTCAGCAGTCCCATCCCAGTGGGCCAGCACAAAGCCACCTTTCTCAATGCGGTCGGTAAAAGCCTCCCAGGTATCCACTTTAAAAGTATTGTCATCACGAAAAGTGAGGGCTTTTTGGTAGATGTTTTTTTGAATCCTTTCCAGCAGGTTTTCAATCTTGTCGGCGATATCAACAAATAGAAGCACTTCTTTTTCCATTGTATCGCGGCGGGCCACCTCAACGGTACCTTTTTCCAGATCACGCGGTCCGATGGCCAAACGTACAGGCACACCTTTCATCTCCCATTCGGCAAACTTATATCCCGGTTTATGTGTGTCGCGGTCGTCGTATTTAACCGAAATACCCTTCGATTTCAGGTCTTTTATCAAGCTGCCCACCTTTTCGGTAATGGCCTTAAATTCCTCTTCTTTTTTGAAGATAGGTACAATCACCACCTGAATTGGAGCCAGTTTAGGAGGCAACACCAAACCGTTATCATCCGAATGCGACATGATCAGGGCCCCGATCAAACGAGTGCTTACGCCCCACGAAGTGGCCCAGACAAACTCCTGTTGGTTTTCGCGGTTAACAAATTTTACATCAAAAGCCTTGGCGAAATTCTGTCCCAGAAAATGTGAAGTGCCTGCCTGAAGTGCTTTTCCATCCTGCATCAGTGCTTCAATACAATAGGTCTCCAGAGCACCGGCGAACCTTTCGTTGGGCGATTTAACTCCGCAAAGAACTGGCATGGCCATGAAGTTTTCGGCAAAATCAGCGTATACCCTCAACATGAGTTCTGCTTCGGAAATGGCCTCCTGGCGGGTGGCATGGGCGGTATGTCCTTCCTGCCAAAGAAATTCTGAAGTGCGCAAAAACAACCTGGTGCGCATCTCCCACCTGACTACGTTGGCCCACTGGTTTATCAGCAGAGGCAAGTCACGGTACGACTGGATCCAACTGCGGTAGGTGTTCCAAATAATGGTTTCTGAGGTAGGCCTGACAATCAACTCCTCTTCCAGTTTGGCATCAGGATCTACTATAATTCCTTTTTCCGGATCGTTTTTTAAACGATAGTGCGTCACAATAGCGCACTCTTTGGCAAACCCTTCAACATGTGAAGCCTCCTTGCTAAAAAATGATTTCGGTATAAAAAGCGGGAAATAGGCATTCTGATGACCGGTTTCCTTAAACATGCCATCAAGTATAGCCTGCATCTTTTCCCAAATGGCATAGCCATAAGGTTTTATTACCATAGAACCACGTACAGCCGAATTCTCGGCCATGTCGGCTTTAATCACCAGGTCATTGTACCATTGTGAATAATTTTCAGCCTGAGGTGTTAATTCTTTTGCCATTGTAATAGTTTGGTATAGTCTTTGTATTTTTGTAAGAAAGTACAAAATTACACAATGTTTAATAACGCTCAACATATAACTACCATGGAAACGCCAAAAAACACCCTCAGAATCTTATCAGCGATAGCGCTGGTGACCATGTTAACAGCCTGTTCTTCTTATAACAACGTACCCGGCGATGATGTGTATTATTCATCCAAATCAAGGCCGGTTGAGGCTAACACTCCTTCTGCCACAGCTGTGGCAAGTGAAGCAACTCCTGCTTCATCGGATGGTCAGTTTGATTATTCCACTCAGTATGAGTCGAATGTGGCTGCTTCTTCCGATAATACCCGGAACCAGACTGACGAAGGTGATTACGAGTTTGTCGACAGTAACTACGAAAGCGATTATGCTGCACGCATCAGGCGTTTTAATGGTTCGGGCCAAAGTGATGATTACTATGATGAACAATATACAAGTAATTGTGGCGGTTGTGGAAATTACAACTCCTCGTTCAGCATGGGTGTCGGTGTTGGTATGGGCATGGGCTATTCGATGAGTTATGGCTATGGATGGCCCTCATACAGCTACTGGGGTTATCCTTATTCAGGATGGGGCTATCCTTACTATGGATGGGGTTATCCACATTATGGATGGGGTTATCCCTACTATGGAGGTGGCTACTGGGCCGGATACAACCAGGGTTACTGGAATGGTTACTATGATGGGTATTATGGTGGTGGATATGGTGGATATTATGGAGGAGGCTATTACCCCGAGTATGGTAATGACGTTCACTATGGTTCACGTGGCAGGGGAGTCGGTGGAACCACCATTCCCGGACGTGGTGGCCGCCGTTCAGGTGATGCCGTAAACCCCGGTTCAAGAAAATCTCCTGAAACGGTGGTAGCAGGTAGTGGCGCATTACTTACTCCACGCACGAACACGGTAGATGCAGGTACAGGTAACAGCAACGTGACTACCCGCAACCGTGATCAGGAAACAACTCAGTCAACAAAGCCAGGTACCAGGCAAACACGCGAAACCGCAGTTCAGGATAAAACCCGGGCCATCAGAAAGCCGGTATCGGTTGAAAGAAAAGCTCCCAATACCCAGGATACACGTTTCTCACAGGAAAAATACCGCAAACCAAAATCCTATGAGAGCCTGCCCTCAAGACAACCACGATCGAGCAAGGAATTCGTGAGAACAGCACCTGCTCCCACGCAAACACGCGAAAACAATCGTTCAGCCACCAATACCCGCGAAACGGTACAGCCACGTAGCAATAACCAAACTGGAACCAACACCCGCGAATCGGCAACCTTTAATCGCTCACGTCCGGCAAAAACCTATACACAACCAAGTACATCAGGTACACAGAGGAGCAACAACAACTCTGTGAGGTCATCAGGCTCAACTACTGAAACTCCATCAAAAAGCTATACATCGCCTACACGTAGCCAGGGTACATCCTCTAAAAGCTATAGCGCTCCTTCTACACCAAGCCGAAGTTCTGGAAACAGCAGTAGTTCAGGAAGCAGCTCACGTAGCTCTGGTTCAAGTAGTTCTCCCCGTGGTGGAAGAAGATAACCCGCTACAATACTTCTTACTTAATACCGTTTTACCATAAGTGTTTTACCATTGATTAATAAATCGTTATCATGAAAAAATATTTCATAGCAACTTTGTTGATGTCCTATGCCCTGGTTTCAAATGCTCAATTGGCAGAAGATGCACTCCGATATTCTCAATCGTTTTATCAGGGAACAGCCCGAAGTATGGGAGCGGGAGGCGCCTTTGGTGCCATCGGGGCCGATTTCTCGGCAGCCAGCACCAATCCGGCCGGACTTGGTCTTTTCAGAACTTACGATATGACCTTTACCCCCGAAGTGTTTTCGCGTAAAGCAGCCTCAACTTATAATGGAAATAATAGTGAGGATTTTAGCACCGTATTCGATCTGAGTAACTTGGGTTATGTGATGACCAAACCAGTGAAAAATGGAATGGGTTGGAAATATACACAGTTTGCCATTGGCATGAACCGCCTGAATAATTACAACTCCACTGTGAATATTCAAGGTACCAATTATAAAAACACTAAACTAGATGTATATATGAACCAAGCGGATTACGTGCCTTACTATAATTTGTACAATGTAGATCCGTTCTATCTGGATCCCGCGTGGGCCGTGTACCTGCTCGATACCGTGCCGGGTTATGATGATTTTTATAATGTCCCCGTACCCAATGGGGATGGTGCTTACCAAAGACAAATGACCACTTCAAAAGGGTCAACCAACGAATGGCTGATGTCGTTTGCGGCCAACTACAACGATAAATTCTTTCTTGGTGCCACACTTGGATTGCCCTATATCAGGTTCAACCGAAAAACCTACTACAGCGAAAGTTTTACTTCGGATAATGTGCCGGATTTCAACAGTTGGAGCGTCACCGAAAACCTGGTAACTACCGGTTGGGGGATCAACCTGAAGCTGGGGGCGATCTATAAACCAGCCGATTGGGTGCGAATGGGCCTGGCTTTCCATACGCCTTCCTATTACTGGAATATGACTGATGACTGGAATACGGAGACCACAGCAACTTATGGCGGGGTCACTATTGTACCCGAATCACCGGCTCCAACAGGAAACTACTCATACCGTTTTTATACACCACTAAGAACCATTGGAAGTGTGGCGTTTTTTATCAATCAAATGGGCTTTGTTTCGGCCGAGTACGAATATGCCGATTACTCAAGTGCCCGATTTGGTTTTACAGACGATGACACCAACCCCGTAAATGATGAAATACGAGATGCCTATCGTGCCACCAACAACCTGAAGTTTGGCACCGAATGGCGACTGGGCATGGTTAGTCTGCGAGGAGGCTATGGTTTTTCTTCCAGCCCTTATGCCGGCAACCTCAACGATGGAAAGCGAACTTCCTTTTCAGGGGGCATAGGCTATAAAAAGGATGTATTTGCTTTGGATTTTGCCTATGTATATTCGGTGATGAGCGAGGACTATTACCTGTATTACTACAATGCAGATCTTTACACCAATGCCGTAAAGAACAAATATACCACCCAGCAGTTTGCACTTACCTTCCGGTTTAATTTTTAAGAAGGAATATTTAAACAATTTGGCCCTGCTGATTCCTTATGCAGCCTCATGCCAACTTTAAAGTGCTTTTATAGATCAAGCACTTACGTAGTTTTGGATTTCATAATTGGGTAGATCTCATGTGATCTACCTTAAACAACTTTTAAAAATAGCCCTGCCAATTTAAGCAATTCCAACTCAGCCATTTTTGCGTTGTATTTAGCCGTATTGTAACGGTCGATTGCATTTTGAAGTTCAACCTGGGCATTTCTGAAATCGAGCGATGAAATCTGCCCCAAACGGAATTGTTCCACCGTCCGGTCGAAGTTTAACTTATTGGTATTCATGTTGCGTTCTTCTACTTGCATGATATAAAACAAATCGCGATAATTGGTATAGGCATTCATGAACTGGCGTTTGAGTTCGATGCGCGACTGCTCCACCAGAAAAAGAGCGTTTTCGTTGGAAATGCGCGAGTTGAGTTCCCTGGTGCGGGTTTTTCCACCATCAAAAATACTCCACGATAGCGAAATGCCAGTACTGAAACCTTTGTTTTGTGAATTCAACAGGTAACCTACGTCATTGTCTGTTTTTGATACGGCGTAGCTTCCGTTCAAATCCAGCGTTGGGAGGTATCCTGATTTACTCTGTTTTACCGAAAGCGCGGAGACTTCTTTGTTTTGTAAACTCATCAAATAGCTGGCATTGTTGGCCATGGCATCAATAAAAAGTGAATCAGGGTTGGTAACAGGGTTAAAAACCACCAGGGTATCAATCTGGTAGTTTAAGCCTGGCTGTTGGCCCAACAGTACATCCAGGTTATTGTGCGCAATATGGAGTTCACGCTGCGTGTTGATCAGGTTCACGCTGTCGTTGTTGAGGTCTACTTCGGAGTTGAGCACATCAAGTTCGGTGCTCTGTCCATAGTCGTATTTGTCTTTAATGTAAAGGTACCTGGTATAAGAAATGCCAAGTGTCCTTTTTATATTCTCTATTTTTGAGGTGAGCCGGGCCACATCGTAATAGGAACGGCTAAGCAAAATCAGGGTGTTTTCAATCAGGGCGCGTGATTGCAATTCCGTGTATGTATCATCTGCTTTAAGGATTTTATAGTTGTAGTACCTGTTCATTCCATCGAACAGCCGATAATTAATGCCCAGCGAACCATTGTATGAAGTAGAAACAGCACCATCCTGTGTAACCTTGTCACCACTCGAATAAGTGATTTCAGTATTGTTATTGGAATAATTGCCACCTGCATTGCCCGTCAATTGAGGCAGGTATCCTGAATTGAGCAGACTTGAATTATTTTCCGCAATACGCAGGTTGTTCCTGGCTATCAGAATATCCTGATTTTGTTTCATGGCCATGGCCACCGCCTGGCTTAAGGTCAAGGTGGCAACGGTGTTGGTGGTTTGTGAGATTCCAGTTAAGGAAATAGTCGCCAGGACGAACACAATTAGCAGGTTATTAATTTTCATATTCATCGTTTTCTGATTTGAGTTCTTTAACGGCAGGTTCAACTTCTTCGGGTGAAGGTTTCGTTCCTTCCCATGCATAGATTAGAAGCCTACGGAAATTGTTCAATGTAACAAGCAAAACGGGCAGTAAAACAAGCGTGAGAATGGTGGCAGCCGAAATACCGTAGGCGATAGAAATAGCCATAGGCACCAGAAACTGGGCCTGAAAACTTTTTTCCAAAATGAGCGGAGCCAAACCGGCTACAGTAGTCACCGTGGTGAGGAAAATGGCGCGAAAACGTGATACACCTGCACTGACAACGGCTTCATTAAAAGTCATTCCTTCTTTCAGGTTTGTGTTTAGCTTGGTCACAAGTACGAGTCCATCGTTGACGATGATACCAATCAGGGCCACCACGCCCATCATGCTCAACATGCTAATGGCATGGCCATGGAAATAATGTCCCCAGGCAACCCCAATCAGGCTGAAGGGGATCAGGACAAACAGCAACATGGTTTGTCCAAACGACCTGAAGGTAAAGGTGATCATGGCAATAATCAGGAATAAAATGACCGGCAGTGCTTTCGCGGCCGATTTCTGGGTTTTTTCGGCTTCCCGGTTCTGACCCTCATACAATACGCTTACCGATGGATATTTGGGAAGTATCTGCGGTATAATTTCATCTTTAACATAACCCAATATTTCGGTTACTGAAGATGTTTCGTTCATCATGTCGGCCTCTACATTGATTTGGCGTTTGCCGTCAAGGTGATTGATAGAGACTACCCCGCGTTTGATGGTATAGGTAGCCAATTCATTGAATGGGACTTTTTCCCCGGTAGGGGTGGTAATAAACATTTCGCTCATGTTGTTGATCGAAGAGCGGTCTTTTTCGTTGTATCTCACCCAAATTTTTACCTCATCGCGGCCACGCTGCAACCTCTGTACTTCTTTTCCGAAAAATCCTGACCGCACCTGGCCCAGCATGTCTTGAAGGCTTAATCCCAGCATATAGGCTTTGGGCTTGAGTTGCACGTTTATTTCCTTGATTCCCAGGAGGTCGTTGTCGTTCACGTCTTTTAGGGCCGCGAGTTTCGTCAACTCTGCTTTAAGTTCGTCTTTGGCCAATTCCAATTCCTCCAGGTTGTTGCCCAGGAAGGCCACTGAAATAGGTTTCCCAAACGAACCTCCTCCACCATACGAAAGTGATTCTGCACCAATCACAGGACCTGTTTCTTTGGCAATGGCATTGGCAATTTCGTAGCTCACCACATTTCTGACCTCGCCTTTTAACAGGATAATGTTCAGGCTTGCATCGGAGGTAGAAGGGCCTATTTTTTTTGAAATATGATTGATAATATCCAGACCATCAGCTCTATTACCTTTATATTGTTCATTTACACGCCATGCAGCCTCTTCTATTTTGTCAATCCAGGCATTTGAGATGCTTTCGTTAGTACCTTGAGGCATCTTAAGAGTTATGGCAATATTGTCACGTTCGATAAACGGAAAAAATGTTCCTTTAATTATTCCGCCTTTGAACGCAGCTATGGTAAGTGCCAGGAATACCAGGGCAATAGCGAAGGTGAGCACTTTGTTCTTGATAACAAACCGCAGGGTAGGAGCGTAGGTGGTGTCGCGCATCCAAATCATGATCTTGTCCATGAACCTGCTCACCCAATTTGAAGCTTTCTTCCCTCTTAAGGCTCGGCTATGTGCAAGGTGTGCCGGCAGAATAATGACCGCCTCAACAAGCGAGATACCCAGAGTGGCGATGACTACAAAAGCCAGTTCTGTGAAGAAATCCCCTACACGCCCATCGAGGAAGTAAAAGATGGCGAAAGCCAGGATCGTAGTGAGAACAGCTGAAAAAATAGCTGGAAGCACTTCCATGGTGCCATCGATGGCTGCCCTGATGGGGTTTTTCCCCTTTTCGTATTGATAATAAATGTTCTCCGCGATCACGATACCATCATCTACAAGAATACCAATCACCACGATCATCCCGAAAAGGGAGATCACGTTAATGGTAACCCCGAATATCTGGGCCAGAACAAACATTCCTAAAAAAGAGATGGGTATGCCGGTTGCAACCCAAAACGCCATGCGAGGGTTTAAGAATAACGACAGTAAAAGCAACACCAATACCATTCCAAAGGCCCCATTGCGCAATAACAAATCGCGGCGCTCAAGCAGGTTTATCGAACGGTCGTTCACAATGGTGAGCTTCACGCCATCATTTTTACTATTGTAGGAGGCGATGTATTTGTTCACCTTTTCGGCCGCTTCCAGAAAGTCTTCGCTATTGGTTGTCTGAACATTAACCTCGATGGTAGGTTCATTGTCTAATTCAATCCGGTTTGGATTTTCTGACCATCGGTCGCTGATGACAGCCACATCTGCCAACCGGATGGTTTTACCATCGACATCTGATTTTACAATGATATTTTCCAGTCCTTGTCCGAAATATTCCTTAAATCTACCACGGATCAGGTATTCTTCAGTATCAGTTTTAATCTTCCCTCCGGTAATATCGATATTGGCTTTTTTTATGGCGTTGGCCACCTGGTCGAAGGTTAGCTGGTAGGTACGCAAAGCAAGCTCGTTAACGGCAACCTCTATTTCTTCATCCGGGAAACCGCTTAAATCCACTTTTGATATTCCATCGATGGAGCGCAGGTCGTCTTCAATTTTACGTGCTGTTTCTTTAAGCGATCGCAATGACATGTTTTTTCCACTAATGGCAAAAGTCACAGTGGGATTGAGATTCTCGTTTTTGAAAATCACCGGAGGCTCCATGTCAATTGGAAAGGAGTTGATCCTGTTGACAGCATTTTTTACATCTTCCAGTGCGGTTTCGGTGCGGTAATCTTTTTCAACTTCTACCGTAATGATGGCTGAGTTTTCGGAAGATACGGAGGTAAACCGCTCAACTCCGGTAATACCCCTCAGGTTGTCTTCTATCTTTAATACAATTCCTTCTTCCACTTCCTGAGGCGAAGCACCCGGATAAACCACCTGGATGTTGATAATTTTACTTTCGGCAAGCGGAAAAAAAGATGACCTCAGGTTGAAAAGGGCGATGGTACCGAAAAGAGCAAAGGCGACAATAAACACATTGGCCGATACGGGGTACTTTATAAAATAGGCGATGATTTTTTTCATCCGTTTTATTTTAGTCGATTGATAGTGTTGCCTGATTAGTCTTCTTTTTGAGGAAGGACTTTCATGCCAATGAATGATCCCGGGATATTTTTTGCCAGTATTTTAGTGCCGTCCTTCAATAAGTTGGTAATGACAGATTTTTCCTGATAACGCAATGGGTTGAGGTCGACACGTTGAAGGGTGCTATCGTGATCGACAAAATAAACCCATTTATTTTCAATAAGCAGATTACGTGGTATTTCCATTGACTGATCAATGCTTCCACAATTGATGGAGGCGGTGGGGAACATGCCTTCGCGCAAACCCTGATTGGTACTTTCGATAAAAATGGCTACAGTTTGCGTGTTTAAGTCGATGGCAGGGCTGATTCGGACGACTTTCCCTTGCCAACCTTCGGGTTGCCCGGCAATATAGAGTTCTACTTCATTACCAACCGAAATCAGGCGTGCATCTTCCGCTGGAATGGCAATGGCAATTTCAAACAGGTCCAGGTTGCTAAAAGTTCCCAGCTTTTGTCCTGAACGTACCAATCCTCCCGGGTTGATCAACGATTCTGTAACAACCCCGTTGTAGGGAGCTTTTAAAACATATTTGTTAAAATGTGCTTCCAGGTTTTTAAGGTTATAATAAGATGAGAAAACTTTTCGCCCGGTGACGAAAAACTTCTCTTTATCACTATTGGTAGCGGGTACAACGGGAATCGGTTGTTCAATCACGATGCTGTTGAGGTATTGGTTCCACTTGTCCTTTTCATTTGGAAACTCAAGCTTTATATCAGGCAGCAGTGAAGTAATTAAATTTTGATATTCACTTCGTTGGGCGTACAAGTTGGCTCTTTGTTCGCTGTCGTCAATACTGATGAGTGTTTCGCCCCGGTTGAATTGCATGCCGGTACGAAAATCCATTTTCTGCGTTTGGAGCAACCCGTTTACCTCGGCATACAAGTCGATTCTGTTTTTTGCTCTTACCTGGCCTGATCCAGTCACTTTGAGTGGTAAGGATTCGTTTTTAACCAGAAAATAGGGCGCGATCACGGCCGCCGCCTTTGTGCCTTGTTTAGGTGGTTGTTTTAAACCACTGATGTAGATAAAAGCCACCGCACCAAGCAGGGTGACAACAAAGGCCAGTATCCAGGATTTTCGTGTGTTCATATAGGTTTAGTAGGTAGTTATTTTTAATTATGGTTGTGTATGCAACTGAGATTCTATGATATTGATTTTCTGAATTATTTTTCGCAATAGTCAGCAAAGGCTGGTGGTTACTTCTTCAGTGAAATCCTTTTCTAAGGTTCCAATACTATTGCAACCCCTAACCCGGCTTATTCGGTACTAGCATTCGATCGTGTTTTCCTGGCCAATTTAACTTCGTCCCCAGGAAGTCAATTTATGCCACCTGGTTGCATAGAGATAAATAATCAGATAACCCGGTACCAATACCCAGTAGGCTTGCTGAGCCGAAAACACATCCGATAACTGTCCCCAAAGTAAGGGTAGCAAGGCTCCGCCCGCGATGGCCATAATCAACAGGGCAGAACCTGTTTTCATGAATTTTCCAAGACCATGGATGGCCAGCGGCCAGATGGCAGGCCATACGAGTGCATTCGCCAATCCCAATAAAGCTACCGATGTAACTGAAATAAGTGGAGAACCAAATAATACACTAAAACTCAGCAGCAAACCCAACATGGCCGAAGCTGCAAGCGCATTTTGCTGACTGATGTATTTTGGGATGAGGACAATGCCGAGCAAATAGCCGAGAATCATTCCTGCTAATGTAAAAGAGGTAAACATTTTAGCCTGTTCGATGGGGTATCCAAGTGAAATACCATACCTAATAATGGTGTCGCCGGCAATTACTTCAACACCCACATAAAAGAACAGAGCCACTACACCCAGCACCAGATTTGGAAATTGAAAAATATTGGTTTTTGACTGATGTGCTGTTTCCTGGTACTCCTCCTGCTCATCTTCAATTTCAGGAAGAGGCGAGAACCGAATGCCAATGCCCAATAGAACCAGGACCACTGTCATAATGAGGTAGGGCATCACCACACGCTGCGATAGGATATCCAGTTGGAGATTTCGTGAAACGTCATCCAATCCGGCCAATCCGGCTACAAAAGCATCTCCATCGTTCAGGATAAAATAAGCCAAAATAAGAGGTGCCAACATACCCGCCACCTTGTTGGCAATTCCCATGATGCTAATCCGTTTGGCAGCCGATTCCCGGGGCCCAATAATGATAATATAAGGATTGGAAGCTGTTTGTAGAACCGCCAATCCTGTTCCCATGATGAAGAGACCCAGTAGAAATAAACCGTACAGCCTTGTTATGGCTGCAGGAATAAAAAGTAAGGTGCCAATGGCCATGACGAACAATCCCACCATCATCCCGCTTTTAAAGCCGGTTTTCCTGAGTACCCAAGAAGAGGGGAGTGCCATGACGGTATAAGAGATATAGAAGGCAAACGCGACAAAAAGGGCTTGAAAATTCGTGAGTTCACATGCTATTTGAAGGTAGGGTATGAGGATGCCATTGAGCCATGTTACAAATCCAAAAATAAAAAACAACAGGCCAATAATGGCTATGGAAAGAGCATTTCCTTTTTTTTTGGTAACATTCATGTGATTTGGTTTTGGCGGCATCATGCCTTTAACATTCCTTATTTTTTTAACGGAAGCAAAGGTAAAATTCTTTTGCCATCTGTTCACCTCCTTTTATTATTACCAGATGTGATATGACAAAATATTCAACTAATCACCAAATAGCAATGTGCTAAATGAATATCAAATGAGAAATTACTCAATTATTGATAAGCGGGAGCTGTTTGAAATTGCATGAGGATTTCCTCGTGTTTAAAAAGGTTGCCAATGCTATTTCGAAGCGAATTTTTTGCACGCGACAATTGCGATTTGGAGGTGTTGACCGAAATATGCATGATTTCTCCGATTTCTTTGTGAGAATAACCCTCAATGGTGTTTAGATTGAAAACAGTCCGATACCCATCGGGCAATTCGTGAATAAAACGAAGCAATTCTTTGTGCGACATGGCAGAAACAATTTCATGGTCGTTATGGAAAGGGAGTCGAAGGCTCTCAGGTTCAATATCTTTGCTTACCAGGTTCTTTTTCTTGTAAAAATTCATGGCGGTCGTCACCATAATCTTTCTTAACCAACCCTCAAACGACCCTTCACCCCTATAATCACCCAAATACCTGAATACTTTAATAAATCCATCCTGGAGAATGTCTTCTGCATCAATAACGGTCTTAGCATATCTTAAACATACACCATAAAGTTTAGGCGCGTATTTTTCATAAAACTCATATTGGGCTTTACGGTCGTTTTTAAGGCATTTTTCAATTAAACCGAAATCAAGTGTTGCGTCTGTACCTACCATTTGATTGTTTCAAATATGAATTAATTTTGGTCAAAGATAAGTGAACACTTGATGTAATTTTATTTGTCATTACTACAGGGCTTCTACAACGCCTTAATTCATAATTAATTCAAATAAGCGTACTACTACATTCACAATATTAAAGATCAATAATTCAGTACATTAGAAATGTGTGTCCACCTACAACATGGTTACTAAATATTTTGTAGATACTTAGGAAGGCCTTCACTGTTTTCTATACCGCATTTTTTTCGAAGTCTGTACCTGCTCATTTCAACAGCCTTAACCGAAATGTTGTTCAAGGTGGCAATTTCTTTCGTGCTAAGCTCAAGTCGCAGCAAAGCACACAGGCGTTCTTCATTTTTGGTAAGCGAAGGAAACCTGATCTTTAGTTTTTTAAAAAATTCGTCGTAAGTTTGATCGACTTTGGTTTGAAACTCATCTATTTCCTTCTGTATTTGCAAGTTCTGCTGGATATGAATCGACAGATCTTTTACTTTTCTGTTGATTTCGGCATCATGGGTCGTAGAAATTCCCTTTAGTTCACTTTTGAGTTGTTTAAGCACTTCGTTTTTCTGCACCAGGTGCAAGGCGAAGTTCATCAGGTCGTTGTCTTTACCTTTCAACTCAATTCGCATCAATTCCTGCTGAGTATAGTGAAGCAACGCATCTTTTTCTCTCACCAATCTTTCTTTCCTGATTTTTCCACCTGCCCGCATCAGGAAAATCACCGTGATAATCACGATGGCGATTACGCTAATGATTAAGAGGTTTAATTTCAGGTTGTTAATTACTTTTTCTTTGTTAAGCAAAAGGATGTCATTGTCTTTTAATTTGATTTCTTTGTCTTTGATATCGTTCAAAAACCTGGATTGCAGTTCCATGGCCATGTCCGATTTTTGCTTTAGGTTGATCGAATCATTATAACGGGCATAGGATTTATAATAAAACAATGCTTTGGCAGGTTGTCCGGTGGCTTCATATATTTCGCTTAATCCTTCTGCCGCATCACGGATATGATTCCACTTACCAAAATAACTGGCTTGTTTGTAAGCTTCTGTAAGGGTTTTTTTCGCTTTTTCATACATCCCTGAAATAAGGTACTCGCGACCCATCAAAACCTGAAGCAAGAGTTTGGCTTCCGCATTGTTGGTACGGTTATAAATTTCAAGGCTTTTCTCAAAATAGTCAAAAGATTTTTGCACTTCTCCCTGTTTTCCATAAATAAGCCCTATATTTTGGTAATTGGTGGCTACTCTGTCGGGTAGATTTAGCCCTTTGTTTATCGTGAGGCTTTTTTCATAGTATTCGATGGCCTTTCTATTTTCATTTTGAAGCCGATGAATTTCTCCGAGGTTATTGAATGCTTTGGCAATACCTGCCTGGTTATCATTCAATTGAAATATGTCCAGGGCTTTTACAAAATACTGATAGGCTTCTACCAGATTCGCCTGATCAAAAAAGATACTTCCAATGCGGTTGTATGCTTCTCCGATCAGTTCTTTGTTATTTCCGAGAATGGCAAAGTCGAGTGATTTCCTGAAATAATCCAGGGCCTGTTCCATGTCGTAGTTGTTGCGGTAGTAGAGCATACCTAATTTCCCATAAATAGAACTCAGCTTATCAGGTTGATCGCGTCCTTCATAAATTTTAGCGCTGATGAGGTAGTAATTAATCGAGGGTTGTATGTTGTTTTTTAAATCAAACAACTCACCCATGAGTTCATTGGTTACCCCGCAAGCGTCAGGTGATTTGATCTGGTTGGCCAGTTTTAATGCTTTTTTGTTGAAATACAGGGCCTTGTCGATGTCTGATATTTTTAGCTCATTGGCAATTTCGTTCAGCAGATATACTTTTTCAAGACTGTCAGTGGTACGGGCAATTTGAGTGTTTAACCGGGTTAAAACAGAATCCTGAGCCAATAAAGCCAACTGCGACAACAAGAGTGAAATTAGCAATAAAACGATCGGGACTTTATTTTGAACCATTACTCAATTCCTTCTTAACATTCAGGCAAATGTAAAGAAAAGAAGTTTATTGGTAGGGGTCGGTGACGGGAATTACATAGTACTCGCCGGTGCGAGGGTCTTTGTAAAATTTTGAATAGCCGTTGATACTTTCTATGTTGGCATCAACAGCCCCTTTAATGAAGACGGTATTGAGCACATCCACTTCCCCGGTGACAAGGATGGCCGAATCGGCCACAATGCGTTGCGGGAAGGCTTGAGGAATAATCCCGGCATTTTGAAAAACGATTATCCAAATTCCGGCTGCAATTACAACCAGGACAGTTTTAAAAAATCGAATATGTATTTCCATTCTACAGTTGAATTAGCAGATTAGTAATCTGTGGTCAAAGGTATCCATTTTCAATCAAAAAATCAACAATCGATAATATTCCCTTTTGTGGAAGATCATTTCCTCATGGCATCTTTAACAACCAGTTTAAATTTTTGGAATATTTTTTAATATTTCGATCAGAAGATCCCAGAATTTGGCGGTACTTTCAATATCCAGTCTTTCATCGGGTGAATGTGCACCTTTAATGGTAGGGCCAAATGAAATCATGTCCATTTCAGGGTATTTATTTCCAATCAGACCACATTCGAGGCCGGCATGGATGGCCAGCACCTCGGGTTCGGTGTTAAACAATTTTTTGTACAATTTTGCCGACAAGTCAACAATGGGTGAATCCGGATTTGGTTTCCAACCCGGATAACCTTCCGAAGTTTTAATGCGGGCTCCTGCCATCTTAAATACGGCGGTTACCATGTTGGTGGCATCCTGTTTTTCAGATTCTACCGAACTGCGTTGACTTGTGGTGATTTGAATTTCATCCTCCTGAAATTTCACCGAGGCCAGGTTGGTGGAAGTTTCAACAAAATTCTCCAGGCTGGGCGACATGGCCAGCACACCATGTGGACAGGCATAAATGGCGTTGGTGAGGTAAAAAAACGATTCGTCATCAATAACCGTTTCCGGTAGCTCGGTTTCCGAAATAGCGATCTCCAGAGCAGGTTCGGTAATTGAATATTCTTCTTTGCACGTCAATTTGAAATCGTCCATTTTTTTGATCAGCTCGTTGGCTCGTTCTTTAGATAAAAGCACGATAGCAAATGCTTCCCGGGCGATGGCATTGCGGAGGTTGCCTCCATCAAAAGTATGCAGTTTAAGGCCAGGCTGATAAAGGTTTTCCCACAAAAAGCGGTTCAGGATTTTGTTGGCGTTTCCACGTCCTTTATTGATGTCGTCCCCGGAATGACCTCCGGTTAAGCCGGATACCATGATTTTAAATGCCGCCATGTCATCAGGTGTTGCTTCCTGATCAAAGGGCAGCCAGGCCAGGGTATCCTGTCCGCCGGCACATCCGATAAACAGTTGTCCTTCGTCTTCCGAGTCGAGATTGAGCAGGATGGAACCCTTTAAAAAACCGGGTTGCAGACCAAAAGCGCCCGTGAGACCGGTTTCCTCGTCTATCGTAAAGATGCATTCCAATGGGCCATGTTCAATATCCCTGGAAGCCAGTACTGCCAGCTGGGCTGCAATTCCGATACCATCATCAGCACCCAGCGTAGTACCGTTGGCTTTTACCCAGTTGCCTTCAACATAGGCTTCGATGCCATCGTTGTCAAAATCGTGTATTTTATTGCTGTTTTTTTCACAAACCATATCGACATGGCATTGCAGGACAACCCATTGCCGGTCTTCCATGCCTTTGGTGGCAGGCTTGCGAATGAGTACATTGCCAATTTCATCCTGTAAAGTCTCCAGTTGGTGTTTCCTGCCAAACTCAAGCAAATAGGCGATGATTTTCCCTTCCTTTTTTGAAGGGCGCGGGATCTTTAATATATCGTTAAAATAAAACCAAAGCGAGGCGGGTTTTAGTTCTATTACAGAATTCTTCATACCTTAAAAATTATTTGGCAAAAATATGGAATTGATTTGGATGAACCGGAGGAAATTCATTTATTTGATTGGTTAGGATGTTTTCAGTACTTTTGCCGATCAAATATTTAAATCATAATGCTATGCCTAAAGCCAGTGCACGACATATTTTGGTGTCGACCGAAGAAAAATGTAACGAATTAAAAACTCAAATTGAACAGGGATCTGATTTTGCCGAAATTGCCCGGAAATACTCAACTTGCCCTTCGGGTCGCAATGGCGGTGACCTGGGAAGTTTTTCACCCGGAATGATGGTAAAAGAGTTTGATCAGGTTGTGTTTAGTGCCCCGCTCAATGAAGTTCAGGGTCCGGTTAAAACACAATTTGGATATCATTTATTGGAAGTTACCTCCAGAACATAGGAGGTTTTCATTCTAAGCAAACCGCAAGCTTACTGGTGTTAGCTTGCGGTTTTTTTTGTCTGCTAAAATGGATGCAAGTGTCCTGTCGATTCCAATGACAAAATTTAGTAAAATACTAAAATACAGTATGTTGATGAATAACGCACCGAACTCCAAGGCGGGAGCAGGGGAATCAGTATGGGTATAATTGAATCCCGGGGATGAACTTAAAGTCTTTTATATTGTAGGTAAAAAGTTTTAGATCGAAAGTAATTGCAGTAGCAGCAATTATTGCATCAGGAATAAGCAACCCATGACTTAGTCTGAATTGTTCGACTAACTCAATTGTAAGCTTGGAGGAAGCTTCATTAAAGGATTAATTCCTTTTCCATGCTTTATCGCGTATATCATCAAGGGTAATGGCTCTGTCGCTCCATATTCCACTAAAATCATCAATTGAAAAATTCGTATGTTAATGGGTTTTGAACTTCGAACGATCCGCCTGAGATGGAGATTCTGCCTGCCAGCAAGGCAGAGAATCTTATTTCAAATAATTCTGGACTAATAATTTTACCGGACACTATTTTTAACCAATACAAATAGTGAAATACTCCCGGGCATTAAAATTTCCGCAATCGTTTGTATTGTTAGCAGGATCGAGGCGGTAAAGACCAGATTGCTTATTGGAAGGAAATGATTTATTTAAAAATATGAGTGATAATGACAAGAAAATCAATCAGCTAAACTCTGGTTACGAATGTCTTTTTTTTATCAAACGGGCGTATTTCGCTTTATTATGAAATTTAGTTATTCGAATGATCATTGCATCCATTCTTG
>Ga0210046_1000785_pt1 | contig 28171 bp, 24 predicted proteins | sample CryGeyCG2114_250_FD_185461 | JGI IMG/M metagenome (GOLD analysis project Ga0210046, IMG submission 185461) | Groundwater microbial communities from aquifer - Crystal Geyser CG18_big_fil_WC_8/21/14_2.50 (SPAdes) (version 2) | ecosystem: Environmental > Aquatic > Deep subsurface > Groundwater ...
CTTGGTAAACCAGAGACTCCCCCAAAAGGTTCGTTTGTTCAAGTTCCTTGAGGGGGATCTTCTCCGAACCATCACGCTATTTGACCGGCAGCGCGGAAAAGACCATCGGGATTGGTGACCCTACTCAATTTGTCAGCTCAGATGCCATGATGTCTTCCAACATCTTCGTAAAGCCATCACCGTTCTTAACCACCAGCACGCGGTTCAAATCACCGTCCATTACGGTCTCCGGCGAACTGCTGTATCGTCCAGTTAGCGTGCTGAAGAAGAACCAGCGGCCAATCAGGCGCTGCAAGACATGTTCAACGACATTGAAACGATTCCGACCGATCAAATAGAATGCATAGGCATATAGCAGCGCACTTTGCGAAGAAATCATTTCGCCACCACGGAATCCAGCGCCAACAAGGCTGCTAAGAAACTGGTGCCAACTCGTGATATTCAATACCTCGCTCTGCGCCTCCTGCAACACCTTAAACTGCGCCTCGCGCCGCTCAACAGAGAATTCACCGGTGTCCATGTTCTTGCCCCGCAGCACCTGATAGACACTCTTGAGACGCCCGCGTCCGAAGCCCAGTGCAATGGATACTCTCAGCAACTGATCTGGATCTGGCTGTATGAAGTAGTTGAAAGGCGAAGCGCCCCCTGCCTGGTGGGGAACCTTGCGAGATTGGCGACAGAAGTCTTCAAGCGCCTTTCGCCCCTCATCCCAGAAGACTGAAAGCAAGGTCAAGATGAAGTCGGCCTGTTTCAGCTTCACACCCTCACTGTTGATGCGCACAAAGATATCTGCTACCTGCTCTTCATCAACAGTTGGCGCAATTTCCAAGGCGGTAAAAGGAAATTTCTGCAGATCAAACAAACGGTCAAGGTTATGGGCTATCGCCTCTTCTTCATCGTCTGTCAGCTGCGCTTTCTCGGACAATCGATTGATGAAATCATTTACGAGCTTTCTGCTTGATTTGCCGGATGCCCAAATTTCAGAAATGTTTGAAATCCACTCCGGATCGCGACGTATAGCGGCATCCGCCACGTCAAACTTGCTGTCGCGCGGGCGAAAGGCAATTTCAATCTGCCGCTCCTGATAGTCTTCATCGAGCACTGTCTTGCCACGGAAAACCGCATAGAGTGAGGTAAGTCGCTGCTGCCCATCCACAATTAGCAATGACGGAACATGATGGGGCTTCTCACTCGTGCCAATCTGCTTAACGCCTTGTACCGCTTGATTCGCCCAGAACAGCAAATAGCCTACTGGAAAGCCTCGATACATCGAATCAAACAAATCACGTACTTTGGCGTTGGACCATACGAAAGGACGCTGGATGTCAGGTAAGCCAATATCACCGATGTCGATGTAATGCAGTAGCCCGGCAAGGTCATAATCGACACGCTTAAAACATGTTTTTAGTTCGCTCATAGATTTCCCTTCTTCCCTTCCGAATCATTCAATCCAAGGCAATCCAGCGTTGCATATGTATCAAAATGCGCTTGTGAGACGACCAAGCAAATCAGCTTTCGGCTGAACAGATTCCCATGCGCGAGTAAATATTGCCTCCGGATCAGGCGTAGCGATGGTTTGCTGCATCAACTCAGTTAATGATTCTTGAGTGACTACGAGAATGCCCAGTTTTTGAGCCTGTTCAAGGTCGGCTTTCACCTCATCCTTTGTTTTGGCAGTCACAATGACTGGGAGCAGTTTTAAGTGGCCGTTCCCCGATGAGGCTAAACGCTTCCTGACGGATTCTGTTCGATCAATCAAATTCGCCAGCTTGTTCTCTGCCTTGAGTAATCCCGTGGTGCACTCTACAACCAGCACATTACCTTGGGGGCTAGTGGCGAGGATATCTGGCGCATCAGAAGATCGCCCCGTCCCACCAATCTGGTTAACGTTAAAGCCAAGCATCCACATCAGCCATGCGACGCCAAATTCAAAATCACGCGCATTCTTCCTTGGCTTTTGCTCCTCAAATAGATAATCGCGTAGCACTTCCAGACGGTCATCAAAAGCTTCTAGTGAAACCCGGCGGGAATTCTGTGAGTGTGCCGGATCAGCTACCCAGCCTTGGTGTTGCGCAAAACCATCGTACGAGGCGACACAATGCAGCACCGCGCCTTGTGGAATTTCGACTCGCCCGACGCCATGATTAAAATTGTCTTGCATTGACCACGCCAATTCCTCACCCTGCAAAGCACCTCGCTCCACAACCTTGCCGTGCATAAATACACGATATCCAATCTGACATTTGCTGGAATCCAGTGATTTTGCGAGAAAGACAGATGGCCTAGCCTCAACGCCGCCAACTACCGATTGAAAGTTAATTGCAGCAACGTGATATGCCACAACCTCAATGTTTGCGGAATCGTTTCGTGCCCCACCTAGAACGAGAAGTGATAGCAATTCATCTAACGAATCGAAAGGTGTTATTGCTGCCTTAAGCTCCCAATCGAATTTCCTCTGCTCTATGAACGTGTATTTTCTTGCCCCTGAAATTGACAAGACGGAAAGCCTATTCCCGCTGGCTACCCCCTCTTGATGAAATGGATCAAAATACGCCGACATTCTCCCATCGTCTTCTGTAGGAAAGACAAGTTTGCCAATAGGCGTAGCTAACGTGCCATTTTCGACAATACTGTTAACGAACTCACGCACGCTCAACCCAAGATCGGAAAAATTGAAATGGCCGGCCACAATACTTGCCGTTTCAACACTCATTTCAGGGATCGAGGAGGATGCTGTATTTAGAAACAATCTTGCCTGTAGTAGCAGGTACTTTTGATCATCTTTTTGCACTGCAAAATAACTCAAGCCAATGTTCGAATACGCATTGATCCAAGGATCAATGGTAGAAAAGAATTCTTCAATGCGATCTTTATCGTTTGGACTCATCTGTGAAACACCTGCGCCAGCAGCGCATCGAAAATGCCTTGCGCCTTCACGGTGGCGGCAGATTGTTGAGATTGTATAGAGCGCATCGCGCTGAAATGCTCGATAAAATCATGTTGCACATCCATCGACGGCAGCACCACAGGCAAGCCGCGAAGCTGGGTCATATTGATGCTAGCCAGATTTGTTGTGCGCTTGGCACATCTTAGGAAATATTCGCGGGTTTTTCCGGAGAGGAGATAGGTCACGAAGAACTCAGGCAGTGCAAGAGATTGGTTGAGTCGAACACGGAAGATATGGTTCTGGTGAATGCAGTCTGAAATATCCTGCTCCCATAGCGCGCCACGCCCAAGTTTGTCGAAATCGCCTCCCTCGGTCATTACCACGTCGCCACGCTGCAGGGTTAATTGCGCTACATCTCTCGGCAAGACCTCAATGGTTTTCAGTTCGGTAAGGTCAATATGGCCTTCTTGCACATTCGCCACACGAAGATAAGGAACAACAACTGTTTTCTTATCGCCAAATTTTCGGCCTTTGGTCACGCCTGAAACAACCTCTGCTATATCTCCTAGCCGATGTTCAGGCCACCCCTTCGAGTTCGTCGCCGGATCACCAAACATATCGAGAAACAATGCGGGGATCAGATCGGCAGCTTTTTTCTCGGCCTCGCGCCGCAGCCGCACAATGCCCTCTGCGCGGGAAAGAATATCCACGATGCGGTGCTGCTCAACGAGAGCTGGAAGTGGGAATTCGATTTTCCCCAATTCAGCGCGACCAATTGCCGCAAAGGTAGAGCCTTGCCCCATGCTGGCAAGCCGTGGTTCGGCATGTCGCAAAGCAAAGCGAAGGTATGAAGGATCAAGCTGTTTTGGATTTGCACGGATAGCCGCCAAGCCACGACCGATGCAGCACTGAGTTGATGCAAGATTCGTTGGGCCAACAGGTGCTCGAACCGAAATCAAAATATCTCCGGCTTCTGCAATTTTCTTTGGAGCATTGCACCATTTTCTCGGTGTTGGACTAATTTCACCGAACTCTGTTTTACCCTGAAAAAATGGTAATCCAATGCTTGCTTCGTTGTAAGTATCTCCGGGAGGTGATTGACCCATGATGATCTCAGCAACATCCGGCAAGAACGCCGAAGGCAATGTACTCATACAGCTTGCTCCGCCAACGCCACACGCAACGCTTCCACTTCTCCGACAATCTCCACCTCAATCGCTGCCAGCTCATCCAGCAGTTCGCGCGGGTCGCGATGCTCGACGGCGATTTGGCTCATCGGGCGGTAGCGTCCGGCAGAAAGGTTAAAGTCGTTGATGCGCAAGGTGGCTGTATCTGCGAACCACCATTGTTGAGTCCATTCCGCTGCTGCATCACGCGCTGACCATTCTGCCCAACGCTCTGTACGGGTTAGGTAGGCATCGGCGAGCATCGGCAGATCGTCCGCCTCAATCGGGGTGTCGTGGTTGGCATCCAGCTTGTAGCCGTCGTTATCAGCATGCAGGAACAGCACCTTGTCTGTCGTGCCACCTTTGCGGAAGAACAGCACTGAAGTCTTCACTCCCGAGTACGGCTGGAATACACCACCCGGCAGCGACATCACTGCTTCGACGGTGTTGTTCTCGATCAACTGGCGGCGCAATTCCTTGTGCGCACCCGTAGAGCCAAACAAAACGCCTTCGGGGATGATGACCCCACATCGCCCTCCAGGACGCAGGCAATCCATCATGTACTTGAGGAACAAGATTTCAGTGGAGGTGCTGGTGCCGACCTTCACTTCGTCCACGATGCGATCTTTATCCACGCGACCGGAGAAAGGTGGATTTGCCAGTACGACGTGGTAGCCCTCCAGCGGCAAGCCCAGCTCGCGCTTCTTTTCGTTATCCAGCGTCGTGGTCAGTCCGTTGCGGAGCAGGATGCGCACATTGGGCAGGCCACGCAAGGTGAGGTTCATGGTGGCGAGGCGCACCATCTTGGGATCAACATCGTTGCCGTAGAAGGTGCTGTTTTGCAGCACGGATACTTGCGCTGCCGCTAGTTTGTCGCCAATGCCGCGCTTTTGCAGCTTGCCATCAAGCTCGTCCTCATGAATACCGTTGGGGGAGGAGTTGGCTAGGCGGATATGATTGAAAGCAGCAGCAAGAAAGCCCGCCGTGCCTGCCGCCGGGTCGTAAATGGTTTCGCCGATCTTGGGATCGAGCATTTCCACAATGGCACGGATCACATGACGCGGGGTACGGAACTGTCCCAGTTCGCCCGCCTGTTTGATCTGGCGCAACACATGCTCGAACAGGTCGCCCTTGGTGTCGGCATCGGCCTGATCCAGCCGCAGGCCGTCCACCAGATTGACCACCTGCGTCAGAACGGTAGGCTCATCAATAGAGAGACGCGCGCCATTCATGAAGTTGAAAGCAGATCGCTCGGCCACTTCTGCAAAGAACGGGAAGACTTCATCACGCACGAAGCGCACCAGCGGTTCACCGCTCAAGCCCTTGGCCCATACAGACCACTTGAAACGCTCCTTGCTGATGGTCTTGGCATTGGCCTCGGGGGCATTGAGAGGGTTGCGCAACGCCCATTCACCTGTGAACAGGGATTCGTATTTCTGCTTGAGCACCTTGGCCTTCATGGTGTTTTCGGCATCAATACCTTCGATGAGGTAGAAGAAGAACAGGAAGGACAGTTGTTCGGCGTTGCTCATCGGATCGGGATAGCCACCACCGTAAAGGTAGTTGCGTATCTGTTCGATGGATTGACGCATTTCTGGAGTTAATGGCATTGCGGAGGCTTTCTAATTCTGATTACTGCAAATCGGCAGAGCGATGTTGGGGAAGGGTGTCGCCTGCATTTTCTGCTGTCTGGAAAACATTGGCATTGAGGCTTTCCATCACCTCGTCCAGTTGGGCTTTGCCTCCGAATGTGCGCAAGGCATTCTGATAGCCTCCCTGCGAACTGAAGATGGGCAGGGCAAAGTGGTCGCTGGTGAATTCGTCCCATGTCTCAGCGTTGGCTCGTAACTGGCTGCCAACCACGCGGAGGAGGTTTTCTTGAGCGGGGTTAAGGTCTGTACGCGATACCAGCCATGCCTCGAATCGTGCACCAAGCTCGTTGGTTTTTTGCTCCGATGCTTCGGGAAAGACCATGTTGCCGTTTTCATCCACCGTAACCCATTCGCGTGTGGTCGGGTCGATATGGTCGTCGATGTCTAGCGACAACAGGCGGCGCGGCTCGTATTTCTTTTTGCTGGGTTGCTTGGCGATGATAACGCCGCCTTGGGCATAGGCATCGTCGTCGCCGTGATAGTCCGCTACGCCCACAAAGTCGAACATGGTGAACAGCGGCTTGTTCTGCGATTTTCGTGTGCCGCGTCCGCGCATCTGTTGGTACAGGATGACGGATTTGGTGAATCGGGCAAACACAAGGTTGGTCACTTCCGGGCAGTCGAAACCGGTGTCCAGCATGTTCACCGACACCAGAATCTGCGGAAATTTCTCTTTCTTGAAGCGCTTGATCTTGCCCATGGCATCCACGGTGTCATCTGGCCCCATGCCGGAAACCACATAGTCGGCATAGCGCACATCCGGCGAGTATTTCTGATCGGCGAATGCTTCGTCGAACATCTTGGCCAGCGTCTCGGCATGGCGCTTGGTTACGGCGAACACAATGGTCTTGCCTAGCAACGGTTTGCGCTGGATACCCTTGTGATCGATATACCCGCTATCCATTACCTGACGGAATTCGCGCACGAGCGCACGGTTTCGCTCGGGGATGGTGAAGCGACGTTCCAGTGCATTCGGATCAATCACGACGCTATCGGTTTCCTTGAACAGTGTTTCGAATTCCTGCCGGGTCTTGGCATCCATTGCGGACCAGTCCAGTTCATCGCGCTTGACCTCGAAACCTCCCTCGGCGGCGGTCTTGACGGTCTGGGCCTTGTATATCTGGTAAGGCACGAGGTAGCCATCGCTGATAGCGTCTTTCAGCTTGTAGCTGAAGGTAGGTTTGTCTACCTCGAAGAAGCGCAGGGTATCGCGCACGAACAGCTTGTCGTCCTCGTCTTCCGTATCGGTGTTTTCACCGCCGACGCAGGGCGTGGCGGTCAGGCCGATCTGAATGCCGTCGAAGTGTTTGAGTACGCCGCTCCACTTACCGTAGATGCTGCGGTGGCATTCGTCCGAGATGATGAGATCGAAATACCCGGCGGAATATTCGCCGTAGATATTGATCATGCTTTGCAGCGTGGTGATGGTAATTCGTTTTTCATCCTGGAAGCGGCGGCCAGAGCGCAGCACATAGGATGGGAAATCCGCCAGGTGCTCGGCAAAGGCGTCCTCAGTTTGCAAGGCCAGCGGGATGCGATCCACCAAGAACAGCACACGGGTTACAGCATTGGCCTCGAACAGGCGCTTGATGAGCGCGGCGGCAGTTCGGGTCTTGCCCGTACCGGTTGCCATTTCCACCAGCAACTTGCGCCGTCCCTGTTCTATTTCCTGACACAAGGTTTGAATGCACTGCTGTTGGTATTCGCGTCCGGCAATCTTTACATCAATGGGAACAGAAGCCGGTTTGCGCGCGACTTGCAGGGTGGCGAAGCGACGCTCCAAGTCATCCTGTTTGAAAAAAGTCTTGACCGGGCGCGGGAAGGCTTCGTGCTGCCATTCCCAGAATTGAATCTCATTGCCGTTGGCAAGAAAGATATAGGGAACCTTGAGCTGGCGAGCGTAGTTCTTTGCCTGCTCGGCAGCATCGCCCGGACTGAAGGAAAAGCGCTTGGCTTCAATTACCGCAAGCGAGCGGCCATGCCGGTCACACAGAACATAGTCGGCACGGGTGCCATCTTCTAGCACCACTTCATAGCGGACGCTGAAACCATCGGAAAGACTCCACCCTTGCGCGGCGATCTGGCTGTCGATGATGACCCGTGAAAAGGCTTCGTTGGAGGATTGCATGGGGCGAGAAGGTAACACAGCGCAGCATAGGTTTGAATATGCCAAACGGCCTATATACCGCCAGAACTGGGAAATAGGTTCTGCCAAGGTATGCGAATTTGTTGGTGATGGCATTTGCCGTCACCTTTAAACACTTTGAAAGGCAATCAGCATGAGTACAAAACTAACCAGTTTACTTCGCAAACGTGAGCAGCTTGAGCAGCAAATATTGCAGGCCAAACAGCTTGATAAACGCAAAACGCGCGCGCAGCAAATTGTCATTGCTGCACTCGATAAGCATCAACGCCTTGTACTGGCAGATGAGGAAATCTTGCGCGACCGTGTGGAATCGGCTTTCGCCGAAATCGCGCAGTATTTGCCATCCGCCTGACGCAGAAAACCTTCTGTTTTCTTCGTGAGAAGCGGGGAGGGGATGCGAAAGAGGTTGCGGAATTACCTCTTCGCTTCTCGTCCCCGCATCTCCTAGGCTAACGTCAGAAGCATTCACAAATCGATGGGACGTGTCCTTCGTGGCTTACGCCACGCCGCCTAGGGGCGGGCAGGGCACTCACGCCTGGGGGCGTGCTTCCATCGTTTCGCTCACGGCATCCCCGCATCCCTTCGGTCGCGGGCAACCCCTTCCGCCCTGCGGGCGGACTGCGCGCGATGAATCCGCGCTTGCCTCGGCTGCCGCCTTCGGTTGCCGCGTTCGCGTCAATCGAAAACATCCTCGTATCGCATAGCGATACGAGTCCGTTTCCCAGTCGCTTGCGCGACTGCTGCGAAAGGGGTTGCCCGCGACCGAAAGACTGGTTGGGGATGCGGGGCTTCGCCCCCCACTCAAAGACCGGTCGCTGGGGCGACCTAAATCCGCTGGGGCGGATTTTCTTTGGCGGCTCCCCCCGTCCAAAGAGATGTGCGCTTGGGCGCGCATCTCTTTGGAGGCTGCGACAAGACGGCACGGAGAGGCCGTGCCTTTGTCTTTGCCCCACGCACAATTTCGCTGCTGGTTCGCTTCGCTCGCCAGCGTGAAATTGGCGCGGCTCCCACTTGCGCGCTTCGAATTTGAAATAGCAAATCCCCCAATTTCGCGCCCTGAAAATAGGTTTCAAAAACTCGTGCCATCCTGAAATTGCGGTTCATGTGAAATCATTTTTGGAGGTGCAAATGGAAAATCAATTATTGGTGATGTTGCTTCAAATGGAACAAACGGTCTTGAGCTACACGGCTTGGCTTGGCTTGCTTTCAGCGTTTCTGGTCTTTGCGTTTAATTTGAAACCGGAAAGTCGGCTGCATCGCACTTTTTGGATTGCGTCCGCATTGTCTGTATTCGCGCCTTTTCTACATTACACGACAAGGCTGATTCTTTCCTACGGCACAGATGGACAATTCCAGCTTCTGATTCCGCCAGAAGAAGGCAAGTTATGGGCCGAATTATGGTTCGGAGGTATCGCATGTGCGTTAGTTTGGTTGCGTTTTGGCGTACCGCTTCTTGATTGGGTTCTGGCAAAGATCAAAAAGAATTCGCACTTGGAGCGAAACCACAAAACCGATGTGCGTGAAATTCACAAGTTTTTACCTACTGCGGCGATTCAATTTCAGCCTCTAGAGTACGTCGATCTTAGTAAAGGAATCTTCCTTGGCCTCGACGAAGATGAGAAGCCGATCTACATCAATATCCCTTTGAGCACTTCTGCGCCGCATATCCAAGTCGCCGGGACGACGGGTGCCGGGAAAGGGGTGTCTTTGGGAGTCATGGCCGCACAGTTCCTCGAGCGAGGTGAGGCAGTTTTCTATTGCGACCCAAAAAATGATGAGTGGGCTCCGCATGTCTTGCATGCGGCTGCGCAGCGCACCGGAAAACCATTCCACTTCATCAACCTGAATCGTCCGCATAGCGCACAGTTCAACCCCTTTGTTGGGGTGACGGAAGAGGAGGCGTTTGAATTGTTCCAAGCGGGCTTCTCTCTGACCGATCGAGGAGATTCCAGCGATTACTACACCATTGCCGACCGCCGCGAAGCGGGCATTACCGCAAAGCTGATGGCCGAGCAGAATCTGAATATTGCGCAGGCCTATGCCGCACGTCGGGAAGTGTTGCAAGACCCCGCGACGGGCGCAGAGAAATTCGCAGGGCGCTTGCGCGAGATGGCAGAGACGCCTTCGATCAATGCCGGGCAAGAGGCTGGTGTGGATTTGGAAAAAATCATCCAGGAGGGAGGATGCATTTACTTCGTCGGCAGCATGCGCAACGACATTATCAAGACCGTTCAACGCATCCTGCTGGTGCGACTTATCCAGTTGGCTGAACGCCGGGATCGGATGACCGGGAACTTGCGCCAGGTTTGCATTGTGTTGGATGAGGTGAAATATCACCTGTCTCGTCCTGCACTTGAGGGGTTGGGGGCGGCGCGAGACAAGGGAGTGCATTTGGTGCTTGCGCACCAAAGCCTTGGGGACTTGCGTGACTGCCCAAATGACCTGAATGCGGACGCCGTCGTTGATGCTATCGTTGAAAATTGCCGTATCAAGATTTGTTACCGCCTTCTTAATCCGGTTACGGCCGAGTGGTTCGCCGCCATGTCTGGGACCATCCAGGTGGACGATGAAGTTCGAAATGTGCGACGCAACGTTGCTCAAAGTGAAACCGTTTTGCCGGAGCGGAGCATAAGGCAGACGGAACGCTATTTCGTTGATGTGAACATGCTGCTAAATCTCCCGCACGCCGTCGGTGTGGTGTACGGGGATGGCTTGCCAAAGTTCGCCAGCATCCGCCCGATACTGGTTGAGAAGAGCATGCAATCGATTTCGATCAAGGCCGTGAACGGTACGAGCGCACCGTGCGCAAAAGATGCGATCAACCTTGGTTGAAGGTGCGGGTATCAGAACGAAAGGAAAATGATATGAAGACTGACGCGATCAATCTGGATTTTTCATCTATCGAAACAGTCGGCGATGGATATGTTAAGACCGCTCTGCTAAACGAAAAAGAGTGGAAGACTAACTTGTGGAAATACGATTTTCGTAGTTTAGTTCGTGATGTGCCTGCAGGCAGGGCAAGTATTCATGAATGTTCCAATGATCGATTCATCGTGAAAATAGAGGTGCAGCCGAGCATTGAAAGGGCAGATATAGAAAAAAGCGCTTTCTTTGACACATTGAGCGAAGCTGCTGAATTTGCCGAATCATTCGTTTGGGAAATCAAAGAGCAGGGCGGTTTTAAGTGGTATCGAATTGATGATCGTGATGAATATCGCTCATGGATCGCAGTAGTGGGAGAAGGAAATACCGCAGTTTTGTCTTGCTATGGTAACAACGAGTTTCACATCAAGAGGAATTTCTGGCCGCGCTCTGGTGAAAGCTACGAGATAAACGCCTCTCGCTATGATTCTGGTGATGACAAACATGCCGTACGAACCTTCGAGGAAGCAGCCGCTATTGCCATCACCTTGCCATCGTTTCTTGCTGTATTAGGCTCAGTGAAATAACCATATCTGACTGCAATCGCCATCATGCCTTGCCTGCGGCACCGCACTCAAAACACCTGCGGTGTCGTGCTAGACATCATGGCTCACTCAAGCAACGGCAGCTTTGGAATGGCTCGGCTGCGCCCAGCCATGAGTGCGCAAGCGCCTTTTGTTTTGCGCGCCCTGCGCGCTTTGTGGCTGCTACAGACTATTTGCTGTTGCCATAATCCTTGTCTGTCCAATCCATCGGTGTCGCCCAAGCTGTGAGGGGTTCGCTGCTCGTAAACGCACCAGTCACGCCATCCTCAAGGGCACGGCTGAGCCGTGCCGCTTCACGCGCCCCAGCGCCCGGTTCCTCCCTGCGATCGGACTGCGGCCTCGGCTGCACCTTTCGTCTGTCATGCCTGCTGCAACTCGCAAAAACGCTCACCCCATCCCAGCCGGGGTCGAGGCGACACCGACGGCATGGACTTAACAACAAGGAGAATCAAAATGAGCAACGAGAAAATCAACGCAACCAACCAAAACCGCGACTCTTCGTCGCCCAGCGAGGCTCGCCAACAGCATGAATCAGACAATCCATTTGCGGACTGCGCAGTGATCCACAGCTACACGCGCAAGCAAGCGCTTGAAGATGGGTTTCTGGTGGATTTGATGCAGAACGAAATGGAGGAGGTATGCAGGCAGCACTATAAACATCCTATTGCCTGCACCTTTCCGGTTTTCGAGATCATGCAAAAGGCTGTTGAGAATCCGCGCTACTGCAACGACTACGCGGGTATTCTTCACGACATGCTGTATATGAGCCGCGTGCATTATCAGTTTCACGGGCACACCGCGCGGCTGTTCCAAGTCATCATCAAAGGAGCGGGGCGCAAAAGCCTCTATAGCTTCAAGCTAGTTTGTCATCCCGGAGATAGCGCCGAGCCGGTAATGACCATCATGCTACCAGAGGAGGATTGATCGACAAGTCAGTTGAACGAGGAGCCAAGCCAGTGGCTGATTTTGGCTGACTCCTGTGTATTCCCGGAGAATTTAAAGTGAGGTGTGGCACTTTCTCGGATGCAAAGCGATGCAGTTAATATTGAGCTTGACTGCTATCAGCGTTGATCGGATACCGGTCAGCATTCATTTTGGTTTTTCCTGATATCCGCGAACTTCGCCATGCACGGTAATATTCATGTACTTTGATTCTCTTGGCAACTTATGGCTGTTGCCATGAATATCTATGAAGTGGGTTTTTGTCTTTGGATCCTTTGGCATTACATCGAAATGAAATCTCTCTGGTACGCACCATGAGTATTTCCAATTCTTTGGGAATGGAGCAGATCCATGTTCCTCACCACCGTCCTTCCATACCCAGCCATCTTGATCGACCCAGGGCGTTTTTTCGTTCACCTTGGTATCGATTGATTTGCGGTAAGTGGTGGTGAATTTACCAATAAGTGCGCCTACGGCCCTGATGGCTCCGATGTCGCCATAACCCTCACTACGCTCCCATAAATGTTCGAATTCGCCTTTAGCCTTGAAGAGTTTTGAGGGTAAGGCCAACGGAGATGCGGGGGCCGTCGGCTTAACACTGGAGATCCAAACATCATCCTCCTGAATGGCTCTCTCTAGCGCCGCGATGAGTGGCTCAAATTGACGTTGCCCTGCGAGCGCAATAACGGAAGGATTAATCCAGCGAAATCGAAAGTAGGGCTTTATCTGGCGCTCGACCAATACGCGCTCTCGGTCAGTCGAGATGCCAAATACATGGCCGCCGTTTAGTTGTTTCGCCTCATTGAGGACATCCTCCACTTGCGAGGATTCGAGTATGGATTTATTTGGAAAACGGCTGTGTATTATGCGCGGTTCCCACCCACCAAGTCGACCAGCAACCTTGCCGGTTTCTATCGCTTCTGCTACCAGCTTAGCGAGTCCGCGTTGACATCCGGCAAGAATAAAACCAGGCACTGCCTTTCCTCAACGGGTTGATAATAATCGCAACACCACGTCAAGTGGTACGGAAATGCGAGCGATATCATCATCAGAGAGCAAGCCAGCTAATTCGACTAGACCGCGCTTGTTGATGGTGGCGGAGGTTGCATCAAGGGATCCCCCCCCCTGCGGTTTCTCCAATCCTGCCCATTCGTCGCGGAATTGCAGTTCATTGGTCTGAGCCCATTCACGTAGCCTCGCTAACAACGCATTCATTCGAAAGACGTGCCAATCCTGGATTAATCCATACGAACGAATTGCCTGTGTGAATTGGCGCAACGGGCCTTCGGAGTAACAAGCTTGATTGAGAGCACCTTTAGCTGCTTCTGTAACGCTTCCACCACTCTCTGCGAACTTACGACGAAGAGCGATTTCTGCATCCTGGGTCGTTAATGGGAATTGCACCGAGTTGGGTGGCTGAATCTCATCGACTTTAAGCCATAGAACGGCATCAGCATCGGGAAGATAAACGGCTCGTTCGCTAGGTTTTGGTATTCGAGTTAGGGCTTCAAAAATGTCGCTCCGAATGCGCCCAATAGCAGACCCATGTGCGGTGGTGGAAGACCCAGCGGTTGCGGCTGCAATAGCCTGTAGATCTGGGCGATCTGCGGGTACTACCAAAACGTCACTTCCAGGGACACGAATTACAGTAATGTCGCTGGGGAAGCTATCGAGGAATGCCGTCCACTTGGTCATTCCCTCTGGCGGGAATTTCTCCCCTCGATCCTCGGCCAGCTTCTTTACGGCCGTTCTGAGTTTTGCTCCTCCGACGGGGGAATCAATCCGTGCCGCTAAATCATTGAGGGCCTCTTTGAGAATGCCTAGCCAGATGTTTTCCATGGAAATCCTGTTAGAAAAAAGGGCGCTTTCGCGCCCTGATTTCAAAATTAGCTCCATTCGCAAGCCAGAACCATTAGGCAGAACCTAATACAACGGGGTCTTAGAGTGTGACCACAACTAAGCCGCGTCGCGCCAGCTTTTGACCTTCCAGACGAACTCAGGAAATAGCCTGTCTCATATGGAATCGAAATAATCATACCACAGCGTTGGAAACTTCTACCACAGGTTTATTGAGACTACACTCTACTGTAATGAGTGCATGAGCATCCTTCATGACCTGTTATCAAGAGGAAGCCCAGCTTTGCAGAAACGGTAGGAATGGCAATTGCGACTTACCCAAAGTTACTTTGAGGTTCTTGCCATTCATGGCACAAATCTGGCACAGTTGGCACAAATTTGGCACAGCAAAAACCTAGTTCTTGGGTAGCTTCAGATAGATCGAAGTAAGGTTAAGTAACCTTATCTCATTGATATGGCGGAGAGGGCGGGATTCGAACCCGCGGTGGGATGTTATCCCACACACGCTTTCCAGGCGTGCGACTTAAACCGCTCATCCACCTCTCCGAAAGGGCGCGCAGGATAAACCAGAACGGGGTTTCAGGCAATTAGAAATGGTCGCGCCAGTTGCGCAGTGCGGTGAATGTGTCCAGTTCGCTGCGGCAGGGCCAGCCTTGTGCGCGCAGGGTTTTTAACAATACCGCTTGCCGCAGGCGCAGAAAGGGGTTGGTGGCCTTTTCCAGACCGAGGGTGAAGGGCACGGTGGGTTGCTGCGCGGCACGCAGGATTTGTGTCTGTTCGATGCGTTGCAGGATGTCCGGGTTATCGGGTTCGCAGGCGAGGGCGAACGGGAGGTCTAGCGCGGTGTATTCATGCGCGCAATACACCAGAGAGTCCTCGGGAAGCGTCGCCAGACGCTGCAACGAGTGATGGAGTTGTTCCAGCGTGCCTTCAAAATTGCGGCCGCAGCCGGCACCAAACATGATGTCGCCGCAAAATACGGCGCCCGGCGTGATGTATGCGAGGTGATCTCTGATATGTCCCGGTACTTCCCAGATGCAAAATTCGATGGCGGGTGCGGTCAGCAGCAGTTGATCGTTCTCGCGCAAGGGATGTGTGATGTGCGGATTCTTCGGATGGCTGCGTCCGTACACCGGCACGTTATATACTTCGCGCAATTCGGCGATGCCGCCGATGTGGTCATGATGACGGTGGGTGCAGAGGATGGCGCCGAGGCGCAATCCGGTGCGGCGCAGGAAATCGAGCACCGGGGCGGCTTCGCCCGGATCGACGATGGCGACATGGGTGTCATCGTGGATCGCCCAGATGTAGTTGTCTTGCAGGGCGGGGATGGCGGTGATGTTCAACATGATGGGGTCAGCGGGTCCGATGCCGAATTCTAAAGTAATTGCGAAGAGCTTGAGCGAATGGTTTGCCACGGAGCAGGGCGGCTATGTGCTGCGGCGCGAGCAGGATTATTTTGACCGGACGGTAGCGGATATTTTTGGCTACAACGCCCTGCAACTGGGGCTGCCGGAGCATGATTTTTTATCCAATAGCCGCGTGCCCTTGCGCTTTACCGCAGGCAACCAGCCGGGCAATGCGGTGCGTCTGATCTGTGCCGAGTTGCCGTTCGCCAGTACCAGCCTCGATCTGGTGCTGATGCCGCATTTGCTCGAGTTTGCGGAGCATCCGCATCAGATCCTGCGCGAGGCGGAGCGGGTGCTGATGGCGGAGGGTAGCCTGATCCTCAGCGGCTTCAATCCGTTCAGTCTGTGGGGCATGCATCGTGCCCTTGGCCGCAAGCAGGGCGTACCCTGGAACGGCCACTTTATTACCTTGCCCCGCCTGAAAGACTGGCTGGCGTTACTGGGGTTTGAGGTGGTGGGCGGGCGTTTCGCAGCCTATGCCCCGCCTTTTCGCCAGCAAAAGTGGCTGGAGCGCGCGTCATTTATGGAGCGCGCAGGCGATCGCTGGTGGGCGGTGAGCGGTGGTGTGTACTTTCTGCACGCGGTCAAACGGGTGCCTGGGATGCGCCTGATCAAACCGAGATGGAATAAGGGGTTGGTGCGCAAGCTGTTGCCGGCGACGCCAAAGTTGAACAACGGGGTGCAGAAAGTGGAACGCGATGAGTGAGGTGGTGGAGATTTTCAGCGATGGGGCGTGCAAGGGAAATCCCGGCATCGGCGGCTGGGGCGCGTTGCTGCGCAACAAAGGGAAGGAACGCGAGTTGTGCGGTGGTGAGGCGCACACCACCAACAATCGCATGGAGTTGATGGCGGCCATATCGGCGCTGGAAACCTTGACGCGTCCCTGCAAAGTGCGTTTGCATACCGATTCCAAGTATGTGTTGCAAGGCATCACCGAATGGCTGCCCGGCTGGAAACTGCGCGGCTGGAAAACGGCGGGCAAACAACCGGTGAAGAATGACGATCTGTGGCGCAGGCTCGATGCTGCCACCGCTCGTCACCAGATCGAGTGGACCTGGGTCAAGGGACATTCCGGACATGACGGCAACGAGCGCGCCGATGCGCTGGCGAATCGCGGCATCGAAGAATTAAGGGAAAGATCATGAGACAAATCGTGCTGGATACCGAAACGACCGGACTTGATCCCAAACAGGGACATCGCATCATCGAGGTGGCGGCCATCGAGCTGGACGGGCGCAAAGTCTCCGAACGAGCCTTTCATCGTTATCTCAATCCGGAGCGCGAGATCGACGAGGGCGCGGCTGCTGTGCACGGCCTGACCCTGGATCGTCTGCTGGATGAGGCAAAATTTGCCGAGATCGCGCCCGCTTTGCTTGAATTTCTTGACGGTGCGGAACTGATTATTCATAACGCGCCGTTCGATCTGGGTTTTCTTAACAGCGAGCTGGAACGCATCGGGTTGCCCGCATTGAACAACCCGGTGATAGACACGCTCAAGGTGGCGAAGGAGTTGCATCCGGGCAAAAAGAATAATTTGAACGCGCTGTGTGATCGCTACCAGATCAACAATTCGCATCGCACCCTGCACGGCGCTCTGCTGGACACCGAGCTGCTGGCCGAGGTTTATCTGGGGATGACGCGTGGGCAGGAGAGTCTGCTGGCCGAGATCGACGTGGCGCAGGCCGTTGATCATGATCCGCAAGGCGGCCGGATTGAATTGACGGTGCGCGTGCAGGAAGCCGGCGCGGACGAGTTGGCGCAACACGAAGAACAGTTGAACGAAATCGACAAGGCGAGCAAAGGGGCATGCGTGTGGAAGCAACTCTTTTTGAACGGTCTGGCGCGGTGAGATGCGCATGAAAGTCGCGGTATGCAGTACCCAACCCTATGATCGCGAGTCGCTGCAGGCGGCAAATGCGGCGTTCGGCCAGCAGTTGGTATTTTTTGAGGAACGACTGAGCACAAAGACCATCGCCTTGTTCGCCGGTTATCCCGTGCTGTGCGCCTTCGTCAACGACCGTCTGGATGCGGAGGTGTTGCAAGCCCTGTCGGATCAAGGTTTGCGCCTGGTGGCGCTGCGCTGCGCCGGATTCAACAACGTGGATATCGAGGCGACACAGCGGCTTGGAATTTGCGTGGCGCGCGTTCCCGCCTATTCGCCGCACTCGGTTGCCGAACACACTCTTGCCCTGATGCTGGCCCTGAACCGCAAGACACACCGCGCTTACAATCGCATCAGGGATGGCAATTTTTCCCTGCACGGATTGCTTGGATTCGAATTGAGCGGACGCACGGTTGGCATTATCGGGACCGGCCGCATTGGCCAGGCAGTGGCGGAAATACTGCGCGGCTTCGGCTGCAATTTGCTGGCTTACGACATCGCGCAAAACCCGGCATGCAGCGCACTTGGCGTGAATTACGTCGGGCTGGACGCGCTGTATCGCGACAGCGACATTATTACCCTGCATTGCCCGCTCAACCAGCAGACCCGCCATCTGATTGACGCCGCTGCGCTGGCGCGCATGAGGCGCGGGGTGATGCTGCTCAATACCAGCCGTGGCGCGGTGGTGGACACGGCGGCGGTGATTGGCGCGCTGAAATCGGGCCAAGTCGGATACCTGGGGATGGATGTGTATGAACAGGAAGGGGACCTGTTCTTTCGCAACCTTTCCGAGCAAGTGATTCAGGATGATATTTTTGAGCGGTTGCTGACCTTTCCGAATGTTCTCATTACCGGTCACCAGGGATTTTTTACCACGGAGGCGCTGGCCAGCATTGCCGCAACAACCCTGGAAAATATCCGCAATTTCGAACAGGGTGGGCAGTGTCAGAATGAAGTCACCCGCGCCTTGCTGCGATGAACACGTCCGCCCGCAATTGGGACGCGGTCATCATCGGTGCTGGCGCGGCCGGCATGATGTGCGCCCTCACCGCCGCGCAACAAGGTCGTTCCGTGCTGTTGCTCGACCATGCCAAAAAACTGGCGGAAAAGATCCGCATTTCCGGCGGTGGACGCTGCAACTTCACCAATCTTAATGCCGGGCCGGAAAACTTCCTTTCCCGCAACCCGCATTTCTGCCGCTCCGCTCTTGCGCGCTTCACCCCGCAACACTTTATTTCCATGCTGCAACGCCACGGCATCGGCTATCACGAGAAGACGCCGGGGCAGTTGTTTTGCGACGACGGAGCGGAAGCGATTATCGCCATGCTTAAATCGGAATGCGAGGCGGCGGGGGTTTGCTGGAGCGTACCGTGCGAGGTCACACGGATTGAGCGTGGCGGGAGGTTCCGGTTGGTGACTTCGCGCGGCACCTATCAAACGGCTGCGCTGGTGGTTGCCAGCGGCGGCCTGTCGATTCCGAAAATCGGGGCGACCCCGTTCGGCTACAAAATTGCCGGACAGTTTGGGGTGCCGGTCACCCAACTCAAGCCAGGATTGGTGCCCTTGAGTTTTCACCCGGCTGAGTGGGCGCCGTACGCAGATCTCGCCGGAGTGTCGCTGGAAGTGGGGGTAAGCCTGGATAAACAGCATATACGCGGAAATTTATTGTTCACCCATCGTGGCCTGAGCGGCCCCGCCATTTTGCAAATTTCCTCCTGCTGGGAACCGGGCCAACCGCTTGCCATCGATTTTCTCCCCGATTGCGACCTGCCGGAATTATTCGTGCAACAGCGCGCCAGCAAGATGCTGCTGGCCAACTTTCTGGCGCAATATCTGCCCGGGCGTCTGGCCGACATCATTACCGCACAATGGGCGCAGAACAAACCGGTCAACCTGTGTGCCGAAAAAGATTTAAAACGGTTGGCGGAACGGGTGAAAAACTGGCAGATCACGCCGACCGGGACTCTCGGCTATGCCAAGGCGGAAGTGACCTGCGGCGGGGTGGATACCCGGGCTCTATCCTCGAAAAGCATGGAATGCAAAGAAATTCCGGGACTATATTTCATCGGCGAGGTGGTAGATGTGACGGGACAGCTTGGCGGTTACAACTTTCAGTGGGCATGGGCGTCGGGCCATGCTGCAGGGATGGCGATAGGAGGGGCGGGCGATCATGGCGGTGGAAACTGAACTCAAATTATCGATTGAAGCCGGGCACTTGCGGAGGCTTCGGCGGCATCCTTTGCTGCGTGCGCGGACGGTTGGACGCGCGCGTACGGTGCATATTTACAGTGTGTATTACGATACGCCGGCGCTGCAGTTGCACCGCCATGCGATGGCGCTGCGTTTGCGCCGCTACGGCAATCGCTGGGTGCAGACCCTGAAAGGCGGCGGCCAGGCCAGCGCGGGTTTGCATCAGCGCAACGAATGGGAGATGCCGGTCGCCGCCGAGCAACTTGATTTCGCCGCCTTGGCCGAAAGTGGCGCGGTGTTGCCGCACGGCGCGCACAAGCAATTGCAACCGCTGTTCGTCACCGATTTTTCGCGCACGGTCCGGTTGATTGATTTTGAGGGCACGCGCATCGAACTCTGCATGGATAGCGGCGAGATCCGTGCGGGCAAAGCGACGCATCCGGTTTCGGAGCTGGAGCTCGAACTTAAATCCGGCGAGCCGCTGCAACTGTTTAGGTTGGCGCTGGAGCTGCTCGAAATCGCGCCCTTGCGCGTCGAGCACACCAGCAAGGCGGAATACGGCTACCGCCTGTTTGCGCCTGCCATGCCGCATCCCGTCAAGGCCGGTTTTTCCCTGTGGCACAAGGCACAGAGCGCAAGCGGCGCGTTGCAGGCGTTGATCGGTGCCTGTCTGGCGCATGTTCAGGACAATGTGCCCGGCGCGCTGCAGCGGGCAGACGAAGAATATCTGCACCAGTTGCGCGTCGGCTTGCGCCGGCTGCGTGTCGTGCTGGCGATTGCGCGGTATTTTCGGGACGATGCGGAAACCTCTGCCCTGCGCCGGGAGGTGGCCGGTTTGGGTGCAGCCCTGGGGCAGGCGCGTGAATGGGATGTGCTCGCCACCCAGACCCTGCCCGCGATTCGCGCCCGTCATCCGCAAGAAAACGGATGGGATGGACTGCTGCGCCAATGCGCGCGCAAGCGTGCGTCAGCGATGAATAAGGCCGGGGAAAATCTGGCATCGACCGATTTTCAGCGCATGTTGTTGCGCTTTGGCGCTTGGCTGTATGGCGCCGGATGGCCGGAATCGTCTATTTCGCTCGAGCGTTTGGCGCGCCAAAAGCTGCAAAAACTTCACGCGCGGGTGCACGAACTGGCGCTGGACGGGGATGAGGATCCAGCCCGCTTGCACAGCTTGCGCATCGCCAGCAAAAAACTGCGCTACAGCGCCGAAATCTTTGGTCCTTTGATGTCGCAAGGCGGCAAGGCCTATCTGGCGAAGCTGGCGGCGGTGCAGGACGCGTTGGGCGCGTTGCATGATATCGCGATTGCCGATCAGCTGTTGCGGCAGTTGGACGGGTGCCAGTGGCGCGCTACACTCGCGCTGGTTCACGCCGCGCTAAAAGATGACCGGGCGCACCGTGTCGCGGTTTTCAACAAAGCCTGGCGGCGCTTCGCGCAACAGGATGGATTCTGGAATTGATTCGTTTTTGAACCGCTGTGAGCGGGTGCAACACATTAAAGGACCGCTATCGATGAGCAAAAAAAAGACCCCCTTGCGCGTTCCTGTTACGCAGGGTTTGAAAGATATCTACGCCATGGATATGCATCTCCCCTACCGGGCCGCGTGCGAGGGACGATTCAGCGTGACGGCTTTCGGCCGTCTGGCGGCGGCGATTTCCGTGGTGCGCACGGCACTGGTGAAAAAGAACACGCTGATCCCCGATGCGGTGCCGATTCTTGACGCGGCAATCGGTATCTTGCTTGTGGTCAGACAGCGCGGCGACCGGACAGGGGTGTGGGAGATTACCCCGGAGGAGCGTTCCGCGGTGCTGGCCGGTATCGGGGTAGCCGAGGCGTGTATCGGCGTGCTGGATGTGGCATTGCTGGCCCAAACCGCCGTAATCCTGCAACAACAGTTGGCTCAAGAATAATCGCGGCAGGAAATCGGCAAACAAGACTGGAGGCGCGACCCAGAGTCGAACTGGGCTAATCGGATTTGCAATCCGGTGCATAACCGCTTTGCTATCGCGCCGTGATGCTGTCTGAAAGAGAAGGGAAAGCGACCGGCTTTGCCTAAAATTTGGAGCGGGAAACGAGATTCGAACTCGCGACCTATACCTTGGCAAGGTATCGCTCTACCAACTGAGCTATTCCCGCAAAATTGAGGGTTCGCATTATATTGATTAAGCCGATGCTGTCAACAAAGTTGCGAATATATTTTCTCTTTCCGTCAACTTTTGGCGACCTATGTATAATCCCCCGCGCTTTAGTTCGTGTGCGGATTTTTTTCGCGCACGACGGCGCGGCCCGGATGGTGAAATTGGTAGACACAACGGACTTAAAATCCGTCGGAGGGAAACCTCTGTGCCGGTTCGATTCCGGCTCCGGGCACCAAAAAAAACGGTTGAACGGTTTTTTTGCCTGCGACGCGGCGTACAACCCGGCAGTTCTGGCGTTTCGTCAAGGATTGCAAGATTGGGGCATAGATATTTTTTTTTGTTGCAAAAGCTCAAAATATCCAGAACAATCCGCCCCGGAGTTGATTCCACACCCCCAACTACAAAGGAGAAACGTATGAACCGTAAAGAATTGATCGATGCACTTTCCACCAAGACCGGCAGCAGCAAGGCTGACGCAGACCGCAACATCGCGGCACTGATCGAAATTATCACCGGCGCGCTGAAGAAGGGTGACAACGTTGCTTTGGTGGGCTTTGGCACGTTTGAAGTGCGCAAGCGTGCTGCCCGCACCGGCCGCAATCCGGCCACCGGCGCAGAACTGAAAATCAAAGCTTCCAAGGCGCCTGCATTCAAGGCCGGTGCGACACTGAAGGCTGCAGTCAACGGCGGCAAGAAGTAATCACACTTCACTCCTTCTTTATCCGGATTATGCGCGGTTGATTTTGCCGCGCCACGGGTGAAAAAGAAAAAGGGTTGAATCGCAAGATTCGACCCTTTTTTATTTGTTCCATAGCCGGTTAAAGCAGGCGCGGGTTGCGCAGCTCGCGTTCTGTCAGTGCCGCCAATTCGGCGGTTTGCCGGTCGGATATTTGCTCCCAGGAGAAACGCCACTCCCAGTTGCCGCTGGCGGTGCCGGGAAAGTTCATGCGGTGCGTACCATCGAGTCCGAGGACATCCTGCAACGGGAAAATCACCGTATTGGCAATTGAGGCCGACAGGGCTTTGATCATGTCCAGATTGATCCGGCTGCCGTCACATTGCAGATAGCGGCGGGCAAAGTCTTTCTCGTGCTCGCTTGCGGTATTCCACCAGCCGATGCTGGTGTCGTTGTCATGGGTACCGGTGTAGGCAACCGAGTTGGCAATATAGTGGTGGGGCAGGAAGTAGTTGCGTTCGTCTTCGCCGAAAGCAAATTGCAGGATGCGCATGCCGGGAAGATTGAATTTGTCGCGCAGGGCGATTACATCCGGGGTGATGAGGCCAAGGTCTTCGGCGATAATGGGCAGCGCCTTGAAGGCCTGTTTAAAGGCGCTGAACAGGCTTTCGCCGGGGCCGGGTTGCCATGTGCCGTTAATTGCTGTGGATTCGTCCGCCGGTACCGCCCAATAGTTGGAAAAACCGCGAAAATGGTCGATGCGGACCATGTCGAACTGGCGCAGCGCATGTTTCATCCGCGCGATCCACCAGGCGTAACCGCTTGTCGCATGGCGTTCCCAACAGTAAATCGGGTTGCCCCATAATTGGCCGGTCTTGCTGAAATAATCCGGCGGCACGCCTGCCACGACAGTCGGGCAGCCGTTGGCATCAAGCTCGAACAGGTCCTGGTGCGCCCATACGTCGGCGCTTTGATAAGCGACAAAGATCGGCACATCACCGATCAGATGGATGCCGTTGGCGTTTGCGTATTTCTTCAATTTTCGCCACTGGCGGTCAAAACACCACTGGCAGAATTTCCAGAATTCAATTTCATCCGCGAGGGTGGTAGTGGCGCTCTGCAGAGCTGCGGGATCACGCTGGGCGAGGCCGGGCGGCCATTCATTCCAGTCACGCCAGGATTGACTACTCCAGATCGATTTGAATAAGGCATAGTCATCCAGCCAATGTCGCTCTTCCTCGCAAAACCGGGCAAAGGCGGTGTGGACGCGCTTGTTGTTCTGTTGCCGGAAACAGTCTGCGGCCAGGCGCAGCAGCGCCATTCTGGATTGTTTAACCGCGCGGTAATCGACCCGGTTGGCGGCGGTGTCCGGTGCGGGCAGTGCCTGCGCATCGAGCCAGCCCTGCTCAACCAGTTCTTCCGGGTCGATCAGCATCAGGCTGCCGGCAAAGGCCGAACTGCTCATGTAGGGCGAATTGCCGGGGCCGACTTCTCCCAGCGGCAACATCTGCCAACCGGATTGCCCGGCACCGGCCAGCCAGTCGATGAAGCGGTAAGCGGAGCGGCCGAAATCTCCGCAACCGTATCCGCCCGGTAGTGATGTCGGATGAAGCAGGATGCCACTGGTGCGGAGGGAGAGCGGGTTCAATTTATATTCTCGGTATCAATGCGGGCTGGTTAAAAATTCTTCGCGCCTTGTGTTGTATGACGAAGAGGGAGCGGGTTAATCCTTGCCGAACAGGTCGCGGCTATAAACCTTGTCGGCCACGTCGCGGATGTCATCAGTGACGCGATTGGCCACGATCACATCGGCTTCGCGCTTGAACACGGCCAGGTCGTTGACCACTCTGGAGTTGAAAAAATCCGCTTCCCCGAGTGCGGGTTCGTACACGATGACTTCAATGCCCTTGGCCTTGATGCGTTTCATGATGCCCTGGATGCTGGAGGAGCGGAAATTGTCCGATCCGCTTTTCATCACCAGCCGGTGGATGCCGACCACTTTCGGCTTGCGCTTGAGGATGTCGAAAGCGATGAAGTCCTTGCGCGTGGTGTTGGCCTCGACGATGGCGTGAATCAGGTTCTGCGGCACGTCGCTGTAGTTCGCCAGCAACTGCTTGGTGTCCTTGGGCAGGCAGTAGCCGCCGTAGCCGAACGAGGGATTGTTGTAATGGTCGCCGATGCGCGGGTCGAGGCTGACGCCCCGGATGATCTGTTTGGTGTCCAGGCCGTGGGTGGCGGCATAGGTGTCGAGCTCGTTGAAGAAGGCGACGCGCATCGCCAGATAAGTATTGGCGAACAGCTTGATCGCCTCGGCTTCGGTCGAGTCGGTGAACAGGGTGGGGATGTCCTGTTTGAGCGCGCCCTGTTTGAGCAGATTGGCAAAGGTTTCGGCGCGCTGTGATCGTTCGCCGATGACGATGCGCGAAGGATGCAGGTTGTCATGCAGGGCGCTGCCTTCGCGCAGGAACTCGGGCGAGAAGATCAGGTTGTCGCAGTTGAACTGTGCGCGCGCCTTGGCGGTGTAGCCGACGGGAACGGTGGATTTAATCACCATCAGCGCCTGCGGGTTGATCGCCAGCACATCCTGGATCACCGTCTCGATGGAGCGGGTGTCGAAGTAGTTGGTCTCGGGGTCGTAGTCGGTGGGGGTGGCGATGATGACGTAGTCGGCGCCGGCGTAGGCTTCGGTCTTATCCAGCGTGGCGCGCAGTTTGAGCGGCTTGTGCGCCAGATAATCTTCGATCTCGGTATCTTCGATCGGGGATTGCCTGCGGTTCAGCATCGCCACTTTTTCCGGCAGGATGTCGAGCGCGACCACCTCGTTGTGTTGCGCAAGCAGAACGGCGTTGGAGAGGCCGACGTAGCCGGTTCCGGCGATGGCGATTTTCATTAACGTGATCCGAATGGCGGTCCGCTTTGGCGAACTTATAAATATGGGTTCGGTCATTTTACCGGATTTTGGCCGGCAAGCCGCGGATCGCGATATCAGCTTGTGCCCAGCATCGCTTTCATCCGGGCCAACCGGTCCATTCCCTCTGCCTTGGTGACCGATGGCGCATTGCCCGCCGGCACCGCGCCGGCAAATACCAGATCCGCCTGCGGCAGTTCGCCGATGAAGCGGCTGGGATCGCATGCGGAGGATTCCTTGCCGCGCCGGCGCCGGGTGCAGTAGCTGATCTGCAGCGAGCGCTGCGCGCGGGTGATGCCGACGTACATTAGGCGGCGTTCTTCCTCGATCTGTTCCGGTGCTTCGCTGCGCTCGTGCGGCAGGATGCCTTCTTCCACCCCGACCATGAATACATGGCCGAACTCCAGACCCTTGGCCGCGTGCAAAGTGGAAAGCGATACTGCATCCGTCTCCTGGTCGCGCGATTCGAGCAGGTTGAGCAGGGCGATCAATTGTGTCATGGCCATCATCGTTTTCTCGTCGGCTGCGGATTTACGGTTCATCCAGCCGACAAAATCCTGCACGTTCTTCCATTTGCTTTCCGCCTGGCGCGGCTCAAAGCTATCGAACAGCCAGGCTTCGTAGTCGATCGCGCTCATCAGGTCGCCCATCACTTCGTTGCACGGCTCTTTCTCCGCCCGTGCCTGCATGCGGTTGATGAAGTGGCAGAAAGTGAGCAGGTCCTCGTGCTGGCGCGGCTGTAACTGCTCGACCATGGGCGGCTCAAATGCCGCCTCGAACAGGCTGATGTGGCGCTGTCCGGCATGCCGGGCAAGTTTCTCCAGCGTGCTGTTGCCGATCCCCCGTTTGGGTGTGGTGACCGCGCGAATAAAGGCCGGATCGTCGTCCGGATTGGCGATCAGACGCAGGTAGGCGATAAGGTCCTTGATCTCCGCATGATCGAAAAAGGAAGTTCCGCCGCTGACGGTGTACGGTACTTTGTGTGTGCGCAACTGCTCCTCGAATACGCGCGACAAGTGGTTGCTGCGGTAAAGAATGGCGTAATCGGCAAAGCGCGTGCGATGCTCGAACTTGTGCGCCAGCAGGCGCAGCACCACCGATTCGGCCTCGTTCCCGTCGTCCTTGGCCGCGAACACCCGCACCGGATCGCCGGGGCCGTGCTCGCTCCACAGGTTCTTCTCGAACAGTTTGGTATTGTGCTTGATCAGGTGGTTGGCGCTTTGCAGGATGCGCTGCGAGGAGCGGTAATTCTGCTCCAGCTTGATCACGCGCAGGCTGGGATAGTCGCGCTGCAGATTGCTCAGATTGGCCGTGCTCGCCCCGCGCCAGGCATAGATCGACTGGTCATCGTCACCCACCACGGTGACGGCGGCGCGCTCGCCCGCCAGCAGTTTCATCATCCGGTACTGGCAATCGTTGGTGTCCTGGTACTCGTCGATGAGCAGATAACGGAAGCGGTGCTGCCAGCGCTGAATGGCCCCTTCGTGCGTCTTGAACAATTCCACCGGCAGGCGGATCAGATCGTCGAAGTCCACCGCCTGATAGGCGTGCAGGGTTTCCTGATAGCGGCCGTAGAGCAGGGCGATGCGCTGCTGTTCCTCATTTTCGGCCAAACTTTCTGCCTGCCCGGGGGTGAGGAACGCCGCCTTCCAGTTTGACATCACGCTCTGCGCGGTGCGTATCTCCTGCTTGTCCGGACTGCCCAGCAGCTCGCTGACGATCTTGCCGGTATCCGCCGTATCAAAGATAGAGAATTGTTTCTTGTAGCCGAGCAGCGGCGCTTCTTCGCGCAGGATCTGCATGCCCAGCGCGTGGAAGGTGCTGATTGTCATGCCCTTGGTATTCTGCCCGGCCAGCAGCTTGCCGACGCGCTCGCGCATCTCGTTGGCCGCCTTGTTGGTGAAGGTGATGGCGGCGATGTTGCGCGGCGCATAGCCGCATTCATTGACGAGATAAGCCAGCTTGTGGGTGATGACGCCGGTCTTGCCGCTGCCGGCGCCGGCGAGAACCAGCAGGGGAGAACCAAGATATTTGACCGCTTCGCGTTGGCTGGGATTGAGTTTGCTTAACATGGTGATAAGAGCGCCGAAACAGCCCAAACATGGGTGCCTATCCTAACGGGCATGGCAATTATGCCAACCCTGATGATGAAACTTGCCATGCCCGTTTTCCCCTATCCAGCTTTCCCCCGCAAGCGGGAGAAAGGGCAAACGAGAAAGGCAATTTTTACACTAACAGACGGAGGTTTTGCGAAGATCGCGAAGCAATCCATGCCCGCATGCCGCCGTCATAATGTTGCAACCACAAAACCCGGCAATGCCGGACTTTGTGGTTGATGGAGGAGGGGTGAGCGTTATGCCTTGCTCACCAGTTCCTTCAGAACATATGGCAGGATGCCGCCGTTTTGGTAGTAGTCCACTTCGATCGGGGTGTCGATACGCAGCAGCAGGGCGACAGTTTGTTTGCTGCCGTCTTTGCGCGTGATGGAAAGTTGAACGTCCTGTTGCGGCCTCAGGTTGTCGTTGATGCCGAGCAGGTCGAAGGTTTCATCACCGGTCAGGTTCAGGCTGGCCACACTGTCGTTTCCTTTAAATTGCAGGGGCAGCACACCCATGCCCACCAGGTTGCTGCGGTGGATGCGTTCGTAACTGCGGGCAATGACAGCCTTCACACCCAGCAACTGCGTGCCCTTCGCAGCCCAGTCACGCGATGATCCGGTGCCGTATTCTTCACCCGCGAAGATGAAGGTCGGCGTGCCATCGGCGATGTGTTTCATCGCCGCATCGTAGATCGCCATCTGCTCGCCCTGATACAGCGTGTAGCCGCCTTCGATGCGGCTGCCGTCCGC
>Ga0210046_1000792_pt1 | contig 27904 bp, 27 predicted proteins | sample CryGeyCG2114_250_FD_185461 | JGI IMG/M metagenome (GOLD analysis project Ga0210046, IMG submission 185461) | Groundwater microbial communities from aquifer - Crystal Geyser CG18_big_fil_WC_8/21/14_2.50 (SPAdes) (version 2) | ecosystem: Environmental > Aquatic > Deep subsurface > Groundwater ...
AAATTTCTTCGACAACACGATGGTGATCGCCGCCGTCAGGGTGGTCTTGCCGTGGTCAACGTGGCCGATCGTGCCGACGTTTACGTGCGGTTTGGTACGTTCAAATTTGCTCTTTGCCATGATAATCCCCCATCAACCCAATTTAACGAAAAGAACTAAAACCATAAAATCTGGTGCCCATGGTGAGAATCGGACTCACGACCTCTCCCTTACCAAGGGAGTGCTCTACCACTGAGCCACATGGGCAAACTTAACTGCTGGAGCGGGTGAAGGGAATCGAACCCTCGTCATAAGCTTGGAAGGCTTCTGCTCTACCATTGAGCTACACCCGCACGACCCTTGCACCAGCCCCCTAAACTGCAAAAAAATAGCACAACTCATCTGGTGGAGGGGGAAGGATTCGAACCTTCGTACTCATAGAGGGCAGATTTACAGTCTGCTGCCTTTAACCACTCGGCCACCCCTCCCAAAAGAGCGCGCGATTATCCATAGAACGCCCGCCCATGTCAAAGGGAAATTGGGGATTTAACGCAGGATAATCCGGCGGCAGGATTGGCGGCAGGCAGCGCCGGCTTACAGCAACCCCTGTTCGGAAAAGGAAAACCCGCCCGCCCCGGCCACTACAAAGTGGTCCAGCACGCGCACATCGACCAGCGCCAGCGCCTGTTTCAGCGCATCCGTCAGCAGGCGGTCCGACTGGCTTGGCTCGGCCACCCCCGACGGGTGGTTATGTGCAAAGATGATCGCCGCCGCGTTGTGATGCAAGGCGCGCTTCACCACTTCGCGCGGATACACGCTGGTCTGGGTGAGTGTCCCTTGAAACAATTCTTCCGCGGCGATGACCCGGTGTTGCGCGTCCAGAAACAGGGCGGCGAACACCTCCTGCTGGCGACCGCCCAGCAGCAGCCGCAGATAATCTCGCACCGCGCGCGGCGAAGTCAGCGCATCGCCGCTCTTTATTTCCTCGCGCAACGCGCGTCGTGACATTTCCAACACCGCCTGCAACTGCACGTACTTGGCTTGCCCGACCCCTTTGACCGCGCAGAATTCATCTTCTGTCGCCGCGAACAGGCGGGTCAGATTATCAAAGCGGGCCAGCAACTCTCGCGCCAGATCGACCGCGCTTTTGCCGCGCACCCCGGTGCGCAGGAAGATCGCCAGCAACTCGGCATCGGACAACGCCGCCGCGCCGCGTTGCAGTAATTTTTCCCGCGGGCGCTCCCCTTCCGGCCAATCAACGATACTCATCCCGCTCTCCTTTTTACCCGCCCCGCTTTAGGTATCCGCTTCCCGCAGCACCCCGTCCGCGAACAGTAGCGCTGAGCGAACTTTCTTGCCCGCATACACCGCCTGCATCGCGCCCCGATATTCCTCCATCTGCGCTTTATAGCGCACCGCCTCTTCGCTGTCGCCCAGCTTGTAATCCAGCACCCATACTTCGTCGTCAAACTCGACCAGACGGTCGATCCGCTTCAGCTCTCCCGCCGCGTTGATATAAGCCATCTCGTTGCAGGCGGCGCGGTACTGCCGCGCGTCAAAAAAACGCGCCAGGTGGGGTAACGCCACAAGTTGCTGCGCCTGTTGCCACAGCGGGTCAATCGCGTGCGCCGGAATGGCGAGAAGTTGCTGCAGCTCGGTCTTGCCAGTCGCGCCACCGGTTATATGTTGCAGCAGCCCGTGCAGCCAGATCCCGCGTTGCTGTGATGCGCTGTTGGGCGCCGCGCGTGTGCCGGCAGACACCGGCGGCGGCAAGTCTGTATCGCGCAATGTCGCCTGCGGCGGATTGGCCTGCGCGGCCGAATCGGCTGCGCCAGAAATATTGCCGCACAATTGATTGGGCTGCGCGCCCGCCACCGCCGCGATGCGCGCATACCAGCTGAGCGAGTTTCCCTCGCGCGCCCCCCGGTTGCCGCTAACGATGAGCGCCTGCTGCGCGCGGGTCATGGCGACGTAGAGCAAATTCATCTCTTCGCGCGCCTGCTCGGCCGCCTCCAGCCCGAACAGGGGAAGGCGTTGCCGGCCGCGCGATGCTTGATCGGTGTACATCGAAAAATGCAGCGGCCGCGTTTCGCGCGTCGGCCAGTCGAGCAGCACGCCGCTGTCTTCCTTGCCGTTCTTTTCCGCATTCGCGTCCAGCAGCCAGACAATCGGCGCTTCCAGCCCTTTTGCTTCGTGCACGCTGTAAATGCGCACCGCATCGCCCGCGCTGCCGAGCTTGCCTTCGTCCGGCGCGTCGTCGCTGCTGTCGCGCAATTCGCGCAACTCCTGCAGGAAACGCGGCAGGCTGGGGTAGCGCCCGGCATCCACGGCGAGCGCGATTTCCATCATGGCATGCAGGTTGGCCGTGACCTTGGCGCGCAACTCCGGCGCCAGCACGGCGCGGTAGCGGGCAATCACATCACCCTCGAAATAAAGGCGGTCAAGCAGATCGTGCACCGGCAGCTTGTCGGCCAGCGCCAGCCAGCGTTGCAGCAGCCCGGCGGCGCGCAGCAGCGCGGGAGAGGGATCGGCAAGATGTTGCAGGCGTTGCCACCAGGAGGGGTGAGGATTGGGGAGCGAAGATTGAGTTAAAGCCTCCGCCCGTTCCGCATCTGCAGCGCTGCTCAATCCTCGTTCCCCGGTCCTTATTTCTGCCATACGCATCAGATCCGCATCGCTGCAGGCAAAGATCGGCGAGCGCAATACCTGGGCCAGCGCCAGGTCGGCAAACGGGGTAATCAGGAAAGTCAGCAGCGCCTGCACATCCTCCGCCTCCAGCGTGTCGAGCAAGCCGCCGCGGCGCGAGGTGATAAAGGGAATCTGCCGCTCGCGCAGCGCCTCTTCGTACAGCGCGAGGTGGGTGCGGCTGCGCACCAGCACCATAATGTCGCCGTAGGCGGCAGCGCGGGTTTGGCCCGCGGCACCCACTTGCCATTCGTGCACGATGATTTGCAGCTGTCTGGCGAATTGCACGGCTTCATTCCGGCGCGCACCTTCTTCGGCTTCCGCGCGCTGCGTGGTGAGCGGATCGCGCAACACCAGCAGCGCGCTCCCGGCATCTTCCCCGTTACCCGGCTCGGCTTGCGCCAGCGGCAGCACCATTAGATGGCCGGGAAGTTCCTTCTGATGCGTCTGGTGCTCGACGAATTCAAAACCGTCGGGCTGGTCGCGAAAAACGGCATTCACCGCATCGACAATCGGCTGCGCATTGCGCCGGGTGAGGCTGTTGGCCAAGGTCTCGGCGGCAAAATTCTCCTGCAGATATTCACGCGCCACGCCGAACAGACGGGCATCGGCGCGGCGGAAGCGGTAGATGGATTGTTTCGGATCGCCGACGATGAACACGGTCGGCTGCGACTCAACCGCCACCGCCGCATCAAACCAGGCGCGCAAAATCTGCCACTGCAGCGGGTTGGTATCCTGAAACTCGTCCAGCAAAACATGGCGATAGCGGCTGTCGAGCTTGTACTGCATGGTTTCGGCGTGTTCGCTTTGTTGCAGCAGGCGGCACAACTGCCACTCCAGATCGGAAAAATCCATCTGCAGTTTTTTCGCCTTGAGCACCTGGTAACACTCGAGCAGCGCCGCGCCGCAGTGCAGCACGGCCCGGTTGAGACGATACGCCCGTTGCTCGGCAAGGGTGTCGCGCACCTGTTGCAACCTGTCAATCAAGGCATCGCGCGCGATCAAAAAAGATTCCGCGTCCTGTTTTTTGGTGGGTTTGAAACTGCGCGGCTCGCCCGCCTGGGTGAACAGCAACGGCTGCAACGCGTCAAAGCGCGCAGGCGGCAAATGATCAGTCCAAGCCTGCTCCAGCCCGCCGGCTTTTTTTGCCTGTGTGTCGGTGCCGTTGGCTGACAGTTGCCGCACAAAGGCAAACAACACCTGCTCGCCGTCCTCGCGCATCCCCCATTCGGCGACCGCGTCGAATTCCATATCCACCGCGAGGCAGGCGCGCAAATTCTCCAGTGCGAAGGCCGGTGCATCGCTCTGCCCCTGGGTGTAAGCCCACCACTCGGCGCGTTTGCCGAGAAAGTTAAACAGCAGCTTGCGCGCGCCGAACAGGCCGCATTCGCCGAACAGCCATTCCATCTGTTGCGCCTGCGCGCTGTCGGGCTGCCGCCGCATCTGCTCCAGCAATTCTTCCCACGCTTCTTCCTGTGCCGCGCCCGCGCGTTCGAGCAATGACATCCCCTGCATCACGCCGGAATTCAGCGGTGCGCGTTGCATAACCTGCATGAACCAGCCGTGAAAGGTGCTGATAGTGATGGCCGGCTGTGCCAGCAATACTTCGCTGTAAAGGCGGCGCGCGCGTTGCAGCCCGGCCTCGTCCAGGCGGACCAGCCCGCGCTCGGCACAGAACTGGCGCACCCACGGCTCGTCCCGCAGCGCCAGATCGCGCAACCACTCCTGCAAACGCGCCCGCATCTCCTGCGCCGCCTTGCGGGTGAAGGTGATGGCAAGGATCTGTGACGGCGGCACGCCGTCCAGCAGCAGGCGCACGATGCGCGACACTAGCAGCCAGGTCTTGCCGCTGCCGGCGCAGGCTTCGACCACGACACTGCGGGTTGGGTCGAGTGCGATGCTCATGAGAAAAACCCAAAAACAAATCCGCCACAGAGACACAGAGACACAGAGAAAGGCAAAACATTACCAACTCTGTCATTGGGAGCGGAAGAATTTCGCGCGCCAAATATAAAGAGTTTGGTTTTAAGGTTTTCACTGTGCCTCTGCGTCACTGTGGTAAATGTTTTTAGCGCCATCAATTCCACTCCCCCTTGCGACACACGCCGCGCATTTCGCAATAGCCGCACACCGCGTCGATGCCGTTCGCGGGCAATCCCGCCCCGTTGCGCAGCGCGCCCATCACCCGCTCAAGCCGCTCGATATTGAGCTGCGCCAGCAGCGCGGGGTCCTGTTTCGGGACGACCGATTTCACCGTGCCGCTGTCGATGCTGACGAAGGCAACATCCGCCGCCTCGTGGGCATAGGCATAGCAGGCGAGCTGAACATCCTCGCCCGGTTGTTTGAGCTTGTTACGCAACAGACTTTCGCTCTGCGTCTTATAGTCAAGTACGCGCCTGTCATCTCCCCTGACATCCAGACGGTCGATGCGGCCGCGCAGATTCACGCCCTCCAGCGGCCAGTCGAATTGGGTCTCCGCTTCGGCATAACGCCAGCCCTCCGCTTCGCCTTCGGCTTGCCATGCGAGATAGGCGGGCAATGACTTGAACCAGCGCGCCAGCCAGGCCCGCGCGGCAAAATCCCGCGCCAGCAAATCGGCAAACACTTCTGCGCTGAGGCGGCGCAAGGCGGTTTCCAATTCTGCCGGGGCATATCCGCTCACTTGCGGATAATCTTGATGAAAACGTTGCAGGATGGCATGCACGCGCTCGCCGTAATCGCGTTTCTCGATCGCTTCCGGCACTTCGTCCAGTTCGTTCAAATGCAGGAGATGGCGCGCATAGAACTGGTAGGGGCAGGCAACCAGAGAGTTATAGCCGCTGATCGAGACACTGGCGGGCACTGCCGCCCGGGTCAGCCCGGGCACGGGCCGCGCCGACTGCGGCAACAGCACTTGTTGCGCGTCTTCCGCCGCGAGACAGCGCAACAGCTCCGGTTCCGCCAGATCCTCGCCGTGCGCACGCCAGTGCTCGTCGCGGATGAGTTGCAGAAACGGGCTTAACAAGCGCGCTTCGCCGTTTTGTTCGCGCTGCCAGGTGACCCGCACGCAATCGTTCAATGCCAGCAATGCCAGCAAGTCGTCGCGCTGGCGCGCGGCATGGGTACTGCGCGTGGGCAGATTCAGCGCGGCACGAACGGCATCGTTGAACCAGCGCCCGCCCTCTGTTGCACCGGGCAAATGATCGGCGTCGCAGCCCAGCAACAGCACCGCGTCGAATACCCGCCAGCGGGTGGCCGCCAGATGGGTGAAGCGCACCGGGCTGTCGATGCTGTTGTCGCAAAAAGTTTCGCCATCCAGTTGCCGCGCCAGCCACCGCCGCCACTCGCCGAAGGCGTGGCGCCCGCCGTCCGTTTCCAGCTCTTTTTGCCATTGCCCGAGCGCGCGCCACAGTTGCTGCCCCGCTTCGTCTTGCCGCAATCCTTGATCGATAGCCAAAATCTCCAGGCTCTGGCGCAGCCCGGCCAGCCATTCCGCGAGCGTCTTCTTTCTGTGCGGCGCCAGCACTGCGGCCGCCCGATGCAGGCGTTCCAGCAGCGCATGCAAAGTCGTTTGGTGCCCGGCAAGCGCGATGAATTTATCCAGCCCGGAAACAATTCCCTGCTGCCGCAGCAACTGTTCCAGCCGGTACACCGCCGCCTTGCGTTCATCCGCCGCCGCGTCGGCGAAGATGAACGGCGACTTAAGCAGATCCAGCAGGTCGTGATGGTAAAAATCGCTTTGCAGCGCGGCGAGCCAGCGCTCCAGCGCCGTGCTCACCGACAAGGTGGCGAAAGTCCAGCCGGTCTCGTCCGCCACCAGCACCCCGGCGCGTTCCAGCAGTGCGCGCAGCCGCCGCGCCGCCACGCGGTCTTGCGCCACCACAGCGATGTCGCGTTTACCCGCCGCCAGCCAGCGGCGCACCTGCATCGCGGCGGCGCGGGCTTCCTGTTCCAGGGAAGTGGCGGCAAAGAACAGCGGAGCGTTGCCCGGCACCGCCATTTCACGCAAGTCAAAAACTTTCACCGTTGCACGGCTTGAATATTCGTCAAGGAAACGCTGCTCCAGCCGATCCCATGCGCACGTGCGCAAGACATACAAAGGGGCAGCCGCCCGTGCCGCCAATTTTGCCAGACGCTGCTGGTACGCGCGGGCGCCATCCTGCTCGCCGCCGCCCTGCATTGCGTGCCACAACTCGAACACCAGCCGCGCTTCCAGGTGCAGCGCGGTATTCCCCCGTGCCCGATAAGCCTGCCCCACCGCACTGACAAACGCCGCCTCATCGGACGGCAGCGCATCCATTTCCCCGGTAAGTTCGTCAAACAGCTGCAGCAACTCTTGCGTCATCCCCCACAGGTCTGCGTTGTCGCACCAGGGTTGCCGGCGCAGGTGCTGATAGAGCAGGGCGCCGCGCTGGCTGTCACTGACCACAGCCTCGTCCGGACTGATGCTTTGCGCCCACGCGTTCAGCGTCAGCATCTGCGGCAACAACAAAACTGGGCATTGCGCGGCACGGATCAGTGCCTGCGCCAGTGGTCGGGCCGCGGAGAAATTGGGGAGAAGGACGGTGATGCCGCGCAGGTCGGGCGCGGGATGCGCGGCGAGGATGCGCCGCGCGATTTGGTCGAAATGACGGGTTGCCGGATTCACCGTTGCAGCAGGTGCAGTTTGTCTTTGACGTTGAGCCATGCGTCCGCATCGGCTGGCGCATCCTTCTTCGCCACGATGGGCTTCCACACCTTGGCGAGCTCGGCATTCAGCGCAATGTACTGGCGCTGGTCGGCGGGCACATCGTCCGCGGCGAAGATGGCGTTGGCCGGACATTCCGGCACACATAACGCGCAGTCGATGCAATCGGCCGGATCAATCACCAGAAAGTTCCCGCCCTCGCGGAAACAATCCACCGGACACACTTCGACACAGTCGGTGTATTTGCAGCGGATGCAGTTATCGGCGACAACGTAAGTCATGCCGGATTCTAACCGGTTTTGCGCGAAATGCCTTGCACCCAATGTTGATAGAGCCGTTCGGCGATGCGCTGCAGAGGCGGCAGTTTGTTGTGCATCAGTTGTTGCATCGTCGCGGCGGTTTGCACGGCCGGACCGTTGCGGGCGACATCGATCTCATCGGCACCCACTTCGCACCAGTCGCGGATCATCTGCTCATTCATCTCGACATGGCATTGCAGCGCCAGATGCTTGCCCAGGGCATATCCCTGATTCGCACAGTGTGCGCTGGCAAGCAGATGCGCCGCGCCCGGTGGCAGCGCAAAGGTCTCGCCATGCCAATGAAATGAATCGAATTGTCTGATATCGCCGAACCACGCACGTGCCGTGGCATTGTCGGACACTGTCACCTCGCCCCAGCCGATTTCTTTTAGCGGATTCCGGCTCACCACAGCGCCCAACGCCCTGGAGATGAGTTGTCCGCCGAGGCAATGGCCCAGCAGGGGAATGTCTTGCGCGTGCGCCTCGCGGATGAGCGAGAACTCCCGCGCAAGCCACGGCAGATCGTCATTCACACTCATCGGGCCACCCATGAAGGCGAGACCGGAAAAGGCTTCCGGGGTCGTCGGCACAGAGTCACCCGCATCGACACGGATCAGTTGCCACGGAATGGCATGGCGGTCGAGAAAATCAGCCAGATAGCCCGGACCCTCGACGGCAGCGTGGCGAAAGATGGCGACCGGCTTCATTTCCCTTTAGTCCCTGATCTTGTCTCTTTCGATCAGCGCATAGGCGGAATGATTATGAATCGACTCGAAGTTCTCCGACTCGACCACGTAGGTGTCGATGCGCTCATCCGCGTTCAGTGCGGCAGCGATGTCGCGCACCATATCCTCGACGAACTTGGGGTGATCATAGGCATACTCCGTCACATATTTCTCATCCGGACGTTTGAGCAGACCATACAGTTCGCTGGATGCCTGTTCTTCCGCCATGCGCACCAGCTCCTCGATCCACACCACCCCATTGGTGCGCACGGTCAGCGTGACGTGCGAGCGCTGGTTGTGCGCGCCACGCTCGGAAATCTTCTTCGAGCAGGGGCACAGGCTGGTCACCGGCACCAGCACTTTCATGCTGAAACGGTACTTGCCCTCGATGATCTCGCCGATGAAGGTCACATCGTAATCGAGCAGGCTCTGCACGCCCGACACCGGCGCGGTCTTGTTGACGAAATACGGGAAAGCCATCTCAATGTAGCCGGATTGCGCCTCCAGCTTGTCCACCATTTCGCGCAGGATTTCCTCGAACGATTCGACCGAAATCTCGCGCCCGTGCCGGTTCAAGATCTCCACAAAACGTGACATGTGGGTGCCTTTGAAGTTGTGCGGCAGGTGCACATACATATTAAAAGTGGCGATGGTGTGTTGCACGCCCTCGCTTTTGTCGCTCACGACAACCGGATGGCGGATGCTTTTGATGCCGACCCGGTCAATGGCAATATGCCGGGTGTCGGGGCCGCTTTGCACGTCGGGAATGGGCGCGATCGAATTCATGCTGAATCTCTCATTGGTTGGTCGGGAATGAATTATAAACCATACCCGACAAATTTACTCGGATTAACCCTTGCAGGCGGCGCGGATACTGGCCGCGATGCCCGCTGCATCCAGGCCGCACTCCGCCAGCAACTGGGCCGGGTCGCCCTGTTCGATAAAACGGTCGGGCAGACCGAGGTGCAATACAGAAACAGCCACGCCGTGCCGCGCCAGGCATTCCGCCACCGCACTGCCCGCCCCGCCCTGCACGGTATTTTCCTCCACCGTCACCAGCAACCCGTGCTCGCGCGCCAGTTGCAGCACCAAGGCTTCATCCAGCGGCTTGACGAAACGCATGTTGGCCACGCTCGCGTCCAGTTGTTCAGCTGCGGCCAGCACCGGGGTCAGCATCGAACCGAAAGCAAGAATGGCAACCTGCTTGCCGTTGCGCCGCAGTTCGCCCTTGCCGAGCGGAATGGCTCGCATCTCTTTTTGCGTGGCGACCCCCGGCCCGACCCCGCGCGGATAACGCACTGCCGTCGGGCTGTTCATCTGATGGGCAGTGAACAGCATCTGGCGGCATTCGTTCTCATCGGCGGGCGCCATCACCGTCATGTTCGGAATGCAGCGCAGATAACTCAAGTCGAAACTGCCGGCATGGGTCGCGCCGTCCGCGCCGACCAGGCCGCCGCGGTCGATCGCCAGTAGCACCGGCAGATTCTGAATGGCGATGTCGTGAATGAGCTGGTCGTAGGCGCGCTGCAAAAAAGTGGAATAGATCGCCACCACCGGCTTGTAGCCCTCGCACGCCAGTCCCGCCGCAAAGGTCAGCGCGTGCTGCTCGGCGATGCCCACGTCGAAATAGCGTTGCGGAAACTGCTCAGCAAACCTGGGCATGCCGGAACCCTCGCACATTGCCGGTGTGATGCCGACCAGTTTTTCATCCTGCGCCGCCATGTCGCACAGCCAGTCGCCGAACACCTGGGTATAGGACTGGTGCGGCGCGGGTTTGGGAATGATGCCGCTGGTGCGGTCGAACTTGCCGACACCGTGGTAGAGCAGACAATCCGCCTCCGCCTTGGCGTAACCCTTGCCTTTCTGCGTGACGATGTGCAGAAATTGCGGACCTTCCAGTTTGCGGATATTGGCCAGCGTATCGAGCAACACATCGATGTCATGGCCGTCGATGGGGCCGATATAGTTGAAGCCGAATTCCTCGAACAGCGTGCCCGGCATCATCATGCCTTTCAGGTGCTCTTCGGTGCGCTTGGCAAATTCCAGCACCGGCGGCATGCCCTTCAGCACCTTCTCGCTGCCGCGCCGCATCGCGGCGTAGAAACGTCCCGACATCAGCCTGGCAAAATAATTGTTCAGCGCGCCGACCGGGCGCGAGATCGACATGTCGTTGTCGTTGAGGATGACCAGCAGATTGGCATCCATCGCCCCCGCGTTATTCAACGCCTCGAACGCCATGCCGCCGGTCATCGCGCCGTCGCCGATGATCGCGACGGCACGCTCCCCGGAACCGCGCAATCCGGCCGCCGCCGCCATGCCCAGCGCGGCCGAAATCGAGGTGCTGGAATGGCCGGTGCCAAAAGTGTCATAGGGGCTTTCCTCGCGCTTGGGGAAACCGGCGATACCGCCCTTCATGCGCAGGCCGCACATCGCCGCGCGCCGTCCGGTCAGGATCTTGTGCGTATAGGTCTGGTGGCCGACATCCCACACCAGCTTGTCGTTGGGTGTGTCATACGCATAATGCAGCGCGATGCTCAGCTCTACCGTGCCCAGGTTGGATGACAGATGGCCGCCGGTTTTGCTCACCGACTCGACCAGGAATTCGCGCACCTCGGCCGCCAGTTGCGGCAACTGGTCGCGCTCAAGCTTGCGCAGATCGGCGGGGGAGTTGATGGTGTCAAGCAATGGGAACATCAGAACTTTCTTAATACGATGAAGTCAGCCAACTCACGCAAGCGGCGGGCAGGCTCGCCAAACTCGCCCAACGATTCCAGCGCCTCGCGATGCAGACGCTGCGCCATTTCTTTCGCTCCCGGCAAACCCAGCAAACTGACATAGGTCGGCTTGTCGTGGTCGGCGTCCTTGCCCGCCGTCTTGCCCAGTGTCGCGGTGTCCGCTTCGCAGTCCAGCACATCGTCCACCACCTGAAAGGCCAGGCCGATCAGCTTGCCAAAGCGATCCAGCCGGTCGAGTTGGGAGGATGCCGGATTGCCGCAGTGCGCGCCCAACAGGATCGCAGCGCGGATCAGCGCGCCGGTCTTGTGAATGTGCATCTGCTCCAGTTCCGGCAGGGTCAATTGTCGGCCGACGCTGGCCAGATCGATGGCCTGCCCGCCCGCCATGCCGCGCGAACCGGCGGCCAGCGCCAGCAGTTTCACCATCTGCAATTGTTTTGCCGCATCGTCGTTCAGGGACTGTTCGGACAGGAGCTGGAACGCCAGACTTTGCAAGGCATCGCCGACCAGCAGCGCGGCGGCCTGGTCGTATTCGACATGGCAGGTCGCCTTGCCCCGGCGCAACACATCGTCGTCCATGCACGGCATATCGTCGTGCACCAGGGAATAGGCGTGGATCAGCTCGACGGCGGCGGCCGCGATCTCGACTCGCGCCATTGAAGCGCCCGTCAATTCACCCGCCGCATATGCCAACAAGGGCCGCACGCGCTTGCCGCCGTCGAGCACGCTGTAGCGCATGGCCTGATGCAGGCGTTGCGGCGCAACCTCCGCTGCCGGCAGCAGGCGCTGCAACACGCTTTCAAACGAGGTTTGGCGGGCGGCAACCCAGGTGGCGAAATCGGTCATCATCAACCGTTGAAGTGAATCTCGCGTAGCGAGGGCATACCGTACCCCTCGCCTTGCGGGGCAGAGGCGGGGTTTCGCGAAGCATGCTTCGCGCCGCCATAGCCGGACGGGTATGCAGCCCCGTCCGTGGGACGCGGAGCGGGGGGGACGGGGGTGAGGGAAACGCACGGGGTGCAGCGATTGTTCATTTTGTGCCACCCGCGCCCTGTGCGTTCGTGTTATCTGCCGCCGGAAAGTCCCGCAGTGTGCCTTCTTCCAGCACGCGCACCTGCTGCTGCGCGTCATCCAGGCGCGAACGGCAGAAAGCCGCCAATTCCGCGCCGCGTTTATAGGCGGCCAAAGAATCATCCAGCGCCAGCTTGCCCGACTCCATCTCGGCGACCAGCTGCTCCAGCTCGGCCATCGCCGTCTCGAAACTTAACGTCTTGTGTGCTTTGCCGACCATGGGCAACCCCTTGTTGGAAAAGGCCGCCATTTTACCCATGCAGGCGAGGCACGCGCCAATAATTGTTGCCCGACTCCGTCGTTTCAGGGACAATCGCCGACCTGTTTTGCCGCCCGTATTCACTGAGGAACCGTGGGTATGTCTGAAATCGCCAGACTCAAACAATTCAATCCCGTATCCGCCCAACCGCCGTTGCGCTGGTATTTCGACCCGCAGGTGCTGGAGATTGAACAGCGCGCGCTGTTCGATACCGGCCCGCAATACGTCGGGCACGAACTGATGACACCGAATGCCGGCGACTACCATGTGCTGGAATGGATGGACAACGCCAGGATGCTGGTGCGCAACGAAAATGGCGTGGAACTTTTGTCCAATATCTGCCGCCATCGCCAGGCCACCCTGCTCGAAGGGCGCGGCAACGCCAAACATATCGTCTGCCCGATTCACCGCTGGACCTACAAGAACGACGGCGAGCTGATCGGCGCGCCGCACTTCCCGGCCAACCCCTGCCTGCATCTCAACAAGTCGCCCCTGCAAAACTGGCATGGCCTGCTGTTCGCCGGACAACGCGACATCGCGCGCGATCTGGCCAGCGTGCCCGCCTTCAGGGAAATCGACTTCTCCGGTTATATGCTGGATCGCGTCGAAGTGGAGGAATACACCTTCAACTGGAAGACCTTCATCGAGGTCTATCAGGAGGACTATCACGTCGTCCCTTTTCATCCCGGCCTCGGACAGTTCGTGGATTGCGACGATCTCAAATGGGACTTCGGTGAACACTACAGTGTGCAGACGGTCGGCATCAACCGCGCGCTGAAAAAATCCGGCAGTCCCGTGTACGGGAAATGGGCGGAACAGGTGTTGCGCTACAACAATGGCGAACTGCCGCGCTATGGCGCGATCTGGCTCACCTACTACCCCAACATCATGGTCGAGTGGTATCCGCACACGCTGGTGGTCAGCACCATCCTGCCGCGCGGAACGGACGCCTGCACCAACATCGTCGAGTTCTATTACCCGGAAGACATCGTGCTGTTCGAGCGCGACTACATCGAAGCGGAAAAAAAGGCGTATCAGGAAACCGCCAAAGAGGACGACATCATCTGCCTGCGCATGCAGCAGGGCCGCCGCGCGCTCTACAAGCAGGGCATCGAAGAAGCCGGCCCCTACCAGTCGCCGACCGAGGACGGCATGCTGCACTTCCACGAATATCTGCGGCGCAACCTCGAACCGCACCTGAAGTAAGCGCACGGTGGGTTCGCTCTGGATGCTGCTGGCTGGCCTGCTCTTCGCCTGCATGAGCGCACTGGTGAAATACAGCGCGCCGCATTTTTCCAGCAACGAACTGGTGTTCTATCGTTCGCTGTTCAGCCTGCTCATCGTGGTTGCCATGCTGCGCCAGCAGCGCGTCAGCCTGCGCACCCGTCACTGGCGCGGCCATCTGTGGCGCGGATTGTCCGGCACCCTCGCCATGATGCTGTTCTTCTATTGCATCACCGTGCTGCCGCTGGCAACCGCGATCACCCTCAACTACACCTCTTCGCTGTTTCTTTCCGCGCTGACCGTGCTGGTACTGAAAGAGAAGTTCCATGCGCCGTTGAGCGGCTCGCTCGTCACCGGCTTCGCCGGCATCATCCTGCTGCTGCATCCGACACTGGCGCAGGATCAACTCGTACCCGGCCTGCTTGGTCTCGTTTCCGGCCTGCTAGCTGGGATCGCACTGCTCAACGTGCGCCAGCTTGGTATGCTGGGCGAATCCGGCATGCGCGTGGTGTTCTATTTCAATCTGATCGCTACACTCGGCAGCGGCGCGTGGATGCTGCAATACCCGCTGCACCGGGTGACTTTCGATATGCTGCCTTCGCTGGTCGCCATCGGTGCCTGCGCCACCTTCGCCCAGCTCGCCATGACCCGCGCCTACCGCACCGGACAGACGCTGGTCGTCGGCAGTCTGGCCTACAGCACCATTGTCTTTTCCGCCTTGTTCGGCTTGCTGATCTGGCACGAGCGATTGAGCCCGATCGCATGGTTCGGCATCGCCCTCATCATCGCCAGCGGCATGTTAAGCTTGCGCCTGTCTCCCCACTCCAGCGAGCTGAAAAAATGATCACCATCGAAGATAAAAACAACCTCGTCAACATCGCCGTCATGGGCGAATTCACCCTTGCCGATTTCAAGCAGGTCGAAGAACACGCGCTGTACAAACTCAAAGGCGGTGATAAAGCGAACCTGATCTTCGACCTGCGCGGCATGCTTGAATACACACCGGATGTCGCCTGGGAAGAGATCAAATTCTTCAGTCGCGAACACAATCACAGCTTCAACAAGATTGCCGTCGTCACCGACGACCAGTGGCTCACCTGGCAGGCTTGGCTGTCGCGCCTGTTCGTGGACGCGGATATCCGGGTGTTTGGCGATTACGGCGCGGCACAAGCGTGGGTGCAACCCGCCTGAGCGGCCTCAATATCCGAGGGGAGCCTCTTGAAATTCACTTTTGCGGGATGAAGCGCAAGGGGCCGCGCAGCGAATGATGAGACAATCGAATGGATAGGCGGGGAATGAGCGACAACGAAGTTGCGGTGAAAGCTCCTATCGGCGAAGCCGATGTGAAACTGCGAAGCAGTGGCCGGAACCAACACGCGACGCCGCGATTCGCCTGCAAAATGGATTTATAGAGTCTCCCCGAAGCGGAGTGCCCGTGGAAGTTGCGGCCATTCCACCGCGTCGAGCATGTTCTTCACATACAAACCCAGTTCGGTATCGCCTTCGACACAAAGTTCGCGCTTGAAGAACAGGGTGTCGGGGTCTTCCTGGCGGGCGAGCAGTTGAATGAAGGCCGACAGATTGGCGCGGAAGGCCAGATCGGGTGTCCGGGACGCGGAAAACAGCGGACGAAACAGGCCGGCACGAAAGGTGAAATGCGCCTTGCCCCCACTGTCCAGCACTTCCACCAGAAAGCTGCGCCCTTCCAGCATGGACAAATCTTCCACGGGCAACAGCTTCATTTTCACGGCGGCATTCAATCCGGCAATCAGCGTCAAGGTGTGCGGCCATTGCGGCAACTTGCCGCCGAGGCGCGCGATGATGGCGGGCAACTGAAATTTCGGGATGCTGGTTTTTTTGCTCATGATTTAAGCTCCCTGCAGCTTGCCAATTTCACCCTTGTGACGTTGCGCGATGCCCGCATCGCCGAACCAGTAACCGTCAACCATACCCTCGTCACTCCAGCCGCGCGAATCGGTTTCAACCGATTCGCCGTGCCGCGCCGCATCGAACGCCCGGATGATCTGCGCCATCTGTTGCCCCTGCGGGCTGATGCGGATGATGTCGATGCCGATCTTGCGCATGTCCGGCACTTCCCGCAACAGGTTGTAATGTTGCGCCGACAGGGTTTGAATTCCGTTGATCGCCAGAAAAGGTTGGCCTTCGCGGGTGTTCAGGGTCATGCCTGCGGGATGGTCGATACATTTGAACTGGCAATCGTCCTTGTTCAGCCCGTAATGGCGGGCGGTGAAACAGCGCGCCGAGAACGCCAGCGGCAATTTGCCAAAAACAAAGACTTCGGTCTCGATTCCCGGTGGGCGATTGCCATGCAGCGTCTCCACCAGTTTGCGGTCGGCCTCCAGCGGCGGCACCCAGCGCTGCATGCCATAGCGCGCATAGGTCGCCAGCGTAGTCTGGTTGTAGATGTTCAAGTGCGGGCCGGCCACGAAAGGCCGTCCGGCGGCGATGTTCACCGCCCCGAGATCGTTGGCCTCGACCTTGCAACCGGCTTCATCCATCAGGCGGCGCAGCGCTTTCAAATCACTTTCCGATTCAAGCAAGGCCTGCGCGGAAACAACCACCTCCTTGCCGGCATCGCCCAGCTCACGCGCCAGCGCGATCCAGTCGGCCACGCGCATGAGTTGGCGGCGCGAGCAGACGACTTCGCCGAGGTAGAGGATGTCGATGGCGGGGTCCTGCGCCATCTCGGCGTAGAAATCCTGCACCTGCTGTTTTGGCCAGAAGAACAACAGCGGGCCCAAGGCTAATCTCATCCCTTTATCTCCATGGCCGGCTGTACGCACCCAGCGTCGCCTGGCTGCCTTCGGAGACTTTCGCCAACTCGGCTTGCCACGCCGCTTGCACCCGGTATTTGGCTTCATCGCGTGCCAGCGCATCCAGCGCGGCGCGCATGGTTTTGGTCACTTGCGCGACATAGGCAGGGCTGCGCTGGCGGCCTTCGACCTTGATTGCCGCCACACCGATGCGGGCAATCTCGGGCAATATCTCCAGCACGTTGAGACTGGTCGGCTCTTCCAGCGCGTAATACGTCTCGCCGTTGACTTCGAAGCGCCCCTTGCACAACGTCGGATAACCGGCAGGCTCATCATCACTGAAACGGTCGATCAGAATGCCGTTCAGGCGCGTCGTCATCTGCCCCGGCGTTTTTTCCCACTTGACGTACTTGGCCGGCGAACAGGCACCGACCGTGTTCGGTGATTCGCCGGTGGCATAGGAAGAAAGCCAGCAGCGCCCCTCGTTCATCACGCACAGACTGCCGAAACCGAACACTTCGATTTCCACGCTCGTGTTGCAGATCACGTTCTCGACCTGCGCCAGCGTCAACACGCGCGGCAGCACCGCACGCCGCACGCCAAATTCGCGCCGGGCAAAATTCACTGCCTCATAACTGGTGGCCGAACCCTGCACCGAAAGATGCAAACGCAAGCCGGGGTGACGCCGGGCGGCATAATCGAGCAGGCCAACATCGGCCAGGATGACAGCATCGACACCCAGCTCGGCCGCGCCGTCCACCGCGCGCTGCCAGTCCGCATCACGCCCGGGCTGGGCAAACGTATTGATCGCCAACAGCACATGGCGCCCGCGCGTCTGGGCATAGCGGATGCCTTCGCGCATCGCCTTCTCGTCAAAATTGAGACCGGCAAAATTGCGCGCGTTGGTGTCGTTCTTGTAACCGAGATAAACCGCATCGGCGCCATGGTCGACCGCCGCCTTCAGGGCGGGGAGGCTACCGGCAGGGCAGATGAGTTGCGGGATCCTTGCACGGGACATCGAATCTCCTCTGAATTGATACTTCGAGCTTGCAGCGCTGGCGGGCTGCAAGCATAAGCCCCTCGCAACGGCAAAAAATTGACATGCATCAAAGCGCAAAATAAAAAAACCCGCTTGCGCGGGTTTCGTTATTGCACACCTGAACTTCGCCGAATTACTTCAGCTTGGTTTCCTTGTATGCGACATGCTTGCGCACCACCGGGTCGAATTTCATGAATTCGAGCTTTTGCGGGGTGGTGCGTTTGTTCTTGTTGGTGGTGTAGAAATGCCCCGTACCTGCAGAGGATTCCAGTTTGATCTTTTCGCGAGCGCCTTTTGCCACAGTAATTCTCCTTTATACCTTCTCGCCGCGGGCGCGCATCTCGAACAGGACGGCGTCGATGCCGTTCTTGTCGATGGTGCGCAGCGCGGCATTGGTCAGGCGCAAAGACACCCAACGGTTTTCCGATTCAACCCACAGACGGCGGCGTTGCAGATTCGGCAAGAAACGACGCTTGGTTTTGTTGTTCGCGTGGGAAACATTGTTACCCACCATCGGGGCTTTCCCCGTGACTTGACAGACGCGTGCCATGACTAACTCCAGACCAGTTGCAAAAATGAGGCGCGGATTCTACCCAAACGCCCCCGAATACACAACCCTAGTTTTCTTGGCGGAAAAGGGCCGACCGGGCGTGCGCCTGCAATCCCTCGCCAAACGCCAGGGTAGAGGCGATATCGCCCAGTTTTTGCGCGCCCGCCCTGGACACCTGGATCAGGCTGCTACGCTTTTGAAAGTCATAAACCCCCAGCGGCGAGGAAAAGCGCGCGGTGCCCGAGGTCGGCAACACATGGTTCGGCCCGGCGCAGTAGTCGCCCAGCGACTCGGAGGTGTAGCGCCCCATGAAGATGGCGCCGGCATGCTTGATCTGCGGCAACAGTATCTGCGCGTCGGCCACCGACAGCTCCAGGTGTTCCGGCGCGATGCGGTTGCTGATGCGACAGGCCTCGCCCAGATCGGCGACGCGGATCAGCGCGCCGCGATTCTCCAGCGCGGTGCGGATGATGTCGCGGCGCGGCATCTGCGCCAGCAGCTTGTCGGCGCTGGCCGCCACGGCGTCGATGAAGGCGGCATCCGGCGACAACAGGATGGCCTGCGCCAGTTCGTCATGCTCGGCCTGCGAAAACAGATCCATCGCCACCCAGTCCGGATCGGTCTGGCCGTCGCAGATGACCAGAATCTCGGACGGCCCGGCGATCATGTCGATGCCGCAGGCGCCGAACACACGCCGCTTGGCCGAAGCCACATAGGCATTGCCGGGGCCGACGATCTTGTCCACCTTGGGAATGGTTCCCGTACCGTAGGCCAATGCCGCCACCGCCTGTGCGCCGCCGATGGTGAACACGCGATCCACGCCGGCGAGATGCGCGGCCGCCAGCACCAGTTGATTCTTCACGCCATCGGGCGTGGGCACCACCATGATCAGCTCAAGCACCCCGGCCACCTTGGCCGGCAAAGCGTTCATCAGCACCGATGAAGGATAGGCCGCCTTGCCACCGGGCACATACAGACCGACGCGATCCAGCGGCGTGACCTGCTGACCGAGCAGGGTGCCGTCTTCGTCGAGGTAGTTCCAGGAAGCCTGCACCTGCTTCCGGTGATAGTCGGTGACGCGCTGCGCCGCCTGCTCCAGCGCTTTCTTCTGGTCGGCGGGCAAACCATCGAACGCCGCCTTCAGTTCGGACTTGGGCAGCTCCATCGCGGCGGAATCTGCCAAGGGCAGACGATCGAACTTGCGCGTGTATTCCAGCACGGCGTCATCGCCGCGTTTTTTCACATCGGCGAGGATGGCCGCGACGGTGGCTTCCAGTTTCTCGTCGGCAGTCTCTTCGAAAGCCAGCAGCTTGTTCAGTCTGGCGTCGAAATCAGCTTGTTTGGTCGATAGTCTCGTGATGTTCATTTCACGGCTCCGGCAAACGCATCCAGCATGGGTTGTATCGTATCGCGCTTGAGTTTGAGCGAGGCCTGGTTCACTACCAGACGCGACGAGATATGCGCGATCTCCTCCACCGCCACGAGGTTGTTGGCTTTCAGCGTCGCGCCGCTACTGACCAGATCGACGATGGCGTCGGACAGACCGACCAGCGGTGCCAGCTCCATCGAGCCGTACAGCTTGATCAGATCGACATGCACGCCCTTGGCGGCGAAGTGTTCACGCGCGGTCTTCACGTATTTGGTTGCCACGCGCAGACGCGCGCCCTGCTTTACCGCCGACGCGTAATCAAATCCGTCCGGCACCGCCACCATCATGCGGCACCTGGCGATATTCAGATCAAGTGGCTGGTACAGGCCGTCGCCGCCGTGCTCGTTCAGCACATCCTTGCCCGCCACGCCCAGGTCGGCCGCGCCGTATTGCACATAGGTCGGCACGTCGGAAGCGCGCACGATGATCAGCCGCACATCGGCGCGGTTGGTCGGCAGAATGAGTTTGCGCGAAGACTCCGGGTCTTCCAGCGGCGTGATGCCGGCCGCGGCAAGCAACGGCAAAGTTTCTTCGAAGATGCGGCCTTTGGATAAGGCGATGGTGATGCCGGTCATAGTGATTTGTGCGTCTTAAAGGACGCGCATTTTAGCCTGAAACGCGGGGCGGGTTGAAATTTGCACCCGGCTCAATCGGTCGCGGCCACGGTTTGCCAGTGCAATCCTGTCTCGTCGGCGCGCAATATCCGTGCGCTACCGTCATCCCAGTCGCCCAGCACCCAGCGCTCGCAGGTCAGCCCGTCCACCTGATGCAGATGCTTTGCCGGGCGGTGGGTGTGGCCGTGGATCAGACACGGATAGTGATGCCGGCGAAACAGCGCATGCACCGCTTCCCCGGTTACATCCATGATGTCGCTTGGCTTGCCGCGTTTCGATTGTTCACTCCGCGCGCGCATCTCCTCGATCTGCGCCTTGCGCGCGGGCAGCGGCTGCGCGAGAAAATCCTCGCGCCAGTGCCCGCCGCGCACCGTGGCGCGAAACTGCTGGTAGGCGGCATCGCCTGTGCACAGCGCGTCGCCGTGCGTCAACAAGGCGGGGATGCCGTACAGGTCGAGCAGCACGGGATCGGGCAACAACGAGGCGGCGCACGCCGCAGCCAGCTTCTCACCCATCAGAAAATCACGGTTGCCGTGGAGGATAAAGATGCGTGTGCCGCGCGCCGCGAGCCGGCTCAGGGCATCGCCGACTCCCGCATGAAAGGGATCGGCGAGATCATCGTCGCCGGCCCAATACTCGAACAGGTCGCCCAGAATATAGAGCGCCTCGGCGCGCGGCGCGATGTCGCGCACGAAGTGCCGGAATAGTTCCGCAGCCGGCGAGTGTTCGTCACTCAGGTGCAAATCGGAGATGAGAAGCGAATGGGGCATGAATAAAAACGGCGCCGCAGCGCCGTTTGGGTTATTGCACGATTTCGGCTTTGGTGATGACGACGTCTTCTTTCGGCACATCCTGATGGAAGCCGCTGCTGCCGGTGCTCACCTTGCCGATGGCATCAACCACATCCATGCCCTCGACCACCCTGCCGAACACGCAGTAGCCCCAGCCGTCCTGGCCGGGATAGTCGAGAAAGCTGTTGCCCTTGGTGTTGATGAAGAACTGCGCGGTGGCGGAATGCGGGTCGCCGGTGCGCGCCATGGCGATGGTGTACTTGTCGTTCTTCAACCCGTTCGCCGCTTCATTCTTCACCGGGGCGTTGACCGCTTTCTGTTTCATACCCGGTTCAAAGCCGCCGCCCTGGATCATGAAATTGGGGATCACGCGATGGAAGACCGTATTGCTGTAAAAACCGCTGTTCACATAATCAAGAAAGTTCTGCACCGTGAGGGGCGCTTTCTCGGCGTCAAGTTGCAGGGTGATGATGCCGTGGCTGGTGTGGAGTTTGACCATTTTCATTTTTCCATGGGTTGAAGAAGCGGCGTGTGCGGGCAGCAGACAAAGTGCGCCCAGCAAAATCGATAGAACGAAATACGAAAATTTTTTCATGATGCGGAGCCCTCATAAACGATCTGCCAGCGCCCGTCGCGTTTTTGCCAGTACTGGCGTTTGTGCATGCGATTGACCAGGTTGTTGCTGGCGTAGTCCTGGTCGAAGTTGACCACAACCAGATCGGGCTGGGTCGGATACGGAAAGAGGCTCAGGTTATCGAGTTTGACCTTGATCCAGGTTTTGCCGGCGTTGACCCGCTGTTTTTGCCGGGCGAACGCTTCGCGCCCGGTCTGGCCGGCGGCAAAGTCCGGCGCGTAATGGGTTAAATAAATTTCGGTTTTGCGGCTTTCCCAGTCATTGCGCCATTGCTCGATCGCGGCCAACAGCGCATCCCGCTCGGCGCGGTCGCTATCCTGCAGCCAGTCGATTTGATCGGTGATAATGACCGGTGTCGCGCCGACCGTGATGTCTTTGCCCAGACGGAGCAAATCGTCGTTGGCCAGCACCACACAGCCGTTGCTGGCGCGCGGCGCGCGGCTGTAGGTGTTGCTCGGCGTGCCGTGCAGCCAGATACCGTGCCCGCTGCGCCCTTGCCGCCGATCCCACTCGTTGGGGTAACTGATCGGATAGGCACCGGCACCGTACAGGTCGGCCAGCTTGTGGCGCGGGATATAGCCGTCGACAAAATACACGCCGAGCGGCGTTTTTTGGTCACCCTCGACCAGCTTGTCCGCCCCTTTTTTGCCCATGCTGATGTAGTAATCGGCAACGTAGCGCGGTTCGCCGTTGACGCTCTCATACACATAAAGCGTGGACTTGCTGGTGTCCACCACCACCGCGTAGCGTTGCCGCGCATCCAGTTGCCACAGATAACGCGGCACCGCGATCGGCTGCTGCTGCTGAACACGCTGCAGGCGCACCTGCGCCTCTTCGCGCAAGTCTTGCAGCGACTCGCGCGACGCGCCCGGCACATTGCCAAAATCGCGCAACGGCCGCGACCGCGCCAGCAACAGGTCGCCACGAACCAGTTGTGCCAGCTTAAAATCCGGATTGCGTTCGAGCAGAGAATCGACCTCGTTCAGCGCGACATCAAGACGATTGTCCCCGACCGCCTGCAGACTGCGCGCCAGCGATTTCTCCACTTCGCGCGAATCCGTCTCGGCCACGGCATTCATGGCCAGCAAAACGAACAGGGCGAGCAGGAAGCGCATGTCTTATTTTCCGCCCCGCTCTTCGGTGATTTGCCAGCGCCCGTCGCGTTTGACCCATTGCAGGGTCTTGCGGTCGGTACTTTTGTAATGGCTGGCCCGGTAATTCTGGGTAAATGTCGCCAGCGCGTGTTGCGCGTCAACCGGCGTCACCTTCAAATTGCTGATACCGACGCGAATCGACTTGGGCCGGGTCAGGCGGTCTTCGCGCAACGCCTCCCACGCGCCCCGCGCTTGCCCGTTGGGAGTGTTGAAATCGTCGGCATAAAAAGCCAGGTATTGTTTGACGTTTTTGTCCGACCACGCCTTGGCCCAGTCGCGCGTCGCGCTTGCGATCTCCGCGTTGGTATCAGGCGCGGGGTTGACCTTGGCAGGTGCGACCACTTCCCTGGCGGGCTGAGCGACCGGCTCATTCGCGGCCGGCACAACGGATGCCGGCAACAGCTCAACCCTTATCGGCGGAACCGGCGCCGCCTGCACGACCGGTGCGACGGCAACCACCGTGGTTTCCGCCGCGACCGGGGCGGGCGGGAGCACGGCTGTCGCGGCGGGTTGAACAGTTGCCGGGGATGCCGCCTCCGCCAACACCACACCGGGTGTTTTGGCAGCACGCGCCCCCTGGTCGAACAAATCGCGAATCAGCGCCAGCTTGGTCCGGGTGTCGGCGTTGCTCTTGTCGAGTTGCAGCGCGCGGTCATAGGCCTGACTCGCCATCTTGGCGTAGATGTCGCCCAGATTTTCGTGCGCGGTGGCGTAGCTGGGATGGGTGCGGATCGCCATTTCCAGGGCGACCTTGGCTTTCTCATACTGTCCCTGCCCGGCATACAGCACGGCCAGATTGTTGTACGGTTCCGGCAGTTCGGGATAATCGTTGGTCAGCGCGGTGAAGATGCTGACGGCCTCCATCGGCTTGCCCTGCTCGTTAACGATCAACCCCCTCAAAAAACGCGCCTGCGCGTCTTTCGGCTTGTTCGCCAGATAGGCATCGACCTTGCTCAAGGCCTGGTCCAGCTGGCCCTGCTTGAACAGCTTGTTCGCGTCCTGAATCTCGTCCGCCATCCCGTTCAGGCTGAACGACAGCAGCAAACACAGCGTGACGGCGGATACGATTTTTTTCAACATTTCCATTTTGGCTTTATTTTTGTGGTTGATTTCGGGAGCGGCGGCTTGCGCCAATCGCCCGCGATTCTACCAAAGAAGCGGCCTTCTCATACCCCCTTTCCGCCGACCCGGTTCTGTCATCCCGCGCAGCGCGGTTTTTCGAAGTCGCGCCGGTTTCGGGTAGAATCGCGCATCTTGTTCAACCCGAGTCAATCCCAGCGCCATGAGCAGTAGCCCAGCCGTCTCCAATTTCATCCGCACCATCATTGACGCCGACTTGTCCAGCGGCAAGCACCGCAGCATCGTTACCCGCTTCCCGCCGGAGCCGAATGGCTACCTGCATGTCGGCCACGCCAAATCCATTTGCCTCAACTTCGGCCTGGCGCAGGATTACCACGGCCGGTGCAATCTGCGTTTCGACGACACCAACCCGGAGAAGGAAAACGCGGAGTACGCACAGTCCATCCAGGACGACGTGCGCTGGCTGGGTTTCCAGTGGTCCGGCTCCGTGCACTGGGCTTCTGATTATTTCGATGCGCTGTACGATTTTGCGGCCGAACTGATCAACAGGGGACTGGCCTATGTGGACGATCTCACCCCGGAGCAGATGCGCGAATATCGCGGCTCGCTGACCCAGCCCGGCAAGAACAGTCCCAACCGCGACCGCGCGGTGGCAGAGAATCTCGATCTGTTCACACGCATGAAGAACGGCGAATTCGCCGACAGCGCGATGGTACTGCGCGCCAAGATCGACATGGCTTCGCCCAACATCAACCTGCGCGATCCGGTCATCTACCGCATCAAGCGCGCGCACCACATCCGCACCGGCGACACGTGGTGCATCTACCCGATGTACGACTACACCCATTGCATCTCCGACGCGCTGGAGGGCATCACGCACTCCATCTGCACGCTGGAATTCGAGGATCATCGCCCGCTGTATGACTGGGTGCTGGACAACATCACCATCCCCTGCCACCCGCGCCAGTACGAATTCTCGCGTCTGGAACTGCACTACACCATCACCAGCAAACGCAAACTGCTGCAACTGGTCAACGAAAAGAAAGTCAGCGGCTGGGACGACCCGCGCATGCCCACGATTCAAGGCATGCGCCGCCGTGGTTACACCCCGCAAGGCATTCGCGAATTCGCCAAGCGCATCGGCGTATCCAAGAGCGAAAACAGCGTGGACATGGCGATCATGGAATCTGCGATCCGCGAAGACTTGGAGCTGCGCGCGCCGCGCGTGATGGCAGTCATCCATCCGCTCAAGGTCAGCATCACCAATGCCGATGGCGCGCAAACACGCGAAGCGGACTTCCATCCCAACGTGCCGGAACTGGGCAAGCGCGTCGTGCCGTTCAGCAAAGAGTTGCTCATCGAAGCCGACGACTTCGCCGAAGTGCCGCCGCCGGGATGGAAGCGTCTGACGCCGGGCGGCGAGATCCGCCTGCGCCACAGCTACGTGATGCGCTGCGACGAAGCGGTGAAGGATGCGGAGGGAAAGGTCATCGAACTCAAGTGCAGCATCGACCATGACACGCTGGGCAAAAATCCGGAAGGTCGCAAGGTCAAAGGCGTGATCCACTTCCTGTCGCGCGAGCACGCGTTGCCTGCCGAGATCCGTTTGTACGACCGTTTGTTCACCGTGCCGGAACCTGACGGCGACAAAGACCGGGACTTCCTCGAATTCCTCAACCCGCATTCACTGGAAGTGGTGCAAGGCTGGGTGGAAAGTGCCGTCAAAGACGCCGCTCCGGAAACCCATTATCAGTTTGAGCGCCTCGGCTATTTCGTCACCGACCGCCGCGACCATCAACCGGGCGGCAAGCCGGTGTTCAACCGAACCGTGACGCTGCGGGATTCCTGGAGCAAGGAGGGAAAATGAACGGAATGATCGTGGAATTGAATGAAGAAAAAAACCGGGCGATGAAAAATCTGGCCCAGATCGTTTATGTCCTGTACGCGCTGTCTTACTTCGCCGGACTGACTGCCATCGTCGGCATCATCATCAACTATGTAAAACTGGAGGACGTTTCTGGCACTTGGCTGGAAAGCCATTTTCGCTGGCAGATCCGCACCTTCTGGTTCGGTTTGCTGTGGGCCGTGATCGGCATTGCCACTACTTTCCTGCTGATCGGTTTCGCCATCCTGTTCGCCAACTTCTTCTGGATCATCTATCGCATCGTAAAAGGCTGGCTCAACCTGAACGACAACAAACCGATGATGTTTAATTAGCCGTCATACCGGCGCAGGCCGGTATCCGCGGTTTCATCAAACATGCAGTTGGTTTTGTCCGTGCGTTGCACGGGCTATTTTATTGACTGGATACCGGCCTGCGCCGGTATGACGGAGTGGTCGAGATGAGCAAGCTGCCTTGTGTTTATCTACTCGCCAGCAAACGCAACGGCACTTTGTACATCGGGGTTACTTCGGATTTGGTGAAACGAGTGTGGGAACACAAGAATCACGTGGTCGATGGTTTCACCAAGCAGTATGGCGTGGATCAACTGGTTTGGTATGAGGTACATGAAACGATGGAATCGGCCATTCAGCGCGAAAAAGCACTCAAAGAATGGCAGCGTGCATGGAAGCTGAAGTTGATCGAAGAGAATAATCCAGACTGGAATGATTTGTACGACTCGGTGTGTTAGGCCGTCATACCGGCGCAGGCCGGTATCCAGTGAAAAACAGCAGCCCGCGCGAAGCGCGGACAAAACAAAAGCATTTTGAATAACCCCGCTGGATACCGGCCTGCGCCGGCATGACGGCAAAAGCAAGAAGTGGACATGCTGAAAATCTACAACACCCTCGCCCGCGACAAGCAGGAATTCAAACCGATTGAACCCGGCAAAGTTCGAATGTATGTATGCGGCATGACCGTGTACGACTACTGCCACCTCGGCCATGCGCGCGTGATGGTGGTGTTCGACATGGTCTATCGCTGGCTGAAGGCTTCCGGCTACGAAGTCACCTACGTGCGCAATATCACCGACATCGACGACAAGATCATCAAGCGCGCGGCCGAGAACCACGAATCCATCCACGCGCTGACGCAACGTTTCATCGACGCGATGCACGCGGATGCCGATGCACTCGGCGTGCAACGACCCGACTTTGAGCCGCGCGCCACGCAATATATTCCGCAGATGCTGGCGATGATCGCGCAGCTCGAACAAAACGGCCTCGCCTATCAGGCGGCAGACGGCGACGTGAACTACGCGGTACGCAAGTTTGAAGGCTACGGCAAGCTCTCCGGCAAATCGCTGGAAGACCTGCGTGCCGGCGAGCGCGTGGATGTCGCAACCGACAAGAACGATCCGCTCGATTTTGTGCTGTGGAAATCCGCCAAAGAGAATGAAGCGGACGAAGTGAAGTGGGATTCGAAATGGGGCAAGGGCCGCCCCGGCTGGCACCTCGAATGCTCGGCAATGGGTTCCGAATTACTGGGCAACCATTTCGACATCCACGGCGGCGGCGCCGATTTGCAATTCCCCCACCACGAGAACGAGATCGCGCAGAGCGAAGGCGCGCACCAGTGCCAGTACGTGAACTACTGGATGCACAACGGCTTCGTGCGCGTGGATAACGAGAAGATGTCGAAGAGTCTGGGCAACTTCTTCACCATCCGCGAAGTGCTGAAAAAATACGATGCGGAAGTTGTACGCTTCTTCATCCTGCGCGCGCATTACCGCAGCCCGCTGAACTATTCCGACCAGCATCTGGACGATGCCAAGGGCGCGCTGACGCGGCTTTATACGGCACTGAACGGGGTTGCACTTGTGGGTCGGACTTCAGTCCGACAGGAGGCTGTCGGACTGAAGTCCGACCCACAAAAACAAGGGGACGTTGACTGGAACACTCCCTATGCCGCCCGTTTCAAAGCCGCGATGGACGACGACTTTAACACCCCCGAAGCCGTCGCCGTGCTGTTCGATCTCGCCAACGAAGTGAACCGTGCCCAATCGCCGGAAGCCGCCGCGCAACTCAAGGCGCTGGGTGGTGTGCTCGGTCTGCTGCAAAGGGATGCTCAAGAATTCCTGCAAGGAAGCACGACGACCGGTGGGTTGGACGACGCCGCGATCAACGCGCAGATCGCAGCACGCATCGCTGCCAAGAAAGCGAAAGACTTCGCCGAGGCGGACCGTATCCGCAAGGAATTGCTGGAAGCCGGGATCGTGCTGGAAGATACCGCGCAGGGGACGAGCTGGCGCAGG
>Ga0210046_1000826_pt1 | contig 27210 bp, 22 predicted proteins | sample CryGeyCG2114_250_FD_185461 | JGI IMG/M metagenome (GOLD analysis project Ga0210046, IMG submission 185461) | Groundwater microbial communities from aquifer - Crystal Geyser CG18_big_fil_WC_8/21/14_2.50 (SPAdes) (version 2) | ecosystem: Environmental > Aquatic > Deep subsurface > Groundwater ...
TGACGATGCAGCGCTACAAGGGCCTGGGCGAGATGAACCCCGAACAGCTTTGGGAAACCACGCTCGACCCCGAGGCCCGCACCCTGTTGCAGGTCCGGGTCGATGACCTGGCCGAAGCCGACGACATCTTCACCAAGCTGATGGGCGACGTGGTCGAGCCGCGCCGCGAGTTCATCCAGCAGAACGCGCTGAACGTGGAAAATCTGGATATCTGACCGGGGCGCAGGCGGCGCTTGGTGACCCCGGATGGATTCGAACCATCGACCTGCCGCTTAGGAGGCGGCCGCTCTATCCCCTGAGCTACGGGGCCGCTGCGCCGGGCGGCTTGGGGCATACATGCGTTGAGTCGCGCGATTAGGCAACCCGTGGCAACGCGGCGGGCCGGAAAAAGGTCGCGCGGGCGGGGGTGCGGGATCAACCCTTGGAGGGGGCGATGTTTGGCGCTAACAAGGCAGGAACCATCGCTGTGAAAGGTTCCCCGTGGCAATCGGCCCGCCCCCCCACCCGCGCCGCAGCCTGACCCTGCGCGATGTCTCCGAAGCGGCGGGGGTCAGCGAAATGACCGTCAGCCGGGTGTTGCGCAATCGCGGCGATGTCTCGGCCGCGACCCGGGATCGGGTGCTGGCGGCCTCGCGCGCGCTGGGCTACGTGCCCAACAAGATCGCGGGGGCGCTGGCCAGTCAGCGCGTCAATCTGGTCGGCGTGATCATCCCTTCGCTGTCGAACATGGTCTTCCCGGAAGTGATGACCGGGATCTCTTCGGTGCTCGACGATACCGGATTGCAGCCGGTCGTGGGGGTGACGAATTATTCGCCCGAGCGCGAGGAATCGGTGCTTTACGAGATGCTGTCGTGGCGACCCTCGGGGGTGATCATCGCGGGGCTGGAGCATACCGATGCCGCCCGAAAGATGCTGGAAAACGCCGGGATCCCGATTGTCGAGATCATGGACATCGACGGCACCCCGGTCGATAGCGCGGTCGGCATTTCGCACCGCCGCGCCGGGCTGCACATGGCCGAGGCGATCGTGGCCGCAGGCTACCGCCAGATCGGATTTCTCGGCACCAAGATGCCCGGCGACCACCGCGCCCGCAAACGGCTGGAAGGCTTTGTCGAGGGTCTGGCCAAGGCGGGGCTGAGCGTGGCGGATCGCGAATTCTATACCGGCGGCTCGGACCTGCTGAAAGGGCGCGAGATGACCAAAACCATTCTCGCGCGCCGCCCCGACCTTGATTTTCTCTATTACTCCAATGACATGATCGGGGCTGGCGGGTTGCTTTACTGCCTTGATCACGGCATCGATGTGCCCGGAAAGCTGGGCCTTGCGGGTTTCAACGGGGTCGAACTGCTGGATGGCCTGCCGCGCAAGTTGGCCACCATGGATGCCTGTCGGCTGGAGATCGGCCGTCGTGCCGCCGAGATCATCGCGGGCCTGCGGCCAGATGGTGTCGTGGGCGGCGAGGTGATCGAGTTGTTGCCGGTGATGGAGCCCGGCGATACCATCCGGCGGGTCTAGGGCTCAAGCGGTCAGTCTGTCGTTCGCTCTGCCGGTGATCCGCGCCACAACGATCTGCCCTTCGGGCTGATCGGCGGCAAAGCTGACTTCGGTGAACTGCTCGCTGCGCCCCATCCTCGGCCCTTCGGTCAGCACCCGATGCACCCGCCCGACCTGAAGCGCCAGGTGCTGCTCCAGCCGCGCCGCCCCCGCTGCGCGCAGCCGGGCCGCGCGCTCGCGGATCACCGGCCCCGGCAGTTGCGGCATCCGTGCGGCGGGTGTGCCGTTGCGGGCGCTGTAGGGAAAGACGTGCAGGAAGGTCAGCCCGCAGTCCTGCACCAGACGCAGCGAATTCGCGAACATCGCGTCGGTTTCGGTCGGAAAGCCTGCGATGATGTCGGCCCCGAACACCATGTCGGGGCGCAACCGGCGCGCCTCGTCGCAGAACGCGATGGCATCGGCGCGCAAGTGCCGCCGCTTCATCCGCTTCAGGATCAGGTCATCGCCCGCCTGCAACGACAGGTGCAGATGCGGCATCAGGCGCGGCTCGTCGGCGATTGCGGCCATCAGCGCCGGGTCGGCCTCGATGCTGTCGATCGAGCTGATCCGCAGCCGGGGCAGATCGGGCACCAGCCGCAGGATGCGCCGCACCAGATCGCCCAAGGCGGGCGCGCCCGGCAGATCCGCCCCCCACGAGGTCAGATCGACCCCGGTCAGCACCACCTCGTGAAAGCCCTTGGCCACCAGCCGGGCGATCTGCTCGACCACCACCCCGGCAGGAACCGAGCGCGAGTTGCCGCGCCCGTAGGGAATGATGCAGAAGGTGCAGCGATGATCGCAGCCGTTCTGCACCTGGACATAAGCGCGGTGGCGCCCGAAACCGTCGATCAGGTGGCCGGCGGTTTCGCGCACCGACATGATGTCATCGACCTGCACCTTTTCGGTGATGCCGATCAGATCGGGCGCTTGCAGTTTGGCCCAGGTGGCGGGCTGCATCTTGGCCGAATTGCCGATCACCCGCGCCACTTCCGGCATGGCGGCAAAGGTTTCGGGCTCGGTCTGCGCCGCGCATCCGGTGACGATGATCGCCGCCCCCGGATTTTCCCGCGCCAGACGGCGGATTTCCTGGCGCGCCTTGCGCACCGCCTCGGCGGTGACGGCGCAGGTATTGACCACCACCGCGTTTTCCAGCCCCGCCGCCGCCGCCAGTTCCTTCATCGCCTCGGTTTCGTAGAGGTTCAGCCGACAGCCCAAGGTGGCGAACACCGGCGCGTTCATCGCGCCGCCGCCAGAAACGCCGGCGTCAGCACCCCGTCGAACACATGTGCCACCGGCCCGGTCAGCCAGACGCCGTCGTCGCGCCAGTCGGCTTCCAGCACGCCGCCATCGACCGTGATCGTCACTGCCCGCCCGGTCAGGCCGCGCAGATGCGCCGCCACCGCCACCGCACAAGCGCCCGAGCCGCAGGCGAGCGTGATGCCCGCGCCGCGCTCCCACACCCGCATCCGCAGCCGGTCGGGGGCGGTGAGCGTGACGAATTCGACATTGGTGCGATCGGGAAACAGCGGGTCATGCTCCAGCGCCGCGCCGCGCCCGGCGACATCAACCGTCTCGGCGTCAGGCACGAAGAACACGCAATGCGGGTTGCCCATGCCCACTGCCACCGGATCGCCCGGCAGCGGCAGGTGCAAGGGATCGAGCGCGCGCGCCAGCGGCACCTCGGCCCAGTCGCGCTGCGGCTGGCCCATGTTGACGCTGACCAGCCCGCCTGCGCGCCGCACCGCGTGCAAATGCCCGCGGGCGGTGGCAATCGTCACCGCGTCCCGCCCCGCGCTGCGCAGCACGAAATCGGCCACACAACGCGTGGCATTGCCGCAAGCCCCGGCGCGGCTGCCGTCGCGGTTCCAGAAGTCGAGCGCGAAATCCGCGCCCTCGGCATCGCGGATTTCGGCCAGTTGATCAAACCCCACGCCGCGGTGCCGGTCGCCCAGCGCCCGCGCCAGCGCAGGCGTCGTGACCGCCGCGCGGCCGCGCGAATCGATCACCACGAAGTCATTGCCCAGCCCGTGCATTTTCATGAAGGCCAGACCCTTGGGGGGCGTCATCTTTTCCATCCGCCCGCTATAGCCCGGTCGCGCCGCATTTGCCAGATCTCGCCCGGCCTTGGCGATTTGGGCTTGCACTTGCCGCCGCCGCAAACTAGGTGACCGCGCAGGAAGGGCCGTTAGCTCAGTTGGTAGAGCAGCTGACTCTTAATCAGCGTGTCGCGGGTTCGACCCCCGCACGGCTCACCACTTCCACAGACATTGCTGCACCTGCCGAATTGCGGCCTGATTGGCCGTTTTCGCTTGACCGCTGCCGCGTCCTTGCCTAACCAGCCCGGATTGCGTGGGCCTGTAGCTCAGTTGGTAGAGCAACTGACTTTTAATCAGTAGGTCACGGGTTCGAACCCCGTCGGGCTCACCAACCGTTTTTGATCAATAGCACCGCCGTCGCGCGGCTGGCGTCCGGCGATCCCGAACAGGCGCTTGAACACCGTTCCGCCCAGCGATTTGTTCATCACCACGAAATAGGCAATCACCAGCGCGGACCGCAGCAGCGCCGGGCCGCCGTTCAGTTCCAATCCGCCCGCGGTGGTGTCGCCGGTCAACATCGCAATGGCGTATCCCGCGCCGTCGCCTGCCGCCCTGGCCCGGCGCGTCAGGCTGGCCGCAAAACCGCCATGAAACCACCCCGAAACGACCCTGTCCTGATCACGAGCCTGCCTGCTTTTCGCGGCATAACGCAAGGGTAGCGAGTGACAAAGGTCCGGCGGTGCGGAGTGTAACGCCCCCACCCAGCCCGTGCCGCCGGACCCCTTGCTGCAAATGGCTATGGCCTTCGGAGGCGGCCCCAAGACCCGCCTCCGAAGGCCTTATTTCTGGCCGCACCCGGTGCGCCCTACAAGAACCCCGGGGCCAGTTTGACGATCCCGGTCTCGAACCCGCGCCAGTTGCGCTGCACCGCGCCCAGCCGCTTGCGGGTGGCAGGATGCTCGGCTTCCAGCACGCCGAGGCGCACCAGCAGCGCCGCGATCACCGCTTCCGAGGCCCGGCTGGCGCCATCGACGATCTTCAGCGCAATTCCCATCCGGCGTTCCGGCACGATTGCGACAAACACCCCCTCGGCGCCGGTCTTGATTGCCACCCGGCCAGCCATGGCGCGCATCAGCTCGGTGCAGGCGCGACCCTCGCCCGCCACCAGTTCGGGGTAGGTCCGCATCGCCCCCGCCAGCCGGTGCGCGGCGCGCGCGCGGGTGGTGCCACTTTCGCTTGCTGCGGCAAAGAACGCCATGGCGCGGGCCAGACCGTGCACGGTGGTGGCAAAGTTGGGGGCCGAGCAGCCGTCGATGCCGAAGCCGGGGCTGGACTCGCCGGTGACATCCTCGAACGCCTCTTTCACCGCGCGCTGCACCGGGTGATCGGGCTCGACATAATCGGCGTGGCCGTGCAGATGCTTGTTAAGGGTCAGAAAGCCCGAATGCTTGCCCGAGCAGTTGTTGTGAATCTGGCAAGGTTCCTGGTGCGCACGGATCAGGCGGTCACGCTCGTCGCGATCATTGGGCTCGTGGCTGCCACAGCGCAGATCGGCCTCGCTCAGGCCAAGGTCGGCCAGCCAGTGCGTCACCATGCCGGTGTGCAGTGCCGCGCCCTGATGGCTGGCACACGCCAGCGCCACCTGCGCGTCGCTCAGACCGGCCGCAGCGGCCGCACCGCTTTCGATCAGCGGCAGCGCCTGGATCATCTTGCACGACGAGCGCGGAAAGATCACGGTCTGCGGATTACCCCAGCTCTCGACGATTCCACCGCTATCGTCACAAATCACGGCATGGCCAAGGTGGCTGCTTTCCAGCCGCCCGCCACGCCACAGCTCGACCATCGGAATTGCATCAGTCATCGTTGCCTCCTTCAGGGATGGGCGAATTCTTGCCCATGGGGCTTTCCCATTCTGCCCTTTCCGGGTTATCCATGGGATATCGGGTTGAATGGCCCGGCGCTACCGGAAAAGCTCAGACGACAACGGGCGTGGCGCAGACCGAGGCAGAAGGCAAGTGGAGGCTGGAACCGACATGACATCCGTTATTGGGCGCACCCTGACTGCGACCGCAATCGCCTTGGCGCTGGCCAGTGCGGCCCCCGCGAGCCATGCGCAGGAATCGACCAATCAGGTTGCCGTGATGACCGACTGGAGCGTGTTCACCGAAGAAAATCCCAAGGAATGCTGGGGGGTTTCCAAGCCCAAGGAAACCGTCAACACCCGTGACGGCAAGCCGGTTTCGGTGCGCCGTGGCGACATCCTGCTGTTCGTGACGTTCCGCCCCGGCAACGGTGCCAAGGGCGAGGTGGCTTTTACCGGCGGTTATCCGTTTGCCCCCGGCTTGACCGTCAACGCCACCATCGACGGCACCAGTTTTGATCTGTTCATTGATGGCGAATGGGCCTGGCCGGCCAGCACCGATGACAGCGCCATTCTGGTCGCGTTGAAGAAGGGCACGACCGCGGTGCTGACGGCGCGCTCGGCCAAGGGCACCAACACCAAGGATACCTTCTCGCTGCGCGGCTTTACCGCCGCCATGCAGGACGCCGAAAAGCGCTGCGGTTAGGCCGCCCTGCCCGAGGTTGCCATGACCACCCCCGCCCCGATCACCCCGGATGTCCTGACCCTGCCGCGCAAGCTGCCCGAGGGCGGCCCGGTCAACATCATCGGGCTGACCCGCGAACAGTTGCACGATGCCCTGATCGCAGCGGGAACCGAGCCACGCCAGGCGAAGATGCGGGTCGGGCAGATCTGGCAATGGGTCTATCACTGGGGCACGCGCGATTTTGCCGCGATGACCAACCTCGCCAAGGATTATCGCCGGTTTCTGGCTGACCATTTCACCATCACCCTGCCCGAGGTCGTGACCCGCCAGATCAGTGCCGACGGCACCCGCAAGTATCTGTTGCGCATTGCCGGCGGGCACGAGGTGGAAACCGTCCATATCCCCGAACAAGACCGCGGCACGTTGTGCATCTCAAGCCAGGTCGGCTGCACCCTGACCTGTTCGTTCTGCCATACCGGCACGCAAGTGCTGGTGCGCAACCTGACGGCGGCCGAGATCGTCGGGCAGGTGATGCTGGCGCGCGACGATCTGGGCGAGTGGCCGGTGCCGGGCGCGCCCAGGGACGAGACCCGGCTGATCAGCAATGTGGTGCTGATGGGCATGGGCGAGCCGCTTTACAATTTCGACAACGTGCGCGACGCCATGCGGGTGGTGATGGACAACGAGGGCATTGCCCTGGGGCGTCGCCGCATCACCCTTTCGACCTCGGGGGTGGTGCCCGAGATTGCCCGCACCGCGCGCGAGATCGGCTGCCTGCTGGCGGTCTCGCTGCACGCCACCACCGACGCGGTGCGCGACCGGCTGGTGCCGATCAACAAGCGCTGGAACATCGCGGCGCTGCTTGACGCGCTGCGGGCCTATCCGGGGCTGTCCAATTCGGAACGCATCACCTTTGAATATGTGATGCTGCAAGGGGTGAACGACACGCCCGAGGACGCCCACCGGCTGGTCGCGCTGATCCGCGGGATTCCGGCCAAGATCAACCTCATTCCGTTCAACGAATGGCCCGGCGCGCCCTACCGGCGCTCGTCGGGCAACCGCATCCACGCCTTTGCCGACATCATCCACGATGCAGGCTACCCGAGCCCGATCCGCACCCCGCGCGGCGAAGATATCATGGCCGCCTGCGGTCAGTTGAAATCGGCCACCGAACGGGCGCGCAAATCGCGCGCCGAGATCGCGGTGGCGGCCGGGCTTGAACCAATTGTTAACCAGGTTCAGCGAGCATGGCGGCATGGAACCGGAAACCCTGACGCTGAGACTGCCCCAAGCGATGCTGGCCGCCCTGCGCCGGATCGCGGCTGAAGACGATGTATCGGTCGGGCAGGTGATCCGCGCGGCGATAGCCCGCGACCTGACGCGCCGTAGCCAAGCGAAGATGCCCGTCAGGGCGGATGAGCGGCTCGTCGCTCCCTTGCGGGCGCTCCTCGCTGACGATTTCGCCTACGCAAAAACCTGGGGCGAACTGCAATCGCGGATCGCCGCCAAGGGCTATGGTCTGGCCGAATCAGGGGGCGGGTTGATCCTGTTCGAGCGCAACAGCGGCGCGCGGATGTGCAAGGGCTCCGAACTTGGCTATGGCTACGCCAGCCTGCTGCGCCGCTTCAAGACCCCCTTCCCCGGCCCTGCGCCGCGCTGGCGACCGGGTCTGGTGGGGGTCGCGCGGGCCGGTGCGCCGCCTTGACCCCTGCCGCCATCCTGCTACCCCTGCGGCATGACCGTGCCGCAGCTTGCCAATCCCGCCGCCCGCCGCCTGTTCCTGCACGCCCACGCTCTGGCCGAAGCGCCGGTCGGCCCGGCGTCGGGGGCCGATCTCGCCGATCTGATCGACCGCCTCGGTTTCGTGCAGATCGACAGCATCACCACGGTAGCGCGCGCCCATCACATGATCCTGCACGCTCGCAGGCAATCTTACCGGCCGGAAAACCTGACGCCCCTGCTGGAACGCGACCGGGTGCTGTTCGAGCACTGGACCCACGACGCCGCGATCGTGCCGACCCGGCATTTCGGCCATTGGCAGCACCGCTTCACACGCGACGCCAAGCGCTTGCAGGGCAACTGGCGCGCGTGGTTCCGGCCGGGCTATGAAGAACAGTTTGACGCCATTTTGCGTCGCATTGCCGACCATGGCCCGGTGACGGCGGCCGAAGTCGGGCAGGGCGAGGCGCGCGGCAAGGGCGGCTGGTGGGATTGGCATCCGTCAAAAACCGCTCTGGAATGGTTGTGGCGCACCGGGGCTCTGATGATCACCCGGCGCGACGGGTTCCGGAAGGTCTATGACCTGACCGAACGGGTGATCCCCGACGGGCTGCGCCACGCCGCGCCTGATCTCGCGACCACGGTTGACTGGGCCTGTGGCGCGGCGCTCGATCGTCTGGGCTTTGCCACGCCCACCGAGATTGCCGCGTTCTGGCGCGCCATCACCCCTGCCGAGGCGCAGGGCTGGTGCCGCAGCGCGCTGGCGCGTGGGGCTGTGATCGAGATCGCCGTTGCCGGGGCCGACGGTGCCTTGAAGCGCTGTCTTGCCCGCCCTGATGTGCTGGCGCTGGCAGCGGATGCGCCCGAGCCGCCCGCGCGCCTGCGCATCCTGTCGCCGTTCGACCCGATGCTGCGCGACCGCACCCGGGCCGAGCGCCTGTTCGGTTTCCACTACCGGATCGAGGTCTTCGTGCCCGAGGCGCAGCGGCGCTATGGCTACTACGTGTTTCCGGTGCTGGAAGGGGCGCGGCTGATCGGGCGGGTCGATGTCAAGGCGTGGCGTGACCAAGGCGTGTTGCGCCTGCGCGCCTTCTGGCCCGAGCCCGGTGTCACGTTGGGGCCGGGCCGGGTGGCGCGGCTGGAGGCCGAGCTTGACCGGCTGGCGCGGTTCGCCGGTTGCGCGCGGGTGGCTCTCATCCCCGGCTGGCAGCGCGAGGCGGCGGGCGACGGCGGGTATTTGGGCCAATGAGAATCCGGCAGCCCGGTCAGCACGGGGCGGGCCAGTCCGCGATTTCGGCCATCGCTTCTTCGGCGGTCTCGACGAAGCGGAACAGGGTCAGATCGTCGGGCGCGATGGTGCCCGCATCAGCCAGTGCCTGCCAGTTGATCACTTTTTCCCAGAACGCGCGGCCGAACAGCAGGAAGGGGATGCGCTTCATCCGGCCGGTCTGGATCAGGGTCAGGCTCTCGAACATCTCGTCCAGCGTGCCGAAGCCGCCGGGAAAGATGCAGATCGCCCGTGCCCGCATCAGGAAGTGCATCTTGCGGATCGCGAAATAGTGGAAGTTGAAGCACAGATCGGGCGTGACATAGGGATTAGGGGCCTGCTCGTGCGGCAGCACGATGTTGAGGCCGATCGAGTGGCCGCCGGCCTCTTGGGCGCCGCGGTTGCCCGCCTCCATGATGCCGGGGCCGCCGCCGGTGATCACAACATTCTCGCGGCCGTAGCTTTCAAGGCTTTTCTCGGTGATCAGGCGGGCAAGGTCGCGCGCCACCTCATACCAGTGCAGCAAGGGGGCGATTTCGGCCTCACTGGCATCGGGGCGGATGCGCGCACTGCCCATCAGCACTACGGTCGAGCGGATGCCACGCTCGTCAAGGATCAGTTGCGGCTTCAGAAGTTCAAGTTGAAGCCGCACCGGGCGCAGCTCTTCGCGGGTCATGAAATCGGTATCGGTGAAGGCAAGGCGGTAGGCGGGCGCGCGGGTCTGGGCGGTATCTGGAATGCGGTCGGCGGTGGCCACATCCTGGGTGCTGTCGCGGAATGGGTGGCTGCGGGGGTCGTCTTTCATGCCGTGATCCTTGCGCGGGAATTGCGGTAGCGGTGGCCTCGGTTTATAGGCGGGGTTTGATCATGACCACTCAAAAAGGAAAGCGCCATGTCCTTTGCCGCGCAAGAAGCCGTTATCGAAGCCGCCTGGGAGGCGCGCGACAGCGTCAGCCCGGCCACCCGAGGCGCGGTGCGCGAGGCGGTCGAGGCCACCCTGGCGGCGCTTGACGCAGGCCGCCTGCGGGTGGCGGAAAAGCGCGGGGCCGACTGGCACGTCAACCAGTGGGCCAAGAAGGCGGTGTTGCTGTCGTTCCGGCTGAACGACATGGCCACGATTTCTGGTGGCAATGGCGGCTCAAACTGGTGGGACAAGGTGCCTTCGAAGTTTCAGGGCTGGTCGGCGGACGACTGGCGTCGCGCCGGGATCCGCGCAGTGCCGGGCGCGATCGTGCGGCGCTCGGCCTACATCGCCAAGGGCGTGGTGCTGATGCCGTCGTTCGTCAACGTCGGGGCCTATGTGGGCGAGGGCACCATGGTCGATGGCTGGTCCACGGTTGGCTCTTGCGCGCAGATCGGCCGGAACGTGCACCTGTCGGGCGGTGTCGGCATCGGTGGCGTGCTGGAGCCGATGCAGGCCGGGCCGACCATCATCGAAGACAATTGCTTCATCGGCGCGCGCTCGGAAGTGGTCGAGGGCTGCATCGTGCGCGAAGGCGCGGTGCTGGGGATGGGCGTGTTCATCGGAAAATCGACCAAGATCGTCGATCGCGAGACCGGGGCGGTGGTCTATGGCGAGGTGCCGGCCGGATCGGTGGTGGTGGCGGGCTCGATGCCCAGCAAGGGCGGGGTCAGCCTGTACTGCGCGGTGATCGTGAAGAAGGTCGATGCCCAGACCCGCGCCAAGACCTCGATCAACGAGCTGTTGCGTGACTGAAGGCGCGGGCGCGGGTGCCCCCTCTGACGATCAGCCGTCCGTCAAGGCCAAGCGCCCGCAGCAGGTTTATACCCTGGCGGTCGAGGTCGGGCGCAAGGCGGGCGACGGTCTGCCCGACAAGGCCACCGGGGCGGGCCTCCTGATCTATGCCACCGGGGTGGACGAGGCCGAAGCGGTGCGCGAGACCGTGGCGCTGCTGAAAGCCGCCGACCTTGCCCCGCTCGATGTCTCGGGCTACGGCACGCTGGACGAGCGACTGGCGGCAGGCGACGAGATCGACGCCGATGAGCGCGCCCTGATGGACCGGGCGAGGCGCGAAAACTCGGTCATCGTGGCGCAGATGGAGCCGTTTTTCGATTAGGCCGCAAGGCTTGGTCCCGATGCGCCGGATTTCTCCTTTGCCCAAATATCCCACGGGGGTCCGGGGGTGTGAAACCCCCGGCTTCCTTCGGCGGCACTGGCGGCCGCGCCACGGTATCGCCCCGTCACACGCCGCCTTTCACGCCGCGCGGCGACCATCGCCGCGGCCCAGCAGCGCCAGCAGCGGCACCGCTTCGTAATCGAACAAGGTGCGGCGCGGCACCAAGGACTTGGCACCGGGTGCCGTGTGGCTGGCGCTGGCAAGGGCGCAGCCGTCACACAGGATCAGGTCAGGGGTGCCAAGGTCCAGCGACACGCAGGCGGTGACCGAGCGCCGGGTATCGAACAGCGCCGAACGCCCGTCGGTCAGATCACCGGCCCGGGCCAGAACCTCGTCTTCGGCAAACAGGTATTCGACCTCGGTCCCGCGCAACGCGACCTGCTGATCGGCCGAGACCAGCAGGTCGGCGTGGGTGGCAAAATAGGGCGCGCGCAGCAGCACCGGGGCATAGGAACCCCGGCCGGGCAGGGTCATCCGCCGCACCGATTGCACGGTTGCCGCCCCGGCATCGCGGGTCAACACCGTATCGCCGGGGCGCAGGCTGGCGGCCGCGCGATACCCCGCCGGCGTTGCCACCGGGGTGCGCAGCCCGATCCAGGGCGCGCGCTCGGGCGGGGTTTTGCCCGCCGTGGCGCCAAACCACAACAGCGCCGGGTGGCGCCGGGTGACAAAGGTGCCGCGGCACAGGGCGGTCAGATCGGCCAGCGGCAAGGGCAGGGGATCGCGGCCCCGTGCCGTCAGCACCTGACCGCTGTCGAGCAGCTCGTAGCGCAGCGCCCAGCGTCTGGCCGGGGCATTCCAGCGCAGGATCAGCCGCGCGGTGCCGGTCTCTTGCGGTAGCGGCCCCGGCAGCAGGTGGTGCGCCAGAGTGCCGCCCTGGCGGTGCAGGATGGCGATTCCTGCCGCCGGGTCGTGATAGACCGACAGCGCCCGCGGCCAGCCATCGCTGGCGCGGTAATCGAGCAAAACCCCGGCCCCGGCCAGCGGCAGCGCCAGTTCCAGCACCAGCGCGCCGCGCGTCAGCAGCGCTGCGGCACCGGGTGCCACTGGCGCGCTGCAATCCGAAAGGGCAATCCAGTCGGCCATGGCTTTCCCCCTTCCTCAGGCCGCCCGCGCGGCGGCAAACAGCACCTGGGCCTCATGGCTGCGCAAGGTGCGACGCGCCGAGGCGCTGTAGCCCGCCCCGGTGTCGGGGTCGATTTCGGGAAACAGGGTGCAGATTTCCTCGACGATGGCGCGCTCGAAACTGCGGGTGGTCTGTGGCCCGGGCAGGAAACTTTCGCTGGCCAGACCCTCGGACCAGATCACCTGATGGCGATCGAACAGCAAATGCACATACTCGACCGTGCCGCCCGCGCACACCGTGACAGAGCGGTCGTTGACCAGATCCCTGGCCGCCACCAGCACCTCGGTTTCACCAAACAGCAATTCGGCCAGACTGTCGCGCAGCAGGATGCGGTGCTGGGGCGAGACCTTCAGGGTGCGATGCGCGCCGAAGGTGCCCGCCCGGATCCGGATCGGGGCGAAAGTGCCGGTCGCCGCGACCCGGCGCCGCCCGCTCCAGCGCAGCGGCTGCGGCCCGTCGTCATGGGTCAGCACCAGATCGCCGGGGCGCAGATCCTCGACCGCCACCTCGCCGCCCGGCGTCAGGATGCGGGTGCCCGCCACGAAACACGGGATCGCGTTGATGGTGACCACGCCGGTATCGCTATGGCCCAGCCCGTCGCTGACGGTGTAGGTGAAATTCTGCACCTCGGTCTGGCCGTCGCCGACCACGGTAAAGGTGCCATCGGGGTTGAGCGTGATCTGCTGACCGGAAGGCAGGGTGATGGTCTGCCCGGCCACCACCGCCACGCCGTTGACATGGGTGATGGTCAGGGTGCTGCCGGTGTCGTTGGCCAGCACATCCAGCACACGCGTGCCATTGGGGTAAAGCGTCACGCTGTCGTCGGCCGCCACCAGCACGGTCTGGGCCGAATCGGCGGCGATCAGCAGGTTGGAATCCCAGCCGGAATCGCCGGTATCGGCAATCCCGATGCGGATCGAGTTCACCACCCCCGGAATGACCTGCATGGTCAGCGACAAGGTGACGGTAAAGCCGTCCATCTCGGTGTTGTAAAGGTCGGTGGTGTTCGAGGTCACCAGGTTCGGCTGGCTGGTGCCGTTGATGTTGGTGACGCCGGTCTGGCCGGTGCCGATGCTGATCGGCACCACACTGCCATTGACCCAGACGCCCACCACATCGTTGAACTGCGAGCCGGCGTATTCGGGGTATTCCTCCGAGGCGAACACGAATTGCAGCGTCATGGTATCGCCGGTCGGGATGAAATCGACATCCATGTAGGCAGCGTCGTAAGTCCTGCCCCCGGCGACGGCGTTGAACTGGGCGTTGTTGTCAATGCCTGAAGTGTTGGTCGAGGTGCCGGTGGAACGGTTGGGGTCGCCGCTCGACTGGGTAAAGCTGGCGGCGTTGCCGGTGGAAAGGATCACCCCGGTATCCGAAGGCGCAACCCCCGCCGCCAGATTGCCGTTGGTGTAGATTGCCGAGGAATTGGTCGCCCCGCTGTAGCTGGCCCCGGTGACGGTGACGCCATCGCCGAAGATGGTGTTGGCCATCTGCATCGCCGATGCGCCGGTATTGTAGCCCAGTTCGGCGCCTGTCGCCATGCCTGCCCCCTGCTTGCGGAAGGCAGCCCAGACGCACGTGGCCAACCGGTTGATCCGGTCTTGCCTCGTTACTGCTCGGGGGCACGTTGGCCCAGCGTCTGCCCTGCCTCAGGACGTATTGTTGCGCGCAGGATAGCCGCCCTTCGGGCTTTTGTCACCTGCAATCGGGCGGTGGTTGCAGGTCGCGAAAACCCGGCCTAATGCTGGCGCAATCGAAGCCATGGAAAGTCCGACCAATGCCCGCCCCCTGCCCGCCGCCCGTCGATCCCGTCGCCCTGACCGCCGATCTGATCCGCTGCCCTTCGGTAACCCCGGCCGAAGGCGGAGCGCTGACGCTGCTGGCCGGGTTGCTTGAACCCGAAGGCTTCACCTGCACCCGAGTCGACCGTGGCGGGGTGGCCAATCTTTACGCCCGCTGGGGGCGAAAGGGGGCCAACAAGAGCTTTGGCTTCAACGGCCATACCGATGTCGTGCCGGTCGGCGATGCGGCCGCCTGGAGCCATGATCCGTTCGGCGGCGAGATCAACGACGGCTGGCTGTGGGGGCGCGGTGCCACCGACATGAAATCCGGGGTCGCCGCCTTCGCCGCCGCCGCGGTCGATTTCGTGCGCGCCACCCCGCCCGACGGCGCGGTGATCCTGGCGATCACTGGCGACGAGGAAGGCGAAGGGGCCCATGGCACGGTGGCGCTGCTCGATTGGATGGCGGCGCAGGGCGAAACCATGAGCCACTGCCTGGTGGGCGAGCCGACCTGCCCCGAGGTGCTGGGCGAGATGATGAAGATCGGCCGTCGCGGCTCACTGGTAGCCAGGTTCACGGCGCGCGGGGTGCAGGGCCATTCGGCCTACCCGCAGCGGGCGAAAAACCCGGTCACCGCGCTGGTGCGGTTGATGGACCGGCTGGCAAGCCATAAGCTCGATCAGGGCACCGCCAGTTTCGACCCCTCGACCCTGGCGATCACCACCATCGACACCGGCAATCCGGCCACCAACGTCATTCCTTCGACCTGCCGCGCCACCGTCAACATCCGCTTCAACGATGCCCATTCCGGCGCTTCGCTGACCGCCTGGCTGCGCGGGCAGGCCGACACGGTGCAGGCCGAGACCGGGGTCGCGATCGACCTCAAGGTCAGCATCTCGGGCGAAAGTTTCCTGACCCCGCCGGGTGAATTTTCGGCGCTGATCGCAAGCGCGGTTCAGGCCGAGACCGGCGTGACTCCGGTGGCTTCGACCTCGGGCGGCACCTCGGACGCGCGCTTTGTGAAAAGCCACTGCCCGGTGGTCGAGTTCGGGCTGGTCGGGCGCACCATGCATCAGGTCGATGAGCGCGTCGAGGTGGCCCAGATCATCGCCCTGAAAGCGATCTACAGCCGCATCCTGCGGGACTATTTCGCATGACGGCAGTGATCACCGTCACCGCCGATATTGCCGCCTGCCGCGCCCTGCGCCGGGTGGTTTTCATCGAGGAGCAGGGGGTGTCCGAGGCCGACGAGGTGGACGATCGCGATGGCGAAGCGGTGCACCTGCTGGCCACGCGCGACGGTCGCCCGGTCGGCTCGGCGCGACTGCTGCGCCATGGCGACGTGGGCAAGATCGGTCGGGTCTGCGTGCTGAAAGATCAGCGCGGCACCGGGCTGGGGGCGGCCCTGATGCACGCCGCCGTGGCGCAATTTCGCGCCACCCCGGGCGTCACCAGAGTCAAGCTCGGGGCCCAGGTGCACGCCCTGGCATTTTACGAAAAGCTGGGCTTCAGCGCGGTCGGCGACGAGTTCATCGACGCCGGCATCCGCCACCGCGAAATGGTGCTGACGCTCTGACGGTGCGCTCATCGGTCCCTGCCGGTCCCGCTTCGCTTTGGCATTTCTTCTTTGTCCAAATACTCACTTCACCGCCGCCACCGGCGGGAGAAGCGAAGGTGAGTATTTAGGCAAAGAAGAAACCGGGCCGAGCGGGCGTTTGAAGCTGCGCGCGGCGCGTGTTAGGCAGGGGCATGGACCAGATACCCGGCAAAGACGATATCCTGAAGTGGATCAGCGACAACCCGACCCTGACCACCAAGCGCGATATCGCGCGGGCGTTCGGGATCAAGGGCAGTGCGGCGCGGATCGAGCTCAAGCGCCTGCTCAAAGAGCTGGACGATGACGGGGCATTGGCCCGGCGTCACCGCAGCTTTCGCGCGGCCGGCCAACTGCCGCCGGTCTCGATCCTGCAAGTGCTGGCCCCCGATGCGCAGGGCGATCTGTTTGCCCGCCCGCTGGAATGGCAGGGTGAAGGCACCGCGCCGCGCATCCTGCTGGTCACGCGCGCCTCTGATCCGGCCTTGGGTGCAGGCGACCGCATCCTGGCCCGGCTGAGCGAAGTTGCGGACGAGGCCCATTCCCATGAAGCCCGCTTGATCCGCAAGCTCGGGGTGAACCCCCTGCACCTGCTGGGCATCTTTCGCGCCGGTGCGGAAGGCGGGCGGATCATCCCGATCGACAAGGGCAGCGACAAGGAATGGCGGGTGGGCCGCGACGCGGCGGCGGGGGCGAAGGACGGCGAGCTGGTCGAGGCCGAAGCGATCGGCGAGCGCCGCCTTGGCCTGCCGCAGGCGCGCATCACCGCCCGGCTGGGCGATCCATCCGGCCCGCGGGCGGTCAGCCTGATTGCGATCCACCAGCACGGCATTCCCGACCAGTTCCCCGACGCGGTGATGGCCGAAGCCGATGCCGCGCTGCCGGTGGCGCTGGGGGCGCGCGAAGACCTGCGCCCGCTGCCCTTCATCACCATCGACCCGGCGGATGCCCGCGACCGTGACGACGCGGTGCACGCCCATGCCGATGACAACCCGGCCAATCCCGGCGGCCATGTGGTCTGGGTGGCGATTGCCGATGTGGCGCATTACGTCCGCCCCGGATCGCAGCTTGACCATGAGGCGCGCAAGCGCGGCAACTCGACCTATTTTCCCGACCGGGTGGTGCCGATGCTGCCCGACACCCTGTCGGGCGATCTGTGCAGCCTGCACCAGCATGTCGATCGCGCCTGCCTCGCGGTGCGGATGGTGCTGGATGCGCAGGGCGAAAAGATCAGCCACCGCTTCACCCGCGGCCTGATGCGCTCGGTCGGCAGCCTGAGCTACCGCGCGGTGCAGGATGCGATCGACGGCCACCCCGATGCGGACTGTGCCGCGCTGCTGGAGCCGGTGTTGCGACCACTCTACGCCGCCTACGAGGTTACCAAACTCGCCCGCGCCCGGCGTCAGCCGCTGGACCTCGATCTGCCCGAGCGCAAGATCGTGCTGTCGGACGACGGCAAGGTCACCTCGGTCGCTTTTGCCGAACGCTATGACGCGCACAAGCTGATCGAGGAATTCATGATCCTCGCCAATGTCGCCGCCGCCGAGGAGCTGACCCGCCTGCGCCGCCCGCTGCTGTTTCGGGTGCACGAGGAACCCAGCCGCGAGAAACTGGACGCGCTGCGCGAGGTGGCCGAGGCGTCGGGCTTTACCCTGGCCAAGGGGCAGGTGCTGAAGACCAGCCACCTCAACCGCCTGCTGGCGCAGGCCGAGGGCACCGAGTTCGACGAGCTGATGAACATCACCACCCTGCGCTCGATGACCCAGGCCTATTACAACCCGGAAAACTTCGGCCACTTCGGGCTGGCGCTGATCTCTTACGCCCATTTCACCTCGCCGATCCGGCGCTACAGCGACCTGATCGTGCACCGCGCGCTGATTGCCGCGCATGGCTGGGGTGACGACGGGCTGTCGGCCGACGACATCGAGACCCTGTCCGAGACCGCCAGGCTGATCTCGGACACCGAGCGGCGCAGCATGGTGGCCGAGCGCGACACCTCGGATCGCTACCTTGCGGCCTATCTCGCCGACCGGGTGGGCAGCGAGTTTTCGGGCCGGATCTCGGGGGTGCAGCGCTTCGGGCTGTTCGTGCGGCTGGACGAGACCGGGGCCGACGGGCTGATCCCGATCCGCAGCGTCGGGCGCGAGTTCTTTCATTACGACCCCGCCGCGATGACCCTGGTCGGGGCCGACAGCGGCCTGACCATCGGCATTGGTCAGCGCGTCACGGTGCGGCTGGCCGAGGCGGTGCCGCTGACCGGCGGCTTGATGCTGGAGCTGCTGGCGATCGAAGACCGGGCCCTGCCCGCCGGGGCCGGGGCGCGGCGCGGGCGCTATGCGCCGCGCAAGCCCGCCCATGCCGCGGCCAAGGATGCCAGGCTCAAGCGCAAGGTGATGCGCAAGCGCAAGTGAGTAGAGGCGGCTCGGCAAGGCTTCGCCACCACCGGCAGCGTTTGCTTTCCGCCGCCCGGCAATCGCGCTAGATTGGCACTGACGGGTGCAAAGAGGGATGGTTTCATGCGGCTCATGGCTGTGGCGATTTGGCTGCTGGCAACCACGGCTGGGTTCGCGGCCCCGGTGCAGGGGCCGCACCATCTTGCCCCGCAGACCCAAGGAGATGAAACCTTGACCAAAGTGGCTGGAACCGAGCAGGGCCTGACCGCCTGGATTGCCGGCTTTCGCGGCCGCGCTCTGGCGCACGGCATTGCGGCCTCGACCTTTGATCAGGCGTTCCGCGATGTCCGCTATAACCCCGAGGTCATCGACAAGGATCGCCATCAGGCCGAATTCACCAAGACGATCTGGGATTACCTCGATATCGCCGCCTCGGACGAACGGGTCAGCAATGGTCAAAAAGCGCTGCGCCAATACCGCAAGCTACTGGCGCGGATCGAGGCCACCTACGGCGTCGAGAAAGAGATCGTGGTCGCGATCTGGGGGCTGGAAAGCTCGTATGGGGCGCGGCGCGGCAAGTATTCGCTGATCGAGGCGCTGGCAACATTGGCCTACGACGGGCGGCGTGGCAGGTTCTTCGAGCAGCAATTGCTGGCGGCGCTGCAAATTCTGCAACATGGCGATGTGCGCCCGCAAGACATGACCGGCAGTTGGGCGGGGGCGATGGGGCATACCCAGTTCATTCCGACCTCGTATCTGCAATTTGCGGTCGATTTCACCGGCGACGGCAGGCGCGACATCTGGTCGGACGACCCGGCCGATGCGCTGGCGTCAACCGCCGCCTATCTGGCGCGGTCCGGCTGGCAAAGCGGGCGGCCGTGGGGGCTCGAGGTCACGTTGCCGGTCGGTTTCGACTACAGCCAGACCGGCAGCCGGGTGAAAAAGCCGGTGGCCGACTGGCAGGCGCTGGGGGTGCGCTCCACGTTGGGCGGGCGGTTGCCCGACCACGGGGCTGCCACGCTGCTGCTGCCCGCTGGCGCGCGCGGCGCGGCCTTTCTGATCTTTCACAACTTCACGGCGATCGAGGCCTACAATCCGGCCGATGCCTATGTCATCGGGGTGGGCCACCTGGCCGACCGCATCAAGGGCGGGCCTGCGATCCAGGCCGCCTGGCCGCGTGACGATCGCGCCCTGCGGCCCGACGAGCGGCTGGAGCTGCAGGCCCTGCTGGCACGCGCCGGGTTCTACGGCGATGCGGTGGATGGCAAGATCGGGCCGAACACGGTGGCCGGGGTCAAGGCCTTCCAGCGCTCGATCGGCATGGTGCCGGATGGCTATGCCAGTCTCGACATCCTCAAGCGCCTGCGTCAGACGACCTGAAGGGGCCGTCACCGCCGCCCTGACTTCTTCTCTGCCCAAATATCCGCAGGGGGAAGGGCAGGCGCAGCCTGACCGGGGGGGCGCAGCCCCCTACCTTGCCTGATCGACTCACTGGAACCATGCCGCGCCGCAAGCTAAGGTGTTCCTGTTTTGTTTCGGTGAGCCCCCATGCCCTTCGTCGAGCTTTCAGCGACTTCGAACTTCACCTTCCTCACCGGGGCCTCGCACCCCGAGGAACTGATGATCCGCGCCCATGCCCTGGGCCTGCCGGGCCTGGCGATTGCTGATCAGAACTCGGTGGCGGGGATCGTGCGCGCCCATGTCGCGGGGCGCGAGATCGCGCGCGAAACCGGGTCCGCCCCGCGCCTGATCCCCGCCGCCCGCATCGTCACCCGCGAGGGTTTCACCCTGACGCTGCTGCCGCGCGACCGGGCGGCCTGGGGGCGGCTGTGCCGGCTGATCACCCTGGGGCGCAGGCGGGCGGTCAAGGGCATCTGCGATCTGGGGCTGGAGGATGTGCTTGATTGGGGCGCGGGCCACGAGATGCTGCTGCACCCCGCCGCCTACGACCGGCAGGCCGAGGCCGAGCGGCTGATCGTGCGTTTTCCCGGTCAGGTCAGTCTGCTGGTCGCGCCGCGCTATGACGGCCAGGACGCCGCACGCTTCGCCCGGCTGGCCGACCTCGCGGCGCGGCTGGGCATCCCGGCGGTGGCTTCGGGCCTGCCGATCCTGCACCACGGCGCGCGGCGCAGGCTGGCCGATGTGCTGACCGCAATCCGGCTGGGCCTTCGGGTCGAGCAACTGGGCCACCGCGCCCTGCCCCATGCCGAGCAGCGCCTGCGCTCGCAATCCGAGATGCTGGCCCTGTTTGCCGGGCACGCGGCCATGGTGCAGGCCAGCGCCACCCTCGCCGGCCGGCTGAGCTTCAGCCTTGACGAACTGCGCTACGAATACCCGTCCGAGAGCACCGGCGATGAGACCGCGCCGCAGCGCCTGGAGCGTCTGGCCCGCGCCGGGCTGGTCTGGCGCTACCCGGCGGGGCCACCGCCCAAGGCGCTGGCCCAGCTTGACCACGAACTGGCGCTGATCACCAAGCTGCACTACGAGCCCTATTTCCTGACGGTGCACGACATCGTGCAATTCGCCCGCGCGCGCGGCATCCTCTGTCAGGGGCGCGGCTCGGCGGCCAATTCGGTGGTGTGCTATGCGCTGGGCGTGACCTCGGTTTCGCCCGAGATCGGCACCATGGTGTTCGAACGTTTTGTCTCGGAAGCGCGCGACGAGCCGCCCGACATCGACGTCGATTTCGAGCACGAGCGCCGCGAAGAGGTGATCCAGCACATCTATGCCCGTTACGGCCGCGAACGTGCCGGGCTATGCGCCACGGTGATCCACTATCGCGGCAAGCGTGCGGTGCGCGAGGTCGGCCGGGCGATGGGGCTTTCGGAAGACACCCTCGCCGCCATGTCGAGCCAGATCTGGGGCTGGGGCGGCAAGGGCGTCAATGATGCACGGCTGCGCGAGATCGGGCTTGACCCCACCGACCCGCGCCTGACCCGGACGCTGGCGCTGATCGAAGAAATCCAGGGCTTTCCCCGCCACCTGTCACAGCATGTCGGCGGCTTCATCATCACCGCCGGGCGCCTTGATGAGCTGGTGCCGATCGAGAACGCCAGCATGGAAGACCGCACCGTGATCTGCTGGGACAAGGACGATATCGACGCGCTTGGCATCCTCAAGGTCGATATTCTGGCGCTGGGCATGCTGTCGTGCCTGCGCCGGGCCTTCGCTCTGATCAAGCACCACCACCACACCAGCTACAGCCTGGCCACCCTGCCGCCCGAAGATCCCGCCACCTACGACATGCTGTGCCGCGCCGACAGCTTGGGGGTGTTTCAGGTCGAATCGCGCGCCCAGATGAATTTCCTGCCCCGGATGAAACCGCGCTGCTTTTACGATCTGGTGATCGAGGTCGCGATCATCCGGCCGGGGCCGATTCAGGGTGACATGGTGCACCCCTATCTGCGGCGGCGTAGCGGGCAAGAGGTGGTCAGCTTTCCCTCCGATGCCCTGGGCCGGGTGCTGGGCAAGACCCTTGGCGTGCCGCTGTTTCAGGAACAGGCGATGCAGATCGCGATCATCGGCGCGGGGTTTTCACCGCTTGAGGCCGACCGGCTGCGCCGGGCGCTGGCCACCTTCAAGAAGCACGGCAATGTCACCGACCTCAAGGAACGCTTTCTGGCCGGCATGGCTGCCAATGGCTACGACGATGATTTTGCCACCCGCTGCTTTGCGCAGATCGAGGGCTTCGGCTCTTACGGTTTTCCCGAAAGCCACGCCGCCTCGTTTGCCTTTCTGGTTTATGCCTCGGCCTGGATCAAGTGCCACCACCCCGGCCTTTACGCCTGCGCCTTGCTCAATTCCCAGCCGATGGGGTTTTACGCCCCGGCCCAGATCGTGCGCGATGCCCGCGCCCACGGGGTGCGGGTGCTGGCCCCCTGCATCAACGCCAGCCAATGGGACAACGTGATGGAACCCGACGGCAGCGGCAATCTGGCGCTGCGGCTGGGCTTGCGCCAGATCAAGGGCCTGGCCGAGGACGAGGCGCTGTGGCTTGCCGCCGCTCGCGGCAATGGCTACCGCACGGTGCACGATGTCTGGCGCCGCGCCGGAACCACCGCCGCCACCCTGACCCGCCTGGCCGAAGCCGATTGCTTTGCCGCCCTTGGCCTTGCCCGCCGCGACGCGCTGTGGCAGGCCCGCGCCCTCAGCGGCCCCGAGCCCCTGCCGCTGTTTGCCGCCGACCTCGACGGCGAAACCCTGGCCGAGCCCGCCGTCACCTTCGCCGCGATGACGATCGGTGAACAGGTGGTCGAGGATTACGCCAGCCTGCGCCTGACCCTGCGCGCCCACCCGCTGGCCCTGCTGCGCCACATCCTGACCCCCGCCACCGCCTGACCCTTCTTCTTTGCTCAAATACTCCCGCCGGAGGCAGCCTCGCCACCCGCCCCGACCGGCGGCCAGGGGCGCAGCGCCTCGGCGGCAATCCAGGCTTGCACCCAGTCGGGCAACATGGGGCTGACCGCCGACTGCCCCATCGCCGCCAGCAACGCCTCGGGCGGCACGATCCCGCTGTTCGAGGTGATGGCCGCGCGCAGCAGCATCTGGCTGGTGCATTCGCCCGCCTTCCACATGCTCTGCTCGATATAAAGGAACCGCGCGTCCCAGCCGATGCAGCAACTGACCATCCTGACCCGGTCGAACAGCTTGACCCGCCGCCGATAGCGCGTGCTGTTGCCTGCCACCGCCATGCCCCAGCCATTTGCCGCCAGCGCCCGGTGCAGCCCGTTGCGCTGGCCAAGCGGCACCCGCCCGAGATCATAGATCGTCAGGGTGCGACCGTTGTTAAGCTCGCGCCAGGGGTCCAGATCCCAGGGCCAGCAGATGTGGTGGCTGACATGCACCCCGAGAAACGGCAGTGGTGCCGCGCGGAACTTCCAGAGCTCCTTGAACAGACGAAAAAAGGGATACATCGCAGCCTCCTTGCGCGTCTGCCCTGCCCTGTGCTGCCCGCCGCGTCAAGCCGGACGCTGCGCAAGACAGTTGCCCTTCGGGCGCATCAAGGATACCAAACCCACAACAGTTTGTGCCCGGAGCGCCCCCATGACCTCGATCCTGCAAATCCTGCTGCTGATCCTTGATGTCGCGCAGTTCATCATCATTGCCCACATCATCATGAGCTGGCTGATCAATTTTCAGGTGCTGAACCTGCGCCAGCCGCTGGTGGCGCAGCTTTGGGATGGTTTGAACCGCCTGCTGGAACCGATCTATGGCCGGGTGCGCCGGGTGCTGCCGGTGATGGCCGGGCTTGATCTGGCGCCGCTGGTGGTGCTGCTGGGGATCTTTGCGCTGCGCATCGTGATCCGCAACAACGCGGGCCTCTTTCTCTGAGCGCGGGGCCATGCAGCACAGTCGCGCCCTGCTGGCTTCGGTGTTCGGCTTTGCCGCCTTCCGGCCGGGGCAGGAAGAGATTGTCGCCGCCGTGCTGGCGGGGCGCAACACCCTGGCGATCATGCCAACGGGTGGCGGAAAATCGCTATGTTTTCAGCTACCTGCCCTGTGCCATGACGGCGTGACGGTGGTCATCTCGCCGCTGATTGCGCTGATGCGCGATCAGGTGCGGGCGCTGCGGGCCGCCGGGGTCGAGGCCGGGGCGCTGACCTCGGGCAATACCGACCATGAGACCGAAAGCGTGTTCGAGGCGCTCGATGCCGGGCGCTTGAAGCTGCTCTACATGGCTCCGGAACGGCTGTCGGCACCCGGCACGCTGACCCTGCTGCGGCGCATCGGGGTGCGGCTGATTGCGGTGGACGAGGCCCACTGTGTCAGCCAGTGGGGCCACGATTTCCGCCCCGACTACCTGCGCATCGGCGATCTGCGCCGCACCCTTGGCGTGCCGCTGGCCGCCTTTACCGCCACCGCCGACGCCGAGACCCGGGCCGAGATCGTGACCCGGCTGTTCGACGGGGTGGTGCCGGAAACCTTTCTGCGCGGCTTTGACCGGCCCAATATCCACCTTGCCTTCGCGGCCAAGGATACGCCCCGCCGCCAGATCCTCGATTTTGCCGACGCCCGGCGCGGTCAGTCCGGGATCGTCTATTGCGCCACCCGCGCCAAGACCGAAACCCTGGCGCAGGCGCTGTCTGAGGCCGGTCACACCGCGCTTGCCTATCACGCCGGGATGGATGCCGAAGATCGCCGCCACGCCGAAGTGCGGTTTCAGCAGGACGACGGGCTGATCGTGGTCGCCACCATCGCCTTCGGGATGGGCATCGACAAGCCCGACATCCGCTGGGTCGCGCATGCCGATCTGCCGAAGTCGATCGAGGGTTACTATCAGGAAATCGGACGCGCCGGGCGCGATGGTGCGCCCGCCGAAACCCTGACCCTCTATGGCCCCGACGACATCCGCCTGCGCCGCAGCCAGATCGACGAAGGCGCGGCCCCGGCCGAGCGCAAGGCCGCCGATCATGCCCGGCTCAACGCCCTTTTGGGGCTGGCCGAGGCGGTGGGTTGCCGCCGTCAGGTCTTGCTGGGTTACTTTGGCGAGGCTTCAACCCCCTGTGGCAACTGCGATATCTGCGATCAGCCGCCGGAAGTGTTCGACGCCACCGAAGCCGTGCGCAAGGCGCTGTCGGCGATGCTGCGCACCGATGAATGGTTCGGCGCGGGCCATCTGATCGACATCCTGACCGGCACCGCCACGCCCAAGGTGATCGAGCGCGGCCATGACCGGCTGCCCACCTTCGGTGTCGGGCGTGATCTTTCCAAAGCGGCCTGGGGGGCGGTGTTTCGCCAGATGATGGGTCGCGATCTGGTGCGCCCCGACGTTGAACGCCACGGCGCGCTGCGTATGACCGAGGCCGCGCGCCCGATCCTGCGCGGCGAGGCCTGCATCACCCTGCGTCGCGATTCGGTGCAAACGGCCATCGCGCGCCCGGTGGCGCGCGCGCAGGTCGCCGACACGGACGCAGCCTTGCTGGCCGCGCTCAAGGCCAAACGGCGGGCGCTGGCCGCGGCGGCTGCCGTGCCCGCCTACGTGATCTTCCCCGACCGCACCCTGATCGAAATGGCCGAGCGGCGGCCTGCCAATCTGGATCAGATGGCGCGGATTTCGGGTGTGGGGGCCAAGAAACTGGCCAGTTTCGGCACGATCTTTCTGGCGGTGATCAACGGCGACGCGGCCCCGCTGCATCCGCAGCGGCTGCGGCTGGCCGGGCGGGACGCGGGCGCGCTGTTCGACCGGCTGGCCGAGGCGGCGCTTGGCCTTGCCCGCGGCGCAGACGGCACCGGCAAACCGCTTAGCCTGTCGCAGACCGCCCTGCGCAAGATCGCCGAGGCCCAGCCCGCCACCCTGGCCGGACTTGACCGTGCCGGCGGGCTTGGCCCGGCGCGGCTGGCGCGGTTCGGGGCGGCCTTGCTGGCGGTGCTGCGCGACGCCTGATCCGGCCGCCCGCCGTCAGGTTCCGGTCAGCGCTTCGGCTTCGGGTTGCAGCGCCACCGCATCCTGCGGATGAAATTCGGCCAGCGCCTCGGTAATGGCCGTCTTGCGCAGGGGTTTGGTCATGTAGCGGTCGATTCCGGCGGCCAGGATGCTGGTATCGTCGCCGTCCATCGCGTGGGCGGTCAGGGCGATGATCGGCACATGGCTGCGCCCGCCTTCAAGGCTGCGAATCGCGGAAGCCGCCTCGCGCCCGTCCATTTCGGGCATCGAGATATCCATGAAGATCAGATCGGGGCTCAGGCTCTGATACAGTTCGACCGCCTCGCGGCCGTTGCCCGCAAACGTCAGATCAATTGCCATGTCCTTGACCATCTTGCGGAAAACCAGTTGGTTGGTGCGGTTGTCTTCGGCCGCCAGCACCCGCATCAGGCGCGCTTCGGGTTCGGCGGCAGGGGCGGCGGCGGCGGCAGGCAAGACCACCGGGGCCGACAGCGCCTGCAAGCGCGCGTAAAGGTCGGCGCGCAGGATCGGCTTTTGCAGGATCGCCGCCAGATCGCCCGCGCCGTCGCTTTCGCGCGCGGCGGCGGGGTTGGATGACAAGAGCACGATCGGCATGCCCCAGCCGCCCGCCCGCGCCCTGGCGGCCAGCGCCAGCCCGTCCATTTCCGGCATCTCATGGTCGGTCAGCAGCACGTCATAAGCTTCGCCCCGTGCCAGCGCCGCCAGCGCCTCGGCCCCGCTGCGGCACAGCGTGACCGCAACGCCGCAACTGACCAGTTGACGCTCCAGAATGGTGCGGTTGATGAACTGGTCATCGACCACCAGCGCGCGCTTGAGGGTGATCGGCAGCCGCGGCGTTGCGTCATCTTCTGCCACCGGCAGCGCCAGCCGGAACCCGAAGCACGAGCCGCGGCCGGGCTCGCTGTCCACCCAGACCGCACCGCCCATGCGCTCGATCAGGCGGCGGCTGATCGCCAGACCCAGGCCGGTGCCTTCGAACTTGCGGTTGGCTTCGCTTTCGACCTGATTGAATTCGCCGAAAATGTGATCAAGATATTCCGACGCGATGCCGATGCCGGTGTCTTCGACCGTGACGTGCAACTGCTGATTGCCGGGCTCGGCCTCGACCCCGACCACCCGCACCAGCACATGCCCGGTCGCGGTGAACTTGACCGCATTGCCCATCAGATTGGTCAGCACCTGACGCAACCGCCCGGCATCGCCGACATAGCGGGTGGGCAGGAACATGTCGAAATCTATCATCAGATCCAGCCCCTTGGCCCGCGCCCGGGGTTGCAGCAGCATGGTCACTTCGTGGATCACGCGCTCCAGATCGAAGGGTTCGGGGTGCAGGGTCAGACGCTCGGCCTCGATCTTGGAATAGTCGAGAATGTCGTTGATGATCACCAGCAGCGCCTCGCCAGACGAGCGGATGGTTTCGGCAAACAGGCGCTGTTCCTCGCTCAACCCGGTGTCGCACAGCAGTTCGGCCATGCCGACCACGCCATTCATCGGGGTTCTGATCTCGTGGCTCATGTTGGCAAGGAAGGCCGACTTGGCGCGGTTGGCGGCCTCGGCGGCCAGACGCGCGGTCTCAAGTGCGGCCTGCTGCTGCTTGGCGGCGGTGATATCGACCCTGAGACCGACCCGCCCGCCATCCGGGGTTTCGTGCTCGATCACCCGCAGCCAGCGA
>Ga0210046_1000828_pt1 | contig 27108 bp, 33 predicted proteins | sample CryGeyCG2114_250_FD_185461 | JGI IMG/M metagenome (GOLD analysis project Ga0210046, IMG submission 185461) | Groundwater microbial communities from aquifer - Crystal Geyser CG18_big_fil_WC_8/21/14_2.50 (SPAdes) (version 2) | ecosystem: Environmental > Aquatic > Deep subsurface > Groundwater ...
GGCCGCGCACGATTTCAATTGAATCGGGCCGAGAAAGTGTTCGTTTGATTTGGTTTTGTTGGTGCATCCCAATATGATAGGGAAAGACGCCTTATTTGTCCAGATTTATGTTGGGGTAAAGGGCAGCCCTAGCCCCTGCCTAAAAAAACCAAGGAAATAAAATGGAAGTATCACGCATCCGGGCGTTGCGCGGCCCCAATCTGTGGAGCAGACGCACGGCGATTGAAGCCATTGTGACATGCAGTGAATGTCTGATCGGGGATAAGCCCGACTTCGAATCCAGACTGCGCGTACGGTTCCCGGAAATCGGTTCCTTGAAGCCTGCGGGTCACGAAGAATCCATTTCCATCGCGCACGCTCTGGAGTTCGCCGCTCTTGGGCTTCAGGTGCAGGCCGGATGTCCGGTGACCTTCAGCCGCACTGCAGCGACGACTGAGGCAGGGGTATTCCAGGTCGTGGTCGAGTACAGCGAGGAGCAGGTAGGCCGACTCGCGCTCGAGCTCGCAGAAACGCTTTGCCTCGCCGCAGCGAACGATACGCCCTTCGACCTCGCCGACGCCCTGGCACGCCTCGCGCGGCTGGATGAAGACGAACGCCTCGGACCCAGTACCGGGGCCATCGTTCAGTCCGCAGTGACGCGTGGAATTCCTTATCGGCGCATGACTTCGGGCAGCATGGTGCAGTTCGGCTGGGGTAGTCGACAGCGCCGTATCCAAGCCGCCGAGACAGACCGTACCAGCGCTATTTCCGAGGCCATCGCCCAGGACAAGGAACTGACCAAGATTTTGCTCGATGCCGCCGGAGTTCCGATACCCCACGGGCGGCCCGTGTCGGATGCCGAGGACGCTTGGGCGGCGGCCTGCGAAATCGGCGGCCCGGTGGTGATAAAACCCCAGGATGGCAATCAGGGCAAAGGCGTCGCCGTCAATATCGAGACCCGTGAACGCGTGCTGGCGGCCTACACCGCCTCCGCCGAAGTCAGCTCCGAGGTCATGGTTGAACGCTACATTCCCGGCTATGACTTCCGCCTGCTGGTGGTGGGGAATCATCTCGTTGCAGCGGCGCGCCGCGACCCTCCCCAGGTGATCGGCGACGGCGTTCGTACCGTCCGCGAACTCGTCGAGCAGGTCAACAGCGACCCACTGCGCAGCGAGGGACATGCGACCTCACTCACTAAAATCCGCTTCGACGACATTGCCCTGGCGACGCTCGCCAAACACGGCCACGCCGCAGATTCAGTACCCGCCAAGGGCGCGCGCGTAATGCTGCGGAACAATGCCAACCTGAGCACGGGCGGATCGGCGACCGATGTAACCGACGATGTTCACCCGGAACTGGCGGCACGCGCCGTCACAGCCGCCCAGATGATCGGGCTCGACATCTGCGGCGTGGACGTGGTGTGTGACAGCGTACACAAATCGCTTGAGAAACAAGGTGGAGCCGTGATTGAAGTCAACGCCGCTCCGGGCTTGCGCATGCACCTCGCGCCCTCGTTCGGAAAGGGGCGCGCGGTCGGCGAAGCGATTATCAATAGCCTGTTCGCCGAAGGCGAAGATGGCCGCATCCCGGTGGTGGCGGTTGCCGGCACCAATGGCAAAACCACCACCGTGCGCCTGATCTCTCACCTTCTCAACGAGAAGGGGTTGCGCGTGGGCATGACCAACTCGGATGGCGTCTACATCGAGGGACGGCGCATCGATACCGGTGACTGTAGTGGCCCCAAGAGCGCCCGCACCGTGCTACGCCATCCCGATGTCGATGCCGCAGTGCTCGAGACCGCGCGTGGAGGCGTGTTGCGCGAAGGGCTGGCATTCGACCGCTGCAACGTGGCGGTAGTCACCAACATCGGCATGGGGGATCACCTCGGGCTCAGTTATATCAGCACGGTCGAGGATCTGGCCGTGGTGAAACGGGTTATCGTCGAAAACGTTGCTCCTGGCGGCGTTGCAGTGCTCAACGCGGCTGACCCGATCGTGGTAAATATGGCCGATGCCTGTCCAGGCTCGGTGATATTCTTCACCAACGATCCACATCATCCGGTCATGGCCACTCATCGTGCGCGCGGCCTGCGTGCGGTGTACGTGGACGGTGACGCCATCGTGGCCGCCGAGGGCTGCTTCGAGCATCGCATCCAACTGGCGCAGATTCCTCTCACCCGGAATGGCGCTATCGGCTTCCAGGTCGAGAACGCGATGGCGGCGATCGCCGCTGGCTGGGCACTGGGTCTGGACTGGGAAACACTCCACGCCGGACTGGCCTCGTTTGTCAGCGATGCGGCATCCGTGCCCGGGCGCTTCAACCTGTTCGACTACCGTGGCGCCACCCTGATCGCGGACTACGGGCACAACCCGGATGCCATCCAGGCGCTGGTGAAGGCCGTCGAGCAGATGCCGGCGAAGCGGCGCGTAGTGGTCATCAGCTGCGCGGGCGACCGGCGCAATGAGGATATTCGCCAGCAAACCAGGATTCTGGGGGAAGCTTTCGATACGGTGATCCTGTATCAGGATAAGTGCCAGAGGGGACGTGCCGACGGAGAAGTGCTGGCGCTATTGCAGCAGGGCCTGGAAAAAGCCAGCCGAGCCACGGCGATCGAGGAAATCCGCGGTGAATTCCTGGCCATCGACACCGCTCTGGCGCGCCTCGAACCAAGCGACCTGTGCCTGATCCTCATCGACGATGTGGATGCCGCGCTGGCGCATATTGCGAAACGGATTGCCCAAGGTTGAGAATTTTACCGCGACCTGTAGGAGCGGCCTTGGCCGCGATAGCTCCCAATCGCGGCCAAGGCCGCTCCTACATCCCCCGCCCCTCGCCCCACAACAGCTTGTGCAGCTGGATTTGCAGCCGCACCGGCAGGTTATCGCGCAGCATCCATTCCGCCAGCCTCGCTGGCTCAAGCTGAACCCTGGTCTTGTTCCGGCAATATGGCCCGCCCAAGCGAACGGGGGTATAGTTACCCAATCAAAAAAGGGAAAGCCATGAAACTCGAACAAACCATCCAACAGCATGTGGAAAAGCTGCCGCTACCACTCCAGGGTGAAGTCCTCGACTACGTGCTGTTCCTGGAGCAAAAATCCCGTCGAGATTGCGCTGACGACCAGCAGCGCCGCATGAAGCTCTCCAGCACCCTGGAACGGCTCATCGCCCTCAACCCCTTCGCCAAAGCCAATCCCACCCGATGGGAGCGTGAACAGCGCGAGGATAGCGCCTTGCCGGGCCGCGAATAGCATGGTGCTGGCCGACAGCAACATCCCCTCTACGCCACCCAGCCGGAACACGCCAAGCTGCGCCAGTGGCTGCTCGACACTCTGCCCAAGGTTTCAATCATCAGCCAGGTGGAAATTCTCGGTTACCATAAACTGCAAAATGCCGAGCAAGCCGCCCTCACTGAATTACTGGACAACCTGGAACTGGTTACCTCACCCCAGCCTGCTACGAAATTGCCATCCAGTTGCGCCAACGGCAGAAACTCACTCTCGGCGATGCGCTTATTGCCGCCACCTGCCTGGAGCAGGGTTACACCTTGGCAACAGCCAACATCGGGGATTTCGGCTGGATTGAGGAACTGAAAGCATTCAACCCGCTGGAAACAGGTTGAAGCCAAAGATCATTTCGCTGGGAGTGGGTGGGGATAAATAACTCCGTCCCCTTTTCCTCTGGTCGGCTGTTCTAACCCATGCCCTTCCTCTCATCCCCGCTCGAGCGTAAAATAAAGCCTTGTACCAAAGGGGGAGGCACCATGCTGGATGAACTGAAATTACCTAAAACCCTTGCCAGGCGGCTAGAGAAAGTCGCGGCAATTGCCCATGTCAATCCTGAAACCATCATCAAAACCGCGCTCAAAGATCGGCTCGATTACATGGAATGGAAAGAAAACGCCATTGCAGAAGGACAGGCAGACTTGGACGCCGGCCGCACAGTAACCACTGAACATCTGCGGGCCTCGATCAACACACAACGGGCCAATCGTGCCAAGCGCAAAAAAGCGGCTTGAATGGTCGGCTCGCTCAGAACTGGATATACTGGCGATAGACCAGCATATAGCCTCAGAAAACCCCACCGCAGCGCAACAGGTCACTGACTACCTCATCACCCAGGCCGAACTGCTGACACGCTTCCCGCAGACTGGCCGCATCCCCAGACCCGGCGCACCGCGCGAACTGGTTTTTACCCGTTACCCTTACAACTTGATTTATCGAATCACCAGCGCCAAGGTAAGAATTCTCAGAGTAATCCACCAATCACGCCAGTTTCCTTAATCCGAGCAACAACAGGGCAGCAACAGAACAAACGGGACAGGGGGCAGACCACGGTTCGCTGGTCTTTACCCATCACAAAACCGTGGTCTGTCCCCTATTATTATAAGCGAAGCGCATTGCGCCGCATGTTTCTCAAATACGGTGCAATGCGCTTCGCTTGTTGCACCCTACATGAACTCAGGACTTATTTCCCCCGCCCCTCGCCCCACAATAGCCGGTGCAACTGGATTTGCAGCCGAACCGGCAGATTGTCGCGCAGCATCCATTCCGCCAGCGTCGCGGACTCCAGTTGTCCTTGGGCGGCTGAAAACAGCACCGGGCAGCGGTCGGCGACGCACCTCTCGCTCAGCACCTGTTTCGCCCACCGGTAATCTTCTTCGCCGCACAACACGAATTTTACTTCGTCCTGCGGTGTCAGCAATTCCAGATTTTTCCAGCGGTTTTTCCCGGCCTCGCCCGAACCGGGCGTTTTGATGTCGAGTATCCTGGAAACACGGGGATCGACTTTGGAAATATCCATGCCCCCGCCGGTTTCCAGCGACACCGAATAGCCCGCGTCGCAAAGCTGCTGCAACAGCGGCAGGCAATTCTTCTGGGCCAGCGGTTCGCCACCGGTCACGGTGACATAGTGGGGGTGATATTGAGCCACCTTGTCGAGTATTTCCGGTAGAGGCAGGGGTTCCCCTTCCTGAAAAGCGTAGGTGGTATCGCAGTAGGTGCAGCGTAGCGGACAGCCGGTCAGGCGAATGAATACCGTGGGCAATCCGACGCGGCTGGTTTCGCCTTGGAGAGAATAGAAGATTTCATTGATCCGCAGGCTGGGCTGCGGGACTGCGTTATTTGGTACTGGCAAGACGCTTCTTCGCCAGTTCCGCAGCATTGCTGAGCGGATATTTCGCCACGATGCTTCCCAGCGTTTTTCTCGCCGCCGCCGCTTCGCCCATGCCCTGCTGGCAACTGGCGATATTCAGCAGGGCATCCGGCACCTTGGAACTGTTTGGATACTGGCTGACCAGCTTTTGCTGGCTGGCGATCGCATTTTTGTAATCGCGCAAATTAAAGTAGGAGTTGCCGATCCAGTAGTAGGCACTGGGGGCAAGGTGACTGTTGGGGTAGGTTCCGACAAAGCTCTGAAAACCGTCGATGGCACCTTGATAATTGCCCGCCTTGAACAAACCCAAGGCGGCGTCATACGCCGTGGATTCGTCGACGATGACTGCGCCAATCGGGGCCTGATCGGGGGAAACTGGCTTGGAGGAACCCGCCTGACTAGACGCATCCGCGACGGGCCCGCCGGTCTGCTCCAGCTTGCGCAGGCGGCTGTCGAGATCGACATAAAGATCGCGCTGCCGCTTTTGCGTGGTTTCAATGTCGTGGGCATGCACTTCGATTTGTCCGCGCAATGTGGCCAATTCGGACTTGAGCGCATCCAGTTGGGATAATAACGCCACCCCTTGAGAACGAGCCGTGTTTTCCATTTGCGCGACGCGCTCCTCCATGCCTTGAATTTGCTGCTGCAGCACTGTAATTTTCTGGTGGGCTTCGTCATCCGAAAACAGGCCAGCAGTGCTCAGCGAAGCACATCCCAAAAACAGGGTCAGGAAGAGCGCAAGTCGGCGCATTTTTTATTCGCCCTGATAAACGATATCGGAGCGGCGATTTTCCTTCCAGCAGGATTCGTCATGGCAGGTTGCGCGGGGTTTTTCCTCGCCGAAGCTGACAGTCTCGATCTGGCTGTTAGGCACGCCGTACACGTTCATCATGTTCTTCACGCTGTCGGCACGACGGTTGCCCAGGGCGATATTGTACTCGTGGCTGCCCCTCTCGTCGGTATTGCCCTGCACCGCCACCTTGGCATCCTTGTGGCTGGTCAGGTACTTGGAGTGAGCTTCAACCATCGGCTTGTACTCAGCCTTCACGTCCGACTTGTCTAAGTCATAATAAACGCTGCGCTTGGAAAGGATGTTACTGGGATCTTTCAGGGGATTGGCTGTCACCGACTGCTGACCGGTAGGCTTGGCGTCCGCGCCAGCTTGAGTCTGAGCCGCAGCTCTATCCTCGACCGCCGCCTGGGGCTGGTCCTTTACGTCCTGGCCGGCACAAGCAGCCAACAAGCTAACCAACAAAGTGCTTAACAATACTTTTTTCATCTTTTCCACTCCCTCTGATTAATTGAATTAATTTGAACTCCGCACATCGCGTGGGCACAAAAACGGTGCCCACCCTACATGGCTAATTCTTCAACAACGGCCCCCACTCTGGCTCGCGCACATCTCCAGCTTGGGTGGACAGCCGCTGCTTCACCCGGCCATCGCTCGAAACTGCGGCCAGGACTCCACGCCCTCCAATTTCCGTGGCATATAGTAGCATTTTGCCGTTGGGCGCGAAACTGGGTGCTTCATCCATGCGAGTATCGGTAAGCACCTGCATCTGGCCCGATGCCAAGTCCTGCAAGGCTACATGAAAGGAAGAACCGCTGACGCGCTGGATAAAGGTGAAGCTCTTGCCGTCCGGGCTGAAGCGGGGGGAAACGTTGTAATTGCCCTCGAAAGTCAGGCGCTGCGCGCCGCTGCCGCTAACAGACATGCGGTAGATCTGCGGGCTGCCACCCCGGTCCGATGTGAATATGATAGCGGCGCCGTCTGGCGAAAAGGACGGCTCGGTATCGATGCCTGAACTGTAGCTCAGGCGTTTCACACCGCTACCGTCGGCATTAATCAGATAAATCTGCGAACTGCCATCCTTGGTTAGCACAATGGCGAGCTGCTTGCCGTCCGGCGACCAAGCTGGCGCGCTGTTGTTGCCCTTGAACTGGGCCAGCACCTGGCGCTGGCTGCTGACCAGCGATTGGACGTAAATGATCGGCTTTTTCCGCTCGAACGAAACATAAGCCAGCTTGGCGCCGTTCGGCGACCAGGATGGAGAGATGATTGGCTCTTTGGAAGCCAGCACCGTTTGCGCGCCGTAGCCGTCCGCATCCGCTACCTGCAGCTCGTAGTGCGAGCGGCTCTTGACGATGTAGGCGATACGGGTACTGAACACGCCGACATCACCGGTGAGTTTCTCGTAAATCAGATCGGCGATTTTGTGCGCAGTGGCGCGCGTCTGGGCGCGGTCAATCACATAGCTGTAGGCGTCGAGCTGCGCCTGTTTCACCGCATCGAGCAGGCGGAAACGCACCTCCAGTTTGCCGTCGGATCGCGGCAACGCGCTGCCGACCGCCAGTGCGTCGGCACCGCGAGTGCGCCAGTCCGGGTAATTCACCTCGGCCAGCTCGTGCGGCTCGGGCCTCACCCCGGCGGGATCAACGATCTTGAACAGGCCGCTACGCTGCAAATCCGCCGCAATCACGGCGGTAATACCCTGCGGCAGGGCGTTTTCGCCGGCAAAGGGTACGACCGAAATCGGTATCTGGTTAGCGCCGCTGCCGACGATTTCGATCGTAAGCGCCGCATGAGCCAATGGCGCCAGCAACAGCCACGCCGCGCCAACGAGTAATTTTCTGAATATCATTCCAATTCCTTTAAATCGCGTAATTCGTAGGGCGTCAAAAGCTGCGCGCATTGCGCCGTATGTTGCTCGAACACGGTGCAATGCGCTTCGCTTATTGCACCCTACATGAACTATCCCCTCACCCCAGCTTTACTCGTTCGGTCGAAACTTCAATTTCAATTCCCTGAACCGCCCGATCAGCGCCGGGTCGGTCGGCAAAGGCAACGGCGAAGCCTTGCGTATGGCTCGCTCCACTGCGTTATCATATGCCGGGTTGCCGCTGCTGCGCGACAATTTCACGTTCAGCACCTCGCCCGTCGGTATCAAAGAGACCTCGAACTCGGCCTGCGGGTTCCCCACCATATCCGGCGGCATCACTACGAAACGCCGGATATGACTGCTGATCCGGCCAATCGCATCGTTCATCAGGCGCGCCTGAGCCGTTGCCTGAGCCGCTGCCCGGGCCGCCATCTGCGCCACCATCTGCTGGTGCGCTGCCTCCGCTGCTTCCCGCTGTTTGCTCAATGCCGTCTGTTCAGCTTCCAGCTGGGCGTGCTGCTCCTTCAACGCCTGCTCTTTCAGCTTTTTCTCTTTTTTCTCTGTTTCAGCCTTTTTCTTCTCTTCTTCCTTGAGCTGCTTTTCCCTTTCTTTTTTCTTGTCCTTGAGCTCAATGTCGGCCTTGACCGGCTTGGGCTGCTCCAGCTTGGGTTCCGGTTTTGGAACGGGCTTGGGTTGCGGTTTAGGCTCTGGAAGAGGTGCCTGTTCCGGTTCGGGTGCCGGTTTGGGCACCGGCTTGGGAGCGGACGTGGGCAGGCTGTTCCACAATTCAGCCATGACCGGCGCGGCTTCCTTCGTCTGCCAGTTGACGCCGAACACCAGCACGGCGGCAAAGATCAGATGCACCAGGACAGCCAGCGCGATTGCCCATTTCCTGCCCGGCTCCTTCCGTTCTGCTGGCGGCATCATCCCGCCCTGGGCCTGGCCAGGAGCCCGACTTTTTTCACCTGATTGCTCTGCAGCACGTCCATCACCTTCAGCACTTCCTCGTAACGCACGCTTTTATCCGCCGAGATCACCACCGCCTGCTCGGGATTGCGCTCTTGCTGCGCCTTGACTGCATCGACCAGCTCATCCTGGCTGACTTTGTGCGCCGTATTCGATTTTTCCAGGTCGCGCAAGTGCAGACTGTTGTCTTTGCGAATCTCCACTTCCAGCGGCGCCACCGGGGGCTTGAGCGATTGTCCGACCGAGGGCAGCTCGATCTGCCCTGGATTGATCAGAGGCGCCGTAACCATGAAAATAATCAGCAGCACCAGCATCACGTCGATGTAAGGCACGACGTTGATCTGGTTGATAAAGCGGCGGGGGCGGCGGCGCATCATCATTTATACGCCCGTCTGCCTTTGCAGGATATTGGAGAACTCCTCCATGAAACTGTCGTAGCGGGTCGCCAGCCGGTCCACGTCGTGGGAGTAACTATTGTAGGCGAGCACTGCCGGGATCGCCGCGAACAGGCCCATCGCGGTGGCGATCAGCGCTTCGGCGATGCCCGGCGCAACGTGCGCCAGCGTCGCCTGCACCACGTTGGAGAGGCCGCGAAAGGCATTCATGATGCCCCACACCGTGCCGAACAGCCCGATGTAGGGGCTGACCGAACCGACCGAGGCAAGGAAAGCGAGGTGCTGTTCCAGCGCATCCAGCTCGCGCTGGCAGGCCGCTCGCATGGCGCGACGCGTGCCGTCCATGACGACGCCGATATCCATCCGCCCCTGGCGCTTGAGCTTGAGAAATTCCCTGTAGCCGGCCTCGAAGATTTTTTCCATGCCCACCACCGGCGTCCTGCCCGAACTGCTGCGCTGGTACAGGTTGTTGATGTCAGACCCGCTCCAGAAAGCGTTCTCGAAACTATCCGCCTCGCGGATGGCGGCGCGAATGGCAAACATCTTGCCGAAAATAAAATACCAGGATAAACCCGAAGCCAGCAGCAGGGTCAACAGAACCAGCTGCACCACGACGCTGGCGTTGGTGATCAGGCTTAAAAAAGACAGGTCTTGCGTAACGTTCACGATATCCTTTCAATTCGTTCTCTGACCGGGGCGGGAATTTGCACCGGCTTGAATGTTTGCCCATTGACGCAGACCACTTTGACGCGCGCCTTCACCAGCACGCCGTTTTCGGGATGCTCCGCCGTCTGGTCAAGCTCGATCCAGCTGCGGCCTGCCGCATGAAAACGCACCGTCACCGTCAGCAGGTCGTCAAATTTCGCGGGGCGCAGGTATTCTACCTGCACTGTGCGCACCACGAAAATTACGGAATGGTCGCGCAGCAGTTCCGTTTGCCCGAAACCCTTATCCCGCAGCCATTCGGTGCGGGCGCGCTCCATAAACTTGAGGTAGTTGGCGTAATACACCACGCCGCCGGAATCGGTGTCCTCATAGTAGACTCGCACTGGCCAGGTGAACATCACTGCTCCCACAGCTCGCCGTTCGGGCCCTTCGACGGCGCCGCCAGCCCGAAATGCAGGTAGGCGGTTTGCGTCGCCACCCGACCGCGCGGCGTACGCATCAAATAGCCCTGCTGGATCAGGTAGGGCTCGAGCACATCCTCGATGGTGTCGCGCTCCTCGCCGATGGCCGCCGCCAGATTTTCCACCCCGACCGGGCCGCCTCCGAACTTCTCCAGCACGGCCTGCAGCAGCTTGCGATCCATCATGTCGAGGCCGGCCTGATCCACGTCGAGCATGAACAGCGCGTCGTCCGCCACCTCCCGCGTCACCCTGCCGTCGGCCTTGACCTCGGCGAAATCGCGCACCCGGCGCAATAGCCTGTTTGCAATTCTGGGCGTGCCGCGCGAGCGCTTCGCAACTTCCTCCGCACCGTCTTCGGAAAGTTCGACCTTCATCAACCGGGCCGAACGGGCCACGATCAGCTTCAACTCGCCGTGGGTATAAAATTCCAGCCGCGCCACGATGCCAAAACGGTCGCGCAACGGGTTAGTCAACATGCCGGCGCGAGTCGTGGCGCCGACCAGAGTGAAGGGCGGCAAATCCAGCTTGACCGAACGCGCCGCCGGCCCCTCGCCGATCATGATGTCGAGCTGGAAATCTTCCAGCGCCGGGTAGAGGATTTCCTCCACCACCGGGGAAAGGCGGTGAATTTCGTCGATGAACAGGACGTCGTTGGGTTCGAGATTGGTCAATAGCGCGGCCAGATCGCCGGGCCGCTCCAGCACCGGCCCGCTGGTCTGGCGCAGGTTGACGCCCATCTCGCGGGCGATGATGTGCGCCAGAGTGGTCTTGCCCAAGCCCGGCGGCCCGAACAGCAACACGTGGTCGAGCGATTCGCTGCGACCGCGCGCCGCCTGGATGAAAATCTCCAGCTGCTCGCGCGCCTTCTCCTGGCCGACGTATTCTTCCAGCAGCTTGGGGCGCAAGGCGCGCTCGGCCGCTTCTTCCCGGGAAGAAATCGGCGCAGCGGAAATGATGCGGCTGCCCGCCTTGAGATCGTCGGTTTCGATCATGACGGTTTATTTGCCCGCTTCCAGCGCAAGGCTGGCAAAATCCAGCGGGTCATGCAGATGGCGCTCAATCACATCGACCATCACGGCCACATCCAGTTTTTTGTATTCATGAACCAACACGTTGCGAAACCCCACCATCCCTTTCATGTTTTCCATCATTCCGGCAGGTATCAGTCCGGCGCGATGCAACAAAGCGAAAGCATCGGCGCTATCTTGCGGCAAACCCAGTTTCCGGTTTTTTATCAAATAATTGGCAATGTCGATGGTCAGCTCGCTCATTCTCTGCAAGTTCATCCCGATGGCGTCCTGCTTGAGATAATCCTGTTCGAAGGGCTTTCCGCTTTCCATGACGTAATATGCACGAACTTGCGCGATGCAGCGCTCGATGCTGATTTTCTTGTTCAGGATAATTTCGTTCATACGTTGTAAAATCTCCCGCTACGCAAGCCCTCGGACAGCACTTCCGCCCTTTCCTCATTGAGTTTCTGATAAAAGGACAACGTCAGCATCTCGAACTCCTCCGCCGCGTATTCATCGGCAGTGTAAATACGTCGATCCGCCATCACCACCTCTTTCTGAAAAACGGTGGAAACCCGGCGCAAATTCAGCAAATCCACAGATTTATGCAGCAGGGACGATAATTCAGTCTGCGTTTTAATGAGATCGATCACCCCCAGCATTTTAGCCATTTCCGGCGGCAGCAGCAGCGCAATATCCACGTCGCTGTCCGGCCATTCGTCCTCGGTGCCATAAGAGCCAAACAGGTAAATCGCCTGCACCCCAGGATGGCGGGGAACGATAACCGCAACGATGCCGTTCGTGTCCACGATCCGCTTCATCCTAGAAACCTCAGTTGGACGGGGTGGAGTGTGCGGTTATGGGGGTGCAGGGCAAGGCACAACAACGCGGAATGGTTGTTCCATTCCAAGGAGTTGTAACGCCGCCATGCGCCGCCAGAACCGTGCAATCCACCCCGTAGCGCACTCACCCACCGGGTGAAACGGTAAATCATGAAAAAGCTTATTGAAATCACGCTGGTAAATATCCAATCAAGCGGTCAACTGAGGTTTCTAGGTTCATGCTTTGGACAACAATTTTAACGCCTGCCGGATGCTATCCGACACACTCAAATCCTGCGGCAACTGCTTCACCGCCCAGCCAGCTTCGCGCTCGCTGTAGCCCAGCGCAAGCAGGGCGTTGAGCGCATCGTCGCCAATGGGGTGCGTTTCGGGCTTGCCCGGCAAGGCTGAGGATACCGCGCCCGGCAGTTTGTCGCGCAGCTCCAGCAGCAGGCGCTCGGCGGTCTTCTTGCCGATGCCCGGAATTTTGGTCAGTCGTCCCACTTCCTGAACGGCGACGACATGGGACAACTCGGCGACCGACATGCCGCTCAGGATAGTCAGCGCCAACTTCGGCCCGACGCCACTGATCTTGAGCAACTGTCTGAAAGCAGCACGTTCATCATGGCTGGCGAAACCGTAAAGCTGATGAGCATCCTCGCGCACGATCAGCTGGGTGTGCAGCGCGACTTTTTCGCCGATGGCGGGAAGGTTGTAGAAGGTGCTCATCGGCACGTCGATTTCGTAACCGACGCCGCCCACGTCCACCAGCACCAGCGGGGGGTGCTTTTCGAGCAGGGTGCCGGCGATTCTGCCTATCATTTGATGTCCAATATTTGACGAATCTTGTTATCAAGCTCATTTCCAGCGGGTAGATTTGGCCCCGAGATAAATCTGGCTGAAAACTCAGCCAGCTTGAATCGCACGACTCTGTTCCTGACCAGTTTTCTTACCTGCCCCGGCGGAACAGGATCACCCAAATCGTAGGTAAAGACCGTAATGATGTCTTTACCCGGCACATCTACGGTGGGTATGTCCGAACCAATAATTTCTTCAAAACGCTGGTAGACAGGCTCTGGCACGATGAAGAACAAGCCGTTTTTTACAAGTGAAGATTTCGAGTAAACAAGACTTTTGCGGATAATTTGCGGCATCAGCCGCTTATGAACATTGGCCCAATTCAAACCATGAGCGGACGGGGGGATGACCGGTTTTTTGTCCCGCGCGGCATACCATGCATCGCGGTAGTTCCCGGTAATGTCTATGCTCTGAACCTCGATGCCAACGTATTCTATCAATTTGCCGTTTTTGATGTGGGCAAGCACCCAATCCATGCTCATTTTGCTCAGCTTAACTTCCCTGCCGGAGTTCTGGCCCAATGCGACAACGCAATTGAGTGAGTTGCTTGCCTTCTTGAGATATTCATCGAACAGCATGAACGGAAGCTTGCCGAACGCATCCTCTGACACATGCCGGATCGTTTCGTAATTGTTTGCATACAAACGATTGGGGCAGATGATGACATCTTGCCCCGCATTGGAAACCGAACAGGTTCCATAACAAATCGTGTTCGTGTGATCGAACTTGCTACAAGCACGGCCAGTAAAGGGACAGGCATTCAAGCCCCAGAATTTTCTGGCTTTCGGTGTAATGTCATTGGGCGCGTGGCCGAACACCTCAATCAAACTACGGGGATTTTTTTGGCCCATTTTTTACGCAATCAGTTGTTTGATCTTTTCGCCAATAGCTTTCGCCATCAGCGGTGGAACAGCATTGCCTACCTGTTCGAACTGCTGGGTAAGATTGCCTGTAAATATATATCTATCTGGAAAGGACTGGATTCTCGCCGCTTCGCGGACAGAAATAGCGCGATCCTGCGTCGGATGGAAAAAACTGCCCCAATGGGGATCGCATTTTGTCAGAATAGTTGAACAAAGCGCGTCGGGATGCAGCCTTCCATAACGCTTCGTATGGTCGCTCCTCCGGGCTCGCTTTAAGCCTTCTGGCAACATTTCATGAGGAATGTCTCGCCAGCTCCCTCCTTGCGGAATGTATTTCAGCCTATCCAGGTTTGCCGACCCCAGCTTTGCACAAGCGTGGTTATAAATTCTTTCCGAACCTTCCCGAAGGATCCCTTGCAAGTCTGACTGTGGGTCAATTGAATATTCAGCGCCGTGTATCGCCTGTCCCGGAACAAGCTCGGGCAAGTCTGAAATGGCATCCCATACTGTTGCCTGATTCAGTAAATGCTGTGAAAAAAGAGGGTGTATTTGCAGGCATAGCTCTTTTGCCCCGGCAAAATTAGCTACCGCCCGCGCATCATGAGTCGGTTCTGGAAACTCGATTTTTCCGCCATCGCGAAGGGCGATAAAGATAGTCCTGAAACGCATTTGAGGAATTCCATAATGACCCGCGAACAGAATCTTGTGGGCAACGGTGTACCCCATCCCCTCCAGATGCTTATAGATGGCATCGACGACCGTACCCTTACCCAAAGAGACCAAGCCTGGGACATTCTCAATCAAAATTGCCTTGGGATGAAGAATGTCAGCAATCCGCAAATATTCTTTGAACAAGTTATTTCGCTGATCGTCCAGCGTTCTTACGGGCGCATTGATTGAAAATCCCTGACAGGGCGGCCCCCCCGCGATCAAGTCCAATTCTCCCGGCTTCAAGCCCGTTAATTCGAGAATGTCGTGCTCGGATAATTCGCGAATATCGCTAGTGATTACGTGGGTTTTTGGATTGTTTTTGGCGAATGTTTCCGCATAAACGGGATGAATATCGGAACCCAGAATGGATTCAAACCCAGCCATTTGCAGACCGCAAGTCAAGCCACCCGCGCCGGAGAAAAAATCCACGGATTTCATTTCCGCACCTTTACCCGACAAACAACTTTTGCATTAACGGCTAACGTCATTTGACCAGCCTTCCATTCTTCATGCGGAAACCGACGGTTGCCAGCTTGCCCAGCCCCTGCCCGCCATGGGCGTGGCAGATGGCGCAAGCCAATGCGTCCGCCGCATCGGCCTGGGGGTCGCCTTCGAGCTTCAACAAGCGCCTGACCATATCCTGCACCTGTTCTTTGGCCGCGTGACCGTTGCCGACCACGGCCTGCTTCACCTGCAAGGCCGTGTATTCCGCCACCGGCAAATCCTTCAGGATCGCGGCGCAGATCGCGGCACCGCGCGCCTGCCCGAGCAGCAGGGTGGACTGGGGATTGACGTTGACGAACACCTTTTCTACCGCTACCTGCTCCGGGCTGTAAGCGGCGATCACTTCACCCAGGCCGTCGATAATGGATTTCAGCCGCTGCGGCAGTTCCCCGGCCGGTGTGCGGATGCAGCCGCTGGCAATATAAACTAGCTGCTGGCCCAGCTTGTCGATTACTCCAAAACCCGTCACTCGCAAACCAGGGTCAATGCCGAGGATGCGGATGGCTTATTCCTCGTCCATGACGGCAGTGGTATACACTTCCTGCACGTCGTCGAGGCTCTCCAGGGCATCGAGCAATTTCTGCATTTTTGCCGCGTCGTCGCCAGAAAGCTCATTCTCGTTGGCCGGTTTCATGGTGACTTCGCCCAAGTCGGGCTGCAAGCCGGCCTTGGCCAACGCCCCCTTGACGGCAGCGAACTCGTAAGGGTCGGTGACCACCTCAAAACTGCCATCGTCGTTCGTGATTACGTCCTCGGCACCCGCTTCCAGGGCCGCTTCCACCAATTTGTCCTCGTCCGTATTGGGGGCGAACAACATCTGCCCGCAATGCTTGAACAGAAACGCCACCGAGCCATCGGTGCCGAGATTGCCGCCGTTCTTGGAGAAGGCATGGCGCACATCGGCCACGGTGCGGGTTTTGTTGTCGGTCAGACAGTCCACCATCACCGCCACGCCAGCCGGGCCATAACCCTCGTAGCGCAATTCTTCGTAGTTCACGCCCTCGAGGTCGCCGCTACCGCGCTTGATGGCGCGCTCGACGTTATCCTTGGCCATGTTGTTCTCATACGCCTTGTCCACCGCCAGGCGCAGGCGCGGATTACAGGTAATGTCGCCGCCGCCGAGCTTGGCGGCAACGGTGATTTCCTTGATCAGGCGCGTGAAAATCTTGCCGCGCTTGGCATCCGTCAAGGCTTTCTTGTGCTTGATGTTCGCCCACTTACTGTGACCAGACATAAATCCCTCGATATTCTTTGCAAAACACGAATATTAACATTTCCAGACCGTTTTTATAAACCCAGACAATCCGTTATGGCGATCAGGCTTCTTCATACCTGCGCGCATAGCCGGACATACCCATCAGAAAGCGCACCATGCCGTAGCTCACCCACGCCAGGAAGCGCTGGTAAAGCGGCTGCGATTTCCAGCGATCGGGGGCAATCCGTTGCGCTCCCCCGCCGATCGCTTCCAGCAGGCTGTCGCGCAGCGTCGCGGAGAATCCGGCATCCAGCGCCACGATATTGGCTTCCCGCGCCAGCATCAGGCTGAAAGGGTCGATATTCGATGAGCCTACCGTGGCCCAGCGGCCATCGATCACCGCCACCTTGGCGTGGAGAAAACTCCTGTGATAGCTGTAAATCTCGATCCCGGCTTCGAGCAGAACGCCATACAGGGCACGCGAGGCATAATGCAGCAGAACGTATTCCACCCGTCCCTGCAGCAGCAGCATCACCCGCACTCCCCGTTGGGCAGCCGCGATCAGCGCCTGCCGGAAGCGGCGACCGGGGAGAAAATAGGCATTGGCGAGGATGATCTCTTCCCTGGCCGAGGCAATGGCTTCGAGGTAGGCCTCCTCGATGTCGTGTCGGCGGCGGATGCTGTTGCGCCGCACAAAGGCTGCGGCCACCTCGCCACACGGCGCTAGTTCGAGCGGTTCCGGATGGCGCCGGCTGCGGTAGCGCCGAAGCTGCGACCAGGCCACCTGCGTCCACAGCTTCCTGGCCGATTGATGGATTTCGGCCAGCAGCGGCCCTTCCACCGCCACCGTATAATCGAAACGGGGTGGAATCTGGCCGGGCGCATCCATGTCATCAATGATGTTGATGCCGCCGACGAAGGCAACGCGCGTATCGATCACCGCGACCTTGCGGTGCATGCGCCGCAAACGACCGCGCTTCAGGCTCCACGCCGAGACCTTGGGGCGGTAAAACAGGATCTGTACGCCTGCCGCACGCATCTCATCGACCACCGCTTGCGCCAGCATTCTCGCCCCGAAGCCATCGAGCAGCAGGTGTACGGTCACGCCCCGCCTTGCCGCCCGTTGCAGCGCCGCGCTGATCTGCCGACCGGTCGCATCGTATTCGTAGATATAGGATTCCAGAAATATTTCGCGCCGCGCATCGTCGATAGCGGCTTCGAGGGCAGGAAAATATTCCATGCCGTTCTGGAGGAGCGTCAGGCGATTGCCCGGTATCAGTTCCATCACATCAGGATCGTGCTCTGTAAACGGTGGCGGACAGAGCGGCGTGATCGGATATCTTCGACCACGGCCTGCCGCTATGCACTTCGGCGGTCGACACGTGCAACCCCCGCACATAAATGCGGTCGAGCCGAAACAGGGGCAGCGCTGCGGGGTAACTGCAGGCAGGCTGGCCATGGGTCGCCCCGAATACCTCTTTCAGATGCATCTCGTGGGCTAGCGTGCCGCAGGCCTCGCTGCGCCAGTCGTTAAAATCGCCGGCGATGATCAGCGGCGCGTGGGGCGGCACCAGGCTCTCGATCCTGTCGCGCAATGCCGACAACTGCACGCGGCGGCCCTTGGAAAATAGCCCGAAGTGAACGCACACACAATGCAGGGTTTCGTCCCATCCAGGCATCATCACTTCAACGTGCAGCAAGCCGCGTTGCTCGAAGCGGTGGGCCGAGATATCGACATTTTCCGAGCTGACAATCGGGAAGCGGCTCAGGATCGCGTTGCCGTGATGTCCTTCGGGGTAAACCGCGTTCTTGCCATACGCGTAATCCTCCCAGATGGAGTCGGCGAGAAACTCATATTGGGAAGTCTCAGGCCAGTTCTCGTATTTCTCCGCATGAAGATCGTGAGCGCCCACGACTTCCTGCAGGAAAACCAGGTCGGCATGGATGCCGCGCAACTGGTCGCGCAGCTCGTGCAGCACCATGTGCTGGTTGAACTGGGAAAATCCCTTGTGGATGTTGTAGGTGACGAGTCGGATGGCCTGTGTCATGGCTCTCTCAAGAAGCGCCTTAGGTCGGGCACCCCGTGCCCGACGGTTTGGTGGTGGGGATTTGTCGGGCACGGGGTGCCTGACCTACAGTCAAGAAGCATCCAGCATGCGCTGCAAAGCCACCCGGGCCAGTTCGGCCTCTTCGGGCGGCACCTTGATGCGGTTCACCACCTGACCGGCAACCAGGTTCTCCAGGCACCAGGCCAAGTGCTGCGGATCGATGCGCGCCATGGTCGAGCACATGCACACGGTGGAGGCCATGAACTGGACGGTCTTGCCCTCGGCCTTGAACTGCTCTGCCAGGCGGTTGACCAGGTTCAGCTCGGTGCCCACCAGCCAGTGGGTGTTGGGCTTGGCCGCAGCGACGGTCTTGATGATGGTTTCGGTGGAACCGACGTAATCCGACAGCCGGCATACCTCGAAGCTGCATTCCGGGTGGGAAATCACCAGGCCGTCCGGGTGCTCCTGGCGAAAGCGCTGGATGTTGGCCGGCTGGAACATCTGGTGTACCGAGCACAGCCCTTTCCACAGGATGATTTTGGCGTTTTTGATCTGTTCCGGGGTCAGCCCACCGAGCGGCTGGTCCCAGTCCCACAGCACCATGTTTTCCAGCGGAATCCCCATTTTATAGCCGCTCCAGCGGCCCAGATGCTGGTCGGGGAAGAACAGCACCTTGTCGCGCCGGGCGAACGACCATTCCAGAATTTTGGTGGCATTGCTGGAGGTGCAGACGATGCCGCCGTGCTCACCGCAAAAAGCTTTCAGGTCGGCCGCCGAGTTGATGTAGGTGACGGGGGTGAAGGTCGCGTCGGGGTCACACACCGTCTTCAGCTCGCGCCAGGCGCGTTCGACCCGGGCCAGCGTCGCCATGTCCGCCATCGAACAGCCCGCCGCCAGATCCGGCAGGATGGAAATCTGCTCAGGGCGCGACAGGATGTCCGCTACCTCGGCCATGAAATGCACGCCGCAGAACACGATGTAGTCCGCTTCTGAATTCGCCGCCAGGCGCGACAGCTTGAGCGAATCGCCGGTGAAATCGGCATGTTGGAACACGTCGGAACGCTGGTAATGGTGGCCCAGGATCACCAGGCGTTTGCCCAGACTGGCCTTGGCAGCCAGGATGCGCTGCTGGCACTCCTCGTCAGACAGGTGCTGAAAACCGGAAAAATGCAATGCGGCGCTGTGCGAAATATTTTGCTTGGGCATGATTGCCGTGTTTCTACTCGCGGATGCGGGAACTGGCTTCGGTGATCGCGGCCTTGAGCGCCTCATAATCCAGCGTCACGGGAAACTGGGGAAACTCCCGCACCACATTTTCCGGCGGGCGGAACAGGATGCCGGCATGGGCTTCGGCAAGCATCGCCGTGTCGTTATACGAATCGCCGGCGGCGATCGTCTTGAAATTGAGTGCCTTGAAAGCCTTCACCGATTCCCGTTTCTGATCCGGCATGCGCAGATGGTAATTCACCAACATGCCGCCCACGTCGGCTTCGAGACGGTGACAGAACAGGGTCGGCCAGCCGAGCTGGCGCATGAGGGGCATGGCGAATTCGTAGAAGGTGTCGGACAGGATCACCACCTGGTAGCGATTGCGCAGCCAGTCGAGGCACTCCCGTGCGCCCGGCATCGGCGCCAGGCCGGCAATCACTTCCTGGATGTCGGCCAAGCCCAGTTTTTTCTCGGCCAGGATGCCCAGACGGTACTTCATCAGCTTGTCGTAGTCGGGTTCGTCGCGGGTCGTGCGGCGCAACTCGGGAATGCCGGTGCGCTCGGCAACAGCGATCCATATCTCGGGTACAAGCACACCTTCTAGATCTAGACAAACGATTTGCATGGCTGAAAAACCCATTCAAGTTGGAAGAAAAATGGAGCCATTTTACCACTTTACTCGTAGCCGGATTGGTCGGTTTCGACTAGCAGCCTGTCTGACTTGAAGAATCGGAGCGAAAATTCGGCTGGGCGAGGACAGATTTTGCCGGTTTTGCAGGTCAATAGTCGTTCTATTGACCAAAAAAGCGGCGAAATATGGACCGGCCAGGCGGATTTGCAGCCGATTTCCTTCAAGTCAGACAGGCTGCTAGACACGACAATCCGGCATCGTTGGCACGGCGTCCATTTAAACTCTGGTTGAGGCAACGTTCGTCAGTGTGGATTGAAGTGCAATCGTTCAATCGAGGCGGCATTGGTCCAGGAGAAAACCTTGTTCGCCGCTTCCTCGTGCGGCAGCCAGATGTAGCCCAAATGTTCGCGCGGCTCTACGGTGACCGGCAAGGGTTGCGGCAGTTCCAGCCCGAACACGTGCTCGGTGTTGTTCATCACGCCTGGCGCATAACGGTGGCGCCATTCCTCGAAGATTTCAAATTCAAACTGCTGGTTCCAGTCGGTAAGCGCGTACTTCTCGGCATCCAGCCCGGTTTCCTCGCGCACTTCGCGCACTGCGGTCTGGCGCAGGCTCTCGCCCGGATCGCAGCTCCCCGTCACCGACTGCCAATAGCCGGGATGGTCGGCCCGCTCAAGCAACAGCACCTGCTGATCTAGAGTGTAGATCACCACCAAGACCGAGACCGGGATTTTATAAGTTATCAAAGCAGCCACTTAATTCTTAGGCAACCTACCCTCGACAACAGATTCCAGCAGTCTCCTGCCATGAATGACGGCCACCACAAGAATGTCGTCTGACCGTAGTCGATAGATGAGGCGGTAACTGTAAACAAAACGCTCTCTAATTGAGTTTTCGCACAATTCGGGCACAACCCGCCCTGATCCGGGAAAGAGGGGGAGGGTTACGGCGGTAGCCAGCAGCTTTTCAACTACAGCGGCGGCATAAAACCTGGAATCCCGTGCGACATAGGCGGCAATGGATTCCACGTCCTCCAGCGCTTCAGGTGACCAGACTACGAGTTGATGAGCCATTTACCCAGTCGTTCTTCCGCCTGCATATGGGTCGACACCCCCTCGGTTTCCGCCCGATCCAGGCCGCGCCGAATTTTCTCGATCACATAGAGATGATATTGAACATCCTCTAAAGAACTGTCATCGGACAGCCTGCCCAGCAAGGACGTCACTTCCTGTTTCGCAGTCATCATAAAAATCTCCTTGATGAAGGATTCCACTCAACCATCAACATTCGGGAATTCATCCTCGATCTGCTCCAGCGTAGCCAGTAGCGCCAACAAATTGCGCTTTTTCACCACCGGTTCCACGACCAAGCGATTGCCTTCCTTGTGGATAACGACCTCATCCCCAGGCAATTAAACTCAAGCGGGATGCGTAGGGCCTGGTTGCCTCCATTACGGAACAGGTGTGCATGACGTTCGGTTTGCATAACAACCCCCGGCAATCAGTTCATGTAGGACGCCCTACCTTACGCGGGTTTCTCCACTTCCACCTGGGTCTGCACCTGCTGGCGCAAACGGATGTGCAGTTCGCGCAGCTGCTTGTCGTCCACCACGTTCGGCGCTTGGGTGAGCAGGCAGGCGGCGCGCTGGGTTTTGGGGAAGGCGATCACGTCGCGGATCGACTCCGCACCCGCCATCAGCGTGACCAGGCGGTCGAGCCCGATCGCCAGGCCGCCGTGGGGCGGGGCGCCGTATTGCAGGGCTTCGAGCAGGAAGCCGAATTTTTCCTGCGCTTCCTCGGCGCTGATGTTGAGCGCCTGAAAGACCTTGGACTGGATTTCCTGGCGGTGGATACGGATCGAGCCGCCGCCCACTTCCCAACCGTTGAGCACGAAGTCATAAGCCTTGGATAATGCCTTGCCGGGGTCGCTGGACAGCAAATCCTCGTGGCCTTCTGCCGGGGCGGTGAAGGGGTGATGCAGGGCTTGCCAGCGATTGCCTTCCTCGTCGCGTTCGAACATCGGGAAATCCACCACCCACAGCGGCTTCCAGGCGCCTTCGGCGAAGCCGCGCTCATGGCCGATCTTGGCGCGTAGCGCGCCGAGCGCTTCGTTCACCACTTTCGCCGTGTCGGCGCCAAAGAAAATCAGGTCGCCGTCGGTGGCGCCGGTGCGCTCGATCAGCGCTTTCAGGGCGGCGTCGGAGAGGTTTTTGACGATCGGCGACTGGAGTCCTTCGCGGCCCTTGGCGACATCGTTGACCTTGATATAGGCCAGTCCCCTGGCGCCGTAAATGGAGACAAACTGGGTGTAGGCGTCGATCTCGCCACGGGTGATCTCGCCGCCCTTGGGCACGCAGAGCGCCGCCACGCGACCGGTGGGCGAGTTGGCGGGCGTGCTGAAGACCTTGAAGTCGACATCCTTCATCACGTCGGTAAGCTCGGTCAGTTCCAGCGTCACGCGCAGGTCGGGCTTGTCCGAACCGTAGCGGCGCATCGCCTTGGCAAAGGTCATGCGCGGGAAGTCGGGCAGATCGACATCGAGCACGGTCTTGAACAAACGGCGCACCATGGTCTCGACCAGATCGGTGATCTGCCGTTCGGTCAAGAATGAGGTCTCGATATCCACCTGGGTGAATTCGGGCTGGCGGTCGGCGCGCAGGTCCTCGTCGCGGAAGCATTTGACGATCTGGTAGTAGCGGTCGAAGCCGGACACCATCAACAGCTGCTTGAACAGTTGCGGCGACTGCGGCAGCGCATAGAAATGGCCGGGGTGGACACGGGACGGCACTAGATAGTCGCGCGCGCCTTCCGGGGTGGAGCGGGTCAGCATCGGCGTTTCCAGCTCGATGAAGCCCTGCTCGTCGAGGGCGTGGCGCAGCGATTTGGACACCTGGTAGCGCAGCATCATGTTCTTCTGCATCGCCGGGCGGCGCAGGTCAAGGTAGCGGTGCGTCAGGCGCACGGTTTCGCTCAGGTTCTCGTCGTCCAACTGGAACGGGATGGGCGCCGAGGGGTTAAGGATTTCGATTTCCTGCGCCAGCACCTCGATCTCGCCGGTGGGAAGATTGGGGTTGACCGTGCCTTCCGGGCGGTTGCGCACCAGGCCGGTGATCTTCAGCACGAACTCGTTGCGGATCGCTTCCGCAGTGGCGAAAGTCGCCGCGCGATCGGGGTCGCACACCACCTGCACCAAGCCCTCGCGGTCGCGCAAGTCGATGAAAATCACCCCGCCATGGTCGCGGCGGCGATGCGCCCAGCCGCACAGGGTAACGGTTTGATCTAAGTGGCTACGGTTAACGTCGCCGCAATAATGGGTTCTCATACTCAATCCAATTTTGACTTAAGGAAAATAAAACGGGGATCAATTGCCTGGATAGACCCGAACGGGCGATTCCTTGTCGGTGGGCGTCACTACCCCCATCGAGATGATGTACTTCAACGCATCATCCACGCTGATTCCGACTTCGATGGTCTCGCTCTTTTTGACGAAAAAATAAAACCCGTTGACCGGGCTGGGCGTGGTCGGGATGAATACGCCGACATATTCGCTGTCCAGCATGGAGCCGACATCCCGGGGCAGATTGGTCTGGAATGCCAGCGACCACGCCTCGGGGTGGGGGTAACGCACCAGCAGCACCTTGCGGAAAGCCTCGCCGCTGCCGGAAAACAGCGTATCGCTGACCTGCTTGACGCTGTAATAGATCGATTTCACCACCGGGATGCGCGCCAGCGCGTTTTCCCAGAACCGGATCAGGCGCTGTCCGACGATGTTCGTGGTTAACATGCCGGTAAGCAGGATCACGCCTATCGTCAGGATCGTGCCCACGCCCGGCAGGGACATCCCCAGCCAGCTTTCCGGCCGGAGTGCATACGGCAGCAGCAGCAGGCTCTGGTCCATGGTGCCGATCAGCAGCTTCAGCACCCATACGGTGATGCCGAGCGGCACCCAGATCAGCAGCCCGGTGAGAAAATAACGCTTGGTCATTTAACCGCCGCAGCCGCAACCGCCGCCACAGCAGCCTGGCGCAGCCGCTTTCGATTCTTCCTTGGACTTGGAGCCGCCCTTGAAATCGGTCTGGTACCAGCCGCTACCCTTGAGATGGAAGCCGGCGGCGGACAACATCTTGACGAAAGTTTCCTGCTTGCACTCAGGGCAAGCGGTGAGCGGCGCATCGCTCATTTTCTGAATGTATTCCTTCTGGAACCCGCAAGAAGAACAACGATATTCGTAAATTGGCATGATACCCTCCAAAAAACAGGATTATATCTCAAATACTTGTGCAACGACGTTGCTTGGATATGGGGGGATTTCCCCATTTTGCAAGGGATAACCCCGCGATCCCGTGCGCGTTATGCCGTTTCGGGCGATAATGGGCGATCGTTAGCCCTGTCGCGCACACACAAACCCAATGACCCTCACCCCTCGTCACGCCTCCTGGCTGCTAACCGCCCTTGCCCTGTTCCTGATACTCGAGCTCAAGCTGCTGCCCGCGCTGCTGGTCGGCCTGCTGGTTTACCACCTGATCCACCTTATCGCTGCCCGGCTCGCGATCGGCAAGCTGTCTGGCAGAAACGCCAAGATCCTGTCTGTCATCCTGGTTTCCGGGCTGGTGATCACCCTGCTCGTAGCCGGTGTCATCGGCATACTTACCCTCCTGCGCGCCGAGGGCGGCGGGCCCGCCGCCTTCATGGCAAAGCTGGCCGAAATTCTGGAATCATCCCGCTCATCCCTGCCCGAGTGGATTTATAGCGCCCTGCCCCATGATGGGGACGCACTGAAAGCCCACCTTGCGGGATGGCTGCGCGGGCACTCCGGCGAACTGCAAGTCATCGGCAAGGAAGCCGGCCATACCCTCGCCCATGTCCTGATCGGCATGATTATCGGCGCCATGCTTTCGCTCTATGAAATGGTTGCCGTCGAAGTCCGCAAACCCTTTGTTTCCGCGCTTGCAGAACGCGCCGTAAAATTCAGCGCGGCATTCCGCAACATCGTCTTCGCCCAGGCGAAAATCGCCGCCATCAACGCTTTCCTCACCTGGATTTATCTGGGTGTCGTGCTGCCTCTGGTCGGCGTCAAGCTTCCCTTCGCCGGTACCCTGATCATCGTCACCTTTGTCGCCGGCCTGATCCCCATCCTCGGCAACATCCTGTCGAATTCCGCCATCGTCATCGTCAGCCTCGAGTACTCCTTCCAAATGGCGATGTCATCGCTGCTGTTTCTGGTGAGTATTCACAAACTGGAATACTTCCTCAACGCCAAGATCGTCGGCTCGCAAATCAAGGCCAACGCCTGGGAACTGCTGACCGCCATGCTCACCATGGAAGCCGCATTCGGCCTGCCTGGGCTGGTTGCGGCACCGATTTATTATGCCTATCTCAAGAGCGAACTGAAGGCCGGCGGGCTGATTTGAGGATGTTTGTAGAAAACCATACCGGCGATGCGGGCGATAGCCCGGTCATCTCGTGCGCCTCATGTAAAGCCTGCTGTTGCCGGTTAGAGGTGATGTTGATGGGTGACGACAATATTCCGCTCGAATTGACGGAACGGGATCGGTGGGGCGGATGGGTCATGGCGCGTCTCGATGACGGCTGGTGCGCGGCCCTGGACAGGAGCACCTGGCTATGTACGATTTACGGGCGCCGACCGATGATCTGCCATGACTATGAAGTGGGTGACAACGACTGTATCGAGGAACGACGGCTGCACACGAATGCGCGAATGGAATCGCACGGGGCATCCCGCTAATGTCAGCCCGGTTTAGTCAGGCCAATAATCGTCAGACACTTGGGATTCGCTAAAAGGGCAAGTTGGGGGGAAAGTCGATGCGCTCAATCCCGTCTCGTCTACTGCGTCAGCCTGGGCAGAGGAATATTCCGATTCAATGAGTTGCGCAATATCGCGATTGAGGCTCGGACTCTCGGTCACAATTTCATGAATCGCGATTCGCCCATTGCGCACCGATTGCCGCCAACTCGCCTCGCGAAAATTAGGTTGGTAACGCCATTTAAGCAAATGCAGTATCACGTTCTTGATATGGTTTCTCAGTGCGCGTCGTTCGCTCTTTCCCACGTCTTCCAACTCCTCGGCAATATTATTGAGGTCAATTTCAGACAATTTTCCTTGTCGAATCAATTGCGCGTTCTTCATAGCCCAAGCGTAATAATCCCTCTCGTAAGATTCGCTTACAGTTACCATGGCCGTTCCTTAAAAATAAGTTCACATCTCTGATGCCGCTTACCGATTTCAGTTGAGCATAAAAAAACGGGCCTCCGAAGAGGCCCGTTTCAAGCTTCAGACTTCCAGCCGGACTAAGCCGGCGAGATGGGTAGGGTGGACACGCCTTTGTGCCCACGCGGAATAACGGGAAGTTCATGTAGGGTGCAATAAGCGAAGCGCATTGCGCCGTATTCGGAAACATGCGGCGCAATGCGCTTCGCTTATTGACGCCCTACGCCTTACGCGGGTTGGACTTGAATGTCAAACGTAAGGCCTGACCCCTAGCGTGCTAGCGCTAGCGCGTTTTTGAAGACGTGCCCACCCTACATGGCTAGAAAAACTGTTTGGCGAAATTGGCAATGGCGATAGCGAGAACAGCGCCTAGCATCCACTTAACAAGGCTCATATCCGCCCTTATAGGCGCGAGTTCAATTTGCAAATCCCGCTTTGTCACCAACTCGGAATCGGCAATCGCATCCTGTATGGCATCCGTCAGTGCCTCTGCCTGCTTTTCGTCGAAGCCTGACTCTTTAAGCTTGCGAACAAACTTATGGGTATCGAAAGTGATCGTGCTCATGGTTCGGCTCCTTGCATGGTCGCATCATTGTAGCACAAACATAAAAACGAGCCTCCGAAGAGCCTTGTCCAATGAGGAATGAGCCTGAACGAGGCCTGTATTTCCAACCAGGAATGAGCCTGAAGCGGCAAGATTAGGTGTGATTGGACGAACGGGTTGATCATCGCAAGGATGGTGATCGACATGA
>Ga0210046_1000833_pt1 | contig 26970 bp, 24 predicted proteins | sample CryGeyCG2114_250_FD_185461 | JGI IMG/M metagenome (GOLD analysis project Ga0210046, IMG submission 185461) | Groundwater microbial communities from aquifer - Crystal Geyser CG18_big_fil_WC_8/21/14_2.50 (SPAdes) (version 2) | ecosystem: Environmental > Aquatic > Deep subsurface > Groundwater ...
ACAATACAAAACAAATCCCGGTACAGTTTTACCTGCACCGGGATTTTTATTTTTTATTTGATACGTCAGTGACTTCCTATCTGCGGAATCCGCCTCTTTTACCATCAACTTTTCCGAATTTAATGGCTGCTGCCAATCCAATTACATTTGTTTTAAAATTGCCGCCTTCAATATTGCTTATATTCGACAGCCCTTGTGTATAAGATACCGAAAACTGAAAACGACTTAGTTCAACCCCAACTTCAATATTAACTCCCATATTTAAAGGTTTAAAGACATCACTCTCTGAGGTACCAATTTTTAAATCATTGTTGTTGTCCCATTCTGAACCCACTTTAGTTGCAGTGGTAGCATATACATTGTACGAGATCACAGGACCTGCCATTGCAAAAAGACTCATGTTATCTAATTTATATTTATACCCGAAGTTGATTGGGATATCCACAGTTCCAAGTATCTGAATCATTTTCGCTTTAACTCCGGCATCTTCTTCTTTTACAACAAATCCTTTTGCGGCAGCTAACACACCTGTCTGGACAAACAGAAAATCATTCACAGGCACTTCAAGGATAAATCCAAGCCTAGGTGATGTTAATCGCTTGGGATCCGTTCCCTCATTATAACTGTTTCCGTCCTCATCTTCTAAACTAAGCTTAGAAAAATCCACCCCAATTTTAAACCCGCCCTTTACCTGGGCATTTAAAGTGTTGATAGAAAACGCAGCTACCATGATGACAGCAAATAGTAAGATTTTTTTCATAAATTAATTTTTTTTTAGATTATAATTGTTTGTAATGAAGCAAAAATACAAAACAAGTTATACAAACCTATGAATCGTTAGTTAAATGTTGACAAAAGTATGATTGAGAACTTCTCAACAATCAGATATACTGAATAGTTATATCCTAATTTATATTAAATTAAAATATAGCTTAGGCCAATAACCGTACTTCTTTAGGAGTTGAAACAAAGGGTAAACCAGAAAATATTTTCACTACTCGTATCGCAACGATTCGATGGGGTCGAGGCCAGCGGCTTTATTAGCGGGAATAATTCCCGAAAGCAGGGCAACAATAAAACAGAGGCCAATTCCCAATGCAATCCATGCCCAGGGAATGATGAAAGCACTTCCTGTGGCAATTGAAACGATATTGCCTACCAGAATGCCGGCGACCACTCCCAACACACCTCCAATTTGAGCAATCACAACAGCCTCTGCCAGAAACTGGTTTCGAATGGTTTTACGCCTGGCTCCCATTGCTTTTCTGATACCAATTTCACGGGTGCGTTCGGTAACTGATACCAGCATAATATTCATCAAACCGATGGCAGCTCCCAATAACGTAATCAAGCCAATCAAAGTGGCACCAATCTGAATACTACCCGTGAGCTTGATCAGCATACTGGCAATGTTGTCGCTTTTAATAATGGAAAATGAATCATCCTGTCCCACTTTGTCTTTTCTGATCCTTCTAAAAACCCCCGTGGCCTCACCAATGGCTGCATCCATCAGGTTTGGGTCTGTAACCATCACGCTGATGCGGAAATTCATGTTGGGACGTGAAAAATACTGCCTGACATTGGTTAAAGGAGCCATACAATTTCGGTCACCGGAAAAACCCACGCTCGACCCCCGTTCTTTTATCACACCTATCACTTTAAATTTACCGGCGCCAATAGAAACAACCTGTCCGATAGGGTTTTCCTTGTCTTTAAACAGGGTCTTGGCGACTTCACTTCCCAGCAAAGCAACAGCGCTTCCCTCTTCAATTTCGGTAAGATTAAAATTTCTTCCTTTGTCTATCTCCAATCCGGCAGTAGCCAGGTAGTTTTCGTCCACTCCCATCACTTGTACATTGGGATTGGTTTTTACCGATTGATACTTGAGGGTAGCGATACCTGTACCATAAGTAAAAACGGAAGTAGTTACCGGAAAATGATACTCTTTTTTAAATTCCAGAGCCTGCTGATAGCTGATTTCGGTATATTCCTTTGGCCTGTTGTTACTTCCCCCGATATGAACATGAAGGTCCCTGTTTTGAATATTGAAGGTGTTGGCTCCCATCATGGCAAAATTATTATTAAGGAAATACTCCACTGCGTCAATGGCAGTCAGAATTCCCACGAGTGCCATGATCCCAAAGGCGATAATCATCACCGTGAGGATCGTACGTAATAGATGGCTTTTTATTGAAGTTAACGAGATACTTAAGTTCTCTTTTATCAGTTGATAGTCTGTCATGGGGTTAGTCTTCTTTTGCACCAAAAGCCAGATCACCTGCATCGCCCAGCCCGGGAACGATGAACGCTTTGGCCGTAAGCTCATCATCAACAGCCCCAACCCAAATAGTCAGAGGTTTTAATGAAAATTGTCGTTTCAGGTTGATGATCCCCTCCTCGCTGGCCAACAAGGTAACTACATGAATATGTGCGGGTTCTCCATTTAGCAGGAGCCCCTTTAGCGCGGCTATGAGCGAACCCCCCGTTGCTAACATGGGATCGCTTAATATCAGTATTTTACCCTCCAAAGATGGAGCCGAAATATAATCCAGTTTTATTACAAAATCCTCTGCCTTGGTATACTTCCGGTAAGCCGAAACATAGGCACTGTCGGAGGTATCAAAATAATTAAGCAACCCTTGATGGAGCGGCAGCCCTGCACGCAGGATGGTGGCCAAAACAGGTCGTGAAGTTGGAAGTTTCATCCGGGCCATGCCCAGTGGGGTGATCACTTCTTTTTCTTCATACCCGAAGGTTTTGCTGATTTCATAGGCAAATATTTCGCCTGCGCGCTCCATATTCCTTCTGAAACGCATCCTATCCTGCTGAATCGTAACATCGCGAAGTTCTGATATAAACCTGTTAAAGATAGAGTCAGTTGTTCCTATTTCCCTGATCATGGCTTGAGTATTTGAGACAAAAGTACAATTATTTAACTGAGTAGACAAGGTGATTTTGTATGGTTTTATTTGCATTAGATAAAGGGGATAGTCTCAGATTTATCCCAAAATAACAATGACCTAAATTGCGCCTTAGCCCACTGGCTTTGCCTACTTCATAAGCTTTGCAGGCTGAGCCTTATAGAATAAAAAAAGCCACTCCTTGCTGAGTGGCTTTTTTTATTCTATTTTAACCTAACTTAGGCCAGCCTTCTGGTATAACGAAAGACGATAAAGATGGCAATCAGGAATATGCCCAGATATAACGCTCCATTTGATAGGGGAACAGATGAGGGTGGGGGGGCTACTCCTTCAAATAAATTCATAAACAATTGTTGTCTGTATGCTTCAGGTGGTGTATCGGAAAGATATCCCAAAATGATCGTTTTGCCTCCATTTCCACGAATAATAGAAGCATCAAGATTAGGGAAAGTACCCAGAACCTGACCACCACCAGTGGCAGTAAGTCCTGTGCTGAAAATACTCCAACCAGTATTAACAAGACTTATTGGATTTGGAAGGCCGGTAGCAATTGATGGATGCAGAGCCATTTGAGTTTGGTTGTTAACCCCTGTAAATTGTGCTTCAAATAGGGCAGCAAAATCATTATCAGTTTTCCAGTCACCAAATACAACGGAACCTCCGTTAGTAATGTAGGTAGTTAAAGCAGACAGTACAGTTGGTTTAACTGACCAGGGAAAATTCTGATTGAATGCAACGGCTAAGCCATAATTATTGGCGCCTAACTTGTTGCTAAAATCTACCCAGTCGGTTGCAACAGTAACAGTATAACCCAGAGCAGCCAATGCATCAAGCACCTTGCCATCTGCAATTTCGTAATCAATGTATACAAGTGCATCTAACGGGCCTCTAATACTTGACTCAATTATTTTTCCATAATACTTCTCAAAGAAGTTTGTTGAACCCGGAGACGCATTATTTTCCTGTGCAAATACTAGATTTGGAAAGGATAAACAACTTATAAGCATCACCAGCAATGTTGTAGTAAAGAATTTACTTTTCATGATTACTTAATTTAAGTTAATATTTGATGAATATTTTTAATCGATGTAAATTTACAAACTCCATTTCCCTATGTCAAGAAATTGTTGTACGTTTAAAACCCAGGCTTACAAATTAGTTGCTATACTACAGTTTATCAAGCTGTTAAAAATACCTATTTCGAAGCTAAAAAGTACGCAGAAATACAAATGCAATAAAGTATTGATTTATTTATTGCAAAAAAGATGAGTTAGATGTGGTTGCAGGTTGAAATCAATTTTAATCGATTTCTGATCGTCTAGTTTTACAACATACTTATTAATATTACCATTTCTGTTATTGCTGTTTTTCTCAACTGTAACATTGCTCATAATTTTGTCCGGCTTAAAATTTGCCAATTCTTTATCCAATTGGCTTTGTTTCAAACTGTAATGTCCTGCATATCCTCCTGAAATCAGCATACCAAAATTGAATATCGCGGTTAAAATGTGGTTGTATGGGGGAGATAATAAATACATAATTGCTACCAGAACAATAAAAATGACAACAGAAAACAGTATACCGGAGGTGCTGAGTCTGGAAATTAAGGAATAAACCCAAAGAAATTGATCTGATTTTCAAAGGGTTCTGCAATATGTGAAAATAGGGAACACAGGCATTAATAAGCTGCAAGAGAATGAAATCAGGTAACCAAAGAAAGCAACTATCATGGCAAAAATTATTTTGGAACGACCATTTTAGGTTTCCCTAACCGAAAACTTCGTTGGTTTTTTCTAAACTCTGAGGGGGTATTCCTTGTTAGTTTCTTAAAACAAGCGTTAAATGATGATTTCGATTTAAATCCGGCCATTTGTGAAATAACATCAATGGTGTAATTTTGGTTTTCCGGTCGTTTAAGCAACTCTTTCGCTTCCAGTACCCGGTATTTATTAATCATACCATAAAAATTGGTTTCCATCACCACATTAATCACATAGGTAAGTTTTTGCTTGGTGGTAACAATATTTCGTGCAAGATCAACAATACTCAGCTTATTATTCAGGTAAGGTTTTTTTTCAACAAGGTAGTGTTGCAGGTTGAAAATAATTTTTATGACTTCATCATCATCTATTCGAACAGCGTAATTATTATCAGTAACGGGTATTGCCGGGAGGTTTATTTCAGTAGCAACATCGTTGGTCGTTTCTTCCATTTTAATACCGGCAACCTCTATATTCAGGTGGTCTTGTCTCAAACTGAAATATCCCGCAAGCCCGCCTGAAATTAAAAGGCCTATATTGAAGAAGGCGGTTAAAAGCTGATTATAATCAGGAGCGAAAAAACGCATCATCGCACCGAGAACAACAAAACCAATGACCGAAAATAGAATAATGTGTGACCAAAGTGGCTGAAGATGTGGCAAATACGCCGGGTTACTTTTTCTGGATTCGGCTAACTTTCTCATTTTTTGAACATATTGAAACGAGGAGATAAGCAATTGAGAAGGCAAGAAAACCACATAGCCCAATATGGAAACCATCATGGCAAACCTGACTGCGTTATCGCTATCTACTGACAGTGAACCGCCCGAATGCAGAAAAGAACCTGATTGTTCCGCACTCATAGTCAACAAGGTTGCAACCTGAAGCAAGAAGATAAAAACTGAAGGAAGATAAACTACTTTCCAGGGCTTTGAGAACATTCCGCCGGATGCGATTGAAACTGCACGTAAATACAAATAGTAGGTGGGCATAATTGCCAATAAAACAGGTAACTGCAAGCAATAAAGGTATTCATCTAAATAAGAATATCCCAGGTAGCCGGCTGCATTCATCACCAGGTAGGTCCACATCAGAAACATTAATAAACCCAGTGGCCGTCGGGAGGGATTTCCATTTTTTTTCAGTGTGACAAGCTGCACTGCATAAAACATCAACTGATATACCGGAAGTATAAACAGAATAATATTCAGGTTATCGAGATTCAACATGCCTACGTTAGATGCATTGGTAAGGTTAAATAATTATGAGCTGCAAATTGACACAAATATAAAAATATAATTAACTACCTGCAACCAAGGAAGAAGTAATTTAATGAAAGTTTACCGCGCAAGCTATAGATGCTCCTCCCTACTCTCCTTTGGCTTATTCCACGCTTAACTTCACCCTCCCAAAAATGAACTTCACAGCTTTTTCATTTCAAAACCTGCCTTCACGGACTAGTTTTGCTCCTGAAATTATTTATTCATCATAAAAAAATAGAAATCATGAAAACCATCATCCTAACCTTGTCGCTGGTATTAATAGCCACTTTCAGTTTTGCACAATTTCCTCAATCAGATTCTCCTGATTCGTGCTCGTATGTTACTACCGATTTACGGGCCTCCATTTATATGGATAACAACGCTCTGGTCAACGTAAAAGTAGCAAAACACGTTGGCGATCAAGTGAAAATCAGGGTAAAAGAAAATAACAAAATCTTGTACCAAAAAAGCTTTAAATCATGGGCACTTATCGATTTAAAATACGACATTGATCAGTTTCCAATGGGTGAATATACCTTTGAAATTGTAAAAGACAAGGAAGTTGTTTTCGCGCAGACCATTAAGCTTGAAGAAACCGACGGGCAACTTGTATTGCGCTAATTGCCCCTCATGGGTAAAACCCTGTTAACAAACAGTTCATTGAAATCCTGTTCAGATGCCTGGATTTTGTATTTTTGATCACATGTACCCGGCAAGAATATATTAATCAGGCAACAACTGCGAATAAGAGGAAAATAATCAAAAAAATGGATAACAGGTTTAAAGTAAACAAATGGTTGAGATATAGTTACGGTTTTTTTCTGGGTATTATAGCCAATTTTATCCTGGATATTATTTTCAGCCTGGTTTATAAAAACTACCCTTTATTTCAGCCAATTAACAATTACCTGATATCCATTTTTCTTACCTACGCGGTTTTTGAAATTCTTTTTTTCTTTAACAAGCGGTTGAAATCTTCTTTAGATTGGGATCAACATCCTGCCCAACGATTCCTTCTTCAATTTGTATCAAACAGCCTCATTGCCATAACTTTAGTAATGATATTGCGCTGGGGAGTCCGATTTCTGTTGGGTCGCATGGGTTATATTGCATTAGCAGATGAGTTAATTTTTGTGGCTTTGGTTGTTACCATTGTAATGATTTTTGTGGTATCAGAGTTGAGCGTGTTTCTTTTAAATAAGTGGCGGTTCAGCCTGGCGGAACTCGAACGTTTTAAAAAGGAGAATGCTGAATACAGGTTCGAATTGTTGCGGTCACAGTTAAACCCTCATTTCCTGTTCAACAGCCTAAACACTTTGTCGTCACTTATTTATGAAAATCAGGAAAATGCCGGGCATTTCGTCAGGGAGTTGGCTGACGTTTATCGGTATATTCTCGAAAACAGGGACAAAGAATTGATCCTGTTAAGTAATGAACTTGAGTTTGCCCAATCCTACATCAACCTGGTACAGTTGAGGTTTGATAAAAACCTGGAGGTGATTTTGAACCTATACAACAACAATCCCGGTTTCCATATTGCGCCTCTTACCATCCAGTTGCTTATAGAAAACGCCATTAAACACAATGTTATTTCAAAGAAGAACCCGCTTCGTATCGAGATTTTCATTGAAAGTGATATGCTGGTAGTGAAAAATAAAATCCAGCTTAAACAAACGAAGGAGTTTAGCACCGAATTGGGATTGAAAAATATCAGCAACAGGTATGGGTTTCTAACAGACAGAGCAATTGAAATTATTAATAAAGGTGAGGATTTTGTGGTAAAAATTCCATTAATTTGACCTTGTAGAACTTATACAAAAAAACGACAACATGAACCGGATTAAAGTGTTGATAGTTGAAGATGAGCCTCACGCGCAAAGCGAGTTGAAACGCCTGCTTGCTCAGTGTGGGCACGACATCCTTGTGATGGATTGCATCGACACGGTGGAGGATACCATCCATTGGATTAACAACCATCCTGAACCCGACCTGATGTTTTTCGACATACAACTTTCTGATGGATTAAGTTTTGAAATTTTTAAGCATATCAAAACGAAAACACCTGTAATTTTTACCACGGCCTTCGACGAGTATGCCATTCAGGCATTTAAAGTCAACAGCATTGATTACCTGTTAAAACCGGTGAAGCAACTTGAACTTAACGCTGCATTAGACAAGTTTCAATCGTTGGGGGCTGAGGGTAGCAACAAGGAAACTGTGTTGCGATTGGAACAGATTGAACAATTGCTTCAGCTTCACAAGACCCGTTATAAATCACGTTTTATCACCCGCATCGGCGACCAAATCAAACAAATCGACATCACGGAGGTGGCCTATTTTAAAGCTGAAGACAATGAGGTACTGCTTGTTACAGAAAACAACAAGCGATATTTCATCAATCATGCACTCGATCAATTGGCTGAGATGATTGATCCATCCATTTTTTTCAGGGCAAACCGCAGTTATCTGGTCCATATTTCGTCCATAAAAAAAATAAGCAAGTATTTTAACAGCCGACTTCACCTCGAATTAGAACCAGTAACGAGAGAACCAGTGCTCATCAGCCGGGTAAAGGTTACCGAATTTTTAAATTGGATTGACAAATGAGAACAAAGATCAATATACCAATGATAACTCTTCTGGCAGGGAGCTTGCTTTTTCTGTCTTCCTGCCAAAGGGTAACCATCAGGGTGGAATCCATACCACAAAATACACCTAAAGGACAGCCCATCTACATCACCGGAAACTTTAACGATTGGGATCCGGGTGACGCCAAATACCAATTAAACCTCGCGGACGACAGCAATTACTATATTACCTTGCCCCCGGGTTTTGGAGCAATTGATTATAAGTTTACGAGAGGCGACTGGACCACTGTGGAAAAAGACATTTGCGGTGACGAAATCTACAACAGGGAACTTTTTACTGCTGATGCAGATACCGTTTCTAACTCCATCGAAAGTTGGAACGACCTGGATCCGGTGAACTGTCCGCGGTTGACCATTGTGATTGAAGAGGTACCTGAAAACACACCTGAAGATGATGTGATAGCCCTGGCCAGCAACCTGAACTCGTGGGATCCGGACGATGCCTCCATAACAAAAGTAACCAGCTCAGGAACACGTTACATCACCATTGACCGACCCCCCGGAATAAACAACCTGGAGTATAAACTCACCAGGGGTTCGTTGTCTTCCTCCGAATCGGATGAGTTTGGAAATGAAGTTTCAAACCGTACCATGGAATTTGGGAAAAAAGATACCATAAAAGTTTCTGTGAAAGGTTGGACAGACAAGCCCGAGACGAAACCCGTCAGAGTGGTACTGTTGATAAGTCATCTACCGAAGAACACACCTGGCACCGATCCGGTTTTTTTTGCCAGCAACTTGAATTCATGGGCAGCAGGCGATAAAAACTACCAGTTTCAACGAAACAATGAGGGTCAGTTGTTTTATTCACTTCCCCGAAAGAAATTTATGCTGGATTATAAAATCACAAGAGGCGACTGGAGTACCGTAGAGGTGGACAAAAACGGGTATGATATCTCGAACCGGCAGACCAATCTTGAGAATGCCGATACGGTATTTCTAACTGTCAGCCGATGGAAAGATCTGGGTGGTAGCGGTGATGATGATATGACCATTATAGTGGATCGCGTTCCTGAAACAACACCCGAAAATGCCAAACTTTATATTTCAGGAAGTTTTAACGACTGGGATCCAGGGAAGTTGCGCTATAAATTTTGGAAGGATGCCGCAGGCAGATATTTTATCAACCTGCCCAGGCGGAATGGTGATTTTGAATTTAGGATCACCCGTGGTTCATGGGAATCGACCCAGGTGGATGCCAATGGATCCGACATTCCACCCTATCAATACAACTATCAGGATTTCGACACACTTACTCTCGCCATCGAAAACTGGAAGGACATACCAGAAAAAGAAATGTATCAGATTACAATTGTCATCGACAAAATCCCCGCCAACACACCAGTTAACGACCAAATCTTTCTGGCTCCCGATTTTAATGGTTGGAACCCTGAAGACCGGCAGCTCATTTTTGGAAGGTTAACCGATGGAAGGCCGGTGCTTACGATCGCCACCCATGGCAACAAGATGGACTTTAAAATCACCCGTGGTGGTTGGCACACAGTTGAAGTAAATCAATATGGTGAAGAAATCTCCAACCGAACACTTTATTTTGGATTTGCCGATACTGTTTACCTCGAAATAGACAGATGGAGAGATCGGTAATTAATATATTATGAAGGTCACTCTCTTGTTGAAAATGATAACAGTTCATTTATCCAAATTAATAAACTAAAGAAAGCAAACTATCTCCCGGGAAACACTGCTTTCAAGTATTTAATCAATATGGGGTATCCGATCAATTCCCGTTATAAAATTAAAGGTGCAAATCAACAGGTACGGAGTACCGCTAATATTTATAGAAAAACAAGAACTCACTTTTTAAGGTGCAGCGCACCGTCCTATTTTCGTGTTTATTTAAACGTATAATCAATATTACGGTGCGCTGCACCTTTAATTCTACCCTCAAAACCAATACAGAATATACTTGTATGCAGATCCACCCATTGAATAATAAGTCCGGTCTAAGATGGCGAATCATGGAAATAATTAAAAATCAGCACGGGATATGATCGGATACCCCAGTTTAATCAATATCACATGAAAAACGATCTTCTGAAAACCGGTTGCTTTTTTGCCCGGGTTGTACTAATTTTACAGTCGGTAAAACCGCTCATTCCGGATACCTATCTGTACCTTTTCCACGTTCTCCCGGACAAGTCTGCACCTCAAATATATAGTTAAATAAGGGAGAAAATATTTCATCGGCACTTTCATGAAAATATTACTTATATCTCCCGCAACAGACGCAGACAGAAGAACCAACAAAGGACTTATGATGCCACAACTTGCCCTCTATATTTTGGAAGGGCTAACTCCAAAAGAACATAAGGTCACGATTGTTGAAGAAGAAACCGAGCCCATTGATCTGGATCAAGACTGCGATTTGGTTGGCATCAGTTGCATGACGGCCAACGCGCCAAGATCGTACGACCTTTGCCGGGAGTTTAAAAACCGTGGTAAAACGGTGATCCTGGGCGGAGTACACCCCACCATTCTTCCCAACGAAGCCCTTCAATATGCCGATAGTGTAGTTATTGGAGAAGCCGAGGGTGTGTGGGAAACACTCATAAGTGATTTCCAAAACAACCAACTGAAAAAAACCTACCACGACCCCGTCCCTGATTTGGGTAAATACATCCACAAGGATTTTAAGAAAATTTTCCAACGCCGGCGGTTTAGTTTAATCCCCGTCCTTACTACCCGTGGATGTCCGTATCACTGTGATTTTTGTTGCGTAACCAACCTTTTTGGTGAGAAAATAAGGCACGTACCCATCGAAAATGTGGTACGCGACATTAAGGAATCCGGTTCCAAACGGTTTATTTTTCTGGACGACAACATCATTGGAAGTCCAAAGTACGCCAAAGAATTATTCAAGGCCATTAAACCGCTAAATATCAAGTGGGTGGGACAGGCTTCTGTTTCGTTGCTCGTGGCCGATGATGAATTGATTCAACTGGCGGCAGAGAGTGGCTGCAAGATGCTTTTTTTCGGTATTGAAAGCGTAGCAGAGGAACAATTAAAAACCATGCGCAAAGCCATCAAGGATATTGATCAACTGGAAAATGCCTTTAAAAAGATAAAAAAAATGGGAATCCTCATTCATGCCTCCATGGTTTTTGGTTTTGATAGCGACACCAGGGAGGTTTTCGACAATACCGTTAAGTTCTTGATTAAAAACAAAGTAAACACCGTATCTTTCAACGTGTTAACGCCTTATCCAGGAACAAAGACCTACGACAATCTGAAGAGTGAAAATCGACTTATTACCAACGAATGGAAATATTACGACCACAACACGGTGGTTTTTAAGCCCAAAAACATGACTCCTTACGAACTTCAAATGGGTAAGGTTAACGCCAGGAAAAAGTTCTACAGCACCCAATCGGTCATCAAGCGTTTTTCGGGCAATATGGTTAACCCACTCATATACATTGCTACCAATTATGGACATATCAAGCAGGTAAAAGTGGAGGGAAAAAGAATTGCCAGACTGAAATCAAAATTATTTGACAACACGGAAAATGATTCTTAATTCAGTTCAACGGTTCGGGCTATAAGTAGTTGGATGGGGTAGCACAAAAACTTTACAGGTACACATCAAACAGAAAATCCTTACGGGTTCTCAGAAATGGTCGAGAATAAGCCATTACTTATCACCATTATTGTGGTGTCGTTATATTCTTAGGCAGATATTGGATTCACTTGAAGTTGTCCTCCAATGGCTTTTAAAACTTTCATTATTGTTGAAAATTGTGGTTTAGCCCCGTCCGACAAAGCTTTGTATAAGCTCGGTCTGCTCAAACCTGTTTCTTCCGATATTTTGGTCATTCCTATCGCTTTTGCAATATGACCAATCGCATTAATTACATCTGTGTTATCTCCTTCTTCTAAAACAGTATTGAGATACTCAGCAATCATTTCTTTACTGTCCAAATAATCCGCTATGTCAAATTTTGAAGTTCCCATTTTTTCTATTTGTTTAATTGCTTCCAGATTTCTTTCGCTTTCAAAATGTCCTTTTGTTGAGATGATTTATTTCCGCCAATTAGTAAAACAATTATTTTTCCATCTTTTTCTTTGAAGTAAACCCGATATCCACTACCAAAATTTACTCGCATTTCTCTAATTCCGTCACCAACAGGTTTGCAATCTCCAAAGTGTTCGTCGCTTTCTAGTTTCTGAATTTTAAATAGTATTATTGACTTGGATTTCAAGTCTTTTAACTTTATTATCCATTTATCGAATTCAGTCGTTTTCTCAATAAAAAACAGAAATACTGTATCTACTTGGATACAAATGTAGTCAAATATTTCAATTAATCGTCATTTATTGAATTTTCCTGTTCGAGTGAGATAATGCACCATAACTTACTATATGTAATCAAGATTGTATTAAACGACTTGATTCAAAGTCGTGAACCGCTAATCGCGGTATTCTCTTATTTCAACATCGCAGCCACCTTAAACAACAAGTTTCCCACCGGGCTTAAGCGATTCAATTTAAGTCGGTAGTAATGGGTAAGTTTGGCATCAAAACCAGCATAAAACCTGGCCAGGTTGACGTTGTTCGATCCTTCAAAATCCAGGATCATTTTTCCAGGGGCGTATTCTTTTATCACTGAATCGATGAGAAAAGTAAGTGCCGATGAACTTCTTCCCTCGGCATTGGTTCCTGAAAAAAGAAAAACGAGCTTCTGTTTGTTATTCAGAAAAAACGCACCCGAAATCAGTTCATTTCGTTCGCTATAAACGCCATAGGTAACACCCTGCCCCTGATAAATGGCTGTGTACATCAGGCGACTAAGGACTTGATAGTGTTCATCGCGCCATTTGGTCATACCCCGGCCCCGGTGGTTTCTAAACAAGGTAATAATCTCCTCGTGACCCAGACCTTTCATTAAAGTAAGTTTACTTTTTTCTGCCGTTTTTAGGTTTCTTTTGGTATTAGAGCGGTATTTGGCCGAAAGACGCGGATATTCCTGAATGAGATCAAGCATGTAATTATTGCTCAGGTCAACCGTGTATTTTTTAGAATCAGGATTACTGAAACTATTCAGGTTCATGTCGATCACCTTGATAAAATCAGGAATTTTACTGATAAACTCGGATACTATATCGGGGGTAAGCACACTTACCGAAAACACACCCAACTGTTGGGCGAAATAAGGTTGATAGCAATAAGTTACGCCATATTTTTGCTTCACCGGAAGCGGCATCACCCTAACATATTCTTCCTCTATTAATGCACTCCAATTGGGATGGATAATGTCCAAATACCAGGAATAAGCGTAGGTATTGCCATTAAAAGCATGGGTGATACAAGCATCCCACTTTTTCTTGTTAATTTCTTCGTTTTTAAGATACTTTATTTTTCTCATGACGATGTGTTTTTTTAAATAAATTCTGGCGAAGGAAAATAGTATCAGGGCAAGGCTTTCTGTATTAAAGTCTCATAGACCGTTCGCCATCCTTTCCAGCGCTTCTCTTCGCTTAACGATTCATTGTGCCACAAGGAGATAAAAGTGCCATTTACCTTTCTTACCTCCTCAATCAAAGCGGCTATCTGGGCAATGGCATCCGCAGGAGTTAATTTCATATAATCGCGTAAAGTACCGTCCATGACCATAAAAGGATGTATCCGCAATTTTGTTTCCACTTCCATATCCAGGTCGTAGAAATGATATGAATCGCAAATTCCGGCCCTGAAACCAGGCAAGGCGGCGTAGCCCATGGTGTAATCATCCGAGATGTCTTCTTCAATTAAATTGCGGTAGGTGTGTGGCAACATGAGCCTGAGAAAATGCTGCCGGCTAATGGTAATTTCATTATTTACCACTTTCTCAAGCAAGGAAATTTCCTCGTGCAACAATTTTGGAAATTCTCCTGTATTGTAAGAAGGATGAATACCAATCCTGGCATAGTCATGTATCCTTTTAATCAAAAACCGAAAAGTCCGGTTTCGCGTATTGATGTTTTTGTCGTATTGTCCGTAATGCCCGAATAGAATAAAATACACAGGTTTAAGTTGATATTTTTTCTGGTATTCAATTTGTAAATCAAAGGTATCGAAAGGATCTCTTGCCCGTCCAAAGAGTACTCGGGTTCGGTAATACATATCTTCCCAATCAAGATCTTTTAATGCCAGCAGATAACCTCCCATCGACCGTACCAATCCCTTTTGTCGATAGGCAAAGGCCGAGTCGATGTCATAGGTAGGTACAAAACGGTAGTGCCGAACAGGAAAAACAATGGTAGGATATCTGTCCTGGATAATTTTTTTCACCATCAAAGCCCAAATATTGACCATGGGTTTTTGTAAAATTCCCAACCTGGAACTAACGCTCAGATGGGCCGTAAACCTGCCATACTTATCGGGTACATAAGGTTGGTATTCCTCATACCTTGAAACCAGATAAAAGATGGAAGAAAACACATCGAAAGGCAAAGCCGTGTCGGCATCATGCACCGGGAAAAAAGCCTTTAATCCTTCATAGTCAAAAGCATTCAATTCAATTGAATCAATACCTCTTTGAAATAACAAACCCGATGACTTAAAAAATAAATCATCGGACCAGGGCTTTTCGGCATAGACCAATTTGTGTGAATCCGATGACTGGAATGCGTCCAGGTCGGAGGTCAGGGAAAAGGGTAATTTTAACAAATCATTAAACACCAACCTGAATACATACCGCACCCGGCTGGACTTTTTTGGCACAAAAACGAGCAGACTTTCCATCTTTTCAAAAGTACAGAAAAAATTAACACTTCCTAAAGCACAAAAAAAAATCGTATTTTTGATGCTCATTACAGCAGCATATGGAAAATTTTATTGTTTCGGCCCGCAAATACCGTCCGGCTACTTTTCATCAGGTGGTAGGGCAGCATTCTATTACCAATACCTTACAAAATGCCATAAAAAACAACCACCTGGCGCAGGCCTTTCTGTTCACCGGACCACGTGGTGTAGGTAAAACAACCTGCGCCCGGATATTGGCCAAAACAATTAACTGTACTCACCTGACCGATAACCTGGAGCCATGTGATGCATGCGAATCGTGCACCTCATTTAACAACAATGCTTCGTTCAACATCCACGAACTGGATGCTGCTTCTAACAACTCGGTAGACGATATCCGGCATTTAGTAGAACAGGTCCGCATTCCGCCACAAGTGGGAAAATATAAAGTGTACATCATTGATGAGGTCCACATGCTTTCGCAGAGTGCGTTTAATGCCTTTTTAAAGACGCTCGAAGAACCTCCCTCTTATGCGAAATTTATTCTGGCTACCACCGAGAAGCATAAAATTATCCCGACCATATTGTCGCGTTGTCAGATTTTTGACTTTCGCAGGATAAATGTGGATGACATTGCACAATATCTGGGCTATGTAGCTTCGAAGGAAAACATTGAAACAGAACCCGAAGCCCTGCACATCATCGCCCAAAAAGCCGATGGCGCTTTACGCGATGCCCTTTCCACTTTCGATCAGATCGTAAGCTACAGCGGCCATAAGATGAGTTACAAAAATGTGATAGAAAACCTGAACATCCTGGATTACGATTACTATTTCAGAATTACCAACGATTTGCTTAGATATGACATCCAGGAATTGTTACTGCTTTTTAATGAAGTCATCGAAAACGGTTTCGATGGACAACATTTTATTATGGGTTTGAGCGACCACCTTCGTAGTCTTTTGGTCATCAAAAACCCTGCTACCATCAAATTAATGCATGCCAGCGATCAGCTGAAATCAAAATATATGGACCAGGCCAAGCATTGCACACCCGAATTTCTGTTTAAAGCCCTGGACATCTGCAATCAATACGACATCAATTATAAAGCCAGCAACAACAAACAGTTGCACATTGAAATCGCCCTGATGACACTGGCAGAATTAACGAGCAACCATCAGGGAGCTACCACCCTGCCACCTCCTCCTCCACTTGTGAGAGAACAAAAAAACACCACCGCACAAGAAAACAAAATAGAATATTCGGCACCACCACCTGTGATTGCTGCACCGGGAAAACCCATTGAGCCACAGGATGAAAAAAATATTGAAGTAAAGCCGGAAATTACGCCGGTACAAAAAACGAACCCAGAAACTACGGGGACAATTAAGAGTCATGAAACAGGGAACGGGAAAAATATCAGAAACATTTCTATTAAAGCCGGTCTTCGATCAATCAAAGAACAATCCATCTCTGAAGAAAACCAACCCGAGCCCATCATCGACAACCCATTTACCCAGGAAAAGCTGGAAGAATCGTGGACTAATTTCTGTAAATCCTACGAAGGAATTTCGCCCAGCTTCGCCAACGCCCTGGCAAAATACACTCCTCACCTGGGCAGTAACAACCAGATAACCTACACAGTGGATTCCATACAAATTATACAGAATAGTTTGTCTGTCAATCAACTAATGGAACATCTAAAGAGAGAACTGAACAATAACCAAATCACCTTACATGCTATTGTTCCTGACAAAAATCAAACGAAAAAGGCATACACCGACCGGGATAAACTTGAAAGGTTAATTGAGAAAAATCCAAATGTGCAAAAGCTAAAGGATCAGTTCAATCTGGAAATTGGCTTCTAACTTACCATTGTGGTTCCCTGATATAATCCATGTGGGCACTCAAATATGGCTCTTCACTAGCAAGGGTAACAAATTTAAGCATTGAACTTGAGGGACCTTTTGTCACCGCCAGGTTTATAAGCCAACAAGGCATATTGCCTCCCATATCGATAACAAGCTCGAGAACCACCTTAATCCTGCCTTCTCCTAATGGAATAAACCGCCAAACAGAATGCAACATAGGTATGCGCACAAAGTCCTGATGCCGGGGCCTCAGGTCGGGATCGGCAATCGACTCAATCACAACTTCCTTTGTAACAGGATTTTGAAACAAATGCACGCGTGCAACGACATCTCTGTCGCTCACAGGCCAGGGGGCATTATTTTGCCCATAATACACCCAGTTAAATTCATCATCCTTTTGTTGAACACAGGCATACATATTTAAAAAAACCCAATCCCTATTTCTGGGAGTATCGATCATCAAAGCGACCAGTGATGAAAGACCCGACTTGACAATGGTTTCTACCTTTACCTTATTCACAGCCACATCAGGTAACTTCATCACATAGGATTGAATCCCATCACTGTCTTTTACCTTTTTCCAACTTTCTGATTTCTGGGCATATCCACCCGCGGGAAGCACAAAAAGGATAAAAAAAAATAAAACCACGGCCTCTCTGAATGAACCTAAGGTTGACATTCGATGGACGCGGTTAAAATAATTCAATCTTTTTCCTTTCATTGATGTGGCAAAAATATAAACAAATTAATGCAAACCACAATCTACCAACAGATAATTTAAAATGGTGTGTCCGGAATAACAAAAATAGCTGTTCCAGAAGCGAAGAAAGCCTTTAGGAAAAACCTTTATAAAGTAACCGGGTGAAGTAGGGAGAAATAAAACAACTTTATTACCTTTGCCCAGTCATAAAAAAATCACATCCTGGTGCATCCGCCATCCGATGGATGATTTCAGTAAGGGATTTTTCCGTTATTATAATAGGATTGTATAAAAATCACAAAAGGATTAATTTGTAAATGAAGAAACCAATTTTTTACACTTTGGCAACTGGAATGTTGCTGGGTGTGTTATCATGCAACAACAACAGTAATATGAAGAATGAAGCAATAGTGCCGGCCATTGATTTGGCCAACATGGATTTGGGTGTAAACCCGGGAGATAATTTTTTCAGGTACGTAAACGGTACTTGGATGAAAACCACTGAAATACCTCCGGAATTTAGCCAATATGGTGCATTTACCATCCTCAACGAAAACAACCAGGTTCAGCTCAGAACGCTCGTGGAAGAAGTTTCGGCTAAAAAGGATGCCCCAAACGGGAGTGTTAGCCAGAAAATCAGAGACTTATATAACAGTGGTATGGATACCGTCCGCATCAATGAGTTGGGCGTAAAAGCCATCGAAAATGAGATCGCTGAAATTGAATCGATTAACAGCATTCCCGGCGTTCAAAAATACATTGGACAGGTACACCACCAAGGCGAATATCCTTTATTTTATATTTTCTCGGAAGCCGATCAATCGAACAGCAACATGGAGATTGCCAACTTTTATCAGGGAGGTTTATCCCTGCCGGATGTAAGCTATTACCTCAGCGATGACGATCGGTCTGTTGAAATGCGGACCCAATATCTTGATCACCTGGCCAAAATGTTTATATTAAAAGGTGACAACGAAGCCAAAGCCGCCGAAGAAGCCAAAACGGTTTTGAAAATTGAAACCGAAATCGCCAGAAACTCTAAAACACGACTTGAATTGCGCGACCCGGTGGCCAATTTCAATAAGATGAGTTTGGATTCAATTGTACGGCTTTCACCCAATTTCGATTGGAAAATGTATTTTACCGAAATCGGTTTACCCAATCCCGGAGAAGTAAACGTGGGACAAACTGAATTCGTTGCAGGAATTAGTAACCTGATGCAGACCATCCCTGTTGATGACTGGAAAACCTACCTCATGTGGAATTTACTCGACAATTCGGCCAATTATCTCAGCGATGATTTTGTAAACCAGAACTTCGAGTTTTTCGGCAAAGCATTGTCGGGTCGTCAGGAACTACAGCCACGCTGGAAACGCGTCCTCAACGTTACATCCGGCAGATTGGGTGAAGCCATCGGACAACTGTACGTAGAAAAATATTTCCCTCCCCAGGCCAAAGTACGTATGGTACAATTGGTCGAAAATTTACGCCTTGCTTTTGCCGACAGGATTAAAAACCTGGATTGGATGACCGACGAAACCAAGGTCAAAGCATTGGCAAAACTGGATGCCATCACCGTAAAAGTGGGTTACCCCGATGAATGGAGAGATTATTCGTCACTGAAAATCGTTTCCGACAGTTATTATCAAAACATGCTCAACTCCCGTGAATTTGAATTCGACTATAACATCTCTAAAGTTGGTAAACCCGTCGACAAAAAAGAATGGGGAATGACCCCTCAAACGGTAAATGCCTATTACAATCCTACCCACAACGAAATTGTTTTCCCGGCAGGTATCCTTCAACCTCCATTCTTTAACAAAGATGCCGATGATGCAGTAAATTATGGCGCCATTGGCGTAGTGATCGGGCACGAAATGACCCATGGATTTGATGATCAGGGCCGCCAATACGACAAAGATGGCAACCTGAACGACTGGTGGACAGAGGAAGACGCCAAACGTTTTAACGAGAAAACGGCCAAACTGGTTATCCTGTATGACAATTATACCGAGCTCGATTCGCTCCACATTGATGGCAAACTCACGCTTGGCGAAAACATTGCCGATCTGGGTGGTCTGAGCATTGCCTACGATGCTTTGCAAAAAGCCTATAACGGAACCATTCCTGACAAAACAGATGGTTTTACCCCGGACCAAAGATTCTATCTGGGTTACGGACAGGTTTGGAGACAAAATATCCGCGACAAAGAACTCCAGCGCCGTTTAAAGGAAGATGTTCATAGCCCGGGAGATGCCAGGGTAAATGTACCACCTTTCAACTTCGAGACCTTTATCAAAGCCTTTAACATTCAGCCTGACAACAAGTTGTTTATTCCGGCTGAAGACAGAGCCATTATTTGGTAGCAGGATTTATTCATAAAAAAAGCCCGGATTGCTCCGTGCTTTTTTTATGTCTTTGAAAAACTAGCTTACCGTCACCGTGATTTCATCCGATTGCCATAAACCATGCTTGGTGCAAAAAGCCATGGCCGTAAGTTTCAGGTCTTTGTTCGGGACAATGTAAAAATCAACTTGAGCGTGTCCTGGTTTATTGCCAAGTGTTCCGGGTACAAACGATGCCTGTCCCAACATAAATTCACCATTCCACAACTGTACATACGAAATAAAATGATCGAAATCATCAGGATGGGTGTACTCATTGCCCATCTTTACACTCACCTTAAAAGGATCTCCCACAGTGGCTTTATCCTCGCAATGCACAAAAGGGGAATGACGATCGATGTAGTCTTTTTTAGCTTCTCTGTCAATGGTTGAAATGTCAACATACCGATTAATTTTCATGTCTTAATTTTTAAAGATTAGGTTTGCACAAAGGTAAAAAATTGTCGTTGAAAATTTAAAATAGATACCAAATAAACGCCCCATTTAAAAATGATTGTGTAGATTTACACACACAAAATTAACATGCTCAAACTTTTTAAAAAATGAAAACAAAATTATTTCTGACCCTGATTTTAACAATGGCTTTGTCATTTTGGTTGATCAATCTGACAGGACAAACGGCGGGTGAACATAAACTGCCTACCGATCAACAAGTAATTACCGGAACTTTGGACAACGGCCTGCGTTATTACGTTCGTGAAAACAAGAAACCCGAAAACCGGATTGAATTCCGGTTGGTAGTCAATGCCGGTTCCATATTGGAAGACGATGATCAGCAAGGGCTGGCTCACTTCATCGAGCACATGGCATTTAACGGTACAGCCAATTTTAGCGAACACGACCTGATTAATTTCCTCGAAAGTTCAGGAGTAGATTTTGGTGCCGACCTGAATGCCTACACCAGTTTTGACGAAACGGTGTATATGTTTCAAATCCCGGCCGACCGCGAAGGGCTGATTGATTCGGCGTTTATGATCCTGCACGACTGGTCGAAGAATTTGTCGCTTAAAGACGAAGAAATCGACAAAGAACGTGGTGTCATCCATGAAGAATGGCGACTTGGCCTGGGAGCCAACGACCGGATGATGAAAAAGGCGTTCCCGATTATTTTTAACAACTCGCGCTATGCCGATCGCATTCCCATCGGAAAAATGAAGGTGATCGATTCATGCGACTATGATGTACCCAAGCGGTTTTACCGCGACTGGTACCGCCCCGATTTAATGGCGGTTGTGGTGGTTGGAAAAATTGATCCCGCTTTCGCGGAACAAAAGATTAAAGAAACCTTTGGCGACCTGAAAAATCCCGAAAACGCACGCCCCCGTGTTGAGTATGACATCCCCGGAAACAAGGAACCGCTTATCGCCATCGCCACCGATGCAGAAGCAACCTCCCATATGGTGATGTTGTTTTATAAACATCCCAAGAAAACCACTGCCACGGTAAACGATTACAAGGAGGATATTATCACCAATTTATATATCAGCATGTTAAATGCCCGTTTGAACGAAATAAATCAAACCCCTGAATCACCCTTTCTGTATGCTGCCACGATGTATGGCGGGTTTCTGGGCCGCTCGATTGATGCATACATGTCGTTTGCCGTCACCAAAGAAAACCAAATCAACAAGGCTTTGGTGGTACTGCTCGAAGAAAATGAACGGGTGAAACAATTTGGTTTCTCACAAGCTGAACTGGAGCGCCAAAAGGCACAAATGATCAGCGACCTGGAAAAAGCGCTGGAAGAAAAGGACCATACACCGTCCCGGGTGTTCGTATCTAAATATGTCGACAATTTCCTCGAAAAAGAACCTTATCCCGGCATTGAATTCGAATACGAACTCACCAAAGGCATGCTTCCATCGGTTAAATTGATGGATGTTAACAAACTGGCTGCCCAGTTGATCAGCGACAGCAACCTGGTAATTATGATCAACGGTCCCGAGCGCGAGGGTGTTAGCATTCCAACCGAGCAAGAAGTATTGGACGATTTTAAAAAAGCTACCCAAAGCAAATTAGAAAAATACAAGGAGGAAGCCATTGCCACCTCACTCATCAGTCACCCGCTGCCGGGAGGAGAAATTATAAGTGAAACCACCATGGACAACTTCGGCATTACCAAACTCAAATTAAACAATGGAGTAAGTGTGCTACTGAAACCTACCGATTTTAAAAACGATGAAATCCTGATGACCGGATTTAGCCTTGGAGGAACTTCACTGGCTTCGGATGCTGATTTTATGTCGGCAAAATACGCGGCCCAAATTATGAACCAAAGCGGGCTGGGCGGGTTTAGCAACATTGATTTAAACAAATTTTTAACCGGGAAAAACGTGAATGTGAGTCCGTCCATTCAGGAACTCACTCAGGAACTGAGCGGAAACTCCGTTAAAAAAGACCTTGAAACCATGTTCCAACTTACTTACCTTTATTTTACGGAACCTCGCAGCGACTCAACCGCCTATCTCACCTTCATGGAACAGATGAACACCCAGTTTAAATTTATGAAAGCCAATCCCAGGGCTGTGTTCTACGATACATTGTATAAATTGGCCACAAGTAACAATATAAGAACTGTTGTTATTCCAACCGAAGCTCAGCTAAACAGCATCAACATGGAAAAGGCCTATGCCTTTTACAAAGACCGGTTTGCCAATGCCAACGAATTCCAATTCGTTTTCGTAGGCAATTTTGATTTAAACACCATCAAACCACTCATTGTTAAATATCTGGGAAGTTTGCCCAACACGGGTATGGCCTCTGCCTGGAAGGACGTAAGCCCGAAGTTTCCGGATGGAACCACCGAAGCCACCGTACGTAAAGGCACCGAACCACAGAGCAGTGTGGCCATTTTGATGGATGAAGCGTTTGAGTGGAATGCCACCAACGAAATCAGGATGACCATGCTGATGAAGATTCTTGGTATCAGGTTACGCGAGAACATGCGCGAGGACCAGGGAGGAGTGTACGGGGTGAGGGCCAGTCAAAACACGAAAAAATATCCAAAAGAAGAGGTATCGGTCATGATCGGCTGGGGATGCGACCCAAACAAAGCGGATACCTTGTCGCAAACCGTTTTCTTGGAGATGAAAGCCATACAGGAGTCCGGGCCATCGGAAATTAATTTAGGCAAAGCCAAAGAAACGCTCATCAGGGATTTTGAAACCAATGCTGAACAAAATAAGTATTGGTTGGGTAAAATTCAGGCCAGTCTTTTCAATCAATCCGAGATGCTCACCATCAAAGAAATACAGGACATGATTTCAGCCGTATCGGCGGAGGATATTCAGAACATGGCCAAGAAGTACTTTAATTCGGAGCATTACCTCAAGGTGGTTTTGCTGCCGGAAGAATAGGAACAATCCAGTTTAAAAAAGGCCCGGTTCGATGTACCGGGCTTTTTTTGTTCCGGCTGCCGGGGCAGTTCAAGGTTTGAGGTCAGGAAGCATATGAATATCGAACACGGGATCAATCCCTCGACGTTCGTAAATACTTCAACCTTCCAGGTTGAAAAAAACCTGGAAGGTTATCCCATCTAAGCAGGATCAATCTCCACAACCTCCTATCGCCCAAAATAAATCACCAGATATTGACTCAAAAAATCAAAGCTATAAAATTAATTCCTAGATTTACCCCATCAAACACCCGACGATCCAATTACAATGAAGTAGAATGAATCCGATTTAACTAATTATAAACGATTGAAAATGGGTAGGTTATTATGCAAAAAGAGGTTAAAAAAAAGGGGTATTAATCAGATAACTGCCAGAGTTGGGTTTAAACACTCGTTATGCACCAGACTAAAAGAAATCCGTCCCACGAAAATCTGACAAAATTTTATGGATTTTTAGTATCTTTATCGCATGAAACAAAGACTTTATATCGACACTTCAGTTTTTGGCGGCTATTTTGATGAGGAATTTTCCGAATTCACAAGACCGCTTTTCGAGAGACTTCAGAATGGAGAATTTAGACTTTTGTTCTCCGCTGTAACCCAAGATGAACTGAATTCTGCACCGGAGCGAGTTAAGAAGCTTGTTACAAGTTTGAAAGTGGAGAACACAGAATTCATGGAAACTAATGACGAAGCGGTTGAATTGGCAACACAATACATTGCGGAGAAAGTTGTCGGTCAGACAAGTTTTGCAGACTGCCTGCATATTGCCATAGCAACAATAAACCGTGCAGACTATTTGATTAGCTGGAATTTCAAACATATTGTGAATGTCCAGAGAATTCGCGGTTATAATGCAATTAACATCAAAAGTGGCTACAAAGAATTAGAGATTCGTTCACCAAGAGACTTTATGACCTATGAAGACAACAGTTAATAAAACGTTTGACGCAGTAAAATTCATGCGTGAACAGAGAGAAAAATTGAGTGAGAAGCTCTCCAAAATGACAAAAGAGGAGATTATTGAATATTTCAGAAAGAGGAAACTGGAAAGTTCAACAAAGCCCAGTGCATAACACTGCATCATACTTTATGGCGGGTTACTGTGTGAACATGAGTATTTTAGTTCCACTTGTTTGCCTTAGGCATGAAATATAAATCTGTGTGGATAGGAAGATTTATCTTTCAAAGTCCGCCCAAAGCAGATGCTTCCCGTTGTAAAGCATTTGAAAACAAACCATATTGAATCGAAATGAATCAAACGATTAGAAAAATACTGATACTTACAGGAGTCTATCTCCTATTAATTGTAGTGGTGAATTCTTGTGATTATGGAATTTGTAAAGACGTTGATTACTATGATTTTTCGGAAGTTAAAATTCAGATTAAAAATTCAAATACCATTGAATCACAGGACAGTTTGATTTTTAAAATAAAACAATTAGACACTCGGTATATGGCGCAAAAACGTATTGAATTCAACTTCATAAAATCAACTTATGCACTAAATTGTGATTATGGGTGGAATGGAATGAAAATACCATTGACAAAAATAGAGATTTCAAGTAATTCAGATTTTAATGAAGACCATCCTGCAAATACATCATTAAATGATATAATAATTGTAAAAATTTTAGAAGACCCTAACAAATTCCATTCTGAGTATCATTTTGAAAAGTTTAATAGTGTTGAATTTGAGAAATTATTACCGAGAAAAGACTTTCTTAATCCTGATTTTTATATTGCAGAACAACCAACAATGGAATTGACCCATCGTCTGACTGTTAAAATATTTAAATCGAATGGAGATATAATTGTAGCAGAAAGTGAAGGAATTTTTTGGAATTAAAAACGCTTTGCTTTGTGGACAGAATGATTTATCTTTCAAAGTCCGCCACAAAGCAGATGCTACCCATTAGTGGGCATTTTAACAAAACTAACCTGAATGATTAACAAAAGAGACTTATATAAATTCAAGTAGTAGTACTTATAATAAATGGACAATTGGACAACCGTTATATCATTTGTATATCCTCATGAGGCTTACATTGCTAAAGGAAAATTGGAATCTGAGGGGATCGAGACAATTATTCAAGATGAACTTACTGCTCAAACAAATAACTTTTACTCAAACGCAATCGGTGGAGTTAAATTACTTGTAAAAGAATCGGATTTCAGAAAGGCTTATGACATATTGATAGAATCAAAATGGATTATTGAAAAAAAAGAAAAAAAAACGATCTCAACAAGAAATACAAAGAATAAATTATTATCAGCTAAGCTTTTACACTATTCATCAATAACTATTGCAGCAATTGCAGCAGGTGCAATACTAGTGGCTTTTTACTTAATACCTTCAACAAGTGAGAGGCTTACCAGAAATAGATGGTGTTTTAATTCTATGTACTATGACAATTATGAATTTTTCCCAAACACATTAAAACCAGAAAAAAGTATTAATGCGATTAATTTTAAAAAGATAGATGAATGTGAAGAGTATATTGATTTCTTGTCTAACGGTAAAGTGATACTACCTGGCTTTAACTCGGAAAGTATTCAGGCATTCTGGAAAATTGATAACAAGATTATTACTTTATGGCCAATAAATGGTGACATGACCCTGGTAAATTCTTCCAAAGTAAAAGTCCTTTCAGATGAGGAGTCAACTGAGAATATTTACTATGGAACTTATAAAGTAAAATTTGAGAGCAACTTCTTAATCCTTGAAAATGAGAATGTAATAATATACGGAACCAGATATGCAAGATATTGATTGTCCACCGAAAAAAGAACCGGATGTCATATGTCCGATTTGTCATTCAAACAATATTGTCAAAATGAGAAAGACTGGATATTCGATTATGATTTTATTAATGTTCGGACTTCCGTTACCATTTTTCAATAAAAGATACTATTGCTATGATTGCGAAAATAAATGGAAAATTGAAAAAAGAAAAAACGCTCTATAATATTGTATATACTTTATGTCTGGCTTAGTATTCAATCTGCCTCCCTCAATGCATCCTTTAGACAGGTTCATCTAACGCAGGCAGATTCATCTAACGCAGGCAGATTCACCTACCGTAGGTAGATTCACCTACCGTAGGTAGGTAAACCGGCAGTCGAGCTATCGATTAACGCCTGCCCGCCTCTGGCGTGGAATGATGAAGTTTGACCCCGAAAGTCTTCGGGATCAACATTCGAAAATACTTCAACCTTCCAGGTTGAAAAAAACCTGGAAGGTTATCACTTCTAAGCAGGATCAATC
>Ga0210046_1000842_pt1 | contig 26749 bp, 20 predicted proteins | sample CryGeyCG2114_250_FD_185461 | JGI IMG/M metagenome (GOLD analysis project Ga0210046, IMG submission 185461) | Groundwater microbial communities from aquifer - Crystal Geyser CG18_big_fil_WC_8/21/14_2.50 (SPAdes) (version 2) | ecosystem: Environmental > Aquatic > Deep subsurface > Groundwater ...
GAGGTGGCACCGGGAGGTGGCGCCGGGACCGGGGTGCCGGGATCGGGGCGCGGGATGGGGGTGCGGGGATCAGAGCGCTCTCCCGCGCGCGCTCCGCGCCGCAGGTGCGGCCTCCCCTCCGGGCCGCACGCCGGCCGGAGGGGGCGGCTACCGAAGAGCCAAAACCCCGTCGCCGCCGAGCAACCACCACTACCGCCAGAACTAGGAGGGTGGGGCGGCGGCGCACCCCCGGTTGCGGGAGGGGGTGGCTAGCCGATCGCCACCTTTTCCAATCCGAGGAGGTACCGCTTCCACCCCCGGCCGCCCGAGAAGCCGCCGAGGGAGGCGGCCCCGACCACCCGGTGGCACGGGAGGAGGACCGGCAGTGGGTTGCTGGACAAGGCCTGGCCCACCGCGCGCGCCGCCGCCGGCCGGCCGAGGTGGGCGGCAAGCTCACCGTAGCGCCAGGTGGTCCCCGCCGGGATCGCAGCGAGCCCCTGCCACACCGCCCGCTGGAATGGGGTCCCCCCCGCCAGCCGCCACGCCACCCCCGCGAGCACCGCAACCTCGCCGCGCAGGTAGGCGGCGAGCGGGGCCACGGCCGCGTCGAGCCACCCCCCACCCGGCGGCGAGTCAGCAAGGGGTCGCTCGTCGCGATCGGCGCGCACGATGGCGGCGGCGAGTCGCATGGCACCGGTCGGTGCACCGCCGGCGGGGGGCTCGTCGCGGTCACCGCGCGCGACCGCGGCGGCAAGGGGCGCCCCACCCGGGGCTGCACCGCCGAGAACCACACGCACCACCACCCCGGCCACCCCCTCCACCACCACCCACCCCGCCGGGGTGGGAAAGGCGCAAGTGCGGCGCTGCCCCTCTCCCGGCGAGTTTCGGGTGTCTCCGGGGGTTGCCCTCGATCGACGGCGCGAGGCCACCGTTACGCCGGGATCGGGTCGGGTGGTGCGCGGTTGCCTCGATCCACGTGGAGCCATGACGGGTAGACAATCCTGGGCCGGAAACCGCACCCCCTAGGCGCCCGCGGGGGAGTCCACGAACCCTACGAAGGGGAGACAATCCTACCGTGACGGCGCTCGCCCTCGCGACGATCGCCCAAGTCCGGCACACTCCGCGCGCCGCGCGCCCATGGCCCCACCCATCCTCCCCCGCCCGCCGTTGTGGCGGGGAGATCCTCCACCACCGGCTTGCTGGGGCGCCCTTGCCATTTATCCATCCTCCGCCGCCCGCCGTTGCCATGCCAGCCATTGCCCGCCTCCTCGATGCCCTCAACCCGCCGCAGCAACAGGCGGTGGCCCACCGCGGCTCGCCACTGCTCATCCTTGCCGGGGCCGGCTCGGGGAAGACCCGCACCCTCACCCACCGGGTCGCCCACCTGTTGTTCACCGGCGATGCCCGGCCGCACCAGATTCTCGCGGTCACCTTCACCAACAAGGCGGCGCGGGAGATGGCGGAGCGGATCGCCGCCCTCCTCGGCGGTCCGGCGCCGGGGCTGTGGGCGCTCACCTTCCATGCCTTTGGCGCCCGCCTCCTGCGCGCCCACGGCGAGCTCCTCGGCTATCCGCCGCGGCTGATCATCTACGACCAGCGCGACCGCCTCACCTTGGTCAAGCAGGTGATGAAGGAGCGCAAGATCAACGACCAGCTCTACCCGCCGGCGGCGGTGGCGTGGCGGATCAGTGAGCTGAAGAACCGCCTCCTCGGCCCCGCCGACTACGCCCAAGAGGCGGGGGAGTTCGGCATCGAGGCCATCACCCTGACCGTCTACCGCGCCTATCAGGAGCGGCTGGCGAAGGGTGGCGCCGCCGACTTCGACGACCTGCTCATGCAGCCGGTCCGCTTGCTCGCCAGCCACCCGGAGGTGCGCAGCCAATACCGCGACCGCTTCGCCCACATCCTCATCGACGAGTACCAAGACACCAACCGCGCCCAGTACCAGCTCGTCCGCTTGTTGGAGGGGAGCCACCCCAACCTGGTCGTGGTGGGCGACGATGACCAGTCGATCTACGGCTGGCGCGGCGCCGACCTGAACAACATCCTCTCCTTCGAGGCCGACCACCCGGGCTGTCTCACCCTCAAGCTGGAGCAAAACTACCGCTCCACCCCGGAGATCCTGGAGACCGCCAACCACCTCATCCGCCACAACCGCGGGCGCAAGGGCAAGGCCCTGTGGACCGACCTCCCCGGCGGCCACCGGCCGCGCCTGCGCCGCTGCGTGGACGAGGAGGAGGAGGCGCGCTTCGTCACCGGCGAGATCACCCAAGCGCGCGGAGCCGGCCGGCCGCTCGCCGCCTTCGCCATCCTCTACCGCACCCACGCCCAGAGCCGGGTGATCGAGGCGGCCCTGCGCGCCGCTAACCTTCCCTACGCGGTCTATGGCGGCCAGCGGTTCTACGAGCGCAAGGAGATCAAGGACTGCCTCGCCTACCTGCGAGTGTTGGTCAGCCCGGACGATGACCTCTCCTTCGAGCGGATCATCAACCTGCCGCCGCGCGGCCTCGGCGCCAACCTCCTCGCCTACCTCCACCAGGTGGCGGTGCGGCAGAGCTGCTCCCTCTACCGGGCGGTCGGCTATGGCCTCGATGACCCCACCCTTCCCGGCCGATCGCGCACCGCCCTCGCCCGCCTCATCGAGCTCTGGGCGCGCCTGCGGGCGGTGGCCGACCTGCCCCTCCCAACCCTCTTCGACACCCTCCTCGCGGAGACCGGCCTAGTCGCCTACGTCGCCCGCGAGGGGACCCCCGAGGCGATCAGCCGGGTGGAAAACGTCCAAGAGCTCGCCACCTCCCTGGCACGCCAGGTGGCCGCCGACCCGGCGATCGACCTTCCCACCTACCTGGAACAGATCTCTTTGGTCACCGACCTCGACGAGGCGGCGGACGCGCGCGAGGTGGTCACCCTCATGACCCTGCACGCGGCCAAGGGGCTGGAGTACCCGGTGGTCTTCATCACCGGCCTGGAGGAGGGGCTCTTCCCGCACAAGATGGCCCAGGGGTCGGACGAGGAGATCGAGGAGGAGCGGCGCCTCGCCTACGTCGGGATCACCCGGGCGAAGGAGCGCCTCTACCTCACCCTCGCCACCCGCCGCCACCTCCAAGGCACGGTCCAGTACAACCCGCCGTCGCGCTTCCTCGACGAGATCCCCGAGGCGCTTTTGGAGATCGACACCCCGCCCGTCGCCCTGCCCCGGGTGGCGCGCGCGCCCTCCGAGCGGACCGCCTTCGCCGCCCCGCGACCCTCCCAGATCTCGACCCCGGCGCGGTCGACCGACCCCTTCCCCCTCGGCGCCCGCGTCACCCACCCGCGCTGGGGCGACGGCAAGGTCGTCGCCCGCGAGGGCGACGGCGCCGAACTCAAGGTCTCGGTCCGCTTCCCCACGGTCGGCGTCAAACGGATGCTCGCCAGCCGCGCCCCTTTGCAGGCGGGGTGAGAGACGCCCCACCCATGGACGCCATTCGCCGCGCCCTCCGTGGTGAGCCCGCCTTCCGCGCCGCGCTAGCGCGGGGCGTGCGGAGGTAAGCCGGACCTCCGGCACCTCTCCCGCCGCCACTTCGCGCCGGCGCGCGCCCTCCTTCGCCCACGCACCGCCGCCGCGGGGCACGCCCCACCCATGGCCCGGGACGCAAGAGACCCTTCGCGCCTTCGCGTCCTTGCGTTTTGCAGTACGGGGCGGCGAGGGGAAGGTGGGGAGCCACGGGAGAGTCCACGGGCCAGCAAACGACTCGCCGCAAGGACGCAAAGGTGCAAAGCGGGGTGACCGGTCGCCCTCGGTGGCGGCAGGCCGCCGGGGGTGGCGCCTACGGGGCGGGGGGCGGGGTGGCGAGGGCGGCGTAGCTCTCCGGCCTCCGGTCTTCGAGGAAGTGGGTGGCGGCACGCGCTTCGGCGATGCGCGCCGGGTCGATCTCCGCCATCAGGATCGACTCGCCCTCGCCGGTCTCGGCGATGGCGGTGCCGAAGGGGTCGGCGACAAAGGAGCGGCCGTAGAACTGGCGATCGCCCTCCTTGCCGGTGCGGTTGAGGCGGACCACGTAGAGGTTGTTGCACAGGGCGTGGGAGCAGAGCAGGGCGCGCCAGCGGTCGTGCGAGTTGAGGGCGGCGGCGGTGGGGGCGAAGATGAGGTCGGCCCCCGCCAGGGCGAGGAGGCGCGCCCCCTCGGGGAAGTAGTTTTCCCAGCAAATCTGCACCCCGACCTTGAGTCCGGCCGCCGCGAACGGGGTGGGCGGTCCATCGCCGGGGGTGAAGCAGCTCCGTTCGTGGTAGCCGTCGATGTCGGGGAGCTGGCGCTTGCGGTGGCGGTCCGCGACCGTGCCGTCGGGGGTGAGGTGGAAGGCGGTGTTGTGCCACCGCTCGCCGGCGCGTTCCGGGAGCGGGACGATCAGGTGGATCTGGTGGGTGCGGGCAAGCTCCGCGAACCGCGCGAGCAGGGGCTGGTGGTCGTCAATGGGGATCGCCACGTTCGCCGTCGCGGGGAACCACCGGGTGCAGCAGAGCTGCCCCAAGAAGACCAGGTTGGCACCGCGCGCGGCCGCCACCGCGGTGAGCTCCGCGAGGTGGGCGACGTTGCGCGCCACGTCCCCGCTGGCGGCGGTCTGGATGGCGGCGATGGTCGTGGCCATGGGGGCAGGCGCCGCGCGCCGGGGTGCGATGGGGGGTGGGAAAGGTGGGTGGAGTCGGCGGGCGGCCGGCGCGCTACTTGGCGTGCGCCGCTATCCTACTCTGGATTGCCCACCGGGGATCTACGGCGGGGATCTACGGCGACCGTGCCTCTGCACCGCGGTGGTGGGTCGCTCGGCGGGCCACCCCTTCCCTCCGCCCGCCTCTCGGCCCGCGGCCGCGGCGGGGGAGGGCGCCTCACCGCCCCGCTACCGGTTGGGCACCGTGGCATTTCTTGTACTTCTTGCCCGAGCCACACGGGCAGAGGTCGTTGCGTCCTACCTTGATGGGGTTGCGGATGGGCTCGCGGTTCGGCACCTCGTTGCCGTCGCCATGGGAGTACTGCAACCGGCTCGGCGGCCTGGGCGCGGGGAGGGGCGGCGGGATGATCGGGGTGCCATCGGTGGTTCCGGTGGCGGCGGCCGGATGGTCCGCGACGGGAGCGGCCTGGGGCGCGGGCGGCGGCTGGATGCGGATTTGCAGGTGGAAGAGGGTGCGCACCACCTCGTCCTTGATCCGGTCGGTCATCGCCTCGAAGAGTTTGAACCCCTCCTTCTTGTACTCGATCAGGGGGTTGCGCTGGCCGTAGCCGCGCAGGCCGATCCCCTCTTTGAGGTGGTCCATGATGAGGAGGTGGTCCTTCCAGAAGCCGTCGAGGTACTGGAGCATGACCATCTTCTGGAGGTGGGCGGCGTTCTCCGGACCGATGAGCTTGCGCTTGCCATCGAGCTCCGCCTTGAGCGGCGCGAGCAGCGCCTCCTTGCGCTGCGCGTGGGCCATCTTCAGCAGCGGCGTGAGGTCGTCGAGGTGGACCCGGCCGACGGCCGCAATCAGGGCAGTGGCCAGGGGCTTCGGGTCCCAGGCGCGGGAGGCGTAGTCGGCGGGCAGGTGCTCGTCCAACAGCCGCTCCACCACCTCCTCCACCATCGCGTCCACGTCGTCGCTGATCCCCTCGCCTTCGAGGATCTTGCGCCGCTGGGCGTAGATCACCTTGCGCTGCTGGTTGAGGACGTCGTCGTACTCCAAGAGGTGCTTGCGGATCTCGAAGTTGCGCGCCTCCACCTTCTTCTGGGCGTTCTCGATGGCGCGGGTGACCATCCCGGCCTCGATCGGCTGCCCCTCCTCCATCCCGAGCCGCTTCATCAGGCCGGAGATGCGGTCGGAGCCGAAGATGCGCAGGAGGTCGTCTTCCAACGACAGGTAGAAGCGCGACGCCCCGGGATCGCCCTGGCGGCCGGAGCGGCCGCGGAGCTGGTTGTCGATCCGCCGGCTCTCGTGGCGTTCGGTGCCGAGGATGAAGAGGCCGCTCGCCTCGACCACCTTTTCCTTCTCCGCGGCGCACTGGGCGCGGTAGCGCACCAACAGCTCCTCGTGGCCGGTGGCGTCCTCGCCCGGGTGGATCTTGGCGAGGAACTCGGGGTTGCCGCCGAGCATGATGTCGGTGCCGCGGCCGGCCATGTTGGTGGCGATGGTCACCGCCGCGTAGCGTCCCGCCTGGGCGACGATCTCTGCCTCACGCTCGTGGTGCTTGGCATTCAAGACGCTGTGCGGGATCCCGGCGTGCTTGAGCTTGGCCGATAGCCGCTCGGACTTCTCGATGGAGATGGTGCCGACGAGGACCGGGGTGCCCTTGGCGTGAAGCTCCTTTACCTCCTCGACGATCGCCTGCTCCTTCTCCGCCACCGTCCGGAAGACCATGTCCGGGAAGTCGGGGCGGACGAGCGGCCGGTTGGTGGGGATGGTGATCACCTCCAGACCGTAGATTTGGTGGAACTCCTTCGCCTCGGTCTCGGCGGTACCGGTCATTCCGGCGAGCTTCTCGTAGAGGCGGAAGTAGTTTTGGAAGGTGATCGACGCCAGGGTCTGGTTCTCGTTGGCGACGGTGATTCCCTCCTTCGCCTCGAGGGCCTGGTGCAGGCCGTCGGAGTAGCGCCGGCCGGGCATCATCCGGCCGGTGAACTCGTCGACGATCACCACCTCGCCGTCCTTCACCACGTAGTCCACGTCGCGGGTGAAGCAGATGTGCGCCTTGAGGGCCTGGTTGACGTGGTGGACCAGCTCCATGTTCTCCGGGTCGTAGAGGTTGCCGCCGCCCTTGAGCAGCCCCGCCTCGGCGAGCAGCCGCTCGACCTTCTCGGTACCCGCGTCGGTGAGGGCGGCGGTGTTGTGCTCCTCGTCGTGGACGTAGTCGCCGGTCTCTTCGCGCAGTTGATGGCTGCCGGGCACCTGCTCCCCCACCACCTCACCCTTCTCCAACCGTGGGATCACCTGGTTGATGAGGTAGTACTTGTCGGTGGAGTCCTCGGTGGGGCCGGAGATGATCAGCGGGGTGCGCGCCTCGTCGATGAGGATCGAGTCCACCTCGTCGACGATCGCGTAGTAGAAGGGGCGCTGGACGTACTGCGCGAGGTCGTACTTCATGTTGTCGCGCAGGTAGTCGAAGCCGAACTCGTTGTTCGTGCCGTAGGTGATGTCGGCCGCGTACTCGTGCTTGCGTTCCGGGTCGTTGAGGCCGTGGACGATCACCCCCACGCGCATCCCCAGGAACTCGTAGATCCGCCCCATCCACGCCGAGTCGCGCTTCGCCAGGTAGTCGTTCACCGTCACCACATGGACGCCGCGGCCGGTGAGGGCGTTGAGGTAGACCGGCAGGGTCGCCACCAAGGTCTTGCCCTCGCCGGTCTTCATTTCGGCGATGTTTCCCTGATGGAGCACCATCCCGCCGATGAGCTGGACGTCGAAGTGGCGCATGCCGAGGACCCGCTTGCCTGCCTCGCGGACCACGGCGAACGCTTCGGGGAGGAGGTCGTCGAGGGTCTCGCCGGCGCGTAGCCGGGCGCGGAACTGCTCGGTCTTCGCCCGCAGCTCTGGGTCGCTGAGCGCTTCCATCTCCGGCTCCAGGGCGGTGATCCGCGCTACCTGCGGTTGCAGGCGGCGGACGAAGCGCTCGTTGTGGGTTCCGAAGAGCTTGATGAAGAGGGTGGAGAACATGGGAAGGCAGGGGAGGGTGGGAAAAGGGGGCTACCCTACCACACCCACCGTGGGGGCGGACCGTGGACCGCCGGGGGTCCGCGAGCCCGGAGGGCGCACCGGGGATCGTCTGAGTAAGGGGGCCCCTGGACTTAAAATGTGGGCCGGGTCAGCAAGTCCGAGCCGGCGGCCGACTTGGGGGAGGGCGAGGGCGCGGACCAGGAGGCCCGCCAGTCGCCGCGTGCGGTCGTGCCCGCGCCGGTCCTCCTCCGGGTGAATCCGGGCTAATCGAGCATGTAGTCCAGCGGGTCGTGGTGGACTCCGGCGACGCGCACCTCGTAGTGGACGTGGGGGCCGGTGGAGCGGCCACTCGATCCCATGTAGGCGATCACGTCCCCGCGCCGGACCGCGGCGCCGGGCTGGACGATCACCTGGGCGAGGTGGCCGTAGAGGGTCTCCACCGTGGCGCCGTGATTGAGGAGGACGAACCGGCCGTAGCCGGCGGGGTCACGGTCCACCGACGCTACCGCGCCATCGGCGCTCGCCACCACCGGGGTGCCGAAGCGGCCGGCGATGTCGACGCCTTCGTGGAGTTTCCAACGGTGGGTGTACGGGTCGACCCGGCGGCCGAAGGGGGAGGCGATCCAGCCGCGCACCGGCCAGATGGAGGGGTGGGCGGCCATCTCCTCTTGGCGGTTCTCGAGCAGGCGAGTCAGCTCCACGAACCCCTGCTTCTGCCGCCCCACCTCCGCGGCCGTCACCCCGGCCGCGCGGTTGAGGTCGTCGAGGCGGCGGGCCAGCGGGGCGCGCTTCACGCGAGGGTGGGATGAGCTGCCGCCGATGCCGAAGAACTGGCTGTTGATTGACGGCGGGCGGTTGTCGGCCACCACCTGCAGGCGGTCGTTGAGGCTACGCACCTGGGCGAGCTCGTCGTTGAGCTGGTCGTATAGGTAGCGCGACCCCTGGTAGCCCGCCTCCGCCGCCGCCAGCTCCGCGCGGACGCCGCGGTATTGGGCCGCGAGGGAGACCGCCGCCACCGCCAACACGACGCAGGTGGGGAGGAGGGCGGCGACAGCGATCAGGAGCGGTCGCGGCAGGCGGGCGACACGCACCGCGCCATCACCGCGGTGGACCTGAAGGCGAAACTCCAGGCCGGTTATCTTGGAATCTTTCCGCACGACCGGCGGTCTCTAGCACGCAGGAGCAGAGGGGGTCAAACCAAAAAAGGCGCGCCGGCGGTGGCCGGCGTGGGGGGGAACGAGACGCCATTTTCCCCCTCAGGCGGATCGCCGCGGCCGGTGTACCCTACCCCCCAACCCTTCGCTCCACCCGGGTCGCTCCCCCTATGGATCACGCGGTCATCTTTGATTTCAACGGGGTCCTCCTCGACGACGAGCGGATCCACCAGGCCCTGTTCAACGAGATCCTCGCCCCTTTGGGATACGCCATCTCCGCGGCGGAGTACTTCGACCGCTACGTCGGCTTCGACGACGCCGACTGCTTCCGCCATATCGTGGAGGAGCGCGGCGGGGCGATCGACGAGGCCGAGGTGGTGCGCTGGATCGCGGCCAAGGCGGCGCGCTACCGCATCCGTATGGCGCACGACCCGCCGCTCTTTCCGGGGGCGGTGGCGGTGGTGCGGGAACTCGCCCGCCACCACCCTCTCGCCATCTGTTCCGGCGCCCTGCGGGCGGAGGTCGAGGGGGTGCTCGCCGCCGCCAACCTCAGCGACTGCTTCGCGGCGGTGGTGGTGGCGGAGGACGTGGTGCACGGCAAGCCGGATCCCGAGGGATACGAGCGTGCCCTCGTTGCCCTCAAGCGCCGCACCAAGCCCGCCCTGACCGCCGACCACTGCCTGGTGATCGAGGACACGGTGGCGGGGATCGCGGCGGCGAAAGGGGCGGGGATGCGCTGTCTCGCGGTCGCCCACACCTACCCGGTGGCGCGCCTCAGCGGGGCGGATCGGATCGTCGCCACCCTGGCGGAGGTCACCCCGACCCTGGTCGCGGCGCTTTTCCGGGGGTGAGGCGGACCGGTAGGGCGGGGGGGCGCCGGGGGGCTACCCGCCGGCAGCGGGACGCTCGCCGCGATCTCGGATGAGGGGTGAGGTGCCCGTCCTCTCCACGGGGGAGGGGGGCGCTGTTGCGGGTGGCGAGCAGCGTGGTGCCCCCCTTGGGAGGGGTGCGCAGCGTCCCCGGCGACGCCGACCTACAAATCAGCCATCCGCGGGACGCACCCCGCCCCGGGACGGCGGGCTCTGGGGCGGTGGTCCGGGGATTGCTGAGTACGGGTGAGTGATCCACCCCGGAGCCTCGACCCCCATGGACCTCCAGCCGAATCCTCCCCCCCCGCGACCGCGCGGCCGCGACCGCCGGCGCACCACCTGGCGCACCCTTGTGGGTGCCTTTCGCGGCCGGCGCAAGGGCGGCCGGCGTGGTGCGGATCCGCCCGCCTACCCGGACTACTTCAGTCCCATCCTCTTTGCCGCCATCGTCTTACTCCTCTGCCTCAGCTTCGTGGACGCCTTCGCCACCCTCTACTGGGTCGATCAGGGGTGGGCCACCGAGGCGAACCCAGTGATGGCCGCGGTCCTGCCGTGGGGGGATCGTGCCTTCGTCGGATACAAGCTCGTCCTCACCACCGCCGGGGTCGCATTCTTGCTCTACTGCTCCCCCTTCTACCGTATCAATCTGATACTCGCCTTCCTCGACCTCCTCTACCTCGGCCTTGCCGGCTACCACTTCCACATCTACCTGACGCATACATTGTGAGGCGGCTGGCGGGGCGGCACCGGCCGGGGGAAAAGTCCGCAGGCTCCTAAGGTAGCCATCCTTGAGAAGGCCGCGGGCGTGGGCGATAAGGGGAGCGCTTCCCCCTTGCCTGGTCGGGCAGGACGCCCCTTTTATGACGTGCCCACGGCTTACCCTTCTCACCTTGGTGCTGGTGCTTCTCACCACCGCTCCGGCGGTGGCGACGGAGTATCAGATCAACTTCCGTGACGGCACCTCCCTGCGCACCCACCGGGTGAGTCAGGTGGCGGGGGAGATTCGCTACGAGAAGTTTGGTGGCGAGGCGAGGGTGGCGGTGGGGGAGGTGGCCACCGTCTACGTCTTAGAGAAGGACGGTACGGTCACCTGGGTCATGGAGCCGCGCCAAGACGGCTCGCGGCCACCGGCGCCAGCGCCGCAACCGGTCGCCACCCCGCCCGTGAACGGTCCGGCGCCCCCGCCGGTGGCCGGTACGCCCGCGCCGCCGGTCCCCCCTGCGCCGGCGGTGAAGGCGGGTCCGCAACCCCCCGCCGTCCCGCCGGTGGCCGCGCCACCCGAGGCCGCGCAGCCTCCGCCAAGCGCCGCCACGGGTATCTCCGTGGCGCAACATGGCAGCCCCGCCGGTTCCGCGGGCGGGGCTCGCCCACCCATCACCGCCGGCGGTCCGCCCGCGGCGACCCCCGCGACCGTTGCCGCCACCGCCGAAACGCCGCCCCCCCCGCCGCCGGTCCCGCCCACCCCGCACGCCAAGGTGGTGGTCACCCCGAGTGAGCCCCTTGCCACCCGCCTCCTACGCTGGGGTGGGGCCCCGGTGGGGGTAGTCGTCGTTCTCGGCGTCGTCCTCCTCCTCTTCCGGCGCCACTTCCGCGCCGCCCAGAAGGGGGCGCCGGTGACCGCAGCGCCGGCGGGCGGTGAAGTGGAGATGGACTTCTCCGTTCCGTCGAAGGCGTGGGAGACCCTCACCAACGCCATGGAGGGACGCAACTTCGACGTCTACCGCCTCTGCTGGGTCCTCCACTTGAGCGACGACGACCTGCAGCCCGCCTTCCAGAAGGGGCTGATCAACTGGAAGTACTACGACTACACGATCACCAAGGCGGAGCCCCATCCGAAGAACAAGGAGCGGTTCTACCTGCACATCAAGCGCTCCACCAAGTTCGACCGCGAGGACCTGGAGGAGCGGGTGAAGCGGCTGAGCCTGTTGCGCACCGACGGCGGCTGGAAGTTCGAAGAGGTGCCGTACGGCTTCTGACCCGGATGGCTCCCCGGGAATCGACGGCGCGGGCGCAACCGCGCACCGCCGCCCGCCAGCGCCCCGTCAGAGTTCTCGCCATTCGGCGAGTGGGCTGATCGCCTGTCGGACCTCGTTCCGATCGATGCGGACAAGGCGGATCGGGGCCTAACGCAGGCGGGTTCTTCGCGACCGAGTCCCCCGAGGCGCCGCGCACCGGTTCCCCGCCGGACTCGACCCCGCTTCTTTGCGGCACACGCTCGACACGGTCCGCCAGCTTGCCAACCCAGATTTTGCCCCGGGAATCTGCTGCGCGGGCGCGACGGCACGACGCGGCTGGCCGTCTCCTCGTCCAAGTTTTCGCCCTACGGCCATGGCCTCTACGCGCGGCTTCGCGGACTGCCCACCGCTCCGCAGCGGGCCACGCAACCGCCGCCGATCCCCGCTGCGACCTGCGGGATCAGCGCCACCCCGAGCGACCCGCCGGCGGGCGAAGGGGCGCCGGCGCGCGGGTCGGACCGACCCCGTAGGGGTGGGATGCGGGGCGCGGCGAGGGTGCAAAACTGCGCGCCCCGCTCGCTTGACAGGGTGGGGGGCGACGATTAGCTTTCCGACCCAGTGGCGGGATGTGGGGAGCGGTGGGGAAGTAGCCCTGAGATGACGTGTACAGCGGAACCTACCATCAACGGCTCGATGCCAAGGGGCGGTTGGCCCTCCCCGCGCGGTTGCGTGAGGAGCTGGCCAGTGCCGGCCAGGGCCCTCTGGTGGTCACCGGCTGGGCACGCGCCATCTGGCTCTACGGCCCCGAGGATTGGCGGCGGGTGGTTGACCAAGCCAGCCGAATGCCATCCCAGAACCGCTCGGTGGCTCGCTTCAACCGCTACTTTTTTGGCTATGCCACCGAGATTGAGCTCGACGGCCAGGGGCGGTTCCTTATCCCGCCATCCCTCCGCGACCTCGCCGGTCTGCAGAAAGAGGTGGTGGTTGCCGGTTCTTTCCGGCGCATCGAGCTGTGGGACCGCGAGCGCTGGGAAGAGGGGCTGCCTACCACCCAGGCGGAGTTCGACGGGATCGACGCCGAGCTCTCCGATTACAACCTTCCCCTGTGAGGCGGTGGTCATGGCCAGCCGCCACCTGCCGGTCCTTGTCGAGGCGGTGGTCCGCTGGCTCGCGCCGCAGCCCGGCGCCGCCCTGTTCGACGGCACCCTTGGCGGTGGTGGCCACAGCCGCGCCCTGCTCACTGCCGCCGGTGGCCGCGGCCGGCTGCTGGCGGTGGACCGTGACCCGGCGGCATGGGAGCGCAGTGGGCTGGAGGGCGCCTTCCCCGAGGCGGAGGTTCGATTCCTCCACACCCGCTTCGAGACCGCCCTGGCCGAGCTGGTGGCCGGTCGCCTTGGGGGGCGCCCCTTCGACGCTCTCCTCCTCGACCTCGGCCCCTCCTCCGACCAGCTCGATGACCCGCGTCGCGGCCTCTCCTTTCAGGTGGATGGGCCGCTCGACATGCGCTTAGATCCCACCACCGGCGAGCCCGCCTCCGCCTGGCTTGACCGCCAGGACGAGGCGAGCCTCAGCCGGGTCCTGCGGGAGTTCGGCGAGATCCCCGACGCCCGCCGGCTGGCGCGGCGGATCCTCGCCGCCCGGCCGATTGTGACCACCACCGCCCTCGCCCGCCTCTGCCCAGCGCGGCGGCCGGGTCGGGGCGGCCGCCGCCACCATCCGGCGACCCTGGTCTTTCAGGCGATTCGCATCGCGGTGAACGGCGAGCTCGAGCGCCTTGCAGCGGCGGTGGACGACGGCGTGCGCTGCCTGGCGGTGGGCGGGCGGATCGCGGTGATCGCCTTCCACTCCCTGGAGGACCGGATCGTCAAGCAGGCGCTCCATCGCCTGGCCGCGCCATGTCTCTGCCCCCGTGACCTGCCGGCGTGCGCCTGTGGCCGCCGGCCGGTGGTCACCCTCCTCACCCGCCGGGGGGTGGTCGCCACGGAGGTGGAGCGTGACGCCAACCCACGCGCCCGTTCGGCGCGCTTGCGGGTGGCGGAGCGTACCGCCAACCCGTTCGTCTGACCCCCGCACTCGTTTCAAGGATCCCCCCGAATGGCACTCGCCATTCTTCAGACCAGGGCCGCCGCTCCCCACCGGCCGCCAAAGGTGACCCCCCGTCGTCCGCAACAGGTCGATATCACCTCGCGGCTGGCGCGTCGCAAGACCGTTCCGGTCAAGCTCGGCGCCCTTCCCCTCCTCGCCGTGGGCGCGGTGGCCCTGGTCTTCTTCTTCGCCATCTGGCAGAGCACCCAGATGGTCACCGCGGTCCAGACCATCGACGCGCTGGCGCACCAGCAAGTCGAGCTGGAGCGGCGCAACGACCAACTGCGCCTCAAGCTCGCCGCCCTCGCCTCCCTCGGCGAGGCGGAGCCGTGGGCGCGCAGCCGGGGGTTCCGCACCGTTGCCGAGGGCCAGGTGGTGCGCGTCCAGCCCCACCCCTAGGTGAAGCGGCAGGGGATCATGGCGGCTATTCGAGGCGCCAACCCTTATGAAGCGAGTGGCTAGCAATCTCCGCCGCCGCCCCTTCCCACCCTGATCGCCCCCCACCCATCCCCCCTCGCCACCCCATCTCGTTGCCCATGCGTGGTGCCTTCTTCCATGTCCCGCCTCCGCATCCTCTGCCTCGCGGTGATCATCAGCGCCCTCTTCGTGGGGGTTGGGGCCCGACTCGTCATCCTCCAGGTTGTCGAGCACGACAACCTCACGGCGCGCGCCCACCGGCAACAGGAGCGGGAGATCCACATCGACGCACCGCGCGGCCGCATCCTCGATCGCCACGGCGCGGTGCTGGCGGAGAGTGGCGAGGCGACCTCGGTCTACGCCGATCCCCATGAGGTGGGGGACAAGGCGGTCACCGCGCGCCGCCTCGCGTCGCTGCTCGGCAAGCCGGCGAGCGAGATTCTCGCCAACCTCGGGCGCCGCGGGAACTACGTGTGGCTGGCGCGCCGCCTGCCGGCGGAGGTGTACGACATGGTGGAGGCGCTCCACCTGCCGGGGATCAGCTGCATGCGCGAGCCGGGTCGCGACTATCCCCTCGGCGACCTCTTCCAATCGGTGGTCGGGCTGGTGGGGGTGGACGGCCAGCCGCTGGAGGGGTTGGAGATCACCTACGATGACCTCCTGCGCGGCGAGCCGGGTCGTTACCTGCGCCGCCAAGATGGCGGCCACCGGCCGGTCGAGATCCGCCTCTTGCAGGCGGCGCGCCCGGGCAACGACCTGCACCTCACGGTCGACGAGGTGGTCCAGCACATTGCCTTCACCGCCCTCGCGGAGGGGGTTGCGCACAATGCCGCGCGCGGCGGGGTGGCGCTCGTCCTGGACCCGCGCAATGGCGAGATCCTCGCCATGGTCGATGCGGGCACGCCCGGCATGGCGGTCAGCGATGTGGGGCGCAACTACCGTTCCGACGTGGTCTCCTGGGGCTATGAGCCTGGCTCCATCTTCAAGTCGGTGGTCGCCTCCGCCCTCCTCGAGGCGGGGCAGGTGTCGCCCGACACCCGGGTCTACGGGGAGGGCGGCAGCTACCGGGTCGCCAACCGAATTTTTCACGACGCCTCCGGTGACCACTTCGGCTGGCTCACCTGCACCGAGGTCCTGCAGCACTCGAGCAACATCGGGATGATCAAGCTCACCGCCAATTTTGACCCGGCGAGCCTCTACGACCGCCTGCACGCTTTTGGCATCGGCCAGCGCACCCACATCGACTATCCGGGGGAATCGCCGGGGTCGTTGCGGACGGTACGGCAGTGGTCGCACGTCTCCCGCGCCTCCATCTCAATCGGCCAGGAGTTGGAGGTCACCGCCCTGCAGGTCGCCGCCTTCTACGGCGCGTTGGCCAATGGCGGGACCTGGTATGCGCCGCACTTGGCGCGCCACAACGCTGGCACGCCCGCACAGGTGGAGCGGTTGCGCGGCCGCAAGATTCTGTCGCGGAAGACCACCCGTACCCTGATCGACATCCTCGAAGGGGTCGTCGGGGAGAACGGCACCGCCCCGAAGGCGGCGGTGGAGGGGTTTTCGGTGGCCGGCAAGACCGGCACGGCGCAGCAGTACGACCCCCAACTGCACCACTATTCGCATACCCGCTTTGTCTCCTCGTTCGTCGGCATCGTGCCCGCCGAGCAGCCGCGCCTGGTGTGCATCGTCTCTTTGGATGGAGCGCGCGGCAAAGCCTACGGAGGCCAGGTGGCCGCCCCCATCTTCAAGGAGATCGCTACCCGCACCCTGCGCTATCTCGGGGTCCAGCCGGGCAACCCGCCGCGCATCCTGCAGGTGGCGGAGGCCCAGCCGGCGCCGCGCCTGGCGGCGCTCGCTCCCTGAGAGGTGACCCCTCGGTCCGGCGTTCGCCCACCCCATCCGGAAGCGGCATAATCACCCCTCCCCGCACCCCCTCTCCTCCCTTCCCAGCCACCACCCCGCACCCCGCGCGTCCCATGCGCCTTGCCACCCTTTTTGCCGACCTCCCGGTCACCGTTGTGGGTGACGACTCCGTGGCGATCGAGCGGATCACCGAGGACTCGCGCCGCGCCGGTCCCGGGACCCTCTTCGTGGCCCGCCGCGGGCAGGTGGTGGACGGCCACGACTACCTCGACGACGCCCTTGCCCGCGGTGGGGCCGCAGTGCTCTGCCGGCGGCCGCCGCCCACCACCGGCCGCGCCACGGTGGTGGTGGCGGATGACCCGTACGCGGTGGCGGTGGCCGCCGCCCACCGCCTTGCCGGTGCGCCGTGCGCGCACCTCCAACTCACCGGCATCACCGGCACCAACGGCAAGTCCACCACCGCCTTCCTGATCTGCCACCTCCTCGCCCAGAGGGGTCCGGACGCGGGGCTCATCGGCACCCTCGAGTACCGGGTCGGTCCCCACCGCCTCCCCGCCCCGCACACCACCCCCGACGGCCTGCGGGTGATCGAGCTCCTCGGCGCGATGCGCGCGGCGGGGTCGGACCACGCGGTGATGGAGGTCTCCTCCCACGGTCTCGACCAGCAGCGGGTGGCCGGCTGTCGCTTCACCACCGTGGTGTTCACCAACCTCACCCAGGACCACCTCGACTACCACCGCGACATGGAGTCGTACTTCGCCGCCAAGGGCCTCCTCTTCCGGCCGCCACTCGCCGTCGCCGGGACCGTGGCGGTGCTCAACAGTGACGACCCGTACGGCCGCCGCCTTGCCGCGACGACCGCGGTGGGGGTCCTCACCTACGGCCTCGGGCCGGGCGCCGCGGTGCGCGCCACCGACCTCGACCTCCGCAGCGAGCACAGCCGCTTCACCCTCCACCACGAGGGCCATGCGGTTCCGATCACCACCCGTTTACTCGGCGAGGTGAACGTCTACAACGTCCTTGCCGCCGCGGCGGTGGGGCTGCGTTACGGCTGGCCCTTGGCCGAGGTCGCCGCCGCCCTTGGCAGCGCCGCGCCGGTGCCCGGCCGGTACCAGCGCCTGGGCAGCGACCGGCCGGCGGTGGTGGTGGACTATGCCCACACCCCCGATGCCCTGGCGCGCGCGGTGGCCGATTGCCGCCGCCTCACCCGCGGCCGGCTGATCCTCGTCTTCGGCTGCGGTGGCGATCGCGACCGCGCCAAGCGGCCCCTGATGGGGGCGGCGGCCACCGGCGCCGAGCGGGTGATCCTTACCTCCGACAACCCGCGCAGCGAACCGCCGCGCCAGATCCTCGCCGAGATCGAGCCGGGGCTTGGCGACCACCCGTACACGGTGGAGGTGGACCGGGCCAGGGCGATCGCGGCCGCGATCGGCGAGGCGGCGGACGACGATTTGGTGCTGATCGCCGGCAAGGGCCACGAGGACTATCAGATCGTCGGCGCCGCGCGCCTGCCCTTCGACGACCGGGAGGTGGCGGCGGCGGCCCTGGCGCGGCGGGCGGTGGTGAGCGGGGTGGGGCGGTGAGCGTGGGTCCATTCACCGGCCGCCTCCTCGGCCGCTGGCTTGCCGGCGCGGCGATCGCGGCCGAGGCGCGTGGCGACCTCGACGCGGGGGCGGCCGCGGTGGCCACAGACAGCCGCTCCCTGCCCGCCGCCGCCTGCTTCGTTGCCCTCCGCGGGCCGAACTTCGACGGCCACCGTTTTGTCGCCGATGCCTTCGCCGCCGGCGCGGTCGGGGTGATCACCCGCGCGCCGGTGGTCCCACCGGCGGGGCGGTGGGCGATCACCGTGGCCGACCCCTTGGCGGCGCTCCAGGCCATTGCGGCGGCGTGGCGTGTGCGCCTGGCGACACCGGTGGTGGCGATTACCGGCTCGTGCGGCAAGACCACCACCCGCGAGATGGTGGCCGCCATCAGCGGGGGGGCGGGGCTGGCCGCGTGCGCCTCCGTCGCCAACCACAACAACGAAATCGGCGTGCCCCTCACCCTATTGGCCCTGCGCCCCCACCACCGCCTGGCGGTGGTCGAGCTGGGGATGAACCACGCCGGCGAGATCGCCTCCCTCACCCGCCTCGCGCGCCCGGACGTGGGCGCCATCACCTGCATCGGCGCGGCCCACCTGGAGGGGGTGGGCGATCTCGACGGGGTGGTGGCGGCGAAGGGCGAGCTGGTGGCGGAGTTGGCGGCGGGGCGGCCGGTGGTGCTCAACCGCGACGACCCCGCCTTTGCGCGTCTCGCCGGTCGCGCCCGCGGCCCGTTGCGCACCTTCGGTTGCCACCCCGAGGCCGAGGTGCGCTGGCGCCGGCAGGCGCATGGGGTGGCGCTAGTCGCGGGCGGCAAAGAGATCCGCATGGAGTCGTTGCCCGGCGACCACCTCGCCGCAGATGCGGCGTGCGCCGCCGCCTGCGCCCTCTCCCTCGGCCTGCCCGTGGCGGCGATCGCCGCGGGGCTTGGTTGCTTCCAGCCCCTGGCCGGCCGCGGCGCGCGCCTGGACCTCCCGGGCGGCGGCGTGCTCCTCGACGACTCCTACAACGCCAACCCCGACTCCATGGCCGCCGCCCTGGCGGTGCTCGCCGGAGCCCCGCGGCCGCGGGTCGCCATCCTCGGCGAGATGTTCGAGCTGGGGCACTCCGCCGACGATTTCCATCGCGACCTTGGGGCGCGGGCGGCGGCGGCGTGCGACCACCTAATCGCGGTCGGCGGCCGTGGCCCGCTGGTGGTGGCGGGCGGCGCCATGGGTGCGGCGGTGGCCGACTGGCAGGCGGCTTTGGCGGCGCTCCGGCCGCTGCTCGCGCGCCGCCCCACGGTGCTGGTGAAGGGCTCCCACTCGGTCCATCTGGAGCGGCTGGTGGCGGCGCTTGTAGGGGAGGCGAGCCGGCCGGGCGCTCTGCCGCCGGCCGCTCCGGCGCGGCCGGCGGTGACGGTGAGCTCGGAGAGTTAGAAGTCGGTCGGCCTTTGTCGATCGTGGCGAGAGGCAGCGGGCGCGAGGCCGGATCGGGACCCGTTCGAGGAGCTACGTGGGGCTATGGAACGAAGAACGGTCCACGAGTCCTGGCCCACGAGCCGCATGGTCCGCGCGGCAGGCGAGCGGGACAAAGTCCGACAGGCTCTTCGGGAGGGTCGGCCCGGTGGCCGGATGAACAGCGCATGCAACCACCGACGAAACGATTCCGTGGACTCTTGACCGTGCCGCTACCCACCCGCCACCCGCGCCGCATCCCGCCCCGGAAAGAGTCCGATGCTCGGTGATTTCCTCTACGCCCTGCGTGACCACGTCTCGGCGTTCAACGTTTTTCGCTACATCACCTTCCGGGCGATGGTGGCGGTCCTTACCGCCCTCGGCATCAGCCTGGCCCTGGGGCCGCTGTTCATCCGCTACATGCAGGCGCGGTCAGCGGGCCAGCCGATCCGTGAGCTCGGTCCCGAGAGCCATCTGCCGAAGGCGGGGACTCCGACCATGGGCGGGGCGATGATCCTGTTCTCCGTGGGGGTGACCGCGCTGTTGTGGGGCCAGTGGTCGAATGCCTACTTCTGCCTGGTGGTGGCGGTGACCATCGGCTTCGGTCTTTTGGGGCTCGCGGACGACTACCTGAAGGTCATCGCCCACGACTCCCGCGGCCTCCCCGCGCGCTACAAGCTCGGCGGCCAGTTTGTGTTCGCCGCCGGCGTCGGTCTCTTCCTCGTCCTCCACCCGGAGTCCACCTCCACCCTCCTGTCGGTCCCCTTCTTCAAGGGGCTGCACCCGAACCTCGGCCTCTTCTACATCCCCTTCGCGATGGTGGTGATCGTCGGGGCGAGCAATGCGGTGAACCTCACCGACGGCCTCGACGGGTTGGCAATCCTGCCGGTGATCATCTGCGCCGCGGTCTTCGCCGTGATCGCCTACCTCGCCGGCCACGCGCGCTTGGCCGCCTACCTCCACCTCCTCTACGTCCCGGGGGTGGGGGAGGTGTCGGTCTTCCTCGGTGCGATCATCGGCGCCGGCCTCGGCTTCCTCTGGTTCAACGCCTACCCGGCGACGGTCTTCATGGGCGATGTTGGTTCCCTTGCCCTCGGCGGGGCGCTGGGGACGGTGGCGGTGCTCGCCAAACAAGAGCTGCTGCTGGCGGTGGCGGGCGGCTTGTTCGTGGTGGAGGCGGTGTCGGTGATCCTCCAGGTCGCCTCCTTCAAGCTCTTCCACCGGCGGATCTTCCGGATGGCGCCGATCCACCACCACTTCGAGCTCAAGGGGTGGCCCGAGCCGAAGGTGATCGTGCGGGCGTGGATCATCACCATTGTCCTTGGCTTCGTTGCCCTCTCCACCCTGAAGCTGCGATGACCCTCCCCGACCTCAGCGGTCGTACCTACGCGGTGATTGGCGGAGGCCGCTCCGGCGTCGCGGCGGCGCGCTTTCTCGCGGGCGCCGGCGCCCGCGTGCGGCTTACCGACGCCGGGACACCGAAGCTGACGGAGCTCCCGGGTATCGAGCTCTTTCTCGGGGGCCATCCGGCGGCGTGCTTCGCCGGTGTCGACGAGGTGGTCCTCTCCCCCGGCGTGGCGCGCCGCGCGCCGGTGGTGCGGGCGCTTCTCGACCGCGGGATTTCGGTGATCGGCGAGGTGGAGCTTGCCTACCGCCACACGAATCGGCCGTTGCTCGCGGTCACCGGCACCAATGGCAAATCGACCACCGTGGCGTGGTTGTACGCGATGCTCCAGGAGGCCGGGATGCGGCCGAGCCTGGGTGGCAACATCGGCACGCCGCTCATCGAGGCGCTGGCCGACGGCGAGCCTGGGCCGTGCGTGGTGGAGCTCTCTAGCTTCCAGCTCGAGTCGATCGTCCACTTCCGGCCGCGCGTCGCCGGCTACCTCAACCTCTCTCCGGATCACGAGGACCGCTATCCGGACGCGGGGGCCTACGGCGCGGCCAAGGCGCGCATCTTCGAAAACCAGCAGGCGGGCGACAGCGGGGTGGTGAACCTCGACGACCCCTCCCTCGCGCCGCTCGTCGCCGGGCGATGGGCCTTCTCCGTGGCCGGCAGGGCGGGCGCGGCGGGGCGGGTGGAAGCGGGGGCCCTATGGGTGGAGACAGACCGTTTCACCGGCCGCTTGATCGACACCCGCGCGATGGCTCTGGGCGGGCGCCACGATCAGGCGAACGGCCTGGCCGCCGCCCTCATGGCGCTGGCCTGGAACGCGGAGCCGGCGGCGGTGGCCACGGTGCTCGCCCGCTTCACCGGCCTGACCCACCGCGGCGAGGTGGTGGCCGAGCACGGCGGGGTGCGCTTCGCGGACAACTCGAAGGCGACCAACGTCGGGGCGGTGGAGACGGTCCTCGCGTCGTTCGGCGACCGCGAGGTGGTGCTCATCGCCGGGGGCTCTTCCAAGGGCGGTGGCTTCGCGCAGCTCCGCCCGGCGGTGGCCCGGGCGTGTAGCCATTGCCTGCTCATCGGCCAGACCGCGCCCGCCTTGGCCGCGGCCCTGGCGGGGTGTTGTACGGTGGAAATCGTCGGTGCGCTGGGAGAGGCGGTGGCCCGCGCCGCGTGCCTCGCTCGCCCCGGCCAGACCGTGCTGTTGGCACCGGCGTGTGCCAGCTTCGACCAGTTCGCCAACTACGCCGACCGCGGCGCGCGCTTCGCCGCCTTCGCCCGCGCCGTGGCCGCGCCGCGGCCCGTCTGATCCCCCTGGCTCTCCCCTCTCTCCGCGTGGTCTCTGATGCAGAACCTCGACCGCCCCCTCTTCTTCACCTTCGCCGGACTCCTCCTGTTCGGCCTCGGCTCCCTCTACTCCGCCTCCTCCACCGAGGCGGTGAAGCTCACCGGCGACCCGTACCACTTCGTCGTCCACCAGCTCCTCTGGGCGGTGATCGGGATCGGCGTGGCCGCCCTCGTCGTGCGGGTGGACGTGCACCGCTGGGAGGCGGCGGCGCTCCCCCTCTTCTTCCTCTGCCTCATCCTTCTGGTCCTGGTCCTTATCCCGGGGGTGGGGGTGGAGGTGAATGCGGCGCAGCGGTGGCTACAGGTGGGCAGCTTCCGCTTTCAGCCGGCGGAGGCGGCGAAGGTAGCGATGGTGCTGTTGTTGGCGCGCACCCTGTCGCGCGACCCGGCCCGCCTGGAGCGGTTTGGCGGCGGCCTGGCGCCGCAGCTCGGCCTGACCGCGGTGATGGTGGTCCTGGTGCTGATGGAGCGCGACTTGGGCAACGCGGTGGTGATCGCCCTGGTGACCCTGGTGATGCTCTTCCTCGGCGGTGCGCGCCTGCGCCACCTCGGCGCCATCGTCCTCGCCTGTTGCCCGTTGGGGGTCCTGGCGATCGCGGCGGAGCCCTATCGGATCCGGCGCGTCTTCACCTATCTCCATCCGTGGGACGATCCCGCCGGCGGCGGCTGGCAGATCACCCAGTCGCTCATGGCGATCGGCAGCGGCGGCCTCTTTGGCACCGGCGTTGGCGCCGGGGTGCAGAAGCGGGTCTTCCTCCCCGCGCCGCATACGGACTTTATTTTTTCGGTGGTGGGAGAGGAGGTGGGGCTCATGGGTACGTTGCTGCTGGTATCCCTCTTTCTCCTCCTGGTCTGGCGCGGGGTCCACATCGCCCTCCGCGCCCCCACCCCGTTCGCCCAGCTCCTTGCTGCCGGCACCACCACCATGATCACCGTCCAGGCCCTCCTCAACATGATGGTGTGCACCGGCATGGTGCCCACTAAGGGGCTGACCCTCCCCTTCTTCAGCGCCGGCGGTTCCGCCCTGGTGGTGGACCTGGTTGCCGCCGGGTTTCTCCTCGCCACCTCGCGCTGGGTCGCCGAATGACCCGGCTGGCGATCGCCGGCGGGGGCACCGGCGGCCACCTCTTTCCCGCCCTGGCGGTGGCCGAGGCCCTGGTGGAACAGGGGGTGGCGCGTTCCGAGATCCTGTTCGTGGGGAGCGAGCGGGGGCTGGAGCAGCGCCTCGTCGGGCGCCACGGTTTTCCCCTCGAGTGCCTTCCCGCCCGCCCCTTTCAGGGCCAGGGCGGGCGGGCGCGGCTCGCCGCCGTCGCCGCCCTGCCGGGGCTGGTGGTCGCGGCCCGGCACCTCCTCGCACGCTTCGCGCCGGACGGATTGCTCGGGGTCGGTGGCTACGCCTCGGTCCCCGCCGGTCTCGCCGCTCGCAGCCTCGGGGTGCGCCTGGTCCTGCAGGAGCAGAATCGCTGGCCGGGGCTCGCCAACCGGCTGCTGGCCCATTTCGCCCGGCGGGTCTGTGTGGTCGACGACGCGGTCGCCCGCTTCTTCCCCGGTGGCCGGTGCGTTGCTACCGGCAACCCGGTCCCGGGGGAGCGGCGCCAGGCGGGGAGCCCCGCGGAGGTGGGGCTGAAGGAGGGGTGCTTCACCCTCTTGGTGATCGGCGGCAGCGGCGGCGCGGTGGCACTGAATGAGGTGCTGGCGGCCGCGGCGCCGCTTTTGGCCGACCGCGCTGGCGACCTGCAAATCCTCCACGCCTGCGGCGACCACCCCACGGGAGGCTTGGAGGAGGCGTACGCCAAGGCGGGGATCCACGCCCGGGTGTTGCCGTTCATCGAGCGGATGGGGGTGGCCTACGCGGTGGCGAATGCGATCGTCGCTCGCGCCGGGGCGCTCACCTGCCAGGAGATCGCCAACGCCGGCCTGCCGTCGCTCCTCATCCCGTACCCGTACGCGACCCACGACCACCAGTGGCACAACGCCCTGCGCCTCCAGGAGGTGGGGGCGGCGCAGGTGGTGCGCCAGGGGGAGCTCGACCCGGCGCGTCTCGCCGCCACGATCCGCGCCTGGCTCGACGACCCGGCCGGCCGCGCCCGCCAGGCCGCCGCCGCCCACCGCCTTGCCGCCCCGGACGCCGCCACGAAGGTTGCTGCCGAGCTCCTCGCCGCGGCGGCAAGGTAGCCCCATCAACAGAGTGAGACGCCCCAAGACGGTGTTGCGGTTCCTCGATTGGATGAGGTAGCCCATGAAGAAGCGCAAGAACCCCACCGGCAGGTCGGACGCGACCTCCGCCACCGTCGGCTACGAAGCCCAGCTCTGGCAGATGGCCGACGCGCTGCGCGGCAGCATGGACGCCGCCGAGTACAAGCACGTCTGCCTCGGCCTCCTCTTCCTCAAGTACATCTCCGACGCCTTCGAGGAGCGCCACACCGCGCTGCTGGCCGAGAAGGCGAAGGGCGCCGACCCGGAGGATCCCGACGAGTACCGCGCTCAGACCATTTTCTGGGTGCCGCCCGAGGCGCGCTGGCCCGACCTGAAGGCGCAGGCCCGCCAAGCCACCATCGGCCAGCTCGTGGACGACGCGATGGCCGCCATCGAGCGCGACAACTCAGGCCTCAAGGGCGTGCTCCCCAAGGATTACGCCCGCCCCGCGCTCGACAAGCAGCGGCTCGGGAGCCTCATCGACCTGATCTCGAACATTAGTTTTCGATCCGATCAACCCTCACCCCCGTCCCCTCTCCCACTGGGAGAGGGTGGCCGAAGGCCGGGTGAGGGACAGGTCAAACGCAGCGCGTTTGACCTGTTGGGCCGGGTCTACGAGTACTTCCTCTCCCAGTTCGCCAGCGCGGAGGGCAAGAAGGGCGGCGAGTTCTACACACCGCGCTGCATCGTGCGGCTGCTGGTCGAGATGCTCGAGCCGTTCCAAGGCCGCGTCTACGACCCCTGCTGCGGCTCCGCGGGGATGTTCGTGCAGTCGGTGGAGTTCCTCCGCGCCCACGCGAACGGCAACGGCAACCTGCCTGCCGGCAGGCAGGCGGCGGCCAAGCCTGCGAAGGGCGCCAAGGCGGGCGCGAAGCCCGACATCTCGATCTACGGTCAGGAGTCGAACTACACCACCTGGCGGCTCGCCAAGATGAACCTCGCCATCCGCGGCATCGACGGCCAGATCAGCCACGGCGACACCTTCCACAACGACCGCCACCCCGACCTCAAGGCCGACTTCATCCTCGCCAATCCGCCGTTCAACGTCTCCGACTGGGGCGGTGAGCGGCTCAAGGACGACAAGCGCTGGCACTACGGCACCCCGCCGGCGGGCAACGCCAACTTCGCCTGGGTGCAGCACATCGTCCACCACTTAGCACCCGCCGGCGTGGCCGGCTTCGTGCTTGCCAACGGCTCGATGTCGTCCAACCAGTCCGATCCGGAAGTCCCTGATCGAGGCCGACCTCGTGGATTGCATGGTCGCGCTGCCGGGCAAGCTCTTCTACTCGACGCAGATCCCTGCGTGCCTGTGGTTCCTCGCGCGCGACAAGCGCGGGCAACCCTCACTCCGGCCTGCCGGCCACCCCTCTCCCAGTGGGAGAGGGGCTGGGGGTGAGGGATACCGAGACCGAAGGGGCCACGTGCTCTTCATCGACGCCCGCAAGCTCGGCCGCATGGCGGATCGCACGCACAAGGAGCTGACCGACGACGACCTCACTCGCATCGCCAACACCTATCACGCCTGGCGCCTGCCTGCCGGTCAGGCAGGCGAGTACGCCGACATCGCCGGCTTCTGCAAGAGCACGCCGCTGGAGGACATCCGCAAGCACGGCCACGTGCTCACCCCCGGCCGCTACGTCGGCGCCGAGGCGGTGGAGGACGACGGCGAGCCATTCGCGGAGAAGATGCGGCGGCTCACCGCGACGCTGCGCGAGCAGCAGGCCGAGGCCGCGAAGCTCGATGCCGCCATCGCCGCCAACCTCAAGGAGCTGGGGTATGGCGGGTAGGAAAAAGACCACAAAGGACTCGGCCATGTCCGATAGCGAATCCATCATCCCTCGGGACTACGCGGACTGGCTGGCCAGCCTTAAGTCTCGTATCTCCGGTGCCCGGCAGCGGGCCACCCTCGCCGTTAATCAGGAGCTGGTGCGGCTCTATCACCACATCGGCACCGAGATTCTGGAGCGGCAGACCCGTCAGGGCTGGGGAGCCAAAGTGATCGACCGCCTGGCCGCCGATCTCCGCGAAGCCTTCCCGGAAATGAAGGGCTTTTCCAGCTCGAACCTGAAATACATGCGGTTCTTCGCCGAAAAATGTCCCACCGGCCTAATTGGTCAGCAGCCTGCTGACCAATTGCCCTGGTTCCACCTCGTCACCCTCCTCACCAAGGTTTCTGCGGACACCGAGCGCGAATGGTATGCGGCCCAAGTCATCCAACATGGCTGGTCGCGGCCCACGCTGGATGTCCACATCAAAAACCAACTCCACCTGCGCCAGGGCGTCGCCATCACCAACTTCGACCGCCACCTCCCCACGCCGCACGCCCAGCTCGCCATCGAAGCCTTGAAGGACCCCTACTTTTTCGATTTTCTCGGCCTCGGCGACGAAGCCCATGAGCGCGACATCGAGGACGCCCTCATTCGGCACATCACCCGGTTTCTCCTGGAACTCGGGGCAGGTTTCGCTTTTGTCGGGCGGCAATTTCGGCTGGAAGTGGGTGGCGACGAGTTTTTCATCGACCTGCTTTTCTATCACACCCGCCTGAAATGTTATGTGGTGGTGGAACTCAAGGGAGTGGCCTTCAAGCCCGAACACGCCGGCCAACTGAACTTCTATCTCGCCGCCGTGGATGCCCAAATCAAGGCCCCGGACGACAAGCCCACGCTCGGCCTCTTGCTCTGCAAAACCAAGAACCGCCTCGTCGCCGAATACGCCCTCTCCGGAATCAGCAAACCCATCGGCGTGGCGGAATACCAACTCGTGCGCGCACTGCCCGAACCGCTGGATACCAATCTGCCCAGCATTGAGGAGATCGAGGCGGAGCTGGCGCC